>Ga0070737_10005322_pt1 | contig 12367 bp, 10 predicted proteins | sample Coa_R1_10_FD_66438 | JGI IMG/M metagenome (GOLD analysis project Ga0070737, IMG submission 66438) | Surface soil microbial communities from Centralia Pennsylvania, which are recovering from an underground coalmine fire - Coalmine... | ecosystem: Environmental > Terrestrial > Soil > Unclassified... | reverse complement strand
CGTCGCTGATCGTGCCCTGCTCCAGCGGGCCGCCCATGTGCGTGCAGGTGCTGCCCAGGGCATGCACCCCGTCCGCCGTCCGGTACAGCAGGACCCCAACGCCGCCCGCGCCGGCCTTGCGGAGCTCCCCCGCGGCCAGTTCGGCGTCGGCCAGCACCGGCGTCCACCCGGCGGGCCGCTGCTCGAAGGCGGTGCGGTTGACGTTGACGCCCCGGACGAAGGACAGGTGGCCGCCCAGGTAGCCACCCGCCAGCAGCATCCCCAGCCCGGCCAGCCCCAGCGCCCTGCCGCGGCGCCGGCTGCCCCGGGCCCGCGCGAGCAAGGAGGCAAGGTACAGGCTCAGCGCCGTGGTGTTGAGCGCCGCGTGCACCAGGCCCACCCGCGTCTCCGGCCCGCAGGTGCCGGACCAGTCGTTCAGCCCGGACGCCGCGGTGGGCACGGCGGCCACCACCCCGGCCGCCACCAGCAGGTCAGCCGCGCCCTCGCCAGCGGGCCCGCCGACGGCGTCCAGCAGCGCCGACATCCCCCACGCGCCGATCGGCACATCGGTGAGCACCGGGTGCAGGGGATGCCCCAGGCTGGTGCCGCTGAGCAGGTTACGCACCGGGCGGGGCCGCACCGCGCGGCCGGCCACCCCGGCCACCGGCCTGGCAAGCCTGTCCAGCGCCCCGAACCGCTCCAGCCGGCGCGCCGCCTGCTGCAGGATGCTCATGGAAACCCCCCATTGAGATATTCAGCAGCCAGCCTGCCGCGTGCCGCCGGAGTCCCGCGGCTTCGTACAGGGGGCGCCGCCAGCAGGTCCAGGGCGGGGCGGACACTGGCGCTGCACCCTTATGCCGGCGAGCCCGCCACGGGTGTTCCCGCCGGGAAGGAAACAGCCCCTGATGTACCCGCCCTGCCACGCTGCACCACGTACCCGAGGCAGCCAGCGGGGAACGCGGCGCCGCCAGACGGCCGCGTCCGCGGCCACGCGTCCATCTGCTGGCCCGGCTCAGGCGCTCACCTCGTAGCGGCAGTAGCTGGTTCCCAGTCCTGGGCTGCTCAAACGCGCCCCGGGCCATCAGGAGAGCTGAACCACGGCCAGCGCGGGTCACCGGTGCGGGTCAAGCGCCCGCCGGAACCTTCCCCTCAGGGGACGCCGGGGCTGCGCACCCGCGAGGCCCGCGCCGGCGATCACGAAGGTCTGTCCTGCGGCTTCACGCCACGCTCCGTTCCCCGGTGTCACCATGCCTGTCCGCGCTGCGGGACTCGTCGTGCCTGCGGGCACGTGTCAGCTCCCCTGCTGCCGCGCGGGCTGCCTCCGCAGGGTGGCGGCCAGCTGCTGGCTGAGGTGGTCCCAGCTGGCGCCGAACTTGGCGATGCCCTCGTCTTCGAGGGGCGCCACCACGTCGTCGTGGCCGATGCCGAGGGCCCGCAGCCGGCCGAGCACCCGCTGGGCGTCCTCGTGGCGGCCACGCACCGAGTCCGCGGGCACCTGAGCGTGGCCGGCGACCGCGCGCAGGGTGGCTTCCGGCATGGTGTTCACCATGCCGGAAGCGACCAGGTCAACCACGTAGCGGGTGTCGGGATAGGCCGGGTCCTTGACGCTGGTGGAGGCCCACAGCGGTCGCTGCGGTCTCGCCCCGGCCTTGGCCAGGCTCGTCCACCGGGCGGCGGAAAAGGCCTGCTCGTAGTGCTGGTAGGCCAGCCGCGCGTTCGCGATCGCCGCCTTCCCGCGCAGTTCCGCCGCCTCCGCGGTGCCGGCCTTGTCCAGCCGCGCGTCGGCCTCCGTGTCGACCCGGGACACGAAGAACGAGGCCACCGAGGCGATGGAGGACAGGTCACGGCCGGCGTCCCTGGCCCGTTCCATGCCCTCGAAGAACGCGCTCATGACCTCGTCACAGCGGGACAGGGAGAAGATCAGCGTGACGTTGATGCTGATCCCCTCGGCCAGGCAGGCGGCGATCGCCGGCAGCCCCTGCCGGGCGGCCGCTGGCCGGGGCGAAGATGACCAGGCCCGGCAGGAGCACGCACCCGGCCATCGGGGATTCAGAGCACGATCCGCATGGGTTCTTCGATCAGCTTCTTCAGGTCGGTGAGGAAGCCGGCTCCCGTGGCGCCGTCGAGCACGCGGTGGTCGATCGACAGGGTCAGCGCCATGGTGGCCCCGATGGTGACCTGGTCACCGCGTACGACCGGCTGGCGGGTGACGGCGCCTACGGCGAGAATGGCCGACTGCGGGGGGTTGATCACCGCGGTGAACCGCTCGATGCCGTACATGCCGAGGTTGCTGATGGTGAACGTGCCCCCGGCCAGCTCGTCCGGGGTCACCCGCCGCTCCCGCGCCCTGGCGGCCAGATCGTGCGCTTCGCGGGCGATGGCGGTGAGCGTCTTGCGGTCGGCGTCGCGGATGACCGGCACGATGAGCCCGTCACCGACGGCCACCGCGACGCCGACGTCGATGCGGCGGTGGCGCAGGATCTTTGTCCCGCCCCAGGAGGAGGTGACCTCCGGGTGGGTGGTCAGCGCTGTCGCGCACGCCTTGATGAGCACGTCGGTGATGCTGATCTTGAGATCGCCGGGGGCGTGCTCGCTGGCCTCGGCGCGGAAGGCGAGCAGCGCGTCCGCGCCGGCCGTGACCGTCAGGTAGAAGTGCGGTGCCTCGCGCGCGCTCTCGGCGAGGCGCTCGGCGGTGAGCCGCCGCACCGCCGACAGCGGTTCCTCCTCCGCCTCCCCGGGCACCGCAGCCGGCTGGGTGGCAGGCTGCGCGGCCGCGGGTGCCGCCGCCGGCGGCGGCGCTGGCCGGCCCTCGCCCCGCGTGCGGATGGCGTCCTCGATGTCCGCGCGGACGATACGCCCGTCCGGACCGGTGCCGGTGATCGTGGCGAGGTCGATGCCGTGCCGCCGCGCGAGGGTCCGGGCGAGCGGGGAAGCCCGGCCTGACGGCGGCTGCCGTGGCGGCGGGGGCGGAGGCTGCGGAGCGGCGGCCTCGGGCGAGGGTGCCGCGCCAGCCGCAGCGCCGGGGCCGGACGGGGCCGGGGGCGCCTGACCAGCCGGTGGTGCCGCTGGGGCCGGGGCCTGCCCGGCACCGGGCACAGGCTCCGCCTGCGGCGCCTGCTGCCCTTCTGGAGCAGCGGGGGCCTCGGCACCGGTGCCGGCGCTGATGACGGCGATGGGCGTGCCGATGGGGACGGAGGAGCCCTCGCCGACGAGGATGCGGGCGAGCACCCCCTCGTCGTAGGCCTCCATGTCCATGGCGGCCTTGTCGGTTTCGATCACCGCGAGGATGTCACCCTTGCGGACCTGGTCACCCTCGTGCTTCACCCACTGGCTGAGCGTGCCTTCTTCCATGGTGTCAGAAAGCCGGGGCATGAGCACCTCGGGCATGGCCTCTCCTAGCGGTCGAAGCGGGTGGCGTCGAGAGTTTCGCCAATGACGCGGGTCAGCGCCCCGGCGTCGGGCAGGGCCGCGAGCTCCAGCGGCTTGGCGTACGGCAGCGGCACCTCGGCGGCGGCGACCCGGCGGACGGGGGCGTCGAGGTAATCGAACGCGCCCTCCTGCACAGTGGCGGCGACCTCCGCGCCGATCCCGTAGCTGAGCCAGTCATCTTCGATGATCACGGCGCGGGTGGTCTTGCGGACCGAGGCGCAGAGCGTTTCCCGGTCCAGCGGCCGGAGGCTGCGCAGGTCGATGACCTCGGCGGAGATCCCGCCGGCTTCCAGCTTGCGGGCGACGTCGAGCGCGATCACCGCAGACCGCGAGTAGCCGATGATCGTGATGTCGCTGCCGGGTTTCGTCACGGCAGCGCGGCCGATCTCGGTGAGGTGGTCCCCATCGGGGACCTCGCCCCTGGTGTTGTACAGGGCGAGGTTCTCCAGCACGATGACCGGGTCGTCGTCACGGATCGCGGCGGTCAGCAGGCCCTTGGCATCGGCGGGGGTCGCCGGGGCGAGGACCTTCAGCCCCGGCACGTGCGCGTAGAAGACCTCCAGGTTCTGCGAGTGGGTGGCCGACAGCTGCTGGCCCCCGCCGCCGGGGGTCCGGATCACCAGCGGCACGCTGACCTGCCCGCCGGACACCGAACGCATTTTCGCGGCGTTGGTGACGATCTGGTCGATGGCCAGCAGGCTGAAGTTGATCGTCATGATCTCCACGACAGGCCGCAGCCCCATCATCGCGGCGCCGATGGCGGCCCCGGTGAACCCTTCCTCGCAGATGGGGGTGTCCCGCACCCGGCGCGGCCCGAATTCGGCGAGCAGCCCGGCGGTGATCTTGTACGAGCCCTCGAAAACGCCGATCTCCTCCCCCATCAGCAGCACGTTCTCATCCCGCCGCAGCTCCGCCTGCAGCGTGTCGTGCAGGGACTGCCGGTAGCTGATGACCGCCACGCCCTCCGTCCTCCGTCCTGCCCTGTACTCTTGCCTGCCGCAGTTCCCTGGCCCGCCGCGGTCAGCCCGCACCGGCGACGGGGTCGCCAGGAAGCCCCCGGTAGGTATTGGCCACCGGGGTGGCGTACACGTAGTCGAACAGGCCGCCCACCTCCGGGTCGGGGCGGGATTCGGCGAACTCCACGGCGGCGTCCGCCGCCGCGGACGCCCCGGCGTCGATCTCCGCCGCCGCATCCTCGCCGAGCACGCCCGCCGCCACCAGGCGGGCGCGGAAGGCGGGCAGCGGATCTTCCCGGCGCGCCCGTTCGGTTTCCTCTGCCGCCCGGTACTTCGCCGGGTCGACCACCGAGTGACCGCGCAGCCGGTAGCTGACCGCCTCCAGCAGCACCGGCTGGTACTCGCCCCGGGCCTGCCCCAGGGCGGCTCGGGCGGCGTCGCGAACCGCGAGCACGTCGTTGCCGTCCACCCGCTGGCCGGGGATGCGGTAGGCGCAGCCGCGCTTGAAAAGGTCCGGCTCTGCGGAGGCCGCCTCGACCGTCGTACCCATGCCGAGCTGGTTGTTGACGATCACGTACACGATCGGCAAGCGCCACAGCGCGGCCAGGTTGAGCGATTCGTGGAACGCCCCGATGTTGGTGGTGGCATCCCCCAGCAGGCACATCACCGCCGGGCGGTCCGGTCCCGGGCCGCCCCGGTAGGCGAGGGCCAGCGCCGCGCCGGTCGCCGGGGGAAGCTGACCGCCCACGATCCCGTACCCTCCCAGCAGCCGGATCCCGGGGTCGAACAGGTGCATCGAGCCACCCCGTCCCCGGGACAGGCCGTCGGCCCGGCCGAACAACTCGGCCATCACCCGGCCGGGATCAGCGCCCCTGGCCAGCGCGTAGCCGTGCTCCCGGTACGTGGTGAACAGGTAGTCCTCCGTGCGGAGGGCGGCCATCAGGCCGACAACGGTGGCTTCCTCCCCCAGGTTGAGGTGGCAGTAGCCGCCGATCCTGGCCCGGGTGTACATCTCGGCCGCGCGCAGCTCGAACGCCCGGATCAGCGCCATCTGCCGGTAGTACTCCCGTAGTACCGCCGGGTCCTCACGATCAGGCCCGGCCTCCGGGCGGGAAGCTTTCCTGGTCGCTGCTCGCCTGGTACCGCCGGCACGAGTGCGGGACGCGGCCTCGGCCCGGCCGGTGCCGCGTCCCCGGGTCTCGGCCATGACCTGGATCCTCCTTCTCTGTCTGCGGCCCGCTGGCTCTGCCTCCGGCCCGTTGAGGTACCTGCCCGCCGTGCTCGTCAGTCTCCGGGGCTGGGATCCTGGATGACGAACCGCTCCGGGCCGGCATGGCACTTCGGGCACTGCGGCGGCGGATGCTGACCGCGTGCGGTCTCGCCGCAGACCTGGCAGGCCCACTCGGTGGTCAGCAGCGCCACCACGTCCCCGCGGCTGACGATCCCGGCCAGCCGCGTGCCGCTCATGACCAGGACCCGGCGGATACGCCGCTCGACAAGCAGGTGGCGCACATCGTCGACGTCGGTGTCCTCGGTAACGCTGATCGCCGAGGACGTCATGACGTCCGCTGCCGTCCTCCCCGTTCTGGCGAGCAGGTCGAACTCGCTCACCAGGCCGACGACGGATCCGGTGACGTCGGTCACCGGGACACCGCTGATCCGGTTCTCCCGCAGTATGGCGGCGATCACCGGGACGGGCGTGTCGGCGGTCACCGTGACCACCCGGGTCGTCATGATCTCCTTGACCCGGGTCACGGCTCCGGCTCCTTGATCACGGCCGGTACCGCCCAGCTCAGCACGGGCACGGAAGCACCGGGAACCGTGAGGCCCTCGCGGACCATCTGGCGCCCTCCTCGCAGAACCGCGGGCCTGCCTGACCCTCAGGAACAGTCATACCCCGAGCCTGCAGCTTCCTTGCAGCAGGCCCGCGGTTCTGCCTGGCGAGGCCGGGGGATCCGGCCGGCTGCGGCGCACCGGATCCGCCGTTCGGAGGTGGCTGCTATTGCCGCTTCTCGCCGAGAGCGTGCAAGGCCACCGTGGAATGGGCGAAGGCACCGCCTGCGCGCATCTCGGCAGCTACCCAGATGGCTTCCATGATCTCTTCATCGCGCGCCCCGGCCCGGTGGGCGAGCTTGGTGTGGCCACTGATGCAATAAGGGCATTGAGTGACGTGCGCGACCGCCACCGCGATCAGCTGCTTGGTCTTCACGGGCAAGGCGCCGTCGGCGAACACCTGCCTGCTGAACTCGTCGAACGCCTGATGGATCGCCGGAGCGAGCTCGCGGCGGCGGGCGCCGATCTCGGGGGTGCCGGGCGGATAGACGACGCTGGTCATGACCTTCTTCCTTTCCTCGCTGCAGTGCGGCGATCCTGGTGTGCGCGCCGGGACTGCGGGGACGGTGACGGTGGGAGCGTCCGCGGATCTCCCGCCGGCCAGCCTGCCCTGGCGACGTTGCAGATTGCCTGCACGCCTGGCCAGTCACTGGCCTGCCCGGCTGCCCGCTGGCAAACTGCAGGGCCCGCGGTATATCAAGTTGAGGTGATCCTGCGGACTCGTGAACGGCTCCTGACCGGTGCCTGAGCTGCCCGAGGTGGAAACGCTGCGCCGCGACCTGGCCGCAGTCCTCCCGGGCCGGCGCATCCTGTCCGTGCAGGTCCTGGACGCCAAGGTCGTGACCGGGTCACCGGAGATCACCGGCCCCTGTGTCACCGGCCATCGCATCGGCCGGGTCAGCCGCCGCGGCAAGGTCCTGGTCGTACTGCTGGATGGCTCGGGCAGCCTGCTCGTCCACCCGAAGATGACCGGCCAGCTCATCGTCACCGTCGCGGGGGCAACGGTGGTCGCCGGAGGCCACCCCACCCCCAGCATGCTGCGGCCGATGCCGAACCCGACCACCCGGGCCATCTTCCGGCTGGACCGCGCCGCCTGCCTGTACTACAACGACGCCCGCCGGTTCGGCTGGATCCGCCTGGCCGGTCCCGACCCGTGCGACACCGACCCGTTCCTCACCCGGCTTGGGCCTGAACCGCTGGGCGAGGCGTTCCCGGTGGCCGCTCTCCGCGGCGGCCTCACCCGGCACGCCCGGGCACCGGTCAAGGCCGTCCTGCTCGACCAGACTGTCGTGGCCGGTATCGGCAACATCTACGCCGACGAGATCCTGCATCGCGCCCGTATCCACCCGGCCCGCGCGGCCGGCGGCCTCAGCCCGGCGGAGGCCCGCCGCCTGCATGCGGCCATCCGGGCCGTCCTGCGCAGCGCGATCGAAACCGGCGGCACCAGCTTTGCCGCCTACGTCAACGAGTTCCGCGGCCAGGGCGGCTATCTCGACCACGCGGAGGTGTTCCACCGGCAGGGCCAGCCCTGTGATGTGTGCGGCACCCCGATCGCCCGCACCACGGTCGCGGGCCGCGCGACGAACTTCTGCCCGCACTGCCAGCGGCCGTGAGCATTCCCGCAGCAACCCCGGCCTCTGCTGGCCCCGGCCTCTGCTGGCCCCGGCGGGCCGCGCGGCAGCCCGCTTTCACCGACGTTACTGTAACGCTCTGCAGCGACGTCGCTGACCTGGCAAACGTCGCTGACCTGGCCTGGAAAAACTCTGCTGAAACAGCCAGCGGCCTGTACCCGCGGGCAGGAAAATCTTCTGTCCGCAACGCCCTGACCAGGACAGATGTATGTGATCACAGGAAGATCACGTAACTTCGGTTTCAGGGCATGAGTTCTTCTGCCCCGCCGGGCTTGCCGGCGGGGCGCGGGCGCACGGCCTGCTCAGGAGGCGGGCTGGCGGCCGGCTGCATGGTTGCGGAGCGAAGCGGCAGGGCGACCCGGGCGACGACGATGTCATCCCTGCCCTGCAGCTTCGCGGACAGAACCGCGTCGAGGTGGTTGTGCAGCAGCCGGTAGCGAAGCCGGTCGGGGATGACCACCGGGATCAGCACGACGATCTGCTCGTGGTAGCGGCTGCGCAGGTCGTTGATGAACGCGACGATCGGCCCGGCCACCGACGCGTACTCGGTCCGCAGCACCCGCAGTGGCACCCCGGGGTTCCAGCGTGCCCACTGCTGGCGCAGCACCTGTTCCCGGGGCGGGTGGTCGCCGGTGACGCTGGCCACCACGGTGACCGCGATCACCTGCCGGCTGATCGACAGCGCCTCCGAGAGCGCCCGCTGGGCCGCCAGGGACACCCCGGTTACCGGGACCACCACGATCGTGCCGGCGGCGCGCGGCGGGCCGGGCAGCGCGCCGAGGCCGAGGACGGCGGCGACGCGGCGGTAGTAGGCGCTGATCCGGGTGAACAGGAGGATGAAGCCGGGGATGGCGACGGCCACCACCCAGGCGCCCGCGGTGAACTTGGTCACCAGGAACACCAGGGTGGCCACGCCGGTGGCCACCGCCCCGGCCCCGTTGAGGGCGGCCCGGTAGGCCCAGCGGGCCGGCCGGGCCCGCCACCAGTGCACCACCAGGCCGGCCTGCGCCAGCGTGAAGCCGGTGAACACCCCGATCGCGAACAGCGGGATCAGCGCCTGGGTGTTCCCGCCGGCCGCGATCAGCAGGGCCGCGGAGGCGACCGCGAGGGCCGCGATGCCGGGAGCGAACACCTGCCGGTCATCGCGCAGCGCGAACACGTGCGGCAGGTAGTTGTCCCTGGCCAGGATGCTAGCCAGCAGCGGCAGGCTGCCGAAGGAGGTGTTCGCCGCGAGCGCGAGCACGATCGTGATCGCGAACGTCACCAGGTAGTAGGCCCAGCCCCGGCCCACCGCCATGCCCATGATCTGACTCAGCGCGGTCTGCCCGGACCGCGGCGCGATGTGCCAGCGGTCGGCCAGCACCGCAAGACCCAGCAGCATGACGCCGAGGATCACCCCGAGCAGCAGCTCGGTCCGCTTGGCCCGCACCACCCGCGGCGCACGGAACAGCGGCACCCCGTTGGCGATGGCCTCCACCCCGGTCAGCGCGCTGCACCCGGCGGAGAACGCCTTCAAGACCAGCAGCACGCTGACCGCCTCCAGGCCACGGGACGGCAGCAGCGGGCGGCCGGGCTGGGGCGCGTGCAGGCCCAGCGGGTGGATCAGGCCGACAGCGATGATGGCCAGCAGCCCAGCGATGAACACCAGGGTCGGCAGCAGGAACGCGCGGGCCGAATCGCCCAGGCCGCGCAGGTTGAGCACCGTGACAACGGCCAGGATGCCAAGGTCCAGCGGCACCGTGGCGGGCGTCAGGACCGGGAAGGCCGAGGTCAGCGACGCCACCCCGGCGGCGACCGAGACCGCGACGGTCAGCGTGTAGTCGGCGACCAGGGCGGCCGCGGCCAGCAGGCTGACCCCGGGCGGGAAGTTGGCCCGGCAGACCGCGTAGGAGCCGCCCCCGCCCGGATATGCCTCGATCACCTGCCGGTAGGAGAGCACCAGGACCGTGAGCAGCCCCACGATCACCACCGTGATCGGCAGCACCAGGTGCACGGCCGCGGCCCCGGCCGCCGCCAGGGTGAGAAGGATCGCCTCGGGCCCGTAGGCCACCGAGGTCAGCGCGTCCAGGGACAGCGCGGACAGCCCCTCCACCGGGGTGATCTGCTCCCTGGTCACATCCCGGGCACGCAGCGGCGGGCCGACCAGCAGCCGCCACAACTCCACGGCCAGCCCACCGTGCTGCCTGCCTTGCATACCCGCGCTGCACCTCCGCTCCTCCCGCGATTCCAGCAGGTGAATCAGCGGTGCCGGCGATGCCGGGCTTCGCCGCCACAGCCAGGCACGCCTGCCGCGCAAGGCACCGGGCCACGCTCCCGTTATCCGCCCGGGGCAGCGCCCCGTACCAGGTAATCCTTGCATCGCCACCAGATCCGGGTCACAGCTGGTAGTGCGGTAACGGGTATGACCTGCGCTGCTGCACGCTCGCCAGTTCGGCCCCCCGGCAGGCCGGGCAGCGGCGCAAGCCCACGGTGACCATGGCCAGGGCGGGAGACATCCGCGCGGCCCGCCAGCACCGGGGAGACAGCCAGGATGGGCAGCCGCGCCGGCGCGCCGGGGGCCGCCGTGCGGGCCAGCACCCCGGCCCGCTTGTCCAGCACCCCGGCCCGCTTGTCCAGCAGTTCCTGCATCTCGGCGTGGCGGGCCATGATCACCGGCCCGGCGCCGGCCGTGCCCAGGATCGGCTCCGGCAACGTGACGTGATGCCATCCCTTCCACGACCCTCATGGGACCGGCTGACGGCCAGCCGCCATTTTAAACTACTAAAATAGTTAGAACTAGTCACGGGGCCGACGCCCACGCGGGTCCGCGGTGGCCCCGGCGCAGTGATCACGGCGCAGTGGCCGCGGCTACCGATCCTGCCATCCCGGGGCGAAGGTCCCCCATCCCCGGGGCGAAGGTCCCCCATCCCCGGGGCGAAGGTCCGGTCATCACGGGCCCTTCGCCTGATTGACGGTCATAATTTTTACTATTACTCTTGTTATAAAAATGAAGGGAGCTGTCATGACCACGACGAGCTGTGAATCCGGGGCCAGCCCGCTGCCCGCCCCCGCAGGGGTGCCTGGCAGCCTGCCGCCCACACTGGCCGACGAGCACATGCTGTTGCTGAGCCAGGTCGCGGTGCGCGCCGAGGACCTGCTCGCCGCGGCTGGTGAGGGCCGCTGGCCCGCCCACGAGCTGGAGGCGCTGCTTGGATATGTCCGCGCGGAGGTGCTCCGCCAGGTGGCGGACGAGGAGGCGCTGCTGTTTCCGGCTGCGGGCGCGCCGCCGGTTGCCACGCGGCTGGCGCGCGACCATGCACGGCTGCGCGCCGGCGTCGAGGTGCTGGAGCGGGCGGCGGCCGGGGAGCAGGCCATGGCTCCTCTCCGGCTCGCCTCGATCACCCGGGATTTCGTCTGCCAGCTTGACCGGCACATGAGCGTAGAGGAGACACTGCTGGCCGCCAGCGGCTCACCGGCCACGATGACCGCCACCACCGCGCTCGGACGCTACCCGCACGAGTGGTACCCCCTTACCGAGGGGCCGGTGATCGACCTTGACGCGCTTCCGGCCGACCAGGCCGTCGAGGCGGCCGTCGCCCGGCTGCTGCGGTTGCGCCTCGGCGAGCGGGTGGAGCTGTGCTCCGCCAGCGGCCTTGAGCCCGTGTGGCAGGCGATGGACCGGCTCAGCCCCGGCAGCTTCAGGTTTACCTGCCTGCAAGAGGGGCCGGGCCCGTGGCGGATGCAGGTCACCCGGCGGGAGGCGGCCTGACCGGCACCCGGCACCGGGCGGTGCATCCCTGGCCGCAGCGGCCACCCCGCGCCCATGACCAGAAGATGCGGCGGGGAGGCATCCACTGACCACGAGTGCATCCGTGACCTTGGCGCAGTCGATGCCCGGCCGGCTGAGGCCGCACTGACCGGTGTTCTCGTGCCCGCCACAGCCGCCTGAATCGGCAGGTTCCCGAATGGAAGTGCGCATCATGACAGGATCCAGCCTTGCCCCGTTCATCATCCCCCTCGCGGTGACGCCAGCCCTCTTCATCTGGCTGTTCATGATCTATTACGCCGACCGCCATCCCGATTGGCGCCGCCGTACGAGGCCCGGGCACGGTATCCCGATGGGGACAGGACCGGCTGGGCCGCACCGGTCAGGCCTGTCCCCGGACATCACGGCCCGCGACCCCGCCGGCCGGGGTGATGTGCCCGGGACGGCATCTCCCGCCGGCGCTGGCACGCCATCGCGGCCAGGGATCCCCGACGCTGTCCCGGAACACACAGTGGCTGATGAATGACAGAGGTGACGTGACGTGGTTTACTTCCCGCCGCTACGTTCCCGGCCGGGCGGGTGCCCGGCCGCACCGGGCCAGCCCGCGCCGCCGGCCCTCACGGCCGTGACGACGGTGGGGCCGCCGGACGGTGCGGCGTCAGCCCGCAGGGGGGTCCGGCCGGTGGAGCGGCCTGTGCCGCTGCGTCATTCTGTCTACGAGGCCCTGGTCGAGCTCGTTGTCGGGGGCGGTCTTCGGCCGGGGGAGCACCTGGTGGAATCGGATCTGGCCCGCC
>Ga0070737_10005321_pt1 | contig 12368 bp, 11 predicted proteins | sample Coa_R1_10_FD_66438 | JGI IMG/M metagenome (GOLD analysis project Ga0070737, IMG submission 66438) | Surface soil microbial communities from Centralia Pennsylvania, which are recovering from an underground coalmine fire - Coalmine... | ecosystem: Environmental > Terrestrial > Soil > Unclassified... | reverse complement strand
TCGTCGGGGTTGCTCATCAAGTGCCACCTCCGACTTCTGGAGACCCACGGAAAGGCCGTCAATGAGCACCGAGAGCTGCCTCCTGAGGTCGCTCCCTTGAAGCTCTTCGGCCAGGAGATCAACCCGTCAACGTTCGCCTTGTCGAGGATGAACGCCTTTCTCCACGACATGGACGCTGAGATCGCGCTCGGCGACACGATGCGCAACCCTGCCTTTACAGACCGCTCAGGTCACCTGCGCCAGTTCGACATCGTCACGGCGAATCCCATGTGGAACCAGGACTTCCCAGAGGACGTCTACCGCAACGACACCAGCAACAGGTTCGACCGTGGCATCCCGCCGTCATCATCTGCGGACTGGGGATGGGTGCAGCACATGGTGGCCTCCCTTAAACCAGCGGGAAGAATGGCAATCGTTCTCGATGCGGCAGCCGTGAGCCGCGGCAGCGGGAATACTGGAGCTAGTCGGGAGCGAGACATCAGGCGAGCATTTGTCGAGGAAGACCTCGTCGAAGCTGTACTCCTTCTCCCGGAAAACCTCTTCTACAACACGCCGGCCCCAGGCATCGTCATGGTGCTCAATCGGAACAAGCCCCATCCAGGGGAGATCGCTCTCATCAACGCATCTCAGCTTTTCGTAAAAGGCAAACCCAAGAACGAGCTGACGGACGAACATATTGCCACGATCCACCGGCTGTTCTCTGACTGGCGTTCCGTAGACGAGCGCTGCGCCATCGTCACCACAGAAGATGTGGCGACGAACGACTACAACCTGTCTCCAAGTCGCTATATCGCGGGAGCTGCTACCTCGGACGTTCTTCCACTCGATGAGGCCGTCAAGCTCCTCCGGGATGCGGAGGCGGAGCGCGCGGCGGCAGATGCCGAGTTGTGGAAGGTCCTCAGGGAGTTGGGGATCGAATGACTCCACGAGCCATGCGCCGACTGCGCGACCTTGCCGAACACGTGCGCGAGTCAACCTCGCCGACGTCTGAGGACACCCGACGTTATGTCGGTCTTGAACATCTCGTTTCTGGTGATCCCAGCATTGCAGGTTGGGCGCCAGCATCGTCCGTTCGAAGTAGCAAGTTTGTGTTTCGCCCAGGTGACACCTTGTACGGCAAGCTTCGTCCGTATCTTGACAAGGCTGCCATGGCAGAATTCGAGGGCGTAGCAAGCACCGACCTTCTCGTTTTACGCCCTAAGGAAGGAGTCGATCCCCGGTTTCTTACCTACACGATGCATTCACGATCAGTTATTGAACATGCAATCGCAACCACGGTCGGGGTGAATCATCCAAGGACTTCCTGGTCTTCCCTTGGTGAGCTTGAGGTCTACGCGCCGCTTCTCGAAGAGCAGAGGCGGATCGCACGGATTCTTTCGACGATCGACCAAGCAAAGCAAAGCAGGCAGCGTGTCTTAGTGGCGGCAAGACAGACCTGTGATGCAATGCTCAAGTCGCTGTTTGCTGAAATGACGCCGGCGGCAACGATTGGTGACATCGGTGTCGTAAAGGGAGGCAAACGACTGCCGAAGGGCCATGCATTCGCATCAGCAGAGACGCCCTACCCCTATATCAGGGTTGTTGACCTTGCTGATGGATCAGTTCGTACCACAGACCTCCGTTACTTAGAGCCAGAGGATCAAGCACGAATATCTCGCTATGTCATCACGCAAGACGATGTCTACATCTCTATAGCTGGCACTATAGGACTTGTGGGTGTTATTCCAGCAGCATTGGATGGTGCAAATCTTACTGAGAATGCCGCGCGTATTGTGATCAAAGATCGAACCAAGATAGGTAATCATTTCTTGGCGTGGTACCTGCGTTCTCCGATGGGGCAGGCAGAGATTCGTGTGCGGACCACGAAGACTTCACAGCCAAAGCTTGCGCTCATGCGTATTAAAGATATACCGATACCATTTCCGCCTCTTGAGGAACAGCAGCGGACTGTACAGATCCTATCGACTATCCACGGCTTTTGTGAGGCCGTCCGGCGCGAGGTAGAAGCCCTCGATAAGGTCTTTCATGCCACGATGAAATCATTACTGGAGCCGACTCCATGACTACCGGCTCCGAGAGCGGCTCCGTCCAGTATCCGTTCGTTCGCTACGCACACGAGTCCGGCTGGACGGTACTTTCCCGGGACAAGGCTCTTCAGCTCCGGGGTGGGGAAACGGGGGTCGTCTTCACGGACGTTCTGGTGGATCAGCTCCAGAGACTCAACCCGGGCACGGTCAACCATGACCGAGCGGTCGATCTCGCTCACCGAGTCGTCAGAGCCCTTCCCAACATCAAGGGAAACGAGGATGTCTGGGAGTATCTGCGTGGTTTGAAGAAGGTCTTCGTCGAGGAGGAGCGCAGGGAGCGGGATGTCCGCTTCCTAGACCTCGATGACCCGTCCAACAACGTCTTCCACGTTACGGACGAGTTCTCCTTCCGTCCTCGACCCGATGCCGAAGCGATCCGCTTTGACATTGCGCTCCTCATCAACGGGATTCCCGTAATCCTCGTCGAGACCAAGTCCGCTACGAAACGGGACGGTATGGCAGAGGCGCTGGTGCAGGTGCGCCGGTACCACGAGCAAGGACCGGAGGCGCTCGCTGTTCTGCAACTCTTCGCCATCACGCACCTTCATCGGTTCCTCTACGGAGCGACCTGGAACGCCAACAGAAAGTCGCTCTACAACTGGCGGGAAGAGGTAGCCGGGAACTACGAGGACCTAGTCAAGGCGTTTGTAGCGCCAGAACGGGTACTGCGCGTAGTCTCGGACTTCATCGTCTTCAGCAACATCGACGGTGAGCTGAACAAGTTCGTCCTCCGGCCCCATCAGATGCGAGCAGCGGATCGTGTTGTGGAACGAGCGAAGGATCCCGCCAAGCGTCGGGCGCTCGTCTGGCACACGCAGGGCTCTGGCAAGACCTACACGATGATCACGGCAGCGAAGCTGCTGATCGAGGACAAGGCGCTGGAGCATCCGACTGTGCTCGTGCTCGTGGACCGTACCGAGCTTGAGACGCAGTTGGCTGGGAATCTCGAAGCGCTTGGCTATGGGGATGTCCGGATCGCCCAGAGCAAGAAGGACCTTGAAGGGCTCCTCCGTTCGGACTGGCGAGGACTCATCGTCTCGATGATCCACAAGTTCGAAGGGATGCCACCAGACCTCTGCCTGAGGGAGAACGTCTTCGTCCTCATCGACGAGGCACACCGCACGACTGGAGGTGCTCTCGGTACGTACCTGATGGCAGCGCTTCCCAACGCCACGTACGTCGGCTTCACGGGGACGCCCATCGACAAGACCGAACACGGCAAGGGGACGTTCAAGACCTTCGGCCCTGACGACGAGAGCGGCTTTCTCGACAAGTACTCGATCCGTGAATCCATCGAGGATGGTACGACGGTCCCGCTCAACTACGCCCTCGCTCCGAACGAGCTGCTCGTGGACCGGGCGACCCTGGAGGCGGAGTTCCTCCAGGTGGCGGAGCTGGAGGGCGTGTCGGACATCGAGACGCTCAACAAGGTCCTCGAACGGGCAGTCACGCTCCGGAACATGATGAAGAACCGGGAACGGGTGGACGGCGTCGCGAAGTTCATTGCTGAGCACTACCGATCCAACGTCGAGCCGATGGGCTACAAGGCGTTCGTCGTCGGGGTTGACCGGGAGGCGTGCGCTCTCTACAAGGACGCTCTCGACTGCTACCTCCCACCGGAGTACTCCGATGTCGTCATCAGCCACGGCCACAACGATCCTGCGGAACTGCGGCGCTTTCACTACGACGAGACCAAGGAGCTGGAGATACGGAAGGCATTCCGCAAGCCGGACGGCCTTCCGAAGATTCTCATCGTGACGGAGAAGCTCCTCACCGGGTTCGATGCGCCGATCCTGTATGCGATGTATCTCGACAAGCCGATGCGGGACCACGTGCTGCTGCAATGCATCGCTCGGGTAAATCGGCCCTACGAGGATGCGGATGACCGGGCGAAGCCTGCCGGGTTCGTTCTGGACTTCGTGGGCATCTTCGAGAAGTTGGAGCAGGCGCTCGCTTTCGACTCGAAGGATGTCTCTGGCGTGGTGACGGGCATCCCGGACCTGCAGAAGCGGTTCGCCGGGTTGATGGCTCACGCCCGTGCCGAGTACCTCGGCATCGGCAAGGGGCTCCGCGCCGACAAGGAAGTCGAGGCGATTGTCGAGTACTTCCGAGACGAGGATCGTCGCACGACGCTCCAGGAGTTCGTTTCCGAACTGGAGAACCTCTTCGAGATCATCTCCCCCGACGCCTTCCTTCGCCCCTACCTTGACGACTACGACGCTGTCATGCGCATCTCGGCCATCGTGCGGGAAGCGTTCTACCCGGGCATCGACGTGGATCGGTCGTTCCTTCGCAAGACGGCGGAACTTGTCCAGGAGCACACCGCTACCTCCCCGATCCAGGGGATCAGCAAGGTCTACAAGCTGAGCGAGGACTCGCTCGATCAGTTGACCCTCATGGATGCGCCAGACACCGTGAAGGTCGTCAACCTCGTGAAGCTCCTCCACGATCTCGTGGCGAACGAACGAGACATGAAGCCCTTCCTGCTGTCCATCGGGGAGAAGGCGGAGGAGATTGCGGCAGCGTTCCGGGATCGGCAGATCTCAACCGAAGATGCCCTTGCAGCCCTGGCCCAGCTGGCAACGGAAGCAATACAAGCGGAGAAGGAGCAGGAGGCAACTGGCCTCAAGCCAGAAGCCTTCGCCGTGCTCTGGTACCTGAAGGGAAAGGGGATCGAGGAAGCCAAGGCTCAGAGCGTCGCTGGAGCCGCCGCCGCTGTCTTCGACGAGTGTCCCCAGTGGCGCCTCCGGACTGACCAGGAGCGCCAGGTCCGCATCAAGCTGCACGCGGCGCTGATCAAGGTGGGCGAGAAGGACGGATCGAGCGATTACGTGGAGGACATCATCGAGTCACTGCGCAGGGTACAACCATGAGGCGAGATGCACGCCAGCATTCGTTCGCTCCGGCCGCTCCCCTGAGCGTTCCACTGACGCCAGAGGCTCTCAAGGACGAAGTGCGCGGCTGGTCTGAGCGCCTCGATGTCGAGCCGAAGGAAATCCGTGTCGCTGAGATGACTCGCAAGTGGGCAAGTTGTTCCACCCGGGGTCGGGTCACCTTTGCCTTGGACCTTCTGGCTCAGCCAGAGGAGGTTCGCCGCGAGGTGATCGTCCACGAGCTACTGCATCTCAAGGTTCCGAACCATGGGCCACTATTTCGGGCCTTATTGTCCGCTCATCTTGCGGACGAAGCCGATGCCCGGGGCAAGCGATGAAGTTGCTGTGTCAAGCTGAAGATCATGCTCTGGAATGACCTTCAGCTCCTGCACTGGATTGACGAAATGGAGCAGGAAGGTGCCTACATCGGCAACGGTCACCGCCTGCTACAGGAGCTTGCACGTCGGCAGGGGGTTCCCGAATGGCACAAGGAAATGCGATCCTTCGCGGTGGAGTTAGCACTTGCATATGAGGCAGGTTATGTGACCTGGACCGACCGTAGTCAGTACATGGTCGGCCGATACACCCCGACAACTGATCCGAACCAGTGGCTGCAGACGATCGACAACATCAAGCTCACCCTCGCCGGACGGGATCGCGCACGGGGTCGGCTCATCCAGGTGGAGTTGCCCGATCCTGACGAAGACGACAACCGCATCATCACGGGACTGACGATGGAGGAGATCGCCCGGTCGATCGGCGCCACGTACACTGCTGCACAGCTGCCTCGCTACCTCCGAGAATCCGGCCTTCCCGCCCAGGCTGTACCAGATGTCGTCTCCGGTGACAAATGGCAGTACGTTTTCGACGTTCTTGAGTCACTTCACGAGGGTGGTTCCGCGGCCAGACGAGCCCTCCGTGAGTTCGTCGGGCGGTTGGCTTGAAGGATACTTTCACGCTCCGCCTCCCGCCGATGTCCGCAAGCGGATCACGTCCTTGCTTGCTCAGCAGGGATGGCACGTCCGAGAGGGACGGCTCGTCATCGGAGAGCGCGTCCGGGTAGAGCCAGGTACGGTGTCACCCCTCGGGAGAGACGCTCGGTTTGCAGCACTCCACGCAGATATTCGGCAGGTAACGAGCCGCTTCGTCGAAGATCATCTCGACGTTGCGATCTTTGAGGCCTTCAAGGCGCTCAACAATCGGGTGAAGCAAATGACGGGCCTTGATATTGACGGCAGCAGGCTGATGGACGAAGCGCTGGGATTGACGAATCCACGGATTCAGTTCGGCGATCTCACTACGCAAACGGGGCGAGACATCCAACAGGGCCTGCACTTCATGTTCAAGGGTGCGGTGCAAGGGGTCCGCAATCCGGACGCTCATGAACAGTTCAAGCCTCTCGATGAAGAGGAGGGGTGGGAGGAGCTGGCGTTTGCCAGCATGCTCATGCGCAGGTTGGATGGAGCGACGGTCAGGCAGAAGGGCTGAGGACCTCCCAGCCTTTCGCGCAGTAGAAGTCGCCATCGTCGGCGTAGTGGTGGCCTTCGGGGTGGATGAGGTCGGTATCGACCGAGCACCCGCAGCGGTCGCAGAAGGCCCAGGTCGCCTCACGGTAGAGGGGCCGAGGCGCCAGTAGCTCGAGCTGCTGCACGAGCTGGACAAGGTTGGTGTGGGCGGCATCGTCGTCCTGAGCCGATGCAACGAGGTGGTACTCCACCAGCTCTGCAATGTCGGTGATCGTGCAGACCATGTCTGCAACTCCTTTCCTTCTCGGTTCATGGGCGCAAACGGGTACGGAGGGAAGCGCGGGGTCAAGGGAAGAGGACGGAGTCCTCCGGGAGAACGGCAGCGAAGCGGCGGCTCGGACCGCCTTGACGCTGTGCGGCTCTGTGCAACCCTGTGCGACCGAACCCGAGAAGACCTGTTGTGGATCGGACTCCTGATCCCCGAGAGGGCTGGGCAAGAGCCCCCTCGGGGACGAGCCCCGGCGGTTAGGCCGCCGGTGCCTCCGAAGCGCTCCTGGAGGAGAGCGCCTGGAGCCTGTTGGCGACGATCTCGACGGTCCGTCGAGTGCCCCCATCGGTGGCCTGCCACTGGCGGCTCTGGAGCCGACCCTCGATGTAGACGAGACGGCCCTTGCCGAGGTACTGGCAGGCGAAGTCGGCGAGCTGGCCCCAGAGGACCACGTCGTGGAACTCGGCGTGGCTTTTGCCGTTGGTGGCGACGCGGACGCTCGCGACGTGCTTGCCCGATGCGGTCTCCCGCGGCTCCGGCGCCGCTACGAGGCGCCCAATGAGGGTGACCTGGTTCACCGAGTTTCCCCGGCTCTGGACGGAAGCGATCTGCTTCTTCGTGGTGGCTGTCTTGCTGCGCATTGCTGCACCTCCTGTTGTGTGGATCGATGCCACGGTGACAAGCGGGTCGACTGCCGAGCGGAATAGGTCAAGCCGGTACGGCTTCTCGCTCTTGGGCCTTGCAGCGGACAGGCAGCGGCCTGCTACCGGGGACGCTCGCGTCCCTTATGGCGCTCGAAGACGATCCGCAGCACGTCAAGGAGGGGCATACGGAGCAGCCACAGCATGATGAAGCATCCGACCCCAGTGTCGTGGGGCGAAGCGCAAGACGGCTCAGCGAGGGGCGATCTGAGATTATGGAGGCATGGCAGATGCGAAAGAAGGCAGAGACCCAGACTTGGTGGCGAGCGAGCTGGTGGTCCCCGTCTATCTGGACACGAACGTGCTGCTCGACCTCCTAGCGACGGTGGAGGACGGCTTCAGCCTAGTGGAGCGAGTCACCTCGGAAGAGGCGACACAACATGTGTCAGGGAGGAGCGGTAGTGCCGACATTGGCACTCCCAGCACCTTTCCATTCTTCAAGCTCGGGCTATCCGGAAAGCTTGGCAAGGCCGTTACCGAAGGAGCGACCGCCACGAAGGAGGGGGATAAGACTCACACTTATGGCTCTCTCCTTCATCGTCTCCGTAGGTACCTTGTCACTGAAGGGCTCATTGCGGAGTCGTTTAGTAGCCCAGCACTCGATGGCGGGCGTTTCGTCGAATTTCCTGGAGTGCTTCGACCCAATCCATTTACCGATTCGTTTCAGCGGTTGCAGCGAATCTTAGGGTTTGTCGATGTTGTGATGGGATTCGAGCAGACGGCGGCACCTGCTCAGCAATCCGGGAGGGGCAAGGGCGGTCAGGGAAACCGACCGTCCCAGCAGAAGTCGAATCCCCAGGCGCGACAACTGAAGGCGATGAGAGAGTTCCTTGAGCACCTAACCTCAGACGTGGAGCGAGAAGGTACGAGCACCGTGGTGATGGAGCATCACGAATCTGGATATCGCGCCGTTGTAACCGTATTTGACGACTACCTGCGAGACCGTTCGATGGCGGAGGTCTTGAATCGAGAGTTCCGCGTTCTAGGGAAGGTGGCCCGACATCTGCCGAAGGGATCAACTGAGTCCGTCGATTTGCTCGCGTCGAGTGGTGTGGCCGGGTTTCCGTCCGAAATACTAGGACAATTGGCTGGCTCAATGGGCGAGATGGCAAGTGAGACCGGAATGCAGATCACCCAACCGGCAACCTCGGTTGAGCCTCCAGTGATTGAGATCATTCCGATAGCGATCTATCTATGACGTGGATGTACAGGCGAAGCCGGTTTACGCCGCCTCCTCCTGTGCTGCGGGCTTGAAGGCCCGGAGGATGCTTGCCGCGGTGCGCTGGATGCGCTCGCAGGATGCCTTGATACCGGCGATGGCCTGGTCGCCGCCACCGGCCCAGGTTGCGACGTAGCCGAAGGAGTAGTCGCCAGAGTCGATCCCGAGTGCCTGGCAGACGACGTATGCGGTGGACTCCGCTTCCAGCTCGGCAAGTGCCCGGCTGTCGAAGCTCTGATGCAGCAGGGCGTGTGCGATCTCGTGCGCGAGCGTCTTCACCCGCTGGGCGGGGGTGTTCTGGGTCTCGATACGAATGCGGTGCTCGCTGTGGCTGCAGTCGCCGTTCGTGGAGCCGTTGAACTCGTGGTCCTCGACCGTGAAGCCGATGGACCTAGCGACGCCAAGGAGCGTCGTGTAGTGTCCGGCAGGGTCGTCGCCGTCGAGGCGCTTGCAGACCGTAGGCAGCTCTTCCCCGTCAGTCTGGGCGACGTCGAATACGGGGACGAACTTGAAGCCCCGGATGACCCGATCGTCCTCGCCGTCTTCGGCATCGGTGTTCTTGTAGACCATGGGGGCGAGAATCCAGATGGCCTTCTCTCCCTTCCGGACGAAGCGGTTCATCTTCCGCCAGGCATTGAAGCCTGCCACCTGGCTTCCCTCGTGGCATTGGGCAGCGATGAGGAGCACGTTGTTGAAGCTGTAGCGGTGGAACTTGGACTGGAAGTCGAGGTGGCGCTGCCACTCCTCGGACGTCGTGAGGTTGCTGATCCCCTCTGCCAGCTTCTCGATGAGTTCCGGGTGGTTGTTCTTGGCGGTCATTGCTGAGTCCCTCCATGTGGTGCTGATCTGATGCACCCGACACGGCAGGGCAAGGCCGAGCGGAACAGCCCCGGAGCGCAGCTCCGTACACTTCAGGGCTTGCAGCTCGTAGGCCGCAGCTCTGCCAGGGTGAAACAGCAGAGAAGCCCGCATGGAGCGGACGAGGGACCGCACCAGCACACCCGGACATCCCGAGGCTGGCGGTCGAGAGGGGATCACGAACGATCCGAGCTGGCAGGACACGCTACCGGAGACCTGTGACGCCCATCGCTCTGGTAACCGTGCTCGCGCTTCCTCCAAGAGGTGATCAGCAGACTGCCTGCGGAGCCGCGTCGTTGCGACAGTCGGCCAGCTTGATGAATGTCACCACGGTCGCTACGCCGTCGCGTACGGCCAGCATGCGGGGTCAGCTCACCCTTCGCTCTGGTCGAATTGCGCTATGACTGTGACGCCGTATGCGACTGAATGTCGGTCCCGCGCGTCAGGACACCTGTCGCGGTTGAATCCGTCCGTTGCGAGTGGCCGCCGCCTTTCGCTGACGGTCGCGGTAGGCGGTCTTCGCCTCCTCGACCTGTTGCGGGGTCAGCCGCAGTAGGTACGCAGTCGTCTCGGGCGACCACTTCGTGAGATCGGTAGTGCCGTCGCGCCAACAGTAGGCGGGGTTGTCCCGAAGCTTGAAGTGTCGCACAGCGGCATCGAACTCGTAGGCCCCGATCGTGCTACCGCTCTGTGCGAGCCGTTCAAGTACGTCCTTCCTCCGGTGTGGATGCGAGACATTCGGGTCAACTCTGCGCGCGACTATCACGGGGTCGGTTCCTGAGCCGGCGCCGATGCCGACGATGATGTCGGATCGCTCGATCTTCTTGATCGACTGAAGCGAGACGTCGAACACGGTGAGCAGTCGGCCGGTGTCGATCCCGTGAGCTTCGAGTTCTTGCGTCGCCTCCTGGAGCCCCTTTAGAAATTGGTCGATCGCCGTCCGGCCGGGCGAGCGCCCTGGCCGCGCCTTGAGGTAGGTGACCGGGTCGATCGGAGGGTTCACCCCGAGCGGCAGCAAGGCCCAGTTCATCTCATCTCCAAGGTCAACCCTAAACGCAGCCCGCATGACGTCCCGGAAATTCACGATGCTCGTCTGCGCGAGTGAGTAGATCACCGTGCCAAAGCCCGGCGTGTTGTAGAAGTGCACGGCGTTGTCTCGGTACACGGTCAGCATGTCGAGGTTTCGCTCAACGGCTTGCGCCGGAACGTCTTTCGGCCAGCCGGGGGTGGCCGCAGCCTTCGTCATGGCGTCTGCACAGCTCAGCGTCCGGTACGGCTGGTTGCGGCGCTTCTTGTAGTAGATGCTTTGCCCGGCCTTCGAGATGAGTGCCTTGAGGAGCAACTCCCAGGCGTTGATGACAAGGAGGACGAACACCTCGTCCCGGTAGCCGAAGCGAGGCTTGTTGTAAATCTCGATCGCTCCGACCATGGCGCTGCGCGCATTGCCAAGCAGACGTCGAGATGAGCCGCGATAGTTCACGTCAAGCGATCCCGGCCGTCCTGCCCGCTGACAAGAAGCCCATCGAAGTCGGCCCCAGACCAATACACGGCCAAGGAGGATTAGGCATTCCCAGAGGCGACATCCAGCGCCCAGCAAATCCGTGCAGCGGTATCGAGACTTGGCGCTCGCTCACCGCGCTCGATCATCGCCAGGCCCGTAACTGAGAGTTCAGCAATCTCCGACAACGCCTGCTGCGTTAGCCCAGCATCCTCGCGGGCTCTCCGAAGCTTCTCTGGAAAGCTGGACTTGAAGTGCTTGGACATTCCCTGTAGCCACTTCTGAGTAGCGCGTTCGGGATTCATCCGGCTGGGTGTGGAAGGTGGCTCGATGGCCGCGGCCTGCTGATGGTATTGCTCTGCGCGGTAGAGACTGAGCCACAGCTTTTGGCCAGGGGTCTCGCGTGTCGTCTTCATGGAGACCACTATAACAGATGTTACAGTCGTTCGGTGGTCGCTGCGCTTCCTACCAAGCGGTAGTCCCGGCGGACGGTTGACCGTCAGCGTTCTCACAAACGGTCGTCTATTGAGAACGCAGCCCTTCGTAGTCGTCGGATGTCCGCCGATCTCGGCCGACATTCTCAAAACCCATTCTCGTATCCTTTTCTCATAAGGTCCGGCTCTCAACGGTGTTTCGAGAACCGGCCACCGGAGGATCGGATGTGTTGATCGGCTACGCCCGAGTCTCGACGGACGAGAGCCATTGTCAAGAGTTGTGGACGAGACATCTCAGTCAGGCTGCGACGGACCCGGTGCTTTCATCGGTGTCGGCGGTCTCTTGCCCCGACTGATCGCTCCTTTCTTGTAGCTTGCCGTCGATGAACGTGGCGCCCGCCCGGACGAGCGGGACGAGCTCGGCACCGGTGATCCGCCGCCAGCGGACCTGGGCGGAGTCGAGCAGCTTGTAGGCCATCGCGAGCCCGGCCTTGCGGGATCCAGCCCCTCGGGTGACCTTCGTCCGGAGGCGCACCGTCGAGAACGTCGACTCGATCGGGTTCGTCGTGCGCAGGTGCACCCAGTGCTCTTGGGGGAAGTCGTAGTAGGCGAGCAGGACGTCGAGGTTGCCGGTGATCTTGACGACCGCCTTTTGGAAGTCAGAGAACGTGTCTGCGAAGCGCTTCACCGCCTCGAGGGCGGCGGTGCGCGTCGGGGAGGTGTAGATGGCCTGGAGGGCGGTCTTCGCGTCGGCGTGGAGGCGCTTGGGCAGGGCGTCGAGAGTGTTGGCGGTGACATGGACCCAGCAACGCTGCTCCTTGGTCGCCGGGAACACCTCGCGTAGCGCCCCCCAGAACCCGAGCGCTCCGTCGCCGACGGCCAGCACCGGTGCAGAGAGACCACGCTCACGTAGTCCTCGCAGCACCTCGGCCCACGACTCGGTGGACTCTCTGTAGCCGTCGGC
>Ga0070737_10005318_pt1 | contig 12375 bp, 12 predicted proteins | sample Coa_R1_10_FD_66438 | JGI IMG/M metagenome (GOLD analysis project Ga0070737, IMG submission 66438) | Surface soil microbial communities from Centralia Pennsylvania, which are recovering from an underground coalmine fire - Coalmine... | ecosystem: Environmental > Terrestrial > Soil > Unclassified... | reverse complement strand
CCGGAGCCGGACGGCCCGACGATGGCGACAAACTCGTTGTGCGCGACCCGTAAGGAGATGCCTTTGAGGATTTCGATGCGCCCATGCCCAAACGGCAGCGACTTGTGGATGTCGCGTCCTTCGAGCGCGGCGGTCACAGCGGCTGCGGTAGCCGCTGTGGTCGTTGCAGATGTCTGGCTGGCGACTGGTTGGTTCATTGATAACTCCCCTTGTTCCTGGTCTCTCGTTCACACTTTCCGCTTTGGCGCGGCCTGGCCTGTCGGGCGCCGCCGCCAACACTTCAAGGATGCCCTGAAACGCAGGGAAAGTCATCACGCTGGGGGAGAAGATCGGATAGTCTGGAGAGTAATCTACCGCAAGTAGAAGATTCGGCTGCACGCGCCGCCAGAGACGACAACGATACTCTGCCTTCCCCTCTCCCGCCACAGCGGGGGGAGGGGTCAGGGATGGGGGCCGCCCGCTTCCCTCTTCGCCCGCAGCAGTGCGCCGATCTCATGACCTGTAGCCAGCCGCGCCCCATATGCTAGAAAGCATTCGACCGCGCGTCCGTGCGTGTCGAAGTGTTCGCGATAGGTTCCGGGATATTGAATCCAGGCAAGGCGCAGCCCACAACGCCGCGCCGCCTCGCGCAGTTCACGCGCACCCTCCGGCCCGATGATGTCCGAGAGCACGTGATACATGCGGTCGCCCCGCCGGATGCCCGCCGGGAGAATGTCGCGCGTGGCGCGCATGGGATGTAGCAGGATGGCCATAATGGGAGCAGCCCGATAGGTTTTAATAGGTGATGAGCGTGAAGATGTCGTAGCCCGTCAGCCGCTCACGGCCATTGAGCGCCGACAACTCGATGAGGAACGCCAATCCCACTACCTGCGCGCCCAGCCCCTCTACTAGCTTGATAGCGGCTGCGGTGGTACCGCCGGTCGCCAGCAGATCGTCTACAATCAACGCGCGCTGACCGGGCGCGAGGGCGTCTTTATGGATTTCAAGCGTATTCGTCCCATATTCCAGGGCGTACTCGACCGACATGACGGCGGCGGGCAGCTTGCCCTGCTTGCGCACAGGCGTGAAGCCAACACCCAGCGCGCAGGCCAGCGGCGCGCCAAACAGGAAGCCACGCGACTCGATGCCGACGATGCGATCAATGCCAGCGGTGCGGTAGCGATTGGCTAGCAGATCGATCACACTGCGCAACGCTGCGGCGTCTTGCAGCAGCGGCGTGATGTCGCGGAAGAGTATCCCCGGCTGGGGAAAATCAGGCACGTCGCGAATCAGGCTTTTCAGGTGGGCAACCTGGCTGGCGTCGGGCTGTGGGTAGGTCATACTACAGGTCTATCCTCTCTGGTGGCGCCTCTGTTGTGTTCAATAGGTATCGCGCTTCCCTAGTATACCGCACAGCGAAGCAATAGTGCTTATGACAGCCAACCAGCTAGCGGATATGCTCTTGCGTCACAACTTCCTGAGAGGCGTCTTCGCGGGTGGTGATGATCGCGGTCACAAGCAAGGCAATCGCGACACAGCCAGCCACCACAGCAAGCCAAACTGCAAGTAGACGTCCTGCGGCTCCTCCAAGTGGAGACAATCCCATACCCATACAGAGACCCAAACACCCCAGCCATATGAGAAGAAGCAAGTGAGTTTTGGCAGCCACATTCATCACCTCTTGCCGGAGCGTCATTTGCCGACTTCTCTCTCGCGGAGTAGGATCATGCGTCTGCATCACATCGGCGCATATCTCTCCATCCGTCCGCGCCACCATTTCCCGATAAAGGTATTGTCCTCGATAAGGGCGTGCTAATAATGAAAGGATGTAGCCTATCGAGCAACAAGGAACGATGAGTGTTATCGCTGCTCCTGCGGTGATCCCACTTAAAAGGGAATCGCCGAGAGGAGAGCAAACAAAAGCAAAGACTGCAAAGAAAAAGGTTCCTCCAGTGAGGAGAATTTCTAATCCGATGAACAAACCGACAAGCAGACCAGAGGAGGAGTCTTCCGCATGCGCGATAGCGTCCCTGGCAGTTGACGCCACAGAGGTGAATAGGCTCACGAACCACGCAGCAATCAATGGATACCAAAAGAGCAGACTTAGCCCAGAGGTTCCCAGCAGCGCCATACTCAATCCGAGTACGAAAACCTCAGGAACAAGGATAGATCCAAAGGCTACACTTCCTGTACACAATATAACGCCGACACATCCAAACGCCCCAGCAAGCATAAGAAGGCTCATCAGCGCAGTGAAGCGTTGAGCGCGACCCCAGACGCTAGAGCCGAGAGAGGCGCGCGCTCGTCGTGGCATGGTAAGCCTTTCCACATCACTCGCCATGCTCAACCTTCTTTCATGTCTGTTGATCACAGAAAGGTCAACTTCATTCACAGTATACTGCTCACTGACAAGCATAATCACAGACAAGCGGCACTCGCCGCCCAGGAGCGCGGCGCTACTCGTTTTATCCCTGCCGAGCAGCATAGACTCAAATGATTCTAGCCTGCCTTCGCAGGCTTTGTGGCGAAACGCAATGAAGCCCTTAGGCGCGGTTTCAACCGCTCGCCCACTGCCATTTGGCACTGCCACTTGGCACACATTCTGCTGTGCTATAAGCCCAATTTGATCTGTCTCTCAGCTTGAACGCTTGTGGAGGCCAACATGAGTGCTCCAACCTCTGCGCCGCGCCGCGCGCCCCTGCCTCAGCGCCTGGCGATGTCACTTTGGGTCTCGCTCTATCGTCTCAGCAGCGGCGCCATTGGTGGGCGCATGGGGTCAACGCGCATCCTCCTGCTGACGACGACCGGGCGCAAGTCAGGCAAGGAGCATGTCGTCCTGCTTGGGTACTTCAAGGATGGCGAGACGCCGTTCGTCGTGGCGTCACATGGGGGAAGCGACAACCATCCCGCGTGGTATCTCAACCTCGTGGCGCATCCACAGGTGGTGGCGCAGATCGGCGGCAAGCGCGCGCCCTACACCGCCGAGGTCGCTTCGCCCGACGAACGCGCACGCCTATGGGCGCAGGTGATCGCCACTGCCCCCAGCTATGCGCCCCTCCAGCAAACCACCACACGAGAGATTCCCATTGTGCTTCTGCGCCCACGGGCATGATACGTGATACAGGGAGCCGCTTACCTACCCCCGACCCCTCCCATCGATGGGAGGGGAGTATGTTGCCGGAGCAGGTGGCTATTCATTCAGCGACTCGACATCGGGATAGACCAACCCTGAACCGGTGTTGAGCAACACCACACGCTCGCCCTCGCGCAGCCATCCCTCATTGCGCAATCGCCGCACAGCGGGCAAGAGCGCCGCGCCTTCCGGGCAGACCCAGAGGCCATGCCGCCCAAGCTCGCCCAGCGCCCGCCGCAGGTCATCATCCTCGATAGCCAGCGCCGTCCCCTGCGTCTCACGCAAGACGCGCAATATCAGCCGACCCGCCAATGGCCCCGGCACACGCAGGCCAGCCGCCACCGTCTGCGCGCCCTGCCAGAACTCCGTCGCTTCGGCCTGCGCCTCCCACGCGCGCACAACTGGCGCACAGCCAGCCGCCTGCACGACTACCAGCCGTGGCGGCTTCGCGCCCTCGGCCAGCCAGCCCAGCGCCGCCATCTCCTGAAATGCCTTCCAGAAACCGATCAGCCCGACGCCGCCACCTGTGGGATAGAGGATCACATCGGGCGGACGCCAGCCAAACTGCTCAGCAAGCTCGTAGCCCATCGTCTTCTTGCCTTCCAGGCGATACGGCTCCTTGAAGGTGCTTGCGTCGTACCATCCTTCGGCCTGTACTCCCTGGGCGATCCACTTGCCTGCGTCACTGATCAACCCATCCACCAGATGCAGCCGTGCGCCGTACAGGCTGACCTCGCGCTGGGTGAGCGCGGGCGCGTCACGCGGCATGGCCACCACCACCGGCAGCCCTGCCCGCGCGCCATACGCCGCCCAGGCAGCCCCCGCATTGCCAGCGGTCGGCAGCGCAATGGTACGTGCGCCAAGGCGCTTTGCGCGTGTGACGCCGACAGCTGCGCCGCGCGCCTTGAACGATCCCGTAGGGTTCAGCCCCTCATCCTTCAGCCAGGCGTCAACGCCCAATTCGGCGGAAAGCCAGGGCAGCGCCAGCAGCGGCGTCGCGCCCTCGCCAAGCGTCACATGCTCCATCGGGTCAGCCGGATCGTCCAGCGGCAGCAGTTCAGCGTAGCGCCAGAGGCCATCGCTCCACAGGCGGCTGGCGATGCGTTCGCGAGGTACCTCCGCTTGTATCCGCGCCAGGTCATAGCGCGCGAGCAAAATCCCGCCACACGCCGGGCAAAGATGCTGTATGGTCTCAGCGGAGACGGTCGCGCCACAGTCGGCGCATTCGAGATGTATCAGATAGTTTGTGGATTGCTGGCTGTCCATTACAGTCTCCTTACACGCCGCCAGGGACGGCGGAGCTACTCGATCTGGAGTCCGCGCAGGCGGACTTCGTGGCGCTAGCCCGTAGGCGCGGTTTCAACCGCCCGCCCCTCCGCCACGCCACACACTCGCCACACGCTACTCATGCCTCTTCAACAGCCCGCGCATACCAGCGCGTCACCGTACGCGTCTCGAAGCCAAGCGATTGATACACCCGAATCGCAGCAGTATTCGCGCTGCTGACCCCCAACCACGCGCCAGACGCCCCATGCTCACGCAGACGCCACAATCCCAGGGCAATCAACGCACGCGCCAGGCCACGCCCGCGATACTCCGGGCGCACGCCAACAATGGCAATCTCGCCCTCGTTGCGATCATTCTCCCTGTTCTCATGTAGAGCATACTCGCAGATGCAGAAGGCGGCAAGCGTTCCATCGGGCGCGATGGCTACCAGATCGAGATCGGGCAGATAGCCTGGTTGGCGCAGCATCGCCAGCCGATGGGCGCCCGTCATATGCTCTGTGCCATAGGCCGCGCGATGCGCCGCAACGTAGGCCGTCACTTCCGCCTCGCCAGCCAGCGAACGCAACACAAAGCCAGGCGGCGCGTCAATCTCCGGCAGTGGTGTATCGAGCGAGCGTCCCATGCGCCATGTCTCATCACCAGTTGGGATAAAGCCATTGCGCGCCAGGAAGGCGACGCGCGCCGTATCATCGTCGCGCGCGGCTGCGTCCAGCGTCAGCCCGGCCATTGCTCCATCCACCATTGCTCTCAGGCGCCGCTCCGCCCAGGTAATCATCTCACGCTCGATTGTCTCATTGAGGACTCCGGGCGCGAAGTGGTAGAACAGATTGTGGAAGCGATCCACCAGCGCATAGCCTACCAGCCTGCTATCGTCTTCCCAAAGCATCGTATTGGCTGCCATCTGCTCTGGGTTGTCCTTAAGCATCACCGCCAGATCAGCCACGGAAGGATAGCTGACAAACGGATCGGGCGCATCATGGAGCAACCGCTGCATCGCCGCCAGATCATCTTCACCTGCGCATGTCCGCCTGCGTATCATATGCGTCATATGCGCTTCCTTTCAGTCGCCAACCGCCCTAGAAATGCTGGGCAGTTATGTTATACACTATAGCGAATGGCAAAATACGCTGAAGAACGCTAGAGGAGTCGTCTCTTGATACGTGATCTCATCCATGATATTGTCGCCAAATCGCTGGTCAGCCTGCGAGAATCCGGCAAACTGCCAATGATAGACCTTCCGGCGTTTGACGTGGAGCGCCCGCAGATCGCCGAGCATGGCGACTACGCCACCAACGCCGCAATGAAACTGGCCGCCGCCGTGCGCGCCACTGGCGAAAAGGCCAATCCGCGCGCGCTTGGCGAGACGCTTGCCGCACATCTGCGCGAGACGGTTGACCTCGTGCCTGCCTACGATCTTATCGAATCCGTTGAAGTGGCCGGGCCGGGCTTTATCAACTTCCGGCTGAAGCCAGCGTGGCTGCTGCGCCAGGCGCGTCAGGTGGTAGACGACGCTGCCCACTTCGGCGCAATCAACATCGGGCGCGGCCAGAAGGTCAATCTGGAGTTCGTCAGCGCGAACCCCACCGGCCCCGTGACGATTGGCAACGGACGCGGCGCGTTCATCGGCGATACATTGGGCAACGTGATGCGCGCGGCGGGCTTTGAGGTCACAAAGGAATATTATTTCAACGACTCCGGCGCGCAGATCGAAAAGTTGGGCCGCTCGATGGAATACTACCTGCGGCTGGCGCTCGGCGAGTCAGACACCGTGAAGCCTGATGAAGGCTACTTCGGCCCCTATTACGAAAATGTCGCCCAGCGCATGCTCGATGCAGGCGCACATACCTCTGTGTCCACAGAAACACCGAAGCCACGCTCGCGCCGCAAGAAGTCTCCTGAGGCGCCAACAGAAGCGCCCGATGCGCGAGCCATGCTCACGCTGCCCGAAGGCGAACGGGCGGCGCGCATTGGCAAGGCTGCGGCGGCAGTGATCATGAGCGATATTCGCCAGACGATGGCGCGGCTGCATATCGAGTTCGATATCTACTTCAACGAGGCCGATCTAACGACCAGCGGCGCGCGTGAGGAAGGCATCGAGGCGTTGCGCGCGGCGGGCTTCACCAAAGAGGAAGACGGCGCGCTCTGGGCGAAGACGACAGCCTTTGGCGACGACAAAGACCGCGTGCTGCTGCGCTCCACTGGCGGCCCAACCTATTTCGCCTCGGACGTGGCCTATATGCGCAACAAGTACGGGCGCGGCTTCGAGCGGCTGATCCTTGTGCTTGGGCCGGATCACCACGGCTATATTGGGCGGCTAAAAGCTATCTCCGGCATGTTGGGCCACTCAGTAGATGATGTGGAGATACTGCTCTATCAGCTCGTCACGATCAAAATCGGCGATGAGGTGATGAAGATGGGCAAGCGGCTGGGCAACGCCATCACGCTCGACGAACTGTATGAGGATGTCGGCCCCGATGTCGCCCGCTTTTTCTATCTGATGCGCTCAAGCGATTCCCAGCTTGACTTCGACCTGAAGCTGGCGCGCAAGCAAAGTGAGGAGAATCCAGGCCTCTCGGTGCAATACGCCTACGCGCGCGCGGCGAGCGTCTTCCGCAAGGCCGCCGACGCTGGCTACACGGCGCAGGAGTACGAGAAGGCCAACGCCTCCGCGCTGCTCACCGATCCCACGGTTCCGGCGAACGCGCGCGAACATGCCCTCGCGTTGATGCGCCAGATACTTCGGCTGGAAGAGATTGTGGAGCGGGTGGCGCTGGCGCGCGAACCACATCACCTCACCCGCTACGGCATGGATCTCTCCGAAGCGTACCACCGCTTCTACGAGACGAACCCCATCCTGAAAGCAGGAACCGACGTGGCGCAGCCAACACGGCTGGCGCGACTACAACTGATGCGCGCGGCGCAGGTGGGACTGGCGCGCACGCTGACCCTGCTAGGCATGAGCGCGCCGGAACGCATGGAGCGAGAGCAAATAGCAGAGCCAGCGAAACAGGCAGAGTAGGCGGGCGGTTGAAACCGCGCCGAAGGGCTAGCGCCACGAAGTCCGCCTGCGCGGATTGGGATAGGGCAAAACAAGTAGCGCCGCTGTCCCTGGCGGCGTGTCTGGTCGGCTCAGAATGCTTCGATAGCGTTTTGAGCCTCCCGAAGAAGCTCGCTCCTGTGGCATCAAGAAAGTCTGCCTGGATGCTACGGCGAGCGGCGGCAAACTCTTTTCGCAATTGGCTCCGCTGTTGTATGGCGACCAGCTCTTTAGCTTCTAGCGGTGTTTGTGTGCCCAAAAACACGCCGAGAACACGCCCATCCTTACCAACAAACAAAATAGGCGCTTCCTGTTTACTGGCAGTATAGCATAAACGGCGAACCAACGTCGGCCCTGGAAATGGGGCAAGAAGAGTCAATGGATACAACCGACACAGGCACAGACACAACCGAAAACGCCGATCTCATTGTGCGCTACCTCGGCGCATTGCTGGCGCGCTATGGTACCCTGACCCTGCCGTTGGAACCGCTGACCGGCGCGCAGCCTGAGGCCGATAGCAATGGAATCGCGCTAACGGCGGTCTTTCAGCCGCTCAAGCAGCGTCGCGATCCCATCGCCGCCGAAGATACATCGCCGAATGAACGCCGTCCGCAACTGGGTGAGCAGGCGTCACATACTCAGGCTGACATGCGGCTGCTAACGAGCGCGCCAGAGGATGCAGAGAAAGATGCAGAGAAAGAAGATAAAGAGCAGCGCCAGCACGAGATGATCGCCGCCAACAGCGAGGAGGCGCTCGCCAATAGCCCACATCGGCGCTTGATCATCCTGGGTGGGCCAGGGGCAGGCAAAACTACCGCGCTCAAGGCGTTGCTCTGCCGCGCCGCGAATGATGCCCCGACCGAGTTGGCGGATCGGTGGACTCCGATCTACCCCATCTATCTTGCGCTGCCCGATCTGGCGCGCGCCAGTGTCTCACTGAAAGACTACCTCGCGGCAAACGTCGCCGATCTGGTTGGCGCCGAACATGCCAGCGAGGTTGGCGGTGTCCTATGGCAAGCCATCTAGGATGGGCGCGCGTTCGTCTGCCTAGACAGCCTGGACGAGGTAGCGCCCACACAGCGCCCAGCGATGATCGCGCTGATCAACGATCTCACCATCCAGCCGGGGAACACCTGGGTGGTTGGCTCGCGCTTCGCCGACTACAAAGGCGGCCAGTTCGCCAGCGGGCGCTTTGCCGAATGGGAGTTGCAGCCGCTCGACGATGCGCTCCGGCTGGAGCTTGCCCGCCGCCTGCTCCCCGCGCTCCATCGCATGATGCGCAACTTGGCGCCCGCAGCCACAGAGGCGCGGCTCTCGCCAACCGGCTTCGTCAGTGCGCTGGCCGCCCACCCACGCGCCGCCGCCTGGGGAGAGAATCCGCTGCTGTTTAGCCTGGCCGCCGTCGTCTACGCCCAAACGGGGACGCTGCCCCAGGGACGCGCCGCCCTCTACGCTGCCGTGGTGGCCGCCACCCTGGCCACCTGCGCACCAGACCCCACTGACCACGTGCGTCTACGGAAGTTGCTAGCCCAGATGGCGTTGCGGCTGCATCAAATAAGGGGTAGAGCCTTCTCGCGCGCCGACCTGCGCGCCGCGCTCGTTGCGACTATAGGCGAGCGGGATGATACAGAAGTGACGCTCACCCGCCTGGTGAACTCTGGCGCACTCGATGTCCTGGCGCACTCGATGTCCTGGCGCATGAGCATGGCGCAGTTGGCGCCGAAGCAGGATTGCGCTGGCTGCGGGCGTTGGCCGCCGAACGCGAGACGCCAGAGGGCGACCTCGGCAATCTGTGTCTATTCCTGGCGCTGGCTTCTTTGGCCGAAGCGGCAGACGGCGGCGCCGAGTGGCAGGCACGCCTGGGCGAGATCGCGATGCCATTGCTAGTAGCATGGGCTAAAGCAGCTGACAAACACATCCGGCGGGTGCCGTGGGAACAACCGAAATCATTCTGGGTGCCCATTCACGACATCCGACGGCTCGATCCAGCGATCATACGTCCGGCGATTGAACTCCTCATTCAGCGGCTCACCAACACGCCGGAAAATGTGCAAAGTATGCTGGCGACGACGCTTGGAAAATTGGGAGATCGCGTTCCTCTTGAGCCATTGCTTGATATGTCACACGATCCACTGCCCAGAACGCGGCTCGGCGCAGTGCTGGCGCTTACCCAACTGGGTTGGCGTGCGCCTGTGACAATCTTTATCACCAGGCTGGATGACCCCGAAGCGCCAATACGCGCGCAAGCTGCTATACCGCTGGGAGCATTTGATGACGAGTTTGCGACAAAACGCCTCGCTGCTCAAGCCATTGATGATCCTGATTTGCAAGCGCGACATATGGCAGCGACCGCGCTTTGTGCGCAAGCCGAGCGCAGTTTCGCTCCCGCGCTGGCGGCATTGCAAAGGGTACTATCTACTTTCAGCATGAGCATAAAATACACGATTGATAAGGCGGTAGAAAGGCTTTGCGCCTCATCCAGGTCAGAGGTACGCGCTGTGGCGCTGGCGCTTGCCAAAGAAGCGCCACCAAACCTTCGGGGAGCCGCGCTTCAGGGATTGGCAAAAGGGCCAGATGCGCCTATCGCGTTGATGATTGAGGCATTGAATAACCGAGAGGTTCAGACTCGTATTGGGGCGGCAAAGGCGCTTGGCTATGTGGCCAAACACAATCCTGTTTACAGACCTGGAGCACTTGAAGCGTTGGTAGCCGCGCTTAGCGATCCAGATAATCAATTTGTCAACGCTATCATTGATACCATAGGAGCGCTCGGCGCCCTGCCCCTGAGAGAATGAGGCCAGGGAACAGTAGACATAATTACGCGCGGCGCATGTACGCACTATTCTCTATACAAACGAGGTGCATTTCAAGCATTTTCTAAGATTCTTCTCCTATCATCAGTGGCATGCCCAAAGGCTGGCGTCGTGGCGCCACTCCCCTCGCCTGTGTGATTTGGACACGTTCCATCCAACTACGGCCAGACTCACTACCTGTCGCCCATCCATGGCACTGCTGAAGCCATCGGCGTGCGCTTATGTGGTCGCCGTATGTGTCGTAAAGAAGGCGAAAACACATGAAGACAGAGCCGCTGCTTACCTTACCTGCCCATCTAGGGAAACCGCGCGCCAGAGGTCTTACTCTTGTCATCGATCCAGGGCTGCCCGTCCACTACTTTGAAGATGTGATCGAAAGCGCACGCACGTATATCGATCTCGTCAAGTTTGGATGGGGAACAGCCATTGTCACCGAACGCCTCGACGAGAAAATCGCCTGTTTGCGCCGGAATGACATTGGCTACTTCTTCGGCGGCACCCTCTTCGAGAAGTTCTATCGCCAGCGCAAGATAGGCGCGTACGTTTCCTTCTGCAAGCTGTACGAGTGCCGTTATGTTGAGATCTCCAATGGGACGATTGACCTCAGCAACGAGGACAAAGCGCGCGTCATCGCCGACTTCGCCAGCGAGTTTAGCGTCTTCAGCGAGGTTGGCTACAAAGACAGTGATCGCTCACAGATGCTTGCCCCGTCCGCCTGGATCACCTACATCAAACAAGACCTCGCCGCAGGCGCACAAAAGGTCATCACTGAGGCGCGCGAAAGTGGAACAAGCGGCATCTGTCGTCCCGATGGAGAATTGCGGTACGGCCTGATCGAAGACATCCTCTCATCGGGGATAGACAGCAACGACCTCATCTTCGAGGCGCCGAACAAGACGCTGCAAACGACTTTCATTCGCCGGTTGGGGTCAGACGTAAACCTGGCCAATATCGCCTTCTCCGATGTCATTGCGCTCGAAACGCTGCGCCTGGGACTGCGCTCCGATACGCTTCTGACATTCGAGAACACCCTGCGTGACACACAAGCCACCCACGCCTTACCAGATCAACATCCACAGCCTTATCGGTAAGGGCATCAACCTTGCTGTACGCGCCTGGCCAGGCGCAGAAGAGGGCGTCTGTAGGGCGCTCTTGTGGAGAGATTACGATGCGAGAGAGCGCAAACGTATTTCATCTGGCGATCCCCTGCCTCGATCTCGACGAGGCGTTCACGTTTTATGTCACGAAGTTGGGGTGCAAGCTCGCGCGGCGCTACCCCGACCGCATCACCCTGGACTTCTTTGGCGACCAGCTTGTCTGCCATCTTTCAAGCCCCGACAAGATCGATCACCACCCGCAGATGTACCCTCGCCATTTTGGCGTCACCTTTCGGAGCCGCCAGGAGTTCGATGATCTGCTTCGGCTGGCGCAGGAGCGTGAGCTAACGTTCTTCCAGAAGCCGATGACACGGTTTGAGGGCAAGATCGAAGAGCATTTGACCTTCATGCTGATCGATCCCTCAAACAATCTGCTGGAGTTCAAGTTTTACCATGATCCGCGCATGATGTACTGATAGTGATGAACAGAAAGAAGCAGCTTGCGTGAGTACAATTGCGGAGCATCGCCATACCGGCGAGAAGCCCACATCAACACCAGTAGTCCCCCCAGCAACCGAGAATGCTCCCACACAAAGCCAGCCTCCTCTGCTGGAATTGGCGCTCTGTCACTGGGAGCACAACACGCCTGGCGCGCCATTCCTCGTTGACGCACAGAGCGGTGAAACGATCAGCTTTGGCGCCTTTGCTCGTGCGCTTCGTGAATGGCGCACGATGCTTGGGCCAAAGCCTCTGCGTATTGCGCTCGGCGCAGCGCCCGGCGCGCCTACCGCGCTCACCTGGCTTGCTGCGCTGACGAGTGGACACCTCCTGGCGCCATGCTCACCGGACATGCCGCCAGCCGGACGACTTTCTATCGGGCAAACGCTTCGCCCTGATGTCATCGTAGCCACCCAGGCAGACGAGGCGCAGGCGTTTGGGCGCCCACAGGCGCGCGTCTTCACTACCGCTGATCTTGACGCTTTGCTGCGCGCGCCCAGTGAGCATACTTCCACCGAGGCACAGGCGCTC
>Ga0070737_10005317_pt1 | contig 12380 bp, 11 predicted proteins | sample Coa_R1_10_FD_66438 | JGI IMG/M metagenome (GOLD analysis project Ga0070737, IMG submission 66438) | Surface soil microbial communities from Centralia Pennsylvania, which are recovering from an underground coalmine fire - Coalmine... | ecosystem: Environmental > Terrestrial > Soil > Unclassified... | reverse complement strand
TCGGGCCGCTGCCCGGGCTCCAAGACAAGGACGTCTACCTTGTCTTTGTCGAATCCTACGGCACGGTGACGCTCGACGATCCGGGCTATCGCCGCATCCTGCAGCCGGCGCTGGATGATTTTGCCGCGACGGTGCAAGGCGCGGGTTACACTTTGCTGTCGAGCCGGCTGGTCTCGCCGGTCTTCGGCGGCGGGTCGTGGCTCGCTCATGGCACGCTCGAAAGCGGGTTGAAGCTCGATGCTGTCGCAAACGAGCTGCTGCTCCACAGCACGCGCAGGGGCCTGCCGCGCTATCTCGCTGCCGCCGGCTATCGCACCGTCGAGGTGATGCCTGGGATCAAGAAGCCCGATCCCGAAGCCGCGTTCTGGGGGTTCGACGCGCATTATTTCTCGGCCGATCTGGCTTACGGCGGACCGCCTTTCGGCTGGTTCACCATTCCCGATCAGTTCACGCTGCGCGAATTTTCCGCGCGCGAGCTCGGCGCCGCGCACAAGCCTCTCTTTTCCCAGATCGTTCTCGTCTCGAGCCACACGCCGTTCGCGCCCGTGCCGCCGTACTTGCGCGATTGGCGCGATGCCGGCGACTTCAAGACGGTGCCGCAAGCCGATTGGCCGCGCATCTATGCGCAACCCGACTGGAACAATCTCGACCGGCCTTATCTCGACAGCGTCGCTTACGATCTCGAAACGCTCGGCGCCTGGCTCAAGGGCCTCGATCGAGAGGCGCTGGTGATCATTCTCGGCGATCATCAGCCGCCCGAGATCACGCGCGTCGCGGGCCAGCCCTGGACGGTGCCGATCTATGTGCTGTCGCGCGATGCCGCGCTGGTGCGGCCTTTCGCGGCGCTCGGCTACGACGCCGGCGATACGCCGCCGCCGCGCGATCATGTTGAAGGGATGGAAAGTTTCCTCGGCGAATTCCTCGCCGCTTATCGCGAGCCTATCGCGGCAGCTGCCGCACCACCCGCGTCAGCGCCGCCGCAAAGCCCTGACGCTCCGGCGGCGTCCCAACCGTAACCCGGATCAAGCGATCCAAAGGCGCGACGCCGGGCATGCGCAGGAACACGCCCTCGTCCTCGAGCAGCTTCGCCAAGGTCGCGCGCGCGCGATCGCCGTCGCCCATATCGATGGCGACGAAATTGGTCGCGGACGGCAACGCCTTGAGGCCGAGGCTCTCGGCAAGCGCGGCATAATCGCGCCGCCCTTCGCTGACCTTGCGCACGACATCGGCGATGAAGGCCTGATCGCCGAGCGAGGCGAGCGCCGCTTCCTGGCTGAGGCGCGAGACGCCGAAATGGTGCCGGATCTTGTCGAAGCTGGCGATGATCGATTTCGAGGCGATCGCATAGCCGACGCGCGCGCCGGCCATGCCATGCGCTTTCGAGAAAGTCCGCACGCGGATGACGCGCTCGTCCTCGGGATCGAGCGCCGGAAGGGTGCCGGGCGGCGCGAAATCGGAATAAGCCTCGTCCAGGACCAGCACGGCGCCGGGTGCAAGCCGGTCGAGGATCGCGAGCTGCTCTTCGGCACTGACCCAGCTTCCGGTCGGATTGTCGGGATTGGAGAGATAGACCATCCGCGCCTTGCTCTTCGCGGCGGCATCGCCAAGCGCGGCGGGATCGTTCTTGAAATCGCGATAGGGCGGCGTGACGAATTTGCCGCCGAAGCCGTTCACATGAAAGGCGAAGGTCGGATAAGCGCCGTGCGACATCACCACCGGGTCGCCGGGGTCGATCACCGCGCGCACGGCGAGGCTCAGGATATCGTCGGCGCCGACGCCGAGGCCGATATTCTCGCGCGCGACGTGGTGATGCTTGGCGAGAGCCTCGCGCAGCGCGAAGCCTTCGGGATCGCAATACCAGGAAATGCGCGCCGCGCCCGCATTGATCGCGGCAACGGCTTTGGGCGAAGGACCGAAGGCGCTCTCGTTGGCGCCGATGCGGATCTTGATCGGGCAGCCCATGCGCCGCTCGAAGGCCTCGGGGGGCACAAACGGCACGACCGCGGGCAGCGCGCCGACCAGTCGCGAATAGCGGATCATGGCCGGACCATGATTTGGCGCGGTCCGCCGGCCGCGGCGGCGTTAGCCGCGATCGTGGGCGACGGTCTCGGCGGAGGCGTTGGCGGAAGGCGGCGGTACCTGTTGCTTGGGCGCCGCGACCGCGTCGTCGTCTTCGTCCTTCATGCCGGCCTTAAATGCCTTGATGCCCTTGGCGAAGTCGCCCATCACGCGCGGCAATTTGCCGGCCCCGAAGAGGAGCAGCACGATGAGCAGAACGATCATCCAATGCATCAAGCTGAACGAGCCCATGGGAAATCCTTGAATCAGGCGATCGATTGTCTGTATGGCGCCGGCCAAGACCCCGGTTTGTCAAGGAAAAAGCCCGATAGGGTCGCTTGGCGGGTGCTCGGTCTGTTGGTGATGTAGCCCCTCGCGGCGGAGGTTACTAGGCCCCGGCTGCCGCAGCGTCTTTGCCCCCGGCTTGGAGGCCGGCCGTGACGGGTTCGGCGAAAGCGACTAGGGTCGGGCCATGCGCAATTATGTATTGGCAGCGATCGTGGGGCTGGCCGGCCTCACGGTGGGCGCAGCCGTCGACATCCTCAGCCGGCATGTGTCGCCGCCGGTCGCGGCGCCCGCGCTATCCGCTCGGCAGGAAGACGCGGTAGCAAGCTTGCCGCCGCCCGAACCGGCGCCCGAGGCCACGCCGACCGCGCCCGACGCGTCCGGGCCCGCGGCGCCCGGCCCCGCCGCGACCGCGCCGCCAGCCCCGGCCGCCTCGGACCTCCCCAATGTCGATATTTCGTCGCACGCCGTTCATGCGGTGCCGAGCGACGACACGAGCCAGGTGCCGACCATCACCTTGCAGGATCGCAACGGCCGCACGCTCAAAGAGCTCAAGCCGGATTCGGGCCTCTCGCCGGGCTATGTCCCCTCGGTCGGCCCGGGCGGCGCGCGCAGCCTCGCTTCAACCGCGCGTCCGTCCTCTGCGGGCTCGGCGCCCGTTCTGGTGCCGCCGGTCGGCGGCTCGCGTCTTGCCATGGCGCCGTCCAATGCCGCGTTCTTCAGCGGCGCGGCACAGGCGGCGGGCGGCACGACGCTTTCGGTCGGCGGCCGTTTCGTCAATCTCTTCGGCGTGCGCGTTGCCGATCCACGCGATCAATGCGGCCTCGGCCCCGGCGACAATCGCTCTTGCGCCCAGGTCGCGCGCGACGCGCTGGCGCAGCGGCTCGCGCGCTATCCCAATGTCTCTTGCCGCGTGCCGGCGGGGCAGCGCGGCCAGCCGGGCGCGGTCTGCACCGATGCCAGCGGCACGGACCTCGGCGGCTTCCTTGTCGCCGAGGGCTATGCCCTTGCCGATACCAGCCAAAGCTACGACTATTTCGGCGCCGAAGGCGTCGCGCGCTCCTATCGCCGCGGTCTGTGGCGATATCGATAGCCGGCGGCGCTGGTGGAGCAGCTGCCGGCCAATACAGGAGATCCGAGTCGTGGCGACGCGTTTCGAAGGCACCGACAGCTACATCGCGACCGAGGATTTGCGTGTCGCCGTCAACGCTGCGGTCGCGCTCGAGCGGCCGCTCCTCGTAAAAGGCGAACCGGGTACCGGCAAGACCATCCTCGCGCACGAGATCGCCAAGGCGCTCCAAAAGGACCTCATCACCTGGCACATCAAATCGACGACCAAGGCCCAGCAGGGGCTCTATGAATACGATGCGGTGACGCGGCTGCGCGACGGCCAGCTCGGCGACCCCAAGGTCGCCGACATCGCCAACTACATCATCCGCGGCAAGCTGTGGGAGGCCTTCACCGCCGATACGGCGCCGGTGCTGCTGATCGACGAGATCGACAAGGCGGATATCGAATTCCCCAACGATCTCCTCTTGGAATTGGATCGCATGGAATTCTACGTCTATGAGACGCGCGAGACGGTCAGGGCGAAGCAGCGCCCGGTCGTCGTCATCACCTCGAACAACGAGAAAGAACTGCCCGACGCCTTTTTGCGCCGCTGTTTCTTCCACTACATTCGCTTTCCCGATCGCGAGACGATGGCGCGGATCGTCGAGGTGCATTATCCGGGCTTGCAGAAGGCGCTGCTGCGCGACGCGCTCACCGTGTTCTACGAGGTGCGCGACGTGCCGGGCTTGAAGAAAAAGCCGTCGACCTCGGAGCTCCTCGACTGGATCAAGCTGCTGCTGGTTGAGGATGTGTCGGCGGAGACGTTGCGCCAGCGCGATCCGGCAAAGCTCATCCCGCCGCTTTACGGCGCGCTGCTCAAAAACGAGCAGGACGTGCAGCTCTTCGAGCGGCTCGCCTTTCTGCACCGTCGCGAAAGCCGTAGCTAATGCTCGAAGGCTTTCTCCTCGAGCTGCGCGACGCAAAGCTGCCGGTCTCGCTCAAGGAATTCCTCACCTTGATGGAGGCGATGAAGCGCGATGTCGCGTCCTATCGGGTCGACGATTTCTATTATCTCGCGCGCGCGACTCTGGTGAAGGACGAGAAACATCTCGACAAATTCGATCGCGTCTTCGGCCACTATTTCAAGGGCATCGAAAATCTTGCCGACGCGCCGGTGCCGATCCCCGAGGAATGGCTGAAGCGGCTCGGCGAGAAGCTGTTGACGGAGGAAGAAAAGCGCCAGATCGAGGCGATGGGCGGCTGGGAGAAGCTGATGGAGACGCTCAAAGAGCGGCTCGCCGAGCAAAAAGAGCGCCATCAGGGCGGCAGCAAATGGATCGGCACCGAAGGGACCTCGCCTTACGGCGCCTATGGCTACAATCCGGAAGGCGTGCGCATCGGCCAGGAGGAAAGCCGCCATCGCCGCGCGGCCAAGGTCTGGGATAAGCGCGAGTTCCGCAATCTCGACGACCGCGTCGAGCTCGGCACGCGCAACATCAAGCTCGCGCTACGCCGCCTGCGGCAATTCGCGCGCGAAGGCGCCGCGATGGAATTGGATCTCGACGACACGATCCGCTCGACCGCGAAGAATGCCGGCTGGCTCGATCTCAAGCTGCTACCCGAGCGGCACAACGCGGTGAAAGTGCTGCTGCTCCTCGATATCGGCGGCTCGATGGACGGGCATATCCGCACCTGCGCCGAGCTGTTCTCCGCCGCTTCATCCGAATTCAAGCATCTCGAATCGTACTATTTCCACAACTGCCCGTACGAGGCGCTGTGGCCCGACGCGCAACGCCGCCGCACCGAGCAGGTGGCGACGGCGGAAATCCTCCGCACCTACGATCAAAGCTACAGACTGATTTTCGTCGGCGACGCCAGCATGAGCCCCTACGAGTTGAACGAGCCGGGAGCGAGCGTCGAGCATTTCAACGCCGAAGCCGGCGAGGTCTGGCTCAAGCGACTCGTCGGCGCTTACCCGAAAGCGGTTTGGCTCAACCCCGTGCCCGAGCGCTATTGGGACGGAACGATGTCGATCGGCATGATCAAGCGGATCATGGACGATCGCATGTTTCCGCTGACGCTCGAGGGACTCGATCGCGCCATGCGCAAGCTGACGCGTTAGCCGCCTGCGCGGTTACACCGCGGGCGCGCTCGTAGGGTTGGTGTGGCGGCTACGAGCGCGCCCGAAATCAATCAGGCGGCGCTGTGCTTCTTCGGCGGCACGTAGGCCATCGCCGCGTGCTCGGCGCAATAGGGTTTCCCCTGTACCGGCCGCTTGCCGCAGAAGTGAAAGCCGCTCTCGCCGGGATGGCCCAGCGGCCAGGTGCAGCTCGGCGGCGCGATCCCGACCACGCGCCGTGTCGGCGGCCGTTTCAGCGGCGACGGCCGCGGTTTGAGGCTCAGGCGATGCGCCTTGCCAACAACCGCGTTTTTGCTGATTCCCAGCCGGCGCCCGATCTCGGCTGTGGAATGGCCCTCGGTCCAAAGCGAGGCAAGTTGCTCCATGAGTTCCGGCGTCCAGATCGATTCCATGGCTCCCTACCGCATCCTGTGGATAACTGGTCTCGCGACCCCAAGATATAGTAGCATGCTCTTAAGCCAGACGCGAATCGTTTTGCGCTGGGCGGGCCCTTTAAAACCCGCCATCCCGCTCGAAGCCCCAAAACGGGCTTAGCCGATCAGTTGGATGGTCGAGGCTTCGCGGCCGCGGCGCGCTTGCGCCACTTGCATCCGGACGTTCTGGCCCGGTTGCAGATCGTCGATCCCGGCCCGCCGCAGGGCGGTCACATGGACGAACACGTCCTTGCCGCCGTCGCTGGGCAGGATGAAGCCGAAGCCGCGCGCCGGGTCGTACCATTTGACCACGCCGTCGACCTGCTCGGTCGGACCCGAAGCGCCGCTACCGCCATCGTTGTAATCGCGACGCGGCGGTCGGGCGTCGCGCGGCGGCCGCGGCGTCGCGCTCGACGCGTCGAGATCCAACACCTGAGTGGCTGCCCGGCCTTTCGGGCCTTGCACCCATTCGAATGTTATGTCGGCGCCGTCGGGCGCTTCACTGAAACCCGATCTCTCGAGGACGGCGAGCGGAAGAAAAACGTCGCCCGATCCATCATTCGGCACGATGAAGCCGAAGCCTTTGCTCCGGTTGAACCATTTGATCTTGCCCGAAAGACGTTCGCCGCCCCCCGGCGGCATTTGAGACGCATTCATAGGACCACCCACGAGCAAAGCGCTGCCTTGCCGCCCCCGCGGAGGTCAAAATCGCAAACCCCCCGGTTGCGACGGCATAACTCTATTTCTACTTGGGCTTGGTGGCAAATAGTAAATAATTGATAGCCAGTTCATTTCCGAGACGCCACGCGTCGCGCCACGGATCGTAGATGAGGCCGCTCATATCTTCGACACTCAGCCCGGCATGACGCACATCGCGCGCCAATTCGGAAGGCCGGCGGAATTTTCGATAATCGTGCGTGCCGCGTGGCAGCCAGCGCAGCAGGTATTCGGCGCCGACGATGGTCGCGACATAGGCTTTCGGCGTTCGATTGATCGTCGATAACAGCAACGCGCCGCCGGGCTTCACGAGGCTCGCCGCCGTGGCGATGAAAAGCGTCGGGTCGGCAGCGTGCTCGACGACCTCGAGCGCCAGTACGACATCGAACCGCCGCTTGCCCGCGGCAAGATCTTCGGCCGCCGCTGCGCGATAGTCGATGGAAAGCCCTTGCGGCGCCGAGTGAGCGCGCGCGACGGCGAGCGCCGCCGCGTCGGCATCGATGCCGGTCGCAGCAAAGCCCAGCCGCGCCAAGGGCTCGCAAATGAGCCCGCCGCCGCAGCCGATGTCGAGGGCTTCAAGGCCGGCGAAGGGCGCGCGCGCTTTGATGTCGCGCGCGAAATGGGCGGCGAGACGGTCGCGTATATAACCGACTCGCGCGGGATTGAGGCGATGCAGCGGGCGGAACGCGCCGTTCTCGTTCCACCAATCCGGGGCGATCGCCGTAAAGCGCTCGACCTCCGCGGCATCGATCGTCGCGCCACGAATCGCGGCCATGCCTTGTCCTTCGCTGTGATTGCCTTCCCGGATGAGAGTATGTATAGGCCGACGCGTGCCGGCAATGCGGTGATTGCCGACGATTCGAAAAGGAATCGGCCCGATATTCGGGCCTGAGCAGGGTTGCGAAGGAGCATGGCGCGCATCGTGCAAAAATTCGGCGGCACGTCCGTCGCCGATATAGAACGGATCAAATCCGTGGCGCGCCGCGTCAAGCGCGAGGCCGATGCCGGCAATGAGGTCGCGGTCGTGGTCTCGGCAATGGCCGGGGTCACCAACCAGCTCGTCGCCTGGACCAATGCGTTCGGCGCGTTGCCCGATCAGCGCGAATACGATGTCGTCGTCGCGTCGGGCGAGCAGGTGACCGCGGGACTGACGGCGCTCGCCTTGCGCGAGCTTGGCCTAACATCGCGCTCGTTCCTCGGCTGGCAAGTGCCGATCGAGACGGACGACGCGCATGGCAAAGCGCGCATCGCCGCGATTCCGACCGCGGCGCTCGAAGCCTCCCTCGCGATCGGCGAGATCCCGGTCGTCGCCGGCTTCCAGGGCATCGCGCCCGGGATGCGCGTCTCGACCTTGGGCCGCGGCGGCTCCGATACGTCCGCGGTCGCGCTCGCCGCGGCTTTGCAGGCGGAGCGCTGCGACATCTTCACCGATGTCGACGGCGTCTATACGACCGATCCGCGCATCGTTGCGAAGGCCAAGAAGCTCGATAAAATCACCTACGAAGAAATGCTCGAAATGGCGTCGCTGGGGGCCAAGGTGCTGCAGACGCGCTCGGTCGAGCTGGCAATGAACCACCGGGTCCGCGTACAGGTGCTGTCGAGCTTCACCGATACACCCGGAACCCTGGTCGTGAACGAGGACGAGATCGTGGAACAGCAAGTCGTGAGCGGAATCGCTTACAGCCGCGACGAGGCCAAGGTGACGCTCGTCAAGGTTCCCGACCGGCCGGGCGTTGCCGCCGCGATCTTCGGCCCGCTCGCCGACGGCGCGGTCAATGTCGACATGATCGTGCAAAACATCGCCGAAGACGGCACGACTGACCTGACCTTCACCGTCACCAAGGCCGATCTCGCGCGCACGGTGAAGACGCTCGAGGAAAGCCGCGGCAAGCTCGGCTTCAAAGAGCTGAAGCCCGATCCCAATGTGGTCAAGATCTCGGTGATCGGCGTCGGCATGCGCAGCCATGCCGGCGTCGCGCAGCTCATGTTCAGGACGCTCGCCGAGAAAGGCATCAACATTCAGGTGATCTCGACCTCGGAGATCAAGGTCAGCGTTCTCGTCGCCGAGGAATATACCGAGCTCGCCTTGCGCGCCCTCCACACCGCTTACGGTCTCGATGTATGACCGCGGGCGCCGAGCCTCGCAACGACATTAATCCCGCGCCGTTTGCGGCCGCTTGCAGCGACAGCGCGGCGCGGGACCTGCTCGACCGCTTGTGGCGGCGGGGCGCCGAATTCCTCGGCTGCGAGCTGGCGATCATGGGCGGCGCGATGACCTGGGTCAGCGAGCGCAACCTCGTCGCGGCGATCTCGAATGGCGGCGGCTTCGGCGTGATTGCCTGCGGCGCGATGAACCCGACGCAGCTCGACGCCGAGATCGCGGCGACGCGCGAGCGCACGGACCGGCCCTTCGGCGTCAACCTCATCAACATGCATCCGGAGCTCGCGGCGCTGATCGCGGTCTGCGCCAAGCGCGGCGTCGGCCATATCGTGCTCGCCGGCGGCTTGCCGACGGCCGGTACCGTGACGCGCATCAAGGAGGCCGGGGCCAAGCTCTTATGCTTCGCGCCGGCGCTCGTGATCGCGAAAAAACTCGTGCGCATGGGCGCCGACGCCATCGTCATCGAGGGGATGGAGGCGGGCGGGCATATCGGGCCGGTCTCGACCAGCGTCTTGGCGCAAGAGATCCTGCCGTCGCTGCGCGACGTGCCGGTTTTCGTCGCCGGCGGCATCGGCCGCGGCGAAGCGATCGCCTCCTATCTCGAAATGGGCGCGTCGGGTGTCCAGCTTGGCACGCGTTTCGTTTGCGCGCGCGAATCGATCGCGCATCGCCGCTTTAAGCAAGCCTTCCTGCGCGCCGGCGCGCGCGATGCCGTGCCCTCGGTGCAGATCGATCCGCGCTTTCCCGTCATCCCGGTGCGGGCGCTCGCCAATGAAGGCACGCAAGCCTTCGCCGATTGTCAGCGCAGCGTCATCGAGCGCTTCAGTCGCGGCGAGCTGTCGCGCGAGAATGCCCAGCTCGAGATCGAGCATTTCTGGGCCGGCGCGCTCCGCCGCGCCGTCATCGACGGCGACGTCGAGCGCGGCTCGCTGATGGCGGGCCAGAGCGTCGGCTTCGTCACACGCGAGCAATCGACGCGTGAGATACTCGAAGAGTTGGTGGCCGAAGCCGTCGCCGCCCTCGGCGCGCGCACGCGCATCGCTTTGGCCGAGCCCCCACCCGTCAGCGACTCCGGCGAATGACCGAAACGGTCCCCTCCTCGCGCCTCGTCCTCCGCCGTCTGCGCGACGTGATGGCGGGGCAGGGGACCGCGCAGGAACGGCTCCAGACCATCGTCCGCATCATCGCCGCCGACATGGTCGCGGAAGTGTGCTCTTGTTACATCATGCGCGCCGGCGAAGTGCTCGAGCTCTTCGCCACCGAAGGTCTGCGTCCCGAGGCCGTCCATCGCACGCGGCTGCGCGTCGGCGAGGGCCTCGTCGGCGTGATCGCCGCCGCGGCACGGCCGATCGCCTTGGCCGACGCCCAATCCCATCCCGATTTCGCCTACCGTCCCGAGACCGGCGAAGAGATTTATCACTCGCTGATGGGCGTGCCGATCCTCAGGAACGGCCGCGTGCTCGGCGTACTGGTCGTGCAGAACCGCACGACGCGCCATTACGACGAAGACGAGATCGAGGCGCTGCAGACGATCGCGATGGTGCTGGCGGAGCTGGTCGCTTCGGGCGAGCTGGTCAATCCTCTGGAGCGGCAGCAGCCGGCCGGCGTCGGCCAATTGCCCTTGAGGATCGAAGGCGCGCGGCTCAATGCCGGCCTTGCGATCGGCCAGGCGGTGCTGCACGAGCCGCGTCTCGTCATCCGCCAGGTCGTTGCCGAGGACACCGCCGCCGAGCTCGACCGGCTGCGGCGCGCGGTCGACGGCATGCATGGCGCCATCGACGAGCTGCTCGAGGCGAGCGATGTCGCGAGCGACGGCGAGCATCGCGATATTCTCGAAACCTATCGCATGTTCGCCGCCGATCTCGGCTGGCTGCAGCGCATTACCGAAGCGATCGAAAGCGGCCTCACCGCCGAGGCGGCGGTGCAAAAGGTGCAGAGCGACATGCGCCTGCGCATGAGCCAGGCGACCGATCCTTATCTGCGCGAGCGGCTTGCCGATCTCGAGGACCTCACCAACCGCCTGCAGCGACACCTTGCGGGCCGGTCATCGACCGCCGCCGCCGCAGAGTTGCCGGAGGAGTTCATCCTCGTCGCGCGCAATATGGGTCCGGCGGAATTCCTCGAATACGACCGCAGACGCTTGAAGGGGCTGGTGCTCGAAGAAAGCTCGCCCAACGCGCATGTCGCAATCGTCGCGCGGGCGCTCGACATCCCGGTCGTCGGCCGTGCCAAGGATGTGCTGGCGCGGGTCGAGCCGGGCGACATCGTCGTCGTCAATGGCGATGAAGGCGCGGTCGTGCTGCGGCCGAACGAAGACGTGATCCAGGCGGTCGAGACGCGGATCAGGATCAAGCTCGGCCAACGCCAGCAATATGAAACGCTGCGCGACCTTCCGGCGGAGAGCAAGGACGGAACGCGCGTCGAGCTGTTGCTCAACGGCGGTCTCTTTATCGACCTGCCTTATCTCGAAGAGACGGGGGCGGCGGGCATCGGCCTCTTCCGCACCGAGCTGCAATTCATGCTGCGCGACACGTTCCCGACCGTGCCGCAACAAGCCTCGATCTATCGCCGCGTGCTCGATCAGGCCGCCCACCGGCCGGTGACCTTCCGCACGCTCGATATCGGCGGTGACAAGGTGTTGCCCTATATGGACAACGCCAGCGCCGACGAGAATCCGGCGATGGGGTGGCGCGCGATCCGCATCTCGCTCGACCGGCCGGCGATGCTGCGCCAGCAATTGCGCGCGCTGATCCGTGCCGCCGCCGGCCGCTCGCTGCGGGTGATGTTCCCGATGGTCGCCGATGTCGGCGAATTCGACAATGCGCGCGAGGTCCTGAACCTCGAGCTCGATCGCCAGCGCAAGGCCGGCGAGACCTTGCCGGCCGAGATCGCGGTCGGCGTGATGCTCGAAGTGCCGGCGCTGATCTGGCAACTGCCGGCTCTCGCCGGGCGCGCCGATTTCATCTCGGTCGGCACCAACGATCTCGTGCAGTTTCTGTTTGCCGCCGATCGCGGCAATCCGCGCCTCGCCGGGCGCTACGACCCGCTCTCGCCGCCGGTGCTGAAGGTGCTCGGCGATATCGCCTCGACCTGCGCGGCGCACCGCCTGCCGGTCACGGTTTGCGGCGAGATGGCGGGCGATCCGCTCGAAGCGATGGTCCTGGTCGGGCTCGGCTATCGCGCGCTGTCCATGGCACCATCCTCGATCGGCCCCGTCAAAGCGATGATTCGCAGCCTCGATGTCGCGGCGCTCGTCGAATTCGTCGCCTCGCTGTCGGATATCGCGACCCACAGCCTGCGCGGCAAATTCCACGACTTTGCGCGCGACCGCGACATTGTCGTGTGACAATGCTGTGGCGGTTGCGGTCGCCCGGCACGCTTGCTAAAAATTAAAAAACTGGCGCGCCGTAACGAGCGCTCAGGGATGGCTAGAAACCGATGCCGCTATTTAGCCGATCGCTCAAGCCGGGGGGCGATGAGGCCGCGCCTGCCGTGAATGCCGAGGCGGAATCCGGCGTACGTCACACGGTCGGCGAGTTGCTGCGCGAGACGCGCG
>Ga0070737_10005314_pt1 | contig 12381 bp, 9 predicted proteins | sample Coa_R1_10_FD_66438 | JGI IMG/M metagenome (GOLD analysis project Ga0070737, IMG submission 66438) | Surface soil microbial communities from Centralia Pennsylvania, which are recovering from an underground coalmine fire - Coalmine... | ecosystem: Environmental > Terrestrial > Soil > Unclassified ... | reverse complement strand
ATCCCCGCCGATAGCCCCGAGATGGCAACATGATAGTTGGTGAAGAACCGCAATGAGATTGGGATGCCGATGCCGATGATTGTCCCTACGGTCCCCCCGAGGAGCGCGATCATCACCGCCTCCGATAAGAATTGCAGCAGGATCGCCCGGCGCGTGGCGCCCACGGCTTTGCGCACGCCGATCTCGTGAATGCGCGAGTGCACCGTAGCCAGCATGTTGTTCATGATGCCGATGCCGGCGGCGACCAGGGTCACGGCGGCAAACAGCAGAAGCACGGCGGTGAAAACGTTCGCCGTCTTCTTCGCCAGCCGCAGCACCTCGGTCATATTACTCACGTCGTACACCGACTCCGCCCGGTGCCGCGAGGCGATCACTTCATGAATCCTCGCCGAAGCTGCTGGAATGCTGGCGGCATCGGCCATGGAAAAGTAGATCTGGTTCACCCAAGGCGTCCCCGTCAAGGAACGCGCTACGGTGTAGGGAATCAGGACTGTGTCGTCTTCGATTTCCGAGCGGCCCTGCGTATCCACGCTCTCCCGGAAGGTGCCGATGATCACAAAGGGCTCTTCGTTGATCTTTATGGTTTGACCCAGCGCCAGGTCGAGCGAGCCGAAGCGGGTGCGCGCCAACTGCTCCGTGACCAGCGCCACTTTGTTGAGCGACTGGGAGTCCGCCTGGTCAAAAAATCGTCCGGCGCTGACGATGATGCGTCGCACATACTGATATTGCGGGTCCACGCCCAGAACCAGAATCTCCTGCTCTTTGCCTACACCTACCACCATGCGCTGATGGATGTTGAGCACCGGCGAGGCCGCTTTCACCTCCGGCACCTGTTGTTCCACCGCGATCATGTCGCTTACCGTGAGATAGTCACCCACTCCGGCGTTGGCTGCCCCGGACACCCCGGAGTATTCCGCCCAGATCACATTCGTGCCGACATTCTCGATCTGCGCCAGCACGTAGTGCTTTCCTGTCAGGGCCACCGTGACGACCAAAATCAACGCCGCCGTTCCTACCGCCATGCCCAGGGCAGTCATCGCTGCCCGCAGCTTGTCCGCCCGCAGCGAATCCATGCCCATGGCCAGGATTTCGCGGAAATCCAGCGACCGCGTCAAATCCAGACGCGTAGAGCGGATCAGTGGAGCAACGGCGGTTTGTGGCATCGCGCCCAAGCTGAATTTTTACCTTCCCATGCCGCTCGCTATGACGAACCTACAAGGACGGGCAACAGCCCTGCTCCGGCCGAGTGCAGACGCTTGACCTATTGGACCGTCGCCTGCTTGCCATAGATCCAAGGCTGCAGTATGTCCGCCGCCACCTCGCTGCCGTAGGCCGACCAGTGATCATCACAAGGAAGAAAGTACGGACGATAGTCGCCTTTGCTCCGCGCCTCCATCTCCGGCAGCAGGTCTTTGATGCGTATACCCACCTGGCGTCCCCAGGCCTCCATCACCGGGCCTAGCCGGTCCTCTCCTTTACGAAACCGTTTGAAATCACTGGGGCGCGGGATCAGGAAAACATCCACGACGGCGCCATGGGCATCGGCGGTATGCTTGATGTCGAGCAAAGCTTTCTTCAACCGCGCCAAGTCGGTTTCCGTGTAATCGTTAAAACCAGAATACACCCGGTTCTGGAACCGCGCCGAGTACACCCGCGTCGCCAGGATGTATTCGATCACATGATATGTGGCGAAGTAAGAGCGAAAAAATGCCTGGACGCGCTTCCAAAACCCTTCCGGCGCATTCGGGTGAAAGGTCCCCATGTAGCCTACGGAAAGATCCTTCCGATAATAGGGGAAGTATCGCCCAGGATAATGGTCCTCCATCCACGGCCCATCCATTTCATGAAAATCGTTGTCCGGCAAAACTCCCACCAGCACAATGTCGTGATCGAACTTCGAGGCCAGGCTCCGGTACACCAGCGCGTACTGCAGCGGGCTGAAGCCTCCGCCGGTGCCGAAGTTGAGATGCTCGCGTCCGGTGCGTTTTTCCAGCAGATTGGTAAGCCGCTCGTCCACCGGGAGTCCGAACCCCTCGATAAAGGAGTCGCCTAGCACCACCGTGCGCGGGCGATCGGAGTGCAGGCTCCGCTCCATATCACGAGCTCCATAGCTGTTAGTGGAGTATTCAAAGCTGAAGCAGCCCTCCTGATGAAGAAAATGCCCGTTGGGCGGGTGCCACATCCCAAACACCGGATTGTAGGTGCCCCAGAACTCATAGCGGCTCATGTGATAGGTGGGCCGGGTGAGCGGCCACTTTTTCAGATGGACCAGGACGGTGCTGGCCAGCTCCATGGAAACTGCGAAGACCAGAAAATTGACCGCCAGCAGCTTGAGCGCATATGCAGCTTTCTGGCGGAAGGAACGGCGGATGCCGCTTTTTTCCGTGCTCGGGCTCGCGGTCTCCGTTTGTGAGCTATGGGGGGCGGAGGATTCAGACATACGCTACTTCATTTCCTGCTCGTTGGATTTGCGGCCTGCCGCCCCTATGCAGGCTACAAACCAGCCTATCACTTAGCGATGACCACCATCGTCACTCCGATGCAAACCAACCCAATGCCGATCCAGCGCTGCCAGGAAACGTGCTCTCCCAGAAAGAACATGCTGCCTAGCCCGCCCACCAGATAGTTCAGCGCGGAGACCGGAACCACAAAGCTGAGGGCCTCGAACGACAGCAACAGCAGCAGGGAAAAGAAGGCCGAGGCCATCATCGCCACGCCGATCCAGATCCACTTCACGCGCAGCGCGCGTCCCAATAGTTTGATCGCGGCCGACGGCCTTAATCGCTCCAGCTCGCCGGTTTGCTTCATGGCACGGGCCAGGCACATCTCACCCCCAGTACCGACAACGATGACCATCACGAACAATAGGGCTTCTAACATCATCGCCGGCCCTCGGTGGTGCGAGGATGGGTGTTGCGGACAAAGGACACGCCCAGGCAGATGACGGCGATTCCGGCCCAGCGCAAGGGCGAGACCGATTCGCCCAACACGAAAACGGCCAGTACAGCGGTAACTCCGTAACCGAGGGCAGCCGCCGGTTGTACGTAGCTATAGTCAGCCATGGAAAGCGCCAGCATGTTGGCCGCAATGAACGTAATCAGACAGGCGATGCCGGCCCAGATGGTAAGGGTCCCAAACGCACGGCCAAAAACCTCCAGCAGCGCCGGCAGCGGCCAGAACTTGACGTCACCAATGTGCTTCATTCCCTTGGCTATCAATAGGGTCCCAACTGGGTTGGCGACTATCATCACGGCGATCAGCACGTAGGTCTTCAGGCGAAGGCGAGTGTCCATGAGGTATAAAGGCCGGGCAACGGCAGGAGCGGCGCCAGTAGCCATGGTACACGATAGCCGAGCCTCTACAGCCCTAGTGGGAGCCGACGGGACTCTTTCCCGGCAGACCCAAAGCTGCGCATATGATAGTTTAGTGAATAAGCAGTTCGGAGGATCCCGGGCCAGAACATCGTGTGCGGAATAGTTGGTTTCACACATAAGAAGGAATTGCCGCCTCCGGAGCGGATTACTGCCGCCACGGCGACACTGGTCCATCGCGGACCGGACCAGCAAGGTGTCTACGAATCTCCTACCTGTTCTCTGGGCGCCACGCGGCTGAAGATCCTCGATTTGGAATCCGGCGATCAACCGCTGCGCTCGGCTGACGACGACACGGTCATCGTTTTCAACGGCGAGATCTATAACCATCTGGAAATCCGCGCTGAGTTGGAAAAACTGGGGCATCAGTTCCACACCCACTGTGACACCGAAACCGTTCTCCATGCTTTCCTGCAATGGGACACCGCCTCGTTCCAGAAGTTGCGCGGCATGTTTGCCATCGCGCTTTGGACCAACTCCACGAAGCGGCTAGTGCTGGCCCGCGACCGCATTGGCATCAAGCCGCTCTACATCGCGCACAAAGGCGACGACATTTTTTTCGGTTCCGAACTGAAGGCCATTCTGGTTCATCCTGAGATCGAGCGCTGCTTGAGTTTGTCGGCTTTGGATTGCTACCTCGCCCTGAACTACATCCCGGCGCCCTGGACCATGATTGAGGGCATCTTCAAGATCATGCCCGGCACCTGGGTCGAGTGGCGCAACGGCACGCTGCGTTCGGAAACGTATTGGAACCTGCCTCTCCCTCATGCCGAGCCGTACACGCTCGACTCAGCTTGCGAAGAACTGGATACGCTGCTGCAGCAGTCGGTGAAGGAACACCTGATCTCCGACGTTCCCCTTAGCGTTTGGCTCAGCGGCGGTCTGGATTCGTCCACCATTCTGCACTACGCCTCCCGCGCATCCTCCGCACAGGTGAAGACTTTCTCCATCTCCTTCCGCGGACGCAGCTTTGACGAGAGCGCCTACATCCGCAGCATGGTGAAGGAATACGGTACCGAGCACGAAGAGCTGGATCTCAACCCGGAGCAGGACCTGGAGAGCGCTATCCAGGAATTCGCCTATTACTCGGACGAGCCCAGCGCCGATGCCGGCGCTTTGCCGCTATGGTTCCTGGCCAAGCTCAGCCGTAGCCGCACCGAGGTAGCGCTCAGCGGCGAGGGCGCCGATGAATTGTTTGGCGGATATCTGACGTATCGTGCCAGCAACATTGCTGCCAGGCTACGGCGGTTTCCCGGCGGCTTCCTTCGCCTGGGGCAGAGGCTGATGCAGGCATGGCCGGTTTCCGACGAGAAGATCGGCCTCGAATATAAGGTAAAGCGCCTTCTGGCAGGCACTCTGATGTCCGCCGAGCGCGGCCATGTTTTCTGGAATGGCACATTTTCCGATGCTGAAAAGCAATGTCTCTCCGCCGACCGGCTTCCCCTTACTCTGGATTCCGTGCTGGCCGAGCTGCGCGCGCAATTGGGAAGAAACGGCAGCGACCTGAACGCCTACTTGTGGTTCGACCAGAAGTACTACCTGCCGGATGATATTCTGGTTAAGTCGGACCGCATCAGCATGGCCCATTCGCTGGAGGTGCGGCCGCCTTTTCTCGACCATCGCATCGTCGAGTTTGCCAACCGGCTCCCGGGATCGCTGAAAATTGCCGGCTCGCGGCAGAAGGTGGTTCTGCAGCATTTGATGAAGGACAAGCTGCCGCACTTGGTGCTGCATCGGCCGAAGATCGGTTTCGACATTCCCGCGCATGACTGGCTGCGCGGCCCGCTTCGCTCCCTGCTGGTGGACACCCTGCAGAACGGCAGCGCGGAATACCCTGAAATCTTTCGTCCCGAGGTGTTGAACAGCCATCTACGGGATCACTTGGAAAGGCGAGTCAATATTGGCTATCACTTATGGGGATTGATGATTCTGTTGTTGTGGATGAAAAAGTGGGGCATTCGCCCGCCGAAGCTCGCCACAGCAGCCCAGTTGGTTTCGGTTCCCGGAGTTGGAGCATATACCTAGCTCTGCTGTTGATCGCGGGATCGATCTACCTGAGCGGGATCATTTCTCCTCCTTCCCTGCAAGATGACGTCGATGCAGTCCAGGCGCAAATCGCCCGCAACATGCTGGCCAGCGGCGACTGGGTGACTGCGCGGCTCGACGGCGTCGCGTATCTCGAGAAGCCGCCCCTCGTGTATTGGCTCATGGCCTGCTCGTACAAGGTCTTTGGGATTCACGACTGGGCGGCGCGCCTCCCCATTGCTTTGTTCGCCATTGGGCTTTGCTGGCTGACCGCAGCGTTCGGCATCTGGGCGTTTGGCAGCCGGGCCGGCTTCTACGCAGGACTATGCCTCGCCACCTGCGTTGGCCTATACCTGTTCACCCGCATCCTGATTCCCGACGTCATTCTCACCTTCACCATTACCCTGGCTATGTGGGCCCTGCTGCGCGTGACCGACGAAGGTGAAAAATATCCGCGCCTTTGGGCGTTCCTTCTGGCTGCCAGCCTTGGTACGGGACTGCTGCTCAAGAGCCTGATTGGCGTAGTCTTTCCCGTTGCGACAGGAGTGATCTACCTGTTTTTGACCAAGCAGCTATTGGAACGGCAGACCTGGAAGCGACTGCACCTCCTCAGCGGATTGCTGGTGATTTTGCTGATCGCCGCTCCCTGGCATGTGCTGGCGACGCTGCGTAACCCGCCGTACTGGTCGTGGTCCATGCACAGCGGGCCAGGCGAATATCACGGGTTCCTGTGGTTCTTCTTCATCAATGAGCAACTGCTGCGCTTCCTGAATCTGCGCTATCCGCGCGATTACAACACCGTCCCGCGGCTGTGGTTCTGGCTGTTTCATCTGATCTGGCTGTTTCCCTGGAGCGTGTACTTGCCGGCGGTTGCCAAGTCGTCGTTTAAACCCGTGGACCGCGCGGGACGCACTCGCCTGCTGGCGCTGTGCTGGATAGGCTTCATCCTTGTATTCTTTACCTTCTCTACGACCCAGGAGTACTATTCCATGCCGGTCTATCCGGCAATGGCATTATTGCTGGGTTCCGCAATGGCGACCGAGAACGCCTGGATTCGGCGAGGAACGAAGGCTCTGACGGCAATCGCCGCCAGCGCAGCCGCCGCTGCGATTGCGCTCCTGGCCTTGGTTTGGAAGACTCCTACCCCGGGGGATATCTTCAGCGCTCTCACCTCTCATCCCTCAGCCTACACGTTGTCTCTGGGGCACATGGAGGACCTGACGCTGCAGTCATTTGCTTATTTGCGCAAGCCGCTCATTGTAGCCCTGGTCGCCTTTCTGCTCGGCGCAGTGGGAACGTTTCGTGCCGGCGCCAAACGCGCCTTCCTGTGCATCACTTTGATGATGGTATTGTTCTTGCAGGCCTCCCGGATGGCGCTGGTAACCTTCGACCCTGACCTGTCCTCGCGAGTTTTAGCGGAAGCGATCTTGCGGTCGCCGCAGGGCCGGCTCATCGTAGACCGTCACTACTACGCGTTCTCGTCGGTTTTCTTTTACACTAATCGTTCGGCGCTCCTGTTAAACGGCCGAGTTCTCAATTTGTCGTATGGTTCTTATGCGCCGGATGCGCCCAATCCATTCATCGACGACGCGCAATTTCGGGAACTTTGGTTGACTTCACAAAGATATTACTTGGTGGCCAATGATTTCGCCCTGCCGCGGCTGGAACGCCTGGTCGGCAGGGAAAAGCTAAACCTGGTTGCGCAAAGCGGCGGGAAGTTTGTGGCGACCAATCTTCCCTTGCCGTATTCCAAATTGTCGCCTAATGCAGAGGGCGGCCAGCGTTGGGGGCCCGGCCAATAGGAGCAGATGCTAGGTCGTAAGCAGGCTATTCGCCCGGCATCCGCCAAGCCGGCGGCGCAAGCGTCGCCCGGTAGCGTCGCCTGTTCCGGGCTCCATAAATCCTGCAATTGCGGCGCAAACCCGGTATATTCTTTGAGGAAGGATTTATTGGCGTCCTATAAGAAAAGCCTTTTGAATGAACGTGTCGGGCTTGCCGTGCAGGAACCCCGAAGCGATGGCAGCAGCAGTCCGGAAGCCTCGCTACACTGTATCAGTCCTGAGGAGGATGCATGAGAGTTGCAGTGCTGGGAGGAGATGGTTACTGCGGATGGGCAACCGCATTGTATTTGTCCAAGCAGGGACACCAGGTTGCCATCGTCGACAGCTTTGTCCGGCGGCAATGGGACCTCGATCTTGGCGTCGAGACCCTAACGCCCATACGCTCGCTGCACGACCGGCTGCAGGCGTGGAAAGATCTCACCGGTAACGTGATTGACGTCTTCGTCGGTGACATGACGGATTACGCCTTTTTGTCGGGCCATATCCGCGATTTCGAGCCTGACGCCGTCATTCATTTTGCCGAGCAGCGTTCAGCGCCCTACTCGATGATCGACCGCGAACACGCCACCTTTACCCAGGTGAACAATCTGGTCGGAACACTGAATCTGCTCTTCGCCCTGCGCGAGTTCAAGAGCGACTGTCACCTGGTGAAGCTGGGTACGATGGGCGAATACGGTACCCCCAATATCGACATCGAAGAAGGGTATATTCGCGTTGAGCATAACGGCCGGACCGATTCACTTCCCTTCCCCAAGCAGGCGGGCTCGTTCTATCACCTCTCGAAGGTGCATGACAGCCACAACATCATGTTCTGCTGCAAGGCCTGGGGGTTGCGCGCCACGGATCTGAACCAGGGCGTGGTTTATGGCACCATGACCGACGAAACGGCGATGGATGAAGCGCTGATCAATCGCTTCGATTACGACGAGATCTTCGGCACCGCACTCAATCGCTTCTGCATCGAGGCGGCGGCCGGTCACCCCATCACGGTTTACGGCAAGGGTGGGCAGACGCGTGGTTTCCTCGACATTCGCGACACGATTCGCTGCGTCGAGATCGCCTGCTTGAACCCTGCCGAGCCGGGTGAATTCCGAGTGTTTAACCAGTTCACCGAGCAATTTTCTGTGCTGGAGCTGGCCCAGATGGTGCAGGCCGCAGCCCATAAGCTGGGGCTGAAAGCGGAAATCGATCACCTGCCCGATCCGCGCGTCGAGGCCGAGACCCATTACTACAACGCCAAGCACTCCAAGCTGATCGATCTCGGATTGCAGCCACATCTGCTCTCCGACTCGCTACTCGACTCGATGATCAACATCGCGTTGAAATATAAGGACCGCATCGACCGCTCGGTCTTCATGCCGCGCGTGAACTGGAGAAACGTCAGCAACAGCCGCAACGGCAATGGGCGGCTGCGCATGCCTTCGGCAACGTCGTTAATCCCGTCGGGCGTGTAAGATTAGTTTTCGCTGGAACAATGCTTGTCTCCAGGGTTGAATCGTTCTCCCGACGCTAAAGCCTGCCCGGAGCGGAGCCGATGGGCGTGGGGCTACGGATGTTGCGCTACGGCGCTTTCGCTCTCGGAGTTACTCTCTCACCCATGATTTCCCGCATCCTCGAGATTGTCGGAGCCTGGATCGTCAGTGTCATCTCGGCGGCGGGTTATCCCGGCGTGATGCTGCTGATGGCCATTGAGTCGGCGTGCATTCCCCTGCCCTCGGAAATCATCATGCCGTTCTCCGGCTATCTGGTATACATGGGACGATTTTCGCTCCTCGCGGTCGCCACCTTCGGCGCGTTGGGCTGCAACCTAGGGTCAATGGTGGCTTACGAAATCGGCTACTTCGGCGGACGGCCACTGGTGGAGCGCTATGGCCGCTACGTTCTTCTCAGCCATCGCGAACTCGCCATTGCCGATCGCTTCTTCGAGCGCCGCGGCGCCATCGCGGTGCTGATCGCGCGCCTGCTGCCGGTCATCCGCACCTTCATCGCACTGCCCGCCGGCATCGCCCGCATGAACCGGCTGAAGTTTCACCTTTATACCTTCGTCGGATCGTGGCCCTGGTGCTTCGGCCTCGCTTATATCGGCATGAGGCTGGGCAAGCAGTGGGCGACCGATCCCCGGCTGAAGATGTGGTTCCATCGCCTCGACGCTGTGATCCTGGGGGTGATTGTGCTCGCCCTGGTGTACTTCATCTGGTCGCACCTGCGGCACCGCGTAGGCGTGCGCCCGGGTACGGAAGAGGTGGCAGACTGAAGGGATTCCATGCAACACCGCTGCCCGCGACTCATCTCACCGTTCCTCGTTTGATCTCATCGGCGCGCTCATCACCGCCGCAAATGTGCGGCTCAGGGTAAAATTAAAAATCGCTCGATTGACAGTTGCATCTGCCGGCTTTCCAGCCGAAGCGAAATTCTTATGGCTTACTTTGAGGTGCGCCGTGGGATATCCGGTGCATCCACACGAAAATCCGGCCCGCTCCTTCTGTGCGCGCTGGCCCTGGCGCTGGCTTCTGCCGCCTGCAACCGCGGCAATGCCGATGCGCCTCAGGGTCCGGCCGCTATGCCAGTCCGCGTACAGGTGGTGCAAGAGCATCCGATCGGCGATGTCTCCGAGTACGTAGCCACCATCAAGTCGCGCCACTCGGCCACCATCATGTCCGACGTAGAGGGCTGGATTTTCGACATCCGTGTGCACTCCGGGCAATTCGTCCACAAGGGTGACACGCTGATGGAAATCGATCCGCGCCGGCAGCGGGCGACGCTTTCTAATTACGACTCGCAGTTGCGTTCCAAGCAAGCCGCCTTGGCCTGGGCCAAAGCGCAATACGAGCGCACCAAGGCCCTGGCTGCCAATGGCGTGGTGAGCCAACAGGACCTGGAACAGGCGCAATCCGCCTATGACGGCGCGGCCGCCGACGTGAAGGCGATCGAAGCGCAGATCGACTCCTCGCGGGTACAGTTGCGGTACTACAGCGTCTTCGCGCCAACCGACGGCATTGTCGGCGATATTCCTGTGCATGTGGGGGACCGCGTCACCAACACCACTCCCTTGACCACCATCGACGAGCGTGCCGGTCTTGAGGTCTACATCCCCATCCCCGCCGAGCATGCGCGCGATATCCGCATGGGCGCGCCGGTGGAGGTGGTCGACCAGAGCGGCAAAGTACTGTTGCACACCAATGTCTACTTCATCTCGCCGCAGGTTGACACCGGGACACAATCGGTTCTGGTAAAGGCGCCGGCGGACGCGGCGGCGGACGTGCTGCGCTCCATGCAACTGGTGCGCGCCCGTATTGTGTGGAACACCCGCCCCGGCATCACCATACCGGTCATTGCGGTCAATCGAGTCAGCGGGCAGTTCTTCGCCTTCGTTGCCGAGCAGGACAATGGGAAGCTGGTAGCCCGCCAGGTCCCGCTACAGTTGGGCGAGATCGTGGGCAACGATTATGACGTGCTGAGCGGACTCAAACCCGGCGATCGGGTTGTAGTCGCCGGCGGACAGAACCTGGCCGACGGCACGCCGATCAGGATCGAGCAGCGAGGTGGAGCGTAGCGGCCCCTTCTTTGTGTTGTCATCCTGAGTGGAGCACCCGCTTTTTTGGCGGGCGCGGAGTCGAAGGATCTGCGGTTCACCCGCAGACGATTGACGCTCGGACGACCGCAGATCCTTCACCGGCTGAAGCCGGTTCAGGATGACAATTTGTAAGAAGACTTGCAGCGGCACCTCTGAAGCGGTGTCCTGCGACAAAATACCTCGGAAGCAGTAAGACACTTCCATCACGGACATTAAGGCGGCATCGGTTGTTCTCTGACTTCTTCATCAAGCGTCCGGTCTTTTCTACAGTGACCTCGCTGTTCATCGTGATCGCGGGCGCGGTCTGCATTCCCTTTCTGCCGGTCGCGCAATTCCCCGAACTGGCGCCGCCGCAAATCTCGGTCAATGCCTTCTACACCGGCGCCAACGCCAGGGCCGTCGAGTCCTCGGTGACGACCATTCTGGAAGAAGCCATCAACGGCGTGGAGGGCATGCGCTACATGACCTCCAGCAGCGGCAACGATGGCAGTTGCTCCATCAATATCACTTTCGAGTTGACGCGCCCGCTCGATCTCGCTGCCGTAGATGTGCAGAACCGCGTGCAAGGCGTGCTGGGCCGTCTGCCGGATGAAGTCAAGACCACCGGCGTCACGGTCAACAAGGTATCAACTTCGTTTGTGCTGGCAGCCGGCTTCTACAGCGAGAGCAATCGCTACAGCGAAGAGTTCATCAGCAACTACATCGATATTTATGTGAAGGATGCGCTGAAGCGCATCGCCGGCGTAGGTGATGTTCAGATCTTCGGCGAGCGCAAGTACTCCATGCGCTTGTGGCTGGATCCGGCGCGCCTGGCGGCTCGGGGTCTGACAGCCTCCGATGTAGTTTCCGCGCTGCAGCAGCAGAACGTGCAGATCGCCTCTGGCCAGGTAGGAGCCGAGCCGACCGCACCGACGCAGATGTATCAGATCAGCGTGCGCACGGTAGGGCGGCTCACCGAGCCGTCGCAGTTCGATAACATCATTCTGAAATCCGGCAGTAACGGCGCTCTGGTGCGGTTGATCGATGTCGGGCGCGCCGAACTGGGTGCTGAGGACTACAGCGGCCAGCTCCGCTATAACGGCTACAAAGGCATCGGCATTGGCGTCAGCCAATTGCCGACGGCGAACGCACTGGATGTGGACCAGGCTGTGCGCGCCGAGTTGGCGCGACTCTCGAAACGATTCCCGCCGGGCCTGCATTACGCCATTGCCTTCGACACCACCACCTTCGTCGGCCAATCGATCCGCGAGGTGCTGAAGACGCTGGTCGAGGCGATTGCCTTCGTCATGCTGGTCATGCTCCTCTTCCTGCAGGATTGGCGCAGCACGCTGATTCCCGCGGTTGCAATCCCCGTTTCGCTGGTAGGGGCCTTTGCTTTTATTCGCCTGCTGAATTTCTCCATCAACACGCTGACCTTGTTCGGCATTGTGCTGGCAACCGGCCTCGTGGTCGACGATGCCATCGTGGTGATCGAAAATATTCAACGCCACATGGGCGAGGAGCATATCAACTCCCATGTTGCCGCCTCCGAGGCCATGAGCGAAGTCACGGGAGCGGTGGTCGCCACCTC
>Ga0070737_10005313_pt1 | contig 12381 bp, 9 predicted proteins | sample Coa_R1_10_FD_66438 | JGI IMG/M metagenome (GOLD analysis project Ga0070737, IMG submission 66438) | Surface soil microbial communities from Centralia Pennsylvania, which are recovering from an underground coalmine fire - Coalmine... | ecosystem: Environmental > Terrestrial > Soil > Unclassified ... | reverse complement strand
GCCGGATGGGGTTCGTGTTCCAGGCCTACAACCTGCTGCCGGTGCTCACCGCGCTGGAGAACGTCGAGCTGCCCCTGCTGCTGGCGGGCGAGAGCGAGCACCGTGCCCGCGAGCGCAGCCGCGCGCTGCTGGCCGAGGTTGGGCTGGCCGCCCACCTCCGCCACCGCCCGGCGCAGCTCTCGGGGGGCCAACAGCAGCGTGTGGCCATCGCCCGGGCTCTCGCCCCACAGCCGGCCATCGTCTGGGCCGATGAACCGACCGGCAACCTGGATAGCGAGACGGCCGCGGAGATCCTGGAGCTCCTGGTGCGCCTCAACCGTACCCTGGGGCAGACGTTCGTGATCGTCACCCACGCGGCGGAGGTCGCCCGCCGTGCGCACCGCGTGGTCACGATGCGCGACGGGCGCATCACCAGCGACCAGGCCCTGCGCCCCCTCGACGGGCGTACGCCCGTGGGCGCCAGAGGCGAGCACGTGGCACGCTGCGTCCCTGCGGGCGATTGACCGCCCATGGAGCGCCTGTTCGGCCTTCCCATCGCGCTGCTGGCCGCGGGGGCCGCCGCTGGCTGCGCGCTGCTGCTCGGCCTCGTGCTGCTGCTCACTGCCCGTCGGCGTGTGCTCTGGCGACTGGCGCTCCGCAACATCCCACGCCGGCTGGGGTACGCGCTGCTGGCGGTGGCCGGGCTGGCCCTCGGCACCGCCGTGGTCGCGAGCGCGCTGTTTACGGGCGACACGATGACTTACACGGTGCGCTCGCTGGTGGCCGACAGCCTGGGCCGGGTAGACGAGGTGGTGGTGCCGGCGCGCATCACCCCTGGCGCCCAGAACCGCCGCTGGCTCGAGGCGCTGGTAGCCGGCGCGCCACTGACCGCCGGGGCCAACTACTTCGATGCCCGGCGACACACGGCCCTCGCGGCGGCACTGCCGCCCGGCAGCCCGATCGCCGCGCTGGTGCCGGCCATCGTCGAGCAGGGCGCGCTGATCGACCGCACCACCCAGCAGCTAGCGCTGAACGTCACCGTGCTGGCGTTGCCGCGCGATACTCCACCCGTGCTCGGCCCACCCGCCGGCCCCGACGGCATCCCGCTGCCTTTCGCCCCGCTGGCGCCCGGGGCCGTGTACCTCAATACGGAGGCCGCGAGTCAGCTCGGCGCCGCCGCGGGCGACCAGCTCGAGCTGCGGCTCGACGACCAGGCGCTGTTGCTGCAGCTGGCGGCCGTGTACACGACCGGCGATCTGGGGGGCGCCCGGCCGACGCTGTTGCTGCCGCTCGAGCAGCTGCAGGAGCTGCTCGACCGACCGGGGCAGATCAACCAGATCCTAGTGGTCAACGCCGGCGACCGTGCCGAGTCGGTCACCCACAGCGCGGAGGCCGCCGCCGCCCTGCGCGCCGTGCTGATCGACGACGAGGCGGTCGACCACGCGCTGGCTACGCTGCGCCGCGAGCCCATCCGGCGGGCGCTGCGGGGGCTAGTGCCTAACCTCCGCTCCGATGAGCGCCCGCGCTTCGAGGCCCTGCGCGACGCGCTCGATGCCCCGGCGGACGAGCGCGCTGGGGCCCTGGTGCGCGACCTGCTCGGCGACCCGGAGGCGGCGGGCCGGCTGGCGCTGCTCGCGGCCCGGCTACCCCACGGCGACGACCGTTCGGCGCTGTTCGGCGTGCTCAACACCGGCGGCGGCCTGCGCGTGCTGGAGCTGAAGCGCGTGGCCCAGGAGCGGGCCGACACCTTCGCCAGCCTGCTCACCAGCATCTTCCTGGTGCTGGGCCTCTTCTCCATCGCCACGGGGCTGATGCTGGTGTTCCTAGTGTTCGCCCTGCTGGCCGCTGGGCGGCGGGTGGAGCTAGCCATTACCCGCGCGCTCGGCGCGTACCGGCGCGATTTGGTGGCGTTGCTGCTGATCGAAGGGCTGGCGTACGCGCTGGCCGCGGCGGCAGTGGGCGTCGTGGCTGGCTTGGCGATCACCCAGGGGCTGGTGCAATCGCTGCAGGGGGCCCTTGAGCCGCTGGGGCTCACCGTGCGGGCCCACGCGACGCCGCGCAGCGTGGCTTTCGCCTTCTGCGTGGGCCTGCTGCTGGCCCTGCTGACCATCGGGTTGGCGGCCTGGTGGACCAGCCGGCTGAACATCGCCGCGGCCATCCGCGACGAAACGGAGCCCGCGGGACGCCTTGCTACTTGGGCGGCGCCGCTGCTGGCGCTGGGCCTGGCGCTGGTGGGCGCTGGGTGGCTGGTGCTGGGCAACTGGGCGAACGCGTTGCTGCCGCTGGTCGTGGGCCTCAGCGCGTTGGGGCTAGCCGCCGAGCGCTTGCTGGCCTGGCTACTGCGCCAGCGCGGGGCACCGCCCCCCGGGCTCGCTCGGCTGGCGCGCACGCTGGCTGCCGGCGGGCTGGCGGCGCTCTGGTGGGAGCCGCGCGCGGTCACCGCGGCGCTGCATCTCGGCCGCCCGCCGCTGAGCGCCGAGTACTTCCCCGTCGCCGGGGTGAGCATGGTTCTCGCGGCCACCTGGGGCCTGGCCGCCAACTTGGACCTGCTGCTGCGCGGACTGCTGCTGCCGTTGCGCCCGTGGTGTGGCCCGCGGCTAGCCGGCCGCCTCGCCGCGGCATATCTCGGCGCACAACGCGGGCGCGCGGGGCTGACCATCGCGATGTTCGCCCTGGTGCTGTGCTCGCTGACCGTCTCGGCGGTGCTGCTGGCAGGGGCCTACCAGGCGTACGGCCGGCCGGACGCCGAGAACGCCGGCTACGATCTGCGCGTGCAGGGCGCGGACGACGCGGCGGCGCTCGACCTGCGCGCGGCGCTGGCTACCGCTGTGGCCGTGCGGCCCGACGACTTCGCGGCGATCGGGGGCCAGCGCTCGCAGAGCGGCGAGCTGATCTATCTGGGCGACGCGCGGGCCCGCTGGCGGCCGGCCACGGTGCACGTGCTGGACGCCGAGTTCCTATCCACCACCACCGCCCACCTGAGCGCGCGAGCGCCCGGCTACGAGAGCGAGGCTGCGGTGTGGCGCGCGCTGGCCGAGCGCCCCGGGGTGGCGGTGATCAGCACCCAGCTGGCTGCTGTGCTAGGGGTGCCGCCTAGCCGGCTGGGCGACGCCGTCGTGTGGCTGCGTGCCCAGGGGGGCGGTCCGGCCGTGCGGGCGGTGGTGATCGGCGTGCTGGGCGCCAGCAGTCCGTTGGGCGACGGCGTGTTCCTCGGTGAGGCCACCGCCGCCGCGCTGCCCGCCGGCCGCCAGGTGACCTACTTCCTGCGCACGCGCGACGGGCTCACTCCCGAGCGCGCGGCGTCGGCCTTGAACCTCTCGTTCGGCGACCGCGGCTTGCGCGCCAGCCTGGTCGATCCGGAGCTGCGGCTCTCGCGCGCCGTGCAGGCGCCACTCAGCTACCTGCTGCGCGGCTTCATGGGGCTGGGCCTGGTTAGTGGGGTCTTGGCCGTGGGGCTGCTGGCCACGCGAGCGGTGCTGGAACGGCGCGCCCAGATCGGCATGCTGCGCGCGGTGGGCATGTGCGCGCGCAACGTCCAGCTCATGCTCCTGCTCGAGGGCAGCGCGCTGGCGCTGGCGGGCGCGACGATCGGCGTCGGGGCGGGCGTGGTCCTGGCAGGGCAGGTGGTGCGTCAGCTCCAGCGCCAGCACCCGGAGTTCCCGCTGCTCGTGCCGACCGACCAGCTGCTGGTCATGGCGGCGCTGGCGTGGGGAGCGGCGCTGCTCGCCGCGGCGGTGCCGGCCTGGCGCGCCGGCCGCATCACGCCGATCGAGGCGCTGCGCTACGAGTAGCTGTTTCGGGCTCGGTGTGCGGGCCTGCACCGCCCCCGCGGGCAAGCCAGTGCTGAATGGTTAGGGCAACTAACTTGTTACAATGGGAGGGCAGCCACCGCCAGTCCAGGGAGAAGCTCGATGATCCGGCAACGCCTGTACAAGCTCGGCAATAGCTATTTCGTTCCCATCCCGCGCCAGGAAGTAGCGCGGCTCGGCCTCACGGAAGGGCAGCTGCTCGAGCTGGATATCAAACCCGCCCGGTTCGCGGCTCGCATCCCGCCCGAGATCCTCGAGGCGTTCGAGGAGAGCTGGGCGCGCTACGACGACGGGGACACGTCGCCCGACGATAGCGCCACGCGATAGCGCGCCGCCCGCGCGGCGAGCCCGGAGCACCGGGCTGGCCCCGGCTAGGTGGACCGCCGTGCGCGGCCGCGCGCTCAATGGGCGGCGGGGCTCTCCACCGGGATGCCGCAGGCCTGCTGCACCGCCTTGACGATGTTCACGTAGCCTGTGCAGCGGCAGAGATTGCCCGACAGCGCCTCGCGGATCTCCTCTTCCGAGGGCTGGTGGTTGCGTGCCTGGACCTGATTGACGAACTCGTACACCGTCATCAGGAAGCCGGGCGTGCAGAAGCCGCACTGCAAGCCGTGCTGGTCCCAGAACGCTTGCTGGACCGGGTGCAGCGTGCCGTCGGGCGCCGCCAGCCCTTCGACGGTCATGATCTCGGCGCCGTCGGCCTGCACCGCGAACAGCAGGCAGGAGCGCACCGTGCGGCCATCCAGGAGGATCGTGCAGGCGCCGCAGACGCCGTGCTCGCAGCCGACGTGGGTGCCCGTGAGCCCGAGGTCCTGGCGGATGAAGTCGCTGAGTAGCTTGCGCGGCTCGCAGGTGCCCTCGTAGTCGCGCCCGTTGACCTTCAGGCGCACCGTGACTTTCTCGGCCATCGTCTCAGCTCTCCTTCGGCAGGCGACTCGCGGCGGCCTCCAGCGCGCGGCGGACGAACACGCGGACCATTTTACGGCGGTAGTCGGCGGAGGCGTGGATGTCGCTCTCCGGATCGGCCTCGGCGGCGGCCGCTTCAGCCGCCGCGTCGAACGCGGCGGGCGCGAGCTTCTGCCCCACCAGGGCCGCCTCGGCGCCTTGGCTCCGCTGGGGGGTGGGCGCGCCGCCCGCCACGGCCACCCGCGCGGCAGTACACACGCCGTTGGCATCGGCCTCTAGGATCGCCGCGGCGGCCACGATGGCGAAGTCGCCGTGCCGGCGCGCGAACTCCTGGAAGCTCCAGCCGGCGCGCGGCGGCAGCGCCGGGAAGCGCACCTCGCATAGCAGCTCGGTGGGGGCCAGGCTGGTCATCAGGTAGTGCAGGAAGAACTCCTGGGGCTGCGCTACTCGCTCGCCGCCCTCCTGGCTGCGGATCACCAGCTCGGCGTCCAGCAGCGTGGCGATCAGCGGCAGCTCGGCCACCGGATCGGCATGGGCGATGCTGCCGCCGATGGTGCCGCGGTGGCGGATCTGCACGTGGCCGATGTGGCGGGCAACAACCGGCAGCAGCGGGTTGCGCGCCGCGACCTGCGGGTCTTCTTCCAGGAAGTACTGCCGGGTCATCGCCCCGAACGCCAGCCCGCCGTCGTGTGGGCGCACGTATGCCAGCTCGGGGATGCGGTTGAGGTCGATCAGGTGTGCCGGCCGCGCCAGGCGGAAGTTCATCAGCGGCACGAGGCTCTGGCCGCCCGCCAGCACCTTCGCCTCATCGCCATACTGCGCCAGCAGCGCCAGCGCTTCCTCGACGCTGCGCGGCGCATGATACTCGAAGGGGGCCGGTTTCATGCTGTCTGCTCCCGACACCGACGGGGGATGCTCCCGATTCTACCAGCGGCCCGCTGGCGGGGCAACAGCCGCGCGCTACGCCTGCCCCGTGCTCTGGCGGTGCCAGGCCAGCACGCGACGCTCGACGGCCACGAACAGCGCGTTGAGCACCAGCCCCACCAGCGCCAGCTGCACCATTGCCGCGTACGTCTCGCGGATACGCAGCCCGCGCTGCTGCTGCAAGATGAAGTAGCCTAGCCCGTTGGTGGCCCCGACCATCTCGGATACCAGCGCCACAATCAGCGCGATGGCCAGGCTGATGCGCAGCCCGGCCACGATCTGTGGCAGTGCCGCCGGGAAGATCACGCGCCGCAGCAGGGCGAGCCCGCGGAAGCGGAACGTGCGCGCCACGTCGAGCAGGGTGGGATGGACGCCGCGCACGCCGTCGATCGTGTTCAGCAAGATGGGAAATAGCGCCGCGAAGGCGATGATGATCAGCCGCATCTGATCGCCGATGCCCACCAGCAGCAGCAGCACGGGGATCAACGCCACCGGCGGCGTCGGCCGCAGGAACTCGATCAGCGGCCAGAATAGGTCGGCCACCGCGCGCGAGCGCCCCATCAGCAGCCCCAGGCCGATCCCCAGCACCGCCGCGGCGACGTAGCCGACCGCCATGCGCCACAGTGTGGCGACGGTCTGGGTGACGAACGTCTGCTGCGGGAACGGGCGATCGGTCCACAGCTGGCCGAAGGTGGCCAGGATGTCGGTGACTGGTGGGACGAGCTGCGGGTTGAGCAGCCGCGTGCGGCTGGCGGCCTCCCACACGACCAGCAGCGCGGCCAGCGTGGCGAGGCCCAGCGCCTGCCGGCGCAGCGCCAGCCCCAGGGCGGCCGGCGCCCACGGCGCGGCCCACGCGCGCCGCGCATCCACTCCGCCCTCGGCCACGCCCGCTGGCAACGCTCCCCGCTGCATCGCTACACCGCCTCGCGCGCCGTGACGCCGCGGTGCCAGGCCAGCACGCGGCCCTCGAGGGCCACGAACAGCGCGTTGAGCAGGAAGCCCACCACCGCGATGGTCAGCACGCCTGCGTACACCTCGGGCACGCGGCTAGCCTGCTCGGCGGCGCGCACCGCGTAGCCCAGCCCGCTGCGGCTGGCTACCAGCTCGGCGGTGATCACCAGGATCAGCGCGATGCTGGTGCTGATGCGCAGGCCCGTGGCGATGTACGGCGAGGCGGCCGGCAGCGTGACCCGCAGCGCGCTGCGCACCGCCCCCAGGCGGAAGGTGCGCGCTGTGTCCAGCAGCAGCGGGTCTACCGCCAGCACGCCGTACAGCGTGTTGAGCAAGATCGGCCACAGGGCCGCGTAGGCCACCACGAACCGCTTCATGGGGTCGCCGAGCCCGAACAGCACGATGGCCACGGGGATGATGGCTACCGACGGCATGGGGCGCAGCAGCTCGACGATAGTGCTGAGCATCGCGCGGATAGCGGGCACCAGCCCCATCAGCAGGCCCAGCGACACCCCCAGCACGGCGGCGAGGGCGTAGCCCTGGGCCCAGCTGCCCAGGGTGGCAGCCAGGTGCTCCGCGAGCTGGCCGCTGGCCCACAGCGCCCACCAGGCGCCGGCGATCTGGCTGGGCGGCGGCAGGAACGCGGGGTTCACCGCGCCGGCCCGCGCTGCCGCCTCCCAGCCGGCCAGCAGGGCGCCGATCAGCGCGTAGCCCAAGGGACGAGTAGGTCGCATCGGCGCCGCCTCACGATACCGCTGGGGCGGCCAGCGCGCCAGCGGCCGCTTGCGCCACCTCGCGGCGGATGCGCGTGAAGATGTGGTTGCGGTAGCGCACGAACGCCTCGAGGCTGCGGGTCGCGATCTGGTCGCGCGGCCGGGGCAAGTCGATGACGACCTCCTCGACGACTACCGAGGGGCGCGCGCTGAGCACCAGGACGCGGTCGGCCAGGTAGACGGCCTCCTCGATGTCGTGAGTCACGAACACGATCGTCTTCGGCTCGTGGGTCCAGATGTCGAGCAGCTGGTCCTCGAGGTCGGCGCGGGTCAGCGCATCGAGCGAGCCGAACGGCTCGTCCATGAGCAAGATGCGGGGCCCGTAAGCGAGCGCGCGGGCGATCTGCAGGCGCTGCTGCATGCCGCCCGACAGCTCCCACGGGTAGTGATCGCGGAACTCGCTCAGCCCAACGATGCTCAGGGCGTGGTCCACCCGCGCGCGGCGCTCCGCCGCCGACCAGCGCGTGTGCTCGAGGGCGAACTGCACGTTGCGGGCGACGGAGCGCCAGGCGCACAGCGAGCGGCCGTAGTCCTGGAATACCAGCACCATTTCGGGCGGCGGCGCGGTGACTGGCTGCCCGCGCAGCAGCACCTGCCCGCTGGTCGGGGGCAGCAGGCCGGCGAGCAGGCGCAGCATGGTCGTCTTGCCGCAGCCCGACGGCCCCACGACGGCCAGGAACTCGTTCTCCGCCACGCGGAAGTGCAGGTCGCGGACGGCGACCGTCTGGCGGCCGCGCTGGGCATAGACCTTCTGCAGGTGGACGACCTCCAGCAGCACCGGGCGGGCGACCACGGTCAGCGCACCGTGTCCCACAGGAAGTCGTTGGGATTCAGCGGATGGTCCACGAGGTTGAACTGGCGGCCGGCGTCGATCCACCACTGGATGCCGGCGGGGTCGATCCGGGTCTCCAGCGTCTCGATGTTCATGCGCTGGGCCACCTCGGGCGAGATGTTCAGGTGGCGCACGGCGGCGGCGCGCTTCTCGTCGGGGGTGGCCTCCAGATAGCTATTGGCGCGATGGATCGCGTTGGCGAAGCCGCGCGCCAGCGCGGGGTTGCGGCTGAGCCAGTCGCCGGTAGCCGCGTAGTAGCCGAGCAGGGTGGTGGGGTTGGTGTCCGTGTAGTGGTACGCCAGCAGCCGGGCTCCCTGGCTGAGCGCGACGGTCACGAACGGCTCGGTGGGCCCGATCGCGTCGACGCGGCCCTGTCCGATGGCGGCCGCGTGCTGGGGGAAGGGCACCTCCACGAAGTTCACGCGCTGGGGGTCGGCGCCGTTGTTGCGCAGCCAGATCTGGACCATCAGGTGGTCGATGTTGTTCAGCGTGTTGATAGCGAAGGTCCGCCCCTCCAGGTCGCGCGCGCTCTGGATGGGCGAGTTCCCCCCCACCAGGATCGCGTGGGTCGGGTTCCCGCGCGTCTCACTGGCCGAGGCGGCCACCGCGCGGACGTCGAAGCCGCGGTCGCGCGCCAGCACGTGCGAGAAGGTGTTCACGATGCCGAGGTCGAGCGACCCCCCGATCATAGCCGGGATGATCTCCGCCCCACCCGCCATGATCTGCACGTCGAGGTCGATTCCCTCCTCCTGGAACCAGCCCTGCTCGCGCGCCACATAGAGGCCGAGGTAGGCCGTGACGGGCAGCATGCCGACGCGCAGCGTCGTGCGCGCTTGCACGCCCTCGGGGGCTGCTGCTGGATGGGCCACCGCGCCGGCGGGGTAGAGGGAAGCGATCGCGAGGCTAGCGACGAGGGCCACGAGGAGCGCCGCGTAGGCGGCGAGGCGTGTGCGCATGACCTCTTCTCTCCCGCGGACGGAACTTGCGCGGACGCCCCCCGGCGGCCTGGGCATCAGCGGCGCCAGCAGGCGCGTCGTGGGGCCAGAGTAGCCCGCGGGGGGCCCGCTGTCAAGAGCTTGGCGGTAGGGCTGTCGTCGGGTCGTGTGCTGCGCGAGGGCGTGGCCCGGTGTCCGGCCGGGGCTCGCCGTGAGTCCCGGGCGCTGGCCTGACAGGAGCGCGTGGGACCGGGTAAGCTAACAGCAGGGCGCGCCTAGCCTGTGATGGCCCGCTTGCCCATCCGCGCCCGGCGGCTGTGCGGCAGTCGCCGGCGGCGAACGCGGTGGGGCGCTCCGTGTGGAGGTGGACGGGTCCCGGTGGATCTCGCGGTCTTCAAAACCGTTGCGGGGCCGCCCGCGCGGTCCCGGGTGGGTTCGACTCCCATACACCTCCGCCCCGTGATTTCCCCGGCATTCCACCACCGTGCCTCCTAGCGGCCACGGGCCGGTGGGCGCCGCCAGGGCCGGCGGATCGCCACGCCGGCTCACGACGGGGCGGCCGGCAGGCACGTCCGCGCGGCGTGGCGGAGCGCGATGTGCCGTCTCGCACCATCTCGCGTCCTGCTGGCATGCCAGGGCCGTATCGCCGCGGTTCTGGGGCCATTCCACTCCCCAGGCGGCGACGATCGGCACCCGCAGCGCCGTGCTACATGGGGCGGCTGTCGTTAGGACGGGGTGCCGCGAGCCACGCTCCCTGCGCCAGCGCCCCGGCTCTCGTGCCCGCCGCGGTGCGACCGCGGTGCCATGAGCCGTCTATCCAAGGCTGCGCGCGCTGGCACCCCTGGGCACGGCACCGCCTCGCGTTCGGCTACCGCCGCTTGGCCTCTCTGGGAGTAGCGGCCCGTGCTACTATCAGAGCCACACGCTGTGTGAGCCCGCGGGGCGGGGCTGGAGGCAGAGCGTATGGACAGCCGATATCTAGAGCCCGAGATCGAGACCGCTGACCGCGCTACCATGCGCCGACTGCAAGAGGAGCGGCTACGGGCGCAGGTGCGGCACGCTTACGAGAACAGCCCCTTCTACCGGCGCAAGTTCGACGCCGCCGGGCTCACCCCGCGCGATATCGAGTCGCTGGAGGACCTCGCCAAGCTGCCGTTCACTACCAAAGACGAGCTGAAAGCCGACCAGGCGGAGCACCCGCCGTGGGGCAGCGTGCTGGCCGTGCCCATCTCCGAGTGCCTGCGCATCCACTTCACCTCGGCCACCACGGGCCGGCCGGTGGCCGTGTTGGACACCCCCGAGGACTGGTACGGCTTCTACCACTCGTACGCGCGCTCGCTGTACGCCTTCGGCGTGCGCAAGACCGATATGGTGATGGCCGCATTCGGCTACGGGCCGTACATCGGCTTCTGGTCCGGCTTCTACGCCGCCCAGGACCTCGGCTGCCTGCTGTTCCCCGCCGGCGGCTACTCCACCGAGCAGCGCCTCGACCTGCTGCGCCATTACCCGATCACCGTGCTCGGCTGCACACCCTCCTACGCGCTGTACCTCGCGGAGACAGCGCGCCGCCGCGGCATCGATCTGGCGCGCGAGACCCAGATCCGCCTGACCTGGCACACCGGCGAGCCCGGCGCGGGGATTCCCAGCACCAAGCGCAAGATCGAGGAGGCGTTCGGTGCCCGCGCCTTCGATCTGCCGGGCCTGACCGAGATCGCCGCCTGGGGCTTCGAGAGCGCCGAGGAGCCTGGCATCTACTACATCCACGAAGACTACGCCTACCCCGAGGTGCTCGACCTGGAGACGGGCCGGCCCGTGGGGCCCGGCGAGCGCGGCGAGCTGGTGCTCACCAGTCTGTACCGCAAGGCGTTCCCGCTGCTGCGCTACCGCACCCGCGACATCGTGGAGCGGGCGCCCGCGGGCCCGCGCAAGGACGGCCGCACGCTGTTCGCCCTCAAAGGTGGGGTGATCGGCCGGCTGGACGATATGAAGAAAGTGCGCGGGGTGATCGTGTACCCCTCGCGCGTCGAGGAGATCGTGCGGCAGCACCCTGGGGTCGACGAGTTCCGGATCATCTTCCGCCGTGTCGAGGGCCTCGACGACTTGCTGGTGCGGCTCGACCCTAGCCCCGAGCTGAGCGCCGACGACCGCCGCGCGCTCCAGGCGGATATGGCCCGCGCGCTCCAGCTCGGCCTGGGCATCCGGGCGTCGGTCGAGGTGGTCGAGTCGGGCGCGCTGCCGCGCTGGGACCACAAGGCGCGCCGCGTGGAGGACCAGCGCGCCGAGGTGCCGTTCTAGACGCCCGGCCTACGGCGTCGAGCCACCGCTGCGGCGCCTATCCTTCGGCCGGCGGGCCGTGGCGAGGAGGGGCCGTGGAATGCCATAGCGGGGGCCGCTGTCCCCGGCGTTCGGCCCAGCGCCCGTGCGGCTGCCCCGGCTGCTCCCTACAGTAGTTAGCTGGGCTCGCTCGGGAGTTGCTAGACTGAGCAGAAGCGTGCGTCCACCCAAGGAGGCAGCATGACCCGCTTGCTCGACCAGATCGCGGGCCCGGCCGATGTGCAGCGCCTGGCCCCGGAGCAGCTCCCGCAGCTAGCGGCGGAGATCCGCGCGGAGCTGCTCGAAACGGTGCCGAAGACGGGCGGGCACCTCGCCTCGAACCTGGGCACGGTCGAGCTAGCCATCGCCCTGCACCGCGTGTTCCACAGCCCCGTGGACAAGCTGGTCTGGGACGTGGGCCACCAGGCCTACCCGCACAAGCTGCTCACCGGCCGCGCCCGCCAGTTCCACACCCTGCGCCAGCAGCACGGCCTCGCCGGATTCCTGTCGCGGGACGAGAGCCCGCACGACGTGTTCGGGGCGGGGCATGCCGGCACCTCGATCTCCGCTGCCCTGGGCATGGCCATCGCCCGCGACCTGCGCGGCGAGCGCTACCACGTGGTGGCCATCATCGGCGACGGCGGGCTCACCGCCGGCATGGCGCTGGAGGCGCTCAACCACGCCGGCCACTCCGGCACGCGGCTGATCGTGATCCTCAACGACAACCAGATGTCGATCGCGCCGAACGTCGGCGCCATCGCGCGCATGCTCAACCGCCTGCGGCCCAGCCTGCACCGCGCCTCCGAGGCCGGCGAGCACTTGGTCGAGCGGCTGCCGCTGGGCGGGCTGGCGCGCGAGATGGCCAAGCGCGCCAAGCGTGGCGCCAAGGCGGCCGTGTTGCCCACTCTGCTGTGGGAGGAGCTGGGCTTCATGTACGTGGGGCCGGTCGACGGCCACGA
>Ga0070737_10005312_pt1 | contig 12382 bp, 11 predicted proteins | sample Coa_R1_10_FD_66438 | JGI IMG/M metagenome (GOLD analysis project Ga0070737, IMG submission 66438) | Surface soil microbial communities from Centralia Pennsylvania, which are recovering from an underground coalmine fire - Coalmine... | ecosystem: Environmental > Terrestrial > Soil > Unclassified... | reverse complement strand
ACTGGATGACCGCTGCTGGAACGCTCGCGGGCTTGGGCCCGGAAGTCGCCGCGCGCTTGCCGGTGGTTTTGCTCAGCCTGGCGTTTCTCGTTCTCTCCTATGTGCTGCTAAGGCAAGAATTCGGCGCCAAAGCCGCCGCCGCCTCCGTCGCCCTACTGGCCAGCTCCGCGGCCTGGATTGCGTTCACGGATCTTTCCCTCACAGATCTGCCGCTCGCCGTGTTCTTCTCGCTGGCAGTCTTTCTGGCGCTCCCATTGCTTCGGCCTCCATTGCGAACCACGCGCCTTCGGTGGAGATTGGCGGCGATTGGCGCCTGCCTCGGGGTGGCCACGCTGGCTAAAGGACTCGTCCCGATCGGACTTGCCCTGCCATTGCTCTGGTTCTTGCGGCGCTTCTGGAGAAGCTGGTGGGCGGCTTTTCTTTCGTTGGCAGCGGTCGCGCTGCCGTGGTATACGGCTGTTTCTCTCCGCAATGGCGCGCCGTTCCTCCAGGAATTCTTCTTCAAACATCATTTCGAGCGCCTCTATTCGTCGGCGCTGCAGCATGTTCAGCCCTGGTATTACTATTTCCCCGTCCTGCTCATGGCTCTGTTTCCCTGGACCCCGCTACTCGGTCTCATCCTCCGGCGCGGCATGGATTGGGATCAGCGCCGCCGCTTCCTTGGCAGCACCGTTCTATTTGGCTTCGTTTTGTTCAGCGTCTCATTGAACAAACTGCCCGGTTATCTGCTGCCTCTGATTCCCGCTCTCTTTGCCCTCATAGGTTCGCGCTTCGAACGAATGTCTCTCGCGTTTTCATCCCTGTGGCTATCGCCCTGCGCGCTGCTGATCGCCACCATCCCGTTACTGGCCCGTATCCTGCCCGGTTCTCTAGCCACGGGACGATTCTCGCTTGCTGCTGCCGCCAGCATAAGCCGTGTGGAGCTGTTCTATGTGGCGCTGCCGATTGTAGTGCTGCTCGTCGCCCGCCGCGCATGGGTAGGCTTGCTACTCGTGCTTTGCGTCGTATCGAGCGGCATTTATTTGAAGGCCTTTGCATTCCCCATCCTGGACCACCATGTCTCGGCTCGCTGGTACTGCCGTCAGATCGAAAACATTCAGGGATCTTTCTGCGATGGTGGTATGAATCGCGACTGGATCTTTGGTATCAGCTTCTATCGCGGTACAGCGCTAAGGCCCTGCGGAACCGGCAAATTTGATTTTGCCTTTCACTCGCAGGGTCATGCCATGCCGACGATAGAACCTCTGAAACGTTAAATGCGCTTGATTCGGTGCCGGGCGCTCCTCCGCGCGCCCGGCCGTCTCCTCCCACCGCGTATTTAATTCACCGCCAGGGCAGTGCGCCTGCGCCGTTGCGCGCCAGCGACACCGAAGGCCACCAGCAGGCCCGCTCCCAACAGCATCAAGCTGCCCGGCTCCGGCGCCGCTACGAGGAATTCCTGCTCGCAACCGGCAACCGTGTCGGAAACAATCTCGTACCCGCTGAGATTGATCTTGTTGTAATTTGACAGCGCGGCATCGATGTAGCTGTTGTCGCCGATCAGGTACTTATAAGACGAATTAGTGATTCCGTAAGCCATGATGTCCCAAGCGGCTTCTTGAAGACCCGTGCGGTCCGCGCCTGGCGCGATGATCTGGCTGTAGATGTATGCTTCTTCCTCGTACTCTTGGCCGTCTGTGGGATGGTAGGTGTTGCTCAAGTTCGAACTGCCGACTTGGGTCACATACGCACTCCACGTATCGCCGACATTGCTCTCATCGAAAAAATCGATGCACATGGCGGCCATGTTCTGGCCGTTCATCTGCAGCGTGTAGGGGCCGATATCGACGTTCCACTTTGTTGTGCCGTCAATCGTAACTTTGTTGACGACGTCCAATGGAGTGCCCGCATTCACGAGCTTCACTTGTGTAATAGGCGCGGCCGAGAGTGCCGCCGCCGCAATTAAAAATGTCGTAAAAAGTTTCATAGCAATTCGAGCTTATGGTTTCCCATGCAAAACAGCTATTGCTTCTCGCGGGGTAAGGCGGCTCAGAACCGCTGGTACTTGTTGCACTCTGCGCACCCTACCCTATTCGCCCTATTCCAAGGACTGCTAGGGTGCTGCACAAAATCGTCTTCCAATTGCATCCACTACACAGAACCTCATGAGCGACAGAAAGAAATTGGGCAACAGCGATCTTGAAATTACCCGTTTAGGTACTGGTGCTTGGGCGATGGGCGGTTCCGGCTGGGCCTTTGCCTGGGGTCAGCAGGATGACAATGACTCCATCGCGGCTATCCGGTCCGCCCTCGACGCAGGCATGAATTGGATCGATACCGCCGCCGTGTACGGCCTTGGCCACTCGGAAGAAGTCGTGGCCAAAGCGCTGCAGGGTGTTTCAAACCGCCCGTACGTTTTCACCAAATGTGAACGCCGCTGGGATGAGAACGGAAAAATCTATCCATCCCTGAAAGCCGATTCTATTCGTAAAGAGTGCGAGGACAGCTTGCGCCGGCTGAAGATCGACGTGATCGACCTGTACCAAGTGCACTGGCCCGATCCGGACGCCGATATAGAGGAAGGCTGGACTGAGATGGCACGGCTCAAAGAAGAAGGCAAGGTGCGCTGGATTGGCGTCTCCAACTTCAATGTCGCGCAGATGAGGCGTGCGATGAAGATTGCGCCCATCACCTCGCTCCAACCGCCTTACTCGCTCCTGGTGCGCGACATCGAGCAGGAAGTTCTTCCATTCGCCCGGCAAAACAACATCGGGGTGATTGTCTACTCACCGATGCGCAACGGGCTGCTAAGCGGCAAAATGACCAAAGAGCGGGCGCAGAACCTGCCGCAGGATGATTGGCGCAGCCGAAATCCTGATTTTCAGGAGCCGAAGCTCAGCCGCAATCTCGAGCTGGTTGAGCTGCTGCGCACGATAGGTGACCGTCACGGCCGTACGCCGGCTGAAGTGGCAATCGCCTGGACACTCAGTAATCCCGCCGTTACTGCCGCCATCGTTGGGCTACGGCGCGCCGATCAGGTTGCAGGAGTAGCCGGGGCGCTCAGTTTTCAACTCAGCCCGGAAGAGATCAGCGAGATTGAGGAGTTCGATTCATCCAAAAGTAAATCGGCAGTCCACACAGCACAATAAGCAGGCCGGGCCAGGTGCTTGCCGGACGATAAGCGAAGAGGCAGACCACGACGGCACAGCCGCCCGCGATGTATACCAGCGGAACCACGGGATAGCCAAGCGCGCGGTAGGGCCGCGAGGCCTCTGGACGCGTGATGCGAAGCCGGATTACTCCGGCGATGATGATGATGTAGAAAATCAGCGCGGCTGAGATGACGTAATCAAGCAGGTTGCTGTAGAGATTGCCGTACGAATGTTTCACCGGATCGTAGGTGCGAGGCAAAACCAGTGCGGCCGCCCAGACTCCCTGGATAATCAAGGACCAGCCCGGCACATGCGCGCGGTTGAGGCGGCCGGCCGGTTTGGGAAACAGCCCGTCGTGCGCCATCGAGTAATAGACGCGCGGGCCGGCAAGCGTCAGCGCATTGATGCAGCCGAACGTTGAGATCATAATGGCAATCGCCATGAGCGCCGCGCCCCAGCCCGGAAAAATGGTTTCGAGCATGGCGGTTGCGACACGATCGGACGGCGCATGCTGGATGGCTTTCAGCGGCAGCACGAGCAGATAGGCGACATTTGCGAGAACGTAGAGGCCCGTGACACACAAGGTTCCCACGGCCAGCGCGCGCGGCATGGTGGTTCCTGGATTCTTCACCTCGCCGCCGGCAAACGTGACATTATTCCATGCATCCGCCGAGAACATGCAGCCGGATTGCGAGACGCAGATTGCGGCGAACAGGCCGAAGCCGGTCAACGCGCTGAGCGAGGCAGTGAGCGGCGTCACGTCTCGCGGCGTCCAGAAATGGGAGAAGTTCGCCACCACCGCATCATGTTTGAAGAAAATGAAGCCCAGGAGAATGAGGGCGGCGAGCGCCACGACTTTGGCGGACGTGAAGACGTTCTGCACGATCTTGCCGTACCGAACGCCGCGTGTGTTGGACCAGGTAAGCAGTCCGATCACGATGATACCGGCTAGCTGGCTGGTCGAGAGCGAGACGGCGTAGCCGGTGGAGAGATGTATGGGCGGGATTAGATAATGGGTCTCCGAAATGGCCGGCCATAGAACGCCAGTGAAGCGGCCAAAGGCCACCGCCACGGCGGCGATGGTGCCGGTTTGGATCACGGTAAAAAGTGTCCAGCCGTAGAGGAATCCCACCATGGGGGAGAATGCTTCCCGCAAGTAGACGTACATGCCGCCGGCCTTTGGCATCATCGACGCAAGTTCTCCATAAGACAGCGCAGCCGCGACGGTGACCACGGCCGTATACGCCCAGGCAACGAGCAACCAGCCGGGGCTGCCTACATTGCGCGCGGTATCGGCCGATACGACGAAAATGCCCGAGCCGATCATGGCGCCGATGACGATCATCGTCGAATCGAACAAGCCCAACTCGCGGACGAAGCCGGTTTCGCGGTCGATAGCTGTTGCTGCGTTAGTTGTTTGCATAAGCTGGCCGCGGAGAGCCGAGCGCTTGCTCTACAGTGCTCCGCACGGCGGACTTTTCTTCTTCGCTCAATTCCAGCCGCGGAGCGCGGACACGGGCTGAACCCATACCGACCAGTTCCTGTGCGTATTTGATGAGCTGCACGAACTTCGGAACCGTGTCGAAGCGTAGCAGCGGCAGAAACCATTGGTAGAGTTTGAAGGCCTCCTCGCGCTCTCCGCGCCGGGCGAGCTCAAACAACTCCACCGATTCACGTGGAAACGCATTCACGAGCCCCGCAATCCAGCCGCTAACGCCACCGTAGATCGCCTCGACAATCAGATCGTCCACGCCGCATAAAATCTGCAGCCCACTGCCCGTGAGGCACCGTAGCGCCGCTACCCGCCGCACATCCGCGCTCGATTCTTTGATGGCATGCAGGTTCTGATGTTCGTTGAGCAATTCGTGGACTTGTTCCGGCAAAAAATCGACCCGATAGGCGATGGGATTGTTGTACAGCATGCACGAGAGCGGTGTCGCATGGAGCACCGCGGTGACGTGCGCTTTCATCTCGCGCCAGTCGCCGACATAAACGTATGGCGGCAGCACCATCAGACCTTCGCAACCTGCGTCCGCAGCCGCTTTCGCCAACGCGACCGCTTCGGCGGTGCTCAACGCGGAGATGCCGGCCACCACGGGCGCGCGCCGTCCAATGGTCTGCACTATGGTTCGCAGGATAGCGCCTTTCTCCTCAAACGTCAGCGTCGCGCCTTCCCCGAGCGAGCCCAATGCCACAATTCCCATGCAGCCGTTGTCAATGAGCCATGCGCAATGCCGCTCCAGAAACTCAAGATCCACCGATTGGTCCGTGCGGAACGGCGTTGTCATTGCCGGTATCACTCCACGCCACTGCATGGTTTGCATGTTACATCGTCTGAGTTTAAAAGCGCGCGGGGCTGAAAGGAGAGGCATCTATCCGGGACGCTCTTCCCAGGATCTGATCCGTAATCAGGCGAGCCGTTCCGAGCGCAGTCGTAGCGCCCAGGCCCTCGTGCCCCGTTGCCGCGAATACGCGCTCGAATCCGGGGCAACGCCCGATGAGCGGTAATCCATCGGAGGTTCCCGCGCGAAATCCGGTCCATGCGCGGAGCTGAGGCGCGCGAGCCAACCCCGGCATATACTCGACTGCGCGCACCAGAATTCGCTCGATCACTGCCGGTTCCACACGCGCGTCCTGCGCTTCATATTGGCGCGACGACCCGATCAGCAGTTCCCCGTTGCGGTTCTGCCGGACGTTGAACGTCACCGAATCGCTTTCTTCCGGATGCGTGGAGTGGACATAGCCGAGCTCCACAACCTGGTGCCGCGCGAAATCGGGCCCGGGGTCTGAAACCACGATATGGCCTTTGCGGGCGCGAATCGGAAGCCCCGGCGTAAGCTGCGCCGCCGCCGTCCCCGTCGCGTTCACAATCGAACTCGCGGTAATCCTGGATCCGTCGCTTAGCCGTAAGCCGTCGTCTTTCGCCTCCACCGCGCGCTTGAGAATCAATTCCGCGCCGCTTCTCTCAGCCAGAAATCGCGCCGCTGAGGACGGATGAGCGGTTGCATCGGAAGCTACCAGCAGTCCGCCCGCAAGCCCGCTGCGCAAATTCGGTTCGAGACTGGTCATCTGCTTCGCATCGAGCAACTCCGCTTTCACTTTCGCGCGCATATATCGATCGCATTTTTCGCGCGCAACTTCGAGCTCCGGCTCATCGGCGGCCACCCATACCGTTCCGCATTGCCGGTACTCGCAGTTCGCCGGCAGCTCATCGGCAATCTCGCGCCACAGCTCCAACGAATAGCGCGATAATGCAAACAGCGCGTCGGAATCTTCCAGCACCGCCAGATGTCCCATGCCCGCGTTAGTCGCGCCGCTTCCGATGCCGCGCTCTTCGACAATGGCCACGCGCAAGCCTGTGACTGCCAGTTCATAAGCGCACGCCGCCCCCACGATGCCGCCGCCGATGATCACTGCATCGAACTGCTGCGCCATCAGGCCGGAATGCCCCAGCAGAATGGGTCGCGCTCATCGATCACCAAGTCGGCTTCCGCCGTCACGAATGCCGAGCTTTTAATGAAAGGGACGATGGCGCCGTTTAAAATCTCGACGTGACCTTCGAACGTGCTCCCCGTGATGCTCTCCTGAATCCACAGCTCGTTCTCCTTCAGCTTTCCGTCCGCATAAAGACAGGCCATTTTCGCGCTGGTGCCAGTTCCGCATGGCGAGCGATCGTAGCTACGGCCTGGACACAGAACGAAGTTGCGGCTGTGAGCAGACGGATGGAGCGGCGGAGAAAACAGTTCGATGTGATCGATTTCCTCGCCGTTTGCGCCCGTGATCGACTGCGCCTGGAGCGCCTTGCGAACACGCCACGTGTACGTCGTCAACTCGTCCACATGGCGCAGCGAAAGCTCGATCGGGCTTGCTTGCTTTACCTGAAAAAACCAGTTCCCACCCCACGCAATGTCTCCCGTCACCTGCCCGAAATCGGGAACCTCCACCCACACATCGGCGCGAAACCGGAAGCTTGGCACGTTCCGCACCGTCACCTCGCCGCTTGCGTGCAGCTCTGCGCTCACGATGCCTACCGGCGTCTCGATGGCAACATGGCCCGGCCGGATGCGCCCTAGATGCGCGAGCGTTGCCACCACGCCAATCGTGCCATGACCGCACATTCCGAGATACCCGACATTGTTGAAAAAGATTACCCCGAACTGGCAGGACGGATGTTCGGGTTCGCAGAGCAGCGCACCGACCGTCGCATCAGACCCGCGCGGCTCATTCACGATGGCCGAGCGAAAGGCGTCGAACTCGGCCCGCCACCGCTCGCGCCGTTCGTGCATGCTTCCCAGTCCCAGGTCCGGACCGCCGCTCACGACCAGCCGAGTTGGTTCCCCACCGGTATGCGAATCGATGACGTGAATGCGCATGACGCGCCTTTTGCATCATGGCACGCGTCACGCGACGCTCTGAAAGAGGGCAGAGAAAATATCAGTGCCCCAAAAAGCCAACGACCCGAGGCGATTCGCCTCGGGTGCGCTGTTTCCTACTAGAGCACGAAGCCTCTAGCCCAGATCTCCGACTACATTTTAGCAGCGCACGACGAAACGTCCCCGGAAATCTGTTGGCGAATTAACAACGGATATTGCAGCAACACTGCGTTGAATCAACGGCAACTAGAATGTAAACAACAAGGCAAGAATGGGATCGACAAGATGATTACAACGTGATACATAGTAAATCAAGGCTGCTGATGTCGAATGCAGTTGATTTACGGATTCTAGGTCCTTTAGCCCAGATCTCCCTCCGGGCGGCGGGCCAAGCAATCACGACCACAATTAACGAAGGTTACAAGGAAAGGGTGTCCCATGCTTCGATTGATCGAGGGTATGTTGGCCCATGTCCTGCTGTTTCCGCTAGATGCCACAGTTCAGTGGGTCAGCGGAGGCATGCTGGGGCTACTTGTGGGGCTGTGTTGGCGTCGTCCAAGGTTCACAGTCGTATTGCAGGTAGTTCGCGGATCGGGGAACAACTCAGGCCAGCGGAAGTAACCTGAGGCTCGGGCCGTGAGGGCGACAACCTCCGGCCCGAGCACCTCAAAGATCGGAGCGAGACGACTTTCCTGAAAAGGAGAAAGAAAATGAAGCTTACGAAAGTCACGAAGCATGACGGTACAACCATTCTCGTTAGGCTCGAATGCTTGCCGGATCTGGGTCATAATCGCCAGCCCGCAGGGCTGTTGACGCCGGCCCACGATGATAACAACAACCAGAGTGCGCAAGTAATGGATTCGGAAACTTGGGCGCACTGGGGTATGTAAGGAGGAAAATATGTCAAACCGAGCATTTTTCTTCCAAGAAGACGCGGACTATTCCTGGCTGGACGATCGTAGGGAGACGCTCCCGCCCAAAGACGAATTCAACCGCGCCTTGTTCGATGCCTATGGAAACCGGCTGAATAGGCCAAGCGCCGACTACGATTCAAGCGGTCTCCTCGGCCGTGAAATCGATGGCGGGTATCGCAATCTGACCCATTAAAAGACCGCTAAGCGTGAGAGGCGAACTTCGGCTCGCCTCTCGCCTGCTTTTCAGATCTTGTGACTTGGTTATGTTTATTGACGAACTGCTTTTGACTCTCATTCGCCTGAGATATCCAGGATATTCCGACCAAAGCCGCGAAATTCAAGACAAAACTCTGGCAGACGATTTTGGTGTCAGCCCAGGGGCATTTTCGAATTACAAAAATGGAAAGCGAAAACCAGATTCCGCTCAGGCCAAACGAATGGCTGAGGCATGGACAACAACGGTTTTGAAGGATACCGAATGGGACGAGTTGAAACCTCGCCTTTCAGAATCCGCAATTCAAGCATCGGATCCTAGTGAAATTCAGGAGATCTTCGAAAAGCTGCTTGCCAGTTCACTGACACGGGACGCCCTTTCCTCGCCGAATCAGTCTCGCGAGGGCAATGAAGCCACTCTCCGTGTCAGCAGCCTTAATTACGGCATCTTCTCCGGTGCCAAAGATAAGCTGTTTGAAAAAATCTTTTATCGATACGTCGGCCAATTAGGATATAAGACGGAAACCGAGACGCGGAAAGATTTCAAGCTGGATAGGCAGTTTCGCAATGGCGAGATCCATGTCGCGCTCTGTTATTTCCAGCATGTGAGCCGCACCGAAGCGCGGTTTACGCCGACTCCTCTACGGATCAACCTCGCGGCAGTCTGCCATATGCGCCACAAAAGCAGGATCAAGGATGTCGCCCCCGTGGTGGCCAACGTCAGCCCAAACCGCGGCGGAATACATCCTATCGTGGTGAGTAACGAGGCCGGTTACCTCTACTGCAGAAACACGCTTAATTATCGCGACGACAATGATTCGGAGTCCTGGACTGTAGAGAAGGAATACGACCTTCACAAATTGGCAACCCTACTGAGCGCAGCAGCCGGCGGCACGGATGAACCGGTCCGTACCGTCATCATCGATGAATACTCGGCGCTGATGTTGCTTAAAGAAATGGGACAGGAGGGCTTGCTCGTAAGTCCGCTTACGAGTAATAAGAGCACTCGGCATTCCGAATACCGGCGCGAGCTTCCTCAATACTTCATGAGCTTCGCGACGCCGAACCGCAATCAGTTTTCGGATTTTTTCGCCCGCACATTTTCAATGTTTCTGCGCGCCGAGCAGGAGAGCACAGCGCGTGAATTGGCCGACGGGTTTTGGGCGCTCGAAGCACAAGTACTTGAAGCGATGAAATTTCAGGGACGTTGGTCGGGCCAAGACTACGATGGCCGGCCGCTTTTAGAGGTGGAAGCACGTATCCAGGCGCGTCAATTCGCAATGTATACGTTCGGATTGGATGAATTCAATATCGCCAGCCCAGAGAGTCACTCCGAAGACTGGCGGCGGATTATCCAGAGAACACGCGACATTGTCCGAGCAGAAACGGTCGATTCGAAAATTGGCAAACAACGGACGGAGACTTTCATTAGAGACGTGCTGGGCGGATCAAGCAATCCTTTCGCACAGTTGCATCTTCCGCAGCAGATGAAGAATCTCCGTGCGTATTTCGATCCGGAACTGAACATGGCTGATTACCGCGGCCGTTATTCGGACGAAATCTTCGATATGATCTCTGCCAAATTATCGGGAAAAGAAGCCGAAGAAGAGGAAATTAAGATCGTGTCGATCACACCTGAGTCGGCAAACTGGGAGGATGCAAGCGACGAAAATCTCCGCGGCGTCCAATCGCTACTCCATCGGTTGGCCGATATGTATTGGAAATTGCCCGGACTGGGAGAGGGGCAAGGGCAATGCGTTGCCGAACGAATTCTTGCTGAGTCCGACGATCATATGCGGCGCTATAAACAGATCCTGCTTGCAGTGGCCAAATCGAAGCGGTCGATTCAATATGCCGGAATCGTTTGTATCAGGGAAAGCCCCGGTTGTCTGATGGAGGATCGCAAACACGACCGCGAGGAGCCGAGTGAGGAGAGCCGGAAGCGGCTGCAAAAGACATGCGAACTACGGTATCTGATGGTATCCGAGCGATACCGACACCAGAACGTCTCGCGTTTACTTCTCGGAAGCGCCCTAAACTGGTGTCGCGATCAGTTATCAAAAGAAGGAGAACCCCAGTACGAGTGTGCCTGGCTCGCCATACTGCCGCAATTGGAAGAAGCGATCGCTCGCGTGCTGCAAATGCGGTTCCGGAGCGTGGATGAGCGATCCTATCAGGGAGCTGTTCCCAAAGGTCGTTTTGTGTTTGAACGCGATCTACGCGAACTCTAAGGGATAGCTGAAATTTCCAAAATCGGCTTGCGAGCCGATTTGTATCCGACAAGCGTCCGTTCGTGTCCATTCCGCCCGGGTTCGACGGTTGGGTTCTGCCGGTTCGAAAGAACGTTTCTACACGACCGCCGTCTCCGCTACCTCCGGCGCCCGTAAACTTCGCCAGTCTTCACAAGGCAGCGAAATGTCCGGAAAGCACCTTCGGAAATGTTGCATGAGATACGCCGCCAATTCCGTCGGCGCAAAACTGCGGCCTTCATCGAAAATGGCAACTGCGGCTCCGTCCAGGTCCTTCGCGATCAGCACCTCGAACTCCTCCGGGAAGAACCGGTAATCATCGGCTTGATAACCGGTGATTTCGCCGCTGATCACCGGACCCCAGGACCTGAAATTAATGTTTGCCTTGATTCCGGTTGAGGGATGATGTGCCCTTAGAATATCGATCCCCGAGCCCGGCAGCCAACGGACGAGCTGATCATCCGCCAAGCCGTGCTGAGAAACCGCGTCGTTGATCTGATCCATTTGGCGCTTCAACTCGGAGCGCAATTCTTCCCAATACTGATTACCTTCGTGGAACAACGGGGTGGCCACTGGTTTCGACGCTGCGCTCATGCCTTCCTCCCGCTCGCTAAGGTCGTTAATTAAGGCGATTGTGAAGGCACCTTAATTAATGGATGTAGTGTAGCGCTTTTTCCGGCTCGAAGTAAGTGCCCGAAGCGGATTACAGGCAAAACTTAGCGCGCCGCCCCAACCGCCGCATTCAACTCCTTCACGATGCTCGCAACAAAGGCCTTAGCATCTCCGAACAGCATCAGCGTCTTGTCCATGAAATAGAGGTCATTGTCGATGCCGGCAAACCCCGGACTCATGCTGCGCTTAATCACCATGACTGTCCGGGCTTCGTAGGCGTTCAAAATAGGCATACCCGCAAGCGGACTGGTCTTATCGGTCCGCGCCGACGGATTGACAACGTCGTTAGCGCCAATCACCAGAGCTACGTCTGTCCTGGGAAACTCGGAGTTGATGTCATCCATTTCGGACAAACGATCGTACGGCACATCGGCTTCGGCGAGTAGCACGTTCATATGCCCGGGCATGCGTCCCGCCACGGGGTGGATGGCAAAGCGCACGTCCACGCCGCGTTTCATCAGAACGTCGTACATCTCGCGCAGCTTATGCTGCGCCTGCGCTACCGCCATGCCATAGCCGGGCACAATGATGACGCTGCGCGCCGCATCGAGAATTTCCGCGGCTTCCTCCGGCGTCGCCGAGCGCACCGTCCGTTCAGCCGTCTGCCTGGTCCTGGTTTGAATTGTGCCGAAAGCCCCAAACAAAACATTGCTGAAGGAGCGATTCATCGCCCGGCACATAATTACCGCAAGAATGAATCCCGATGAGCCGTCCAGTGCGCCCGCGATGATCAGCAGCTTGTTGTCCAGCGCGAAACCCATGGCGCTTGCCGACAAACCGGCATAAGAATTTAGCAAGGCAATGACTGTCGGCATGTCCGCGCCGCCGAT
>Ga0070737_10005311_pt1 | contig 12383 bp, 10 predicted proteins | sample Coa_R1_10_FD_66438 | JGI IMG/M metagenome (GOLD analysis project Ga0070737, IMG submission 66438) | Surface soil microbial communities from Centralia Pennsylvania, which are recovering from an underground coalmine fire - Coalmine... | ecosystem: Environmental > Terrestrial > Soil > Unclassified... | reverse complement strand
GACGGTTTCACCAGGAAAGCCGAGGCGATCCGCGCAGCGTCGAGGCCCAGCACGGTCTGCAGCATCAGCGGCGTTCGCGCGGCCGCGTCGATCGCGGGATGCGCGCACACGAACAGCAGCTTCAACCGTTCGTCGGGAAATGCGTTCCCGTCATCGTGGATCATCACTTGCGCCTCATCCAGCGCGGCCGTGAGTTCGGGCGCGGCCTGCGCATGCACCTGCGCGTGTCGGGCCGCGTCGATCAGCCGCCGTCGCGCCGCCGTCAACAGCCACGCTTCCGGAGCGTCCGGCACGCCATCGCGCGGCCAGGTTTCCAGCGCGGCGCGGAACGCCTCGGACAGCGCATCCTCCGATGCCGCCACGTCATGCGACCTCACGGCAAGGAAGGCGAGCAGCCGCGCGCGCGAATCGCGTGCCGCCCGCTCGACGGCCTGCCGCGCGGCATCGCTCATTCCTGCGGCGGGACCAGATTCGCGCGCAACTCGATCTTGCGGCCGGGCAGCACTGGAAAACGCTGCGCCCATTCCATGGCGCGGGCGCGGTCGGGCGCGTCGATGATGATCAGCCCGGCGAGCTGTTCCTTGGTGTCGGCGAACGGACCGTCCTGCACCTTCCAGCCGGCGCCGTTCGCGCTCAGCACGCTCGCGGTCGCAGGGGCTTCGAGCCCGGCGCCGCCGACGAACACGCCGGCATTGCGCAGGGCCTGGAGATAGGCACCGATGGGTGCGTACAGGTTTTGCCGTTGTGCCGGATCTGCGCGGCGGGCGACGACGTCTGCGGTTTCGTGGATCAGGATCGAAAAGTTCATCGTGATTTCCTCTTGGGTTTCGTGTCGGTGGCGACGAATGCGCGTGCCTCGTCCGACAGCGCGATCCATTCGCCGGCATCATCGGGTTTCAACGTGACCCAGCCGTGCATCACCTGGCCGCCGCTTTCCATCCGTTCGGCGCGTTTGGCTTTCAGCAGCGCCGCGACACGTGCGGGCGGCAGTTTCAGCAACAGGTGATGCCTGCGCGTCAGCGCGGCGTAGATCCTGCCGTTGACCCGCAGCGCGTTGGAACCGAACTTGGGCGATGCGTCGTATGTCCATGCCTCGCCGTGGTGCGCGGCGACGGCATGAAACAAGGCGAGGGCACGATCGCGTGGCATGACACGTTTCTCTTCGTCAGGCAGTATGTTCGAGGACGCACCCGTGGCCTCGTGTGCCGCGCGTGCGTCCGCAACTCAGTTGCCCGGAGAGGCGCCAGATTGGGCCGCACCTCGAAGGCCTGGCCTGGCAGGCGCGGCGTGCGCGCCGCCCATGCGAGCGCTGCGTCGAGGTCGGGCACGTCGATCATGTAGAAGCCGCCGAGCTGTTCCTTGGTGTCGGCGTACGGCCCGTCCTGCACCCGTCGCTTGTCGCCCTCGAAGCGCAAGGTCGTGGCGGTGTCCGGTGCTTGCAGCCCGGCGCCCGCGACATAGATGCCCGCGTCCGTGAGTGCCTTGATGAAAGGTGTCCATTGCGACATGTACTTTGCGCCTTCCGGACGTTGAAACTGCGCGATGGACTCGGACGTGCCGTAGATCAGGATCGAGTATTTCATGGCGGTTCTCCGTGGATCGAAGACGGGGTGCCTTCGTTCATCACCATGTCGCGCCGGCCGTGCGCATTTCGACAGCCCTGTTTCAGAATTCTTCGGTGTCTGTCACCTTCGCGCGTCGCATCAGCCACGCGACGCCGCGGAGATCGGCGATGCCGACCCATAACCGGTCGAGCATGCCGTACTTGGACACGCCGCGGGTGCGCGGGCGATGGCTGACCGGGATGCTGACGCTCTCGAAGCCGGCGCGCTTCACCAGTGCCGGCAGGTAGCGATGCATGTGATCGAAGTAGGGCAGGTCGAGAAACGCCGCGCGCTCGAACAGCTTCAGGCCGCAACCGGTATCGGGCGTTGCATCGCGCAGCATCCGCGAGCGCACGCCGTTGGCGATCTTCGACGAGACGCGCTTGTTGAAGCTGTCACGCCGCGTGGTGCGCCAGCCGGCGAACAGCTTGATTTTCGGATCGGCGGCCCGCCGCGCTTCGATGAGCTTCGGAATGTCGGCGGGATCGTTCTGGCCGTCGCCATCCAGCGTCGCGATCCAGGGCGCGCGCGCCGCGCGCACGCCGTTCCGGATCGCGGTGCTCTGGCCGCTGCGGGTCAGGTGCCGCTTGATGCGCAGTTCCGGATGCTTCGTGCGTTCGGACATCAGCACCGCGAGCGAGTCATCGGAACTGGCATCGTCGACGTACACCACTTCATAGTCGATGCGGCCGCGCAGGGCGGCGGCGATTTCGGCGAGCAGCGGCGGGATGTTGTCGCGCTCGTTGTAGACGGGCACGACCACGGACAACTCGGGCATGCATCAAGCCTTGCCTTGAAAGACGCTGGATTATCGCCGATCGCTCCGCTGCGCGCTGACTTTCGCGCCATGCAATCTCCAGGGCGGTGCGAGAGCGCGCCCGGCGCGCGATGAGTGCTGCGGTCGCCGCCAAGGGCGGCTCCTACGAAAGGCGGCACGTTGCGGGATTTGGTAGGAGCGCGCCTGCGCGTGATCGGTCACCGACGAGGGGCACTCCTGCGAAGAGCAGCACCATGCCACGCTTTCTCAGCGCAATTTCTCGAGGATCCCTTCCAGCTCGTCCGCGCTGTGGTAACGGATCGTCAGCTTGCCGCGCCCGCTGCGCGCGTGCGTGATCTCGACGCGGGTGCCGAGCGTGTCCGAAAGTTCGCGTTCCAGCGCGGCGATGTCGGGATCGACGTTGCGCGATTTTGTCTTGCCCGACGATCTCGGCAACTGCGCGAGCCGCACCGCCTGTTCCAGTTCGCGCACCGACCATTCCTGATCCGCAGCCTTTTCGGCCAGCGCGATCGCGCGCGGCGCGGGCAACGCCAGCAGCGCGCGCGCGTGGCCCATTTCGATGCGGCCTTCGTCCAGCAGTTCGCGGATCGGTTCGGGCAATTCCAGCAAACGCAGGAGGTTGGCGACGGCCGCGCGCGAACGCCCGACCGCGTCGGCGGCCTGTTGCTGGCTCAACTTGAATTCGTCGATCAGCCGGCGCAGCGCGTTCGCTTCTTCCAGTGCGGTCAGCTCCTCGCGCTGGATGTTCTCGATCAGCGCGACCGCCAGTGCCGATTGCGGCGGAATGTCGCGCACGACCGCGGGGATTTCCACGAGTCCGGCGATCTTCGCCGCGCGCCAGCGGCGTTCTCCGGCGATCAGTTCGTACTGGCCGCGTCCGACATCGCGCACCACGATCGGCTGGATCAGGCCTTGCGACTTGATCGAAGCGGCCAGCTCATCCAGTGAAGCCTCGTCGAAATGATGGCGCGGCTGGTACTGGCCGGCGTGGATCGAGGCGACAGGCAGGTTGCTGAGGGTTTCGCTTGCCGCTGTGTCGTTCTCCGTGTCGGCGCTGCCCAGCAACACGTCGAGATCGCGCGAGCCGAGGCCGCGGCGTTTGGCGGCGCTCATGCCGATACCTTCATGATGGGCGTGCGTGGCTGGTTCGCGGGCGGTGAAGTGCTTTCGGCAGGCGGGGTGCCGTTCGTTGCCGGACCGTCGCTGCGCGCCGGAGCGGGGCCGATCCGCCGGATCATCTCGCCGGCGAGGCCGAGATAGGCGATCGCGCCGCGCGATTCGCGGTCGTACAGGTTGATCGGCTTGCCGTGGCTGGGCGCCTCGGCCAGGCGCACGTTGCGCGGCACCACCGAGTGCAGCACCTTGTCGCCGAAATGCCTTGTGAGTTCGGCGGAAACGTCGTTGCCGAGCGCCGTGCGGACGTCGAACATCGTGCGCAGCAGGCCCTCGACTTCGAGTTTGGGGTTGAGCCGCTTGCGCACCGCTTTTACCGTGTCGAGCAGGTCGGTGAGCCCTTCCAGCGCCATCGATTCGCATTGCACCGGGATCAGAACGCTGTGCGCGGCAGCCAGCGCGTTGAGGGTGAGCAGGTGCAGCGAGGGCGGGCAGTCGATCAGGATGACCGCGTAGCGGTCGCCCAGTTTCGCGAGTTGCTCCTTGAGGCGCGATTCGCGCGCGATCGCGTCCGTGAGTTTCAATTCCGCCGCGGTGAGGTCGCGGTTGCCCGGCAGCAGGTCGAAACCGGCTTCGGTGGTGATGATCGCGCCCTCGATGGGCGCTTCCTCCAGCAGCACCTCGCAGCCGTTCGGCTTGGCGGCGCGCTTGTCCACGCCCGCGGACGAGGTCGCGTTGCCCTGCGGGTCGAGATCCACCAGCAGGATGCGCCGTTTGGTCTCCGCCAGCGCGGCGGCCAGGTTCACGGCGGTGGTGGTCTTGCCGACGCCGCCCTTCTGGTTGGCGATGGCGATGATGCGCGTCATGGGTCGCAACGGTAAACGGGAACGGGATTGACCGGAAAATTCTGATTTTCCCGTCATTCCGGGGCCGCCGCAGCTCCATCGCGGCGGAACCCGGAATCCAGTGCCTTTTGCCCTTCGCCCGCTATGGCCAAGGCACTGGGTTCCCGCTTTCGCGGGAATAACGGGAATGTGGGTTGATCAAGAATTTCCTAGCCTACCATCGCGGGACTAGCTGTTGCGGGATGGAGTACGCGCCAGCTCGACGACGCAGCGCTCGCCCGTCGCGCCCGGCACTTCCAGCGGACGGACGGCCACGACCCGGAATCCCGCGGGAACCGCTGCGATTTCGGCGGGCTCGGCACGGCCCTTCATGGCCAGCCAGCGACCGTCCGGCGCCAGCAGATGACCCGCCCAGTCCAGCATGTCGGCAAGGCTGGCGAAAGCGCGCGCGGTGACGGTATCGAATGTGCCGCTGGCATCCTGCACGCGCGTTTGCTCCACCGTGACGTTTGGAAGCGGCAGGCTGCGCGCGGCTTCGCGCAGGAAACGCGTCTTCTTGCCGTTGGATTCGATCAGCGACACCGCGAGATCAGGACGCGCAATCGCCAACGGAATGCCGGGCAATCCCGCACCGCTGCCAAGGTCGGCCAGCGTTTGGCCGTGCAGGTACGGCAGTACCGCCAGCGAATCCAGCAGGTGGCGCGGGACCATTTCATCGGGATCGCGCACCGCCGTCAGGTTGTACGCCCGGTTCCAGTGCGCCAGCAGGTCGACATAGGCCAGCAGTTTCGCCTGTGCCTCGGCAGCAAGCTCCCGCCGCATCGCGGCGAGGCCGTCGGCGAGTTGGCGCGCGAGGGCGGTGTCGGGATTCATGTCAGCGGAGTGTCGCATCAGCCGAAGTGTCGCACGCGCGCAGTGTCGTACCCTCACCCGGCGCTGCGCGCTCGCGCTCCGCGCGCGTTCGCTTCGCTCCGCCTCTCCCGAAGGGAGAGGGAAACAGATGCGAACCCCTCTCCCTCCGGGAGAGGGGCAGGGGTGAGGGTCCGGACACGCGTGAAGCTGGAGCTTGCGCGATCTGATGCAGTCAGTGCGCTTCGTACCCTCACCCGGCGCTGCGCGCCACCCTCTCCCTCCGGGAGAGGGGAGCAGGAAAAACAGGAGCCCGCAAACGCGGGCTCACCGTTCCTCCCTGAATACCTGTGCGTTACGCGGCGACGTCGAGTTCGACCCGCGTCACCAGCACCCCGCGTTCGCGCAGGCTGCCGTTCAAGGTCTGCTTGATGCGCTGGTTGCGCGAGCGCAGGTCCTGCATCTCGGCGGCTGAGGTCGCGCGCTGCACCGCATCGCGCAACTGCAGGCGGATCATGTCGTCGGCGCGATCGATCACGGCTTCCGCGCGTTCGGGATCGAGCACCTGCCACCAGACGCGGCCACGCAGGGCGCCGCAGTTGGCTGTCTCGTCGCTGGCGCGCTCATCGACCGCCAGGGTGTAGCCCGTGATGCTGATCTTGTGGGCGACCCGCTCGACCAGCGGCACCACCAGGTGGGTCCCGGCGGTAAGGGTGCCGGCGGGCTTGCCCAGCCGCCGCAAGGTGTAGACCTGTCCTTCCGGAATGCGCTTGACGCTGGCCACGACGATGAACGCGGCGAGCATCAGGAATACGATGAGAGTCAGTGCGGAAATCATTGTTCTTTCAGACGGTTGTGATCAGTTCAGAATTATTGCCTTCGGAATATCGCGCAGGTAGCGGATGCGATTGTGCGTTAACTCGAATTTAACTGCAACCACCTGACTTGAGCATGACCGGGAAAGTTCCCCGGTTACGCCTGGTTTTGCCTTCGTAATCAATGGAGCAGGATTCGTGCCAAACCGGAGACCGGCGCCGAGACCTGGCTCACACACCGCGTCGCTACAATGGGCGGCTCGAGCAAGCCGGAAGACCGCCATGAGCTATCCCGCCACCCGCATGCGCCGCATGCGCCGCGATGCGTTCTCGCGCGCGTTGATGCGCGAAACCGTACTCTCACCCTCGGACCTGATCCTGCCGGTGTTCGTGCAGGAAGGCGCGGGCGAAGTACGCGACGCCGTGCCGTCGATGCCGGGCGTGGCGCGGCTCTCGATCGACGCGCTGCTGAAGGTGGCCGAGCAGGCGCAGCGGTTGAGCGTGCCCGCCCTGGCGCTGTTTCCGCACCTGGAGGACGAGAAGAAAACCGCCGACGGCCGTGAAGCGTTCAACGACGATGGCTTGGTCCAGCGCGCCGTGCGCGCGCTGAAAGCGCGCTTCCCCGAGCTCGGCGTGATCTGCGACGACGCGCTGGACCCGTTCACGACCCACGGGCAGGACGGCCTCATCGACGACACCGGCTATATCCGGAACGACGAAACCGTGGCCGTGCTGGTGAAGCAGGCGCTGTCGCAGGCGCACGCGGGTGCCGATTTCGTCGCGCCATCGGACATGATGGACGGCCGCATCGGCGCGATCCGCCAGGCGCTGGAAGACGCCGGCCTGATCCACACCCGCATCCTCGCGTACTCGGCCAAGTACGCATCGAGCTTTTACGGGCCGTTCCGCGATGCCGTGGGTTCGGCGGCCAGCTTGGGCAAGGGCTCCAAGCACACCTACCAGATGGACGTCGGCAACTCCGACGAGGCATTGCGCGAAGTGCAGCTCGATCTCGACGAAGGCGCCGACGCGGTGATGGTGAAGCCGGGCCTGCCTTACCTCGACGTCGTGCGCCGGGTGAAGGACCGCTTCGGTGCCCCGACCTTCGTCTACCAGGTCTCCGGCGAGTACGCGATGCTGAAAGCCGCCGGTGCGAACGGCTGGATCGACGAAAAGGCGTGTGCGCTGGAAGCGCTGCTGTCGATCAAACGCGCGGGCGCGGACGCGATCCTGACCTACTTCGCGCTGGACGCGGCGGGCTGGCTGCGGGACTGAAAGGGGCGACGTTCTTCCGACTTGCCCCCACCCCCACCCCGGCCCTCCCCTGAGGGGGAGGGGGAAAAGCATGTGCGGCACTTGCATGGACAAGCCCTCCCTGAAGGGGAGGGCAGGGGTGGGGGAGCTCTGATCGCAGTTACCGCGTCGCCACCTGGTTTCTCTGAGGAAGGAGCATCCCGCTCCCGGCCTCCCCCTTCCAGGGATGGCTCTTGCATCGGCACGCCGCCCCGTGAAGGAGCGTCCCCCTGCCGGCCTCCCCCTTCCAGGGGGAGGAGAAAAGCGGTTGCGGTGTTGCATGAAATAGACCCTCCCCCGGAGGGGGAGGGCAGGGGTGGGGGAGCTCTGATCGCAGTTACCGCGTCGCCACCTGGTTTCTCTGAGGAAGGAGCGTCCCCCTCCGGGCCTCCCCCTTCCAGGGGGAGGAGAAAAGCGGCTGCAATTCGGCAACGATGCCAGGTTCACGCCTCTTTTATCCGCGCGGGCACACCATGGAATCCATTCCATCCACGGAGGGATGCCATGAACAAGAACCTGCTCGCGTCGGCGCTGGCCCTTTCCCTTGTCATCGGCGGCAGCGCCTGGGCGGTGCAGACGACCCCGCCCGCGTCGAACACCGGGGCGCCGCCTCCGCCCACGCAGTCAGCCAGGCCGACCGTTCCCGCTGCCTCCGGCGCGCCGGCCACCGCGCCGCCGCCTTCATCGCCGATGCTGCGGGCCGCCGGCCCCGCCACGGCGGGCTTGCCGGCGCATGCGTCCACCTCCGCGCGGCGCGCGACGGCCGCGGGTTCCTCGCGCGCGACACAGGCACGGCCGGCCTCCTCGAGTTCGGCGGGCACGGGTAATCAAGCTGCATCCGCGATGTCGTCGGCTGCAAAGCAGGCCGCGCCGCCGTCGGCTTCGTCGGGTTGACTTATTCCCCTCTCCCTCCGGGAGAGGGTGCTAGGGCGAGCGCACGGCGCTGGGGTGAAGCCTTTCCCCTCTCCCTCCGGGAGAGGGTGCCCCGTCAGGGGCGGTTGAGGGTCCGTACTTGTACGTGGCGGGTTGGGTCCATGGCGCTGCCTTGCGCGGGTGCGTACCCTCACCCGGCGCTACGCGCAAAAGCAAAAGCAGCGCGTTGCCCCCCTCTCCCGGAGGGAGAGGGGAAAGGCTGTTAGCGCTCTCGCTCCGTCACCCCGCCGGCGAATAGCCGTAATACCCGCGCAGCAGCGCCGCGACGCCGGGTTCGGCCTGCACCAGCCGCCGCGGATCGGAAAAATGCAACTCGCTGACGACCGCGAAATATTCGCCCGGATTGGTTGCGGCATACGCATCGATCAGCGTCGCCTCGCCGCGGCGGACTTCGTGGGCGAGGCGATCGTAGGCGCGCTGAAACGTGTCGATCCACGCGCGCCGCGAGGTGCCGCGCGGCAGCGGCGGCACGCCGTCCGGCGGCCCATCGAGCATGTCGAGCTTGTGCGCGATTTCATGGACGACGACGTTGAATCCTTCCCACGGATTCGCGAGGTCGTGCTCCACGTTCGCCCACGACAACACCAGCGGACCGATCTTCCAGGCCTCGCCGCTCAACACCTGGTCGCGCTCGGTCACGACGCCGGTGCTGCTGTCGTGGTGGCTGTGGCGCACCTTGAACTCGCCCGGATACACGACCACGCCCTGCCAGCCGCGCAACGCGCGGAAGCCCATCCGCAGCACCGGCATGCACGCCTGCATCGCGATCAGCAGGCGCTGTTTCGCTTCCAGTTCCATGTCGGTCGGATAGAACTTCTTCCGCTGAAGAAACTTCGCGGCGAGCCCGCGCAGCCGCTCCCGATCGGCCGCCGACAATCGTAGCGCCAGCGGACAACCGCCGACGGCGTTGTGCCACCGCAAGTCGTCGATCGCGGGTGGCGGACGTCGTCCGGGCAGCCAGTCGAGCCAGGTCATCTGTGTGATCCGAATGCCGGATTGCGCGGTCGTGGCATAAGCGTTGGGAGAAAAGCTTGTCATTCCGGGTTCTGCCCGCAAAAAGCGCGGGCAGCCTCGGAATGACGTGAGAGTAGCGTGCACTTCGCGCATGATCGTCGAGCAGAGGACGTGCGTAGCTCCCGCTACCCGGCTGGCGAAAAGTCCCCCCTCACCCGCCAAGCGCTTTGCGCTTGTCTCCCTCTCCCCCGTGGGGAGAGGGTGGGGTGATGGGGCTGAACGCGCCAGTGCGTAGCGTGCACTTCGCGCATGAAGTCGAGCAGAGGACGTGCGTAGCTCCCGCTACCCGGCTGGCAAAAGCTCCCCCTCACCCGCCAAGCGCTTTGCGCTTGTCTCCCTCTCTCCGTGGGGAGAGGCGGCCGCAGGCCGAGCGCGTAGCGCTGGGTGAGGGGGCTGAACGCGCCAATGCGTAGCGTGCGCTGCGTGCACGCTCGTTGAAACCCGGTCTCGACCGCAACTTGCCTTTTACGTGCGGTGGCGCATCATGGGTGTTCATTCAGAGATGTCGCGGCGCATGAATGACGAAACCGACCACGAGACCGGCGTTCCGCACAACCCGGACACGCGCGAACGCAGCAATCTTCCCTTCCCCGTGGTCGGGCTGGGTGCCTCCGCGGGCGGTCTGGTCGCGCTGAAGACCTTCCTCGAAAACATGCCGAAGAAGAGCGGGCTGGCCTTCGTGGTGATCCTGCACCTCTCGCCCAAGCACGAGAGCGTCGCCGACAAGGTGCTGCAGACCTCCACCCGGATGCCGGTGATCCAGGTCAGCGAGCCGACGCCGCTGGAGCCCGACCACGTCTACGTGATCTCGCCCAACCAGGACCTCGAGATGAGCGACGGCCACCTGCGCGTGAAGGAGGCCGATCGCCCGCGCGGGCACCACGTCGCGATCGACCTGTTCTTCCGCACCTTGGCCGACACCCACCAGGACAAGGCCGTCGGCATCGTGCTGTCGGGCACCGGAGCGGACGGCGCGGTCGGCATCGCGCGCATCAAGGAGCAGGGCGGGGTGACCTTCGTGCAGTCTCCGGACGACGCCGAATACGACGACATGCCGCGCAGCGCGATCGCCGGCGCGCAGATCGATTTCGTGCTGCCGGCCGCGGAGGTGCCGGACAAGCTGATCGAGTGGTGGAAGAACGCGCGCGAGATCCGGTTGCCCGAGCCGCCCGACGCCAACGCGCCGATCCTCCACACGCCGACGGACGAGAGCGAAGCGGCCGAGCGCGCGCTGCGCGAGATCCTGGAACTCCTGGCCGCGCGCTCGGGCCACGACTTCCGCTATTACAAGCGCGCCACGGTGCTGCGCCGCATCGAGCGGCGCATGCAGGTGAACGTGCAGCAGAACCTGCCGGCCTATCGCGACTTCCTGAAGGAACATCCGGAAGAGGCGCGGGCGCTGCTCGACGACATGCTGATCGGCGTCACCAATTTCTTCCGCGATCGCGTGTCCTTCGACGCGCTGGAACGCCAGGTGATCCCGGAGATCATGCACGGCGCGCGGCGCGACGAACCGGTGCGCGTGTGGGTGCCGGGCTGCGCCACCGGCGAGGAAGCCTATTCGATCGCGATGCTGCTGGCCGACCAGGCGAATACCCTTGCCACGCCGCCGGCCTTCCAGGTGTTCGCCAGCGACATCGACGAGGCCGCGATCGCGTTCGGCCGCGCCGGCGTGTATCCGGAATCGATCGTGACCGACGTGCCGCCCACGCGGCTGCGCCAGTTCTTCGCCAAGGAGCAGAACCGCTACCGCATCAACAAGCAGATCCGCGACCGCGTGCTGTTCGCGCTGCACAACGTGCTGCGCGACCCGCCGTTCTCGCGCATCGACCTGATCAGTTGCAGGAACCTTTTGATCTACCTCGACCGCGAGGTGCAGACGCGGCTGCTGGACATGTTCCATTTCGCGCTGCGGCCGGGCGGGTACCTGTTCCTCGGTTCCTCGGAATCCACCGACGGCGCGGCGGCCCATTACGAAGTGCTGGACAAGCACCACCGCATCTACCGCGCGCGCCCGCAGCCGCGCAGCGTGCGGCAGGCCGCTTCGGTGCTGCCGCTGTCGGCGGCCGGCGCGACCCTGCCCGCGCAACCCGCGCAGGCCGACCAGCGCCGCGGGTTTTCCTTTGCCGACATCCACCAGCGCGTGCTGGAGTACTACGCGCCGCCTTCCGTGATCGTGGACCGCGAAGGCAACATCGTGCATCTTTCCGAGCACGTCGGGCGCTACCTGCGCCTGCCCGGCGGCGAGCCGACGCGCAACCTGGTGGCGGCGACGGATCCGGCCCTGCGCGCCGAGCTGCGCAGCACGCTGTTCCAGGCCGTGCACGGCAACAAGAGCACGGAAGCGCGCGTCAAGATCGAGGAACCCGGCAAGCCGCCGCGCTTCGTCAACGTGGTGGCGCGGCCGTTCCGCGATCCGGAAGCCGGCGCCGACTTCGTGCTGGTGCTGTTCGACGAGGTCGAGGACGCGCTGGGCGCGAACCTCGAGCCCGCGCCCGAAGGCGACGTGCAGAAGAGCGCGGTGCTGCAGAACATGGAAGAGGAGTTGCAGCGCACCCGCGAGCGGCTGCAGAGCACGGTCGAGCAATACGAGGCGTCGAACGAGGAACTGAAGGCGTCGAACGAGGAACTGCAGGCGATCAACGAGGAACTGCGCTCGGCCTCGGAGGAACTCGAGACCAGCAAGGAGGAACTGCAATCGGTCAACGAGGAACTGACCACCGTCAACTACGAGCTGAAAACCAAGGTCGAGGAAACCGCCAAGGTCAACGACGACCTGCAGAACTTCATCGCCTCCACCGACATCGCCACGGTGTTCGTGGACCAAGGCCTGCGCATCAAGCGCTTCACGCCGCGCGCCACCGACATCTTCAACATCATCCCCGGCGACGTCGGCCGCAGCCTGCTGGACATCACCGGCCGGCTGGACTATCCGGAACTCACCAACGACGCCACCACCGCGTTCGAATCGCTCAAGGTGACCGAGCGCGAGGTGCACAGCGGCGACGGGCGCTGGTATGCCGTGCGCGTGCTGCCGTACCGCACCGGCGAGAACCGCATCGACGGCGCGGTGCTGACCTTCATCGACATCACCAGCCTGCGCCGCGCCGAAGAGCGCATCTCCTCCAGCGAGGACCAG
>Ga0070737_10005310_pt1 | contig 12383 bp, 12 predicted proteins | sample Coa_R1_10_FD_66438 | JGI IMG/M metagenome (GOLD analysis project Ga0070737, IMG submission 66438) | Surface soil microbial communities from Centralia Pennsylvania, which are recovering from an underground coalmine fire - Coalmine... | ecosystem: Environmental > Terrestrial > Soil > Unclassified... | reverse complement strand
ACCACGGTGTAGCCGGCCGATTTCAAGAAGTACATCGGAAACACCATCAGCACCGCCATCGACAACGCGACAGTGGTCGCAGAGAACAGCACGGTGCGCCCGGCGGTTGCCATGGTGCGAAACAACGCCTGTTCACGGCTGCTGCTCTGCACCAGCTCCTGGCGGTAGCGGCTGATGATCAGCAGGGTGTAGTCGATGGCCAGCGCGAGACCCATTGCGATGCTCAGATCCAGCGCGTACGTAGACACGTCGGTGGCGAAGCTGATGAGCCGCAACACCGACATGGTGCCGACAATGGCCAGTCCGCCCAAGGCAATTGGCAGTGCGGCCGCCACCAGACCGCCGAATACCCAGACCAGTACCGCGAAGCTCAGCGGAATCGCGATCGCCTCCATCATCAGCAGGTCGCGCTCGTTCTGCTGGTTCACCTCCGCGTACGCCACAGCCATGCCGCCTGCGCGCACGGTGACGCCGTCGCGGTCGTGCACCAGTTGTGCGGAAAGCGTTTTGGCGTACTTCTGCGCGTCGTTTTCTCCGCCCTTGAGGTTGGCGACAATCAGTCCGGACTTGTTGTCCTTGCTGATCAACCGTGCGGCGGCCTGCGGCGGCGACGTCCACGCCGACGACACGTTGAGCACCCACGGCGACCGTTTCAGCTGGTCGACGATGTCGGTGCCGACGCGGCGCGCCTGATCGCTGCGGGCGCCGGCGGGTGCGGTGATCACGATCATCATCTTCTGATCGGTTTGGTCGAACTTGTCCCGGAGCAGCTCGGTTGCCCGCGCCGACTCCGACGTCGGGTCTTGAAAACCCCCGGCCGACAAGCTGTTGACCACCGGGACCCCGAACACGGCGGCCGCCAGCACCACCACGACGGCGACCCCGATGATGCGTCGCGGCGCCGCGATGGCCAGTCGGGTGATTGCGTGCAGCATCTCGGCGTCCTCCCGCGGTCGATTTCCCGGCCCCTACCGCTATACCCGATCCGGGCTGCCGGACCACGCATGGCCCGGTGTCATCGTGGTTGGCCGCGTCGCCGGGTGGGTACGCAGACCGAAGCTGCACCCTTAAGAGGCCTCGACCAGTAAGGCGAGCTGAAACTCCATGGATGACACGATCAGAATTCGATTTGCCAACGACGACGACTTGGATGCGGTCTACGAGAACCAGGCCCGGGTATACGGCAATTCTGTGGAGCCGCGGGATATCGAGGCCTGGAAACGCAAGGTCAAACCCGAGGACATTCTGGTCGCCGAGGATATCTCCGATCCGGAGCACCCTTTCCTGGTCGGTACCTCTCTGTACTACCGGCTGCGGCTCACCGTGCCGGGTGGTGCCAGCCTCGAGGCCGCATGGCTGGCGATGATCACGGTCGCGGCAACACATCAGCGAAGGGGAATTTGGCAGCAGGTCAGCTTCCAGGGCTTCGCAATACTTCAAGACCGTGGTTATCCGATCCTGTGCGGTGTTCCGACCCGGCCGCCAGTTTACGAAATCTTGGGCGCCGGCGTGGCAAGTTATGCCCGGACGTACCAAATCGATCCGCATTCAACAAGACTGCGGGCTGCGCCCACGCAAAACCCGGCCCGGGAGGTTCGTGCCGCCCAGGCGGAAAGCCACTTACCCGAGATTTATGACCGATGGTGCGCCAAAACACCCGGGGCCCTGAGCCGGGACAGCGCGTGGTGGGCCGACTTTTTGGAAGACCGAGTGACGCAGCGCGACAACGGATCGTCGCTCAATTTCGTCATCCATCCCGACGGCTTCCTGACGTACCGCGTGGTTGGTGCACCGGCGCATGCCTTTCGGCCACCTTTCGGCTCTGTGGTGATCCAAGATTTCTGCCCTGTCACGGACGAAGCCCACACCGAGCTTCTTGCGACGTTGTCGGGCTTGGAGATGTTCGACAGTATCGAGATCGAGGTCCCGGTCGACGATCCGCTTCCGCTCAAATTCCAAGACCAGGCCGCCGCCCAGACGACATGCCTGGGTGATTTCCTTTGGCTGAGGATCATGAATGTGCCCGAGGCGCTCGGGGCACGCGTGTACTCCGCCGACGTCGACGTGGTGCTGGACGTCATGGATCCGCTGGGCGTCGCCGGGGGACAGTTCTTGCTGCAGACCCGTGACGGCGTCGGCAAATGCGTCCCGCATGAAGGATCGCCGGACATCCGAATCGGGCTGGGGGAACTGGGAACAATCTACATGGGTGCGCATCGCGCCTCGGAGTTGCATCGAGCGAATCGCATCACCGAGCTGAATGTTGGTGCGCTACATGACCTCGATGCGGCCTTTTGTACCGAGCGTGCACCGTATTGCGGCACGCTCTTTTGATGTGCTAGCCGCTCAGCGCCGGACGCTCGTAGTGTGCAGGGTGTCCGGAAACCACGTGGCGGGCGATGTGGACGGCGTGGTCGGAGAAGTGCTCGTATAGGCAGCCCGCAAGGGCAACGTCGACGTCGGCAGTGCCGGCCCGGCCCTTGTCGATGAGCCCCGTCAGCAGCCGGCGGTGCAACTCCTTGACGACGGCATGGTCATGCAGCGCGTGCGCGGGCGTTCGTCGGTCTCCGGACAGCAACGCTTCCTGGGCTGTTCGGGCTTGTGCCACCGCCAATGCGCTCATGTCGGCGATCGGGCCGACCACTTCGTCGGGCACCGCGTGGCCTGAGCGGCGGCGGCGTGCGATCTCGGCAACCCGCACCGCCAATTCGCCCATGCGTTCCGCATCGGTGGTGATGTGGAGCGCGCTGACGACCGAGCGCAGGTCGGCGGCCATCCGCGCTTGCGAGGTAAGCAAAAGGAACGCGGTTTCCTCCGCGCTGGAACCCATCGCCGAAATGTCCTCGTGACGCAGGATGACACCGTCGGCCACGCCCGCGTCGGTCTGTAGCAAGGCGAGCGTGGCATCGTTCATTGCCTGCCCGGCCATGACACACATCTGTGCGAGCTGTGCGGTTAGTCCCGACAGCTCGTACTGGAACCGGCTTTTCATGATTATGAATCAGCTTGCGGCGCAACGGCTAAACCACTCGCCACGGTTTGTTACCGAACTGGGACACGAACCGCTTCGACGCGCGCATCAGTTCCGGGAAGCTCAAATAGCTTCCTGGTATTGACTTTTCGGCTTAGGCCGCTCGGGCAGGTGAGCCGGCCGGTAGCTGCCCTCAACTCACTCGCCAAAGCCTCCAGCCGACGTGCCCGGCGCCAGCCCGGTGGAGTTTGCGCCGACGCGACTGGCGGCGAACGCCGCGCCCTGGTCGATGATTGCGCCGTCGTCGGCGTAGGCGTTGTGCGCGGCGAAATTCATGCCGTCCGAGCAGACCGGGTCCTCGGGGGCGCAGACCTTGATGGTCTTGCTCTGATAGGCCGGGCCGATGACGACCGGCGGCTCGCCGAGGAAGTTCATGGCCCGGACATTGGGCATTCCGAACAGCACGACGGCGGCGACGTGGTCGGCGATGCTGGGGTCCAGCGGTTTCGGGACGGTCGCCGGGTCTACCCCGTCTGGTATTGCCGCCGAGGTGACGAAGCCCGTCACCGCCGCGCCCTGGGAATAGCCGCCGAGCACCATCTTGGTGTTGGGGCAGGTCCGTGCCGTGGAAACGACGTGAGCACCTTCGTCGCGAATGCCCTCGAGGCCGGTCTCCCATTGGTCGCTGGCCGGGTAGTTGACCGGATAGACGTCGAACGAGCGTGGGCCGACCCGGTTGTGCAGGTCGTCGACGAACGCCTGCCCGGTGGGGCCCACGCCAGGCTCTTCGCCCGTTCCCCGGGCGAAGACCACTTCTACGTCGGGGCACGGTTGGGCAGACGCGGATGGGGCGGCAGCAAGGCCGGCAAGGACGGAAGCGCCGAGGCCGCCTGCGGCGATCGCCGCGGGACCAAGGAAACGAATGATGTTGTGATGTGCGATCATGCCGCATAGGTGCCCATGCAAGCGCCCGCCCAAACTGAAATTTTTTTGGCAATTTATTGAGGGCTTGAATCCAGCTCTGAAACGGCCCGTTTGACGCGACACATCGCGGCGATTCATCGGCGGCAGAAGCGGTAGAAACAGCGCTGCGATGGGTACTCCCAGAACCTCCGGGTCGGTGGATCCAGGGTGCGCAGACAAAAGGTGACGGGATGGCAGGGCGGGCCGCCGAATGGCTGTCCCAGCGCGCCACCGCGGTACCGAGATGACTTGGCCGGGCGGCCGAGAACCCAATTGGGAATCCCCCTGAATGGAAAGGAGCGGGGATGAACGGGAACAAGGAGCGCTGGATACGTCGACTACTGGTTGCCGGCGTCGCGGTCGCCGCACTGCCGGGGCTCGCCGGTGTCGGGAGCGTGCCGCGCGCACGGGCGGCTGCGCCGGAATTTCTGCAGGTGCCCTCGGCGAGTATGGGTCATAACATCACCGTCGAATTCCAAAGCGGCGGAGCGCCGGCGGTCTACCTGCTCGACGGCTTGCGGGCTCGTGAGGACCGCAGCGGGTGGGACATCGAAACCAACGCATTCAACGACTACGCCGGTTCCGGTATATCGGTGGTGGCGCCGGTAGGCGGGCACTCGAGCTTCTATTCCGATTGGTATGGGTCGGCGAACGGCCAAACCTACAAGTGGGAAACCTTTTTGACCAGTGAGCTGCCCGGCTATCTGTCGGGCAAAGGCGTCCGGTCGAACCGCAACGCGGTGGTGGGGGTGTCCATGTCCGGGTCGTCCGCGTTGATCCTGGCGGCCTACCACCCGGGGCAATTCGCCTATGCCGGCTCGCTGTCGGCGCTGTTGAACCCCTCCAGCGGCAATGGGCCCAGCCTGATCAAGCTCGCGATGAACGACGAGGGCGGCTTCAACCCCGAGGACATGTGGGGACCAGTCGGCGGCCCGGGCTGGCAGCGCAACGATCCCACTGTGCAGGCCGGACGATTGGCAGGCAACAATACCCGGCTGTGGATCTACAGCGGCAACGGCACACCGTCGGAAGCCATCGGTCAGGGCAGTTTGCCGGGCCAGGTGATCGAGCAAATCATTCTGCAGAGCAATGTCACCTTCCGGGACGCCTACACCGGCGCCGGCGGTCACAACGCGACGTTCAACATCGACAGCAACGGCGTGCACAGTTGGGGTTACTGGGGTGCCCAGTTGGCAGCCATGAAGCCGGACATGCAAAGCACGCTGGGAGCCGGAGCAGGAGCTGCCTGACGCCGCACGTAAAGCGTTGGTGGCCACACTTTTTCGCCGTCGATGTGTCGGCAGTCAAGCTGGTGCTTACCGCTCCTGGATGCCCAACGCGGCTTCGGTGGTCGGATACATCGGCAGTAGCCAGCGCAGCCCACAAGCCGCCACGATTCGCGCGACGATCGGGTCCTGGCTGACCAGGCACAGGTTCAGGCCGCGGCGCCGGCAGCGTTCCGCCTCGCGGGCCAGCGCCGTGTATGCGCAGCAGCCCATGAAGTCGAGGTCGCGAACATCGACCACGACCCGACCGGGCACGGTGGCGAGCGCGACCATCTCGGCCAGTAGGTATCTCCAGTCGCCTTCGTTGCTCGCGTCTACTTCACCCGCAACCGAGATGATCACCGCCCGGCCGCGCTGCGACGTGGTGGCATTCAGCGCGCCGGGCGGCGCAGCGGGTTGGGAAAGGGACCGCGGGCGCGAATTAGCCCGGGAGCGAGAAACTTTGATTGTCGCAGAGCTCATCGACGCACTCCTACCGTGCGCCACGTGGACGCCTCCGATGGATGCCGGCCCTACGCTTCTGAAGACAGGGGATACTCATTAGTAACCCCGACGGGCCACCATGTCCAGGCTTTTCTGGGAATTGTCCGAAAGAAATGCAGCCTATGGATGGTGGGTGGGCGCCGTGATGCTGCCGATCGGGGGAGCCCCCTGCCTCGCTTTCCTCAGCAGGTATCCGTAGCCGTTGGCGCGCAAGCTGCACCTCAACGAAATAGTCGCCTTATGATCCGTCAACCACTCGGTGATTACCGGCCACTGCTTGGCGACCGGCTCATGCTCGACGTGGAGTAGTCGGAGTAGCTCCGCCGCCGTCGCCGGCTCCGTCAGTGCAGTGGTGCCGCCGTGTGTCGCAGACGCCGTTCCCATTGCCGTACCTCTCAGTCAGCCGGAAGCGGTGGGCCACCGACTGGGCGTTGACCACCTGCGCGCTGGTGCCCGGGCGCAGTTACGTCCATGGTCGCCGCCTACCCACAATTGAACAGCTCGAAACAGACTTTCGCTGATTTTCTGCGAACTTTTCCGGCGGGGCCGCCAGAGGCGCTCGTCAGTGGCTCTGCTCCCGCGCGCCCGGCGGCATGACCAGCCGATCGATCGGCGCAATCGCTGTGACCTCCGTGTCTTGGTAGGGCCGCCCGTCCGGCTGGAGCAGGTCGTGAAACCACACCTTCGGCATCGCCGTGTAGGGGTGCTCCCACGAGTCCCACGGGAAGTAGGTCTGGGTCTTGCCGGCCACCAGACCCCAGTTGAGCGCTGCGACGTTGTACCGCTTCGCGATTGGCACGATTCCCTCGATGGTGCTGCCCAGTGGCCGGGCCAGGTACTCGGTACACAGAATCGGTCGCCCGAATGACAGCAGCTCGGCGATCCGCGCCTCGAACGCTGCCGGCCGGCCATAGTTATGGAACGAGATGACGTCCGAATTGCCGAGTTGGACGTCCGCAATGACGCTGCGCCGCAAGGGATCTCCCCAGACGCCACGCCACACCCCACTTGTCAACGGCTGACTCGGGTCGACAGAACGTGCCCACCGGAACACCTGGGGAAGCAGGCCTGCGACGAGTTCCTGCTTGTCTTTTCGCTCGAACTGACGGTACACGCGGGAGGGATTGTCGGGTTCGTTCCACAGATCCCAGCCCAAAACGCGGTCATCGCCGCGGAACTGGGCCAACACGCCCGTGACATATTCCCGGAGGACGCGGACGTATGCGGGGTCACCGAGGTGCTCGGCGCCCGGGCTCTGCACCCAGCGGGAGTTGTGGACCCCGGGCCGCGGTGCGGCTTGCTCGCCCGGTTTGGGGAGCGGATCCCAGCACGAGTCGAACAACACGAACAGCGGTTTGATGCCGTGGCGCGCCGCAATCCCGACGAACTGCGCGAGACGTCGTTGGAAGCCGCGGTAATCCTGGACCCACAGCAGATCGTGCAGGAAGACCCGCACACAGTTGAACCCGAGCAACCGGGCCCAGCCCAACTCGATATCGATGCGGCGCGGGTCGAAGGTTTCGGCCTGGAACATCTCGAGTTGGTTGACCGCATTGGAGGTGATGTAGTTGGCGCCCACCAGCCAGCCTTGCGCTCGATACCACTGGTGCGCACGGTCGGCCGGCCACCGGCCCGGTTCCTCCGCGCTGGCACGCGGTATTTGGGCCAGTGCTGCGCCTGCGACAAGCACCACCGGCAGCTTCAGGACCGTCCGACGACGCATGAGCCGCCTAACCGCGGGCTGACATTATGTTCTTAAGGAGCGGCGGGAGTCACTCCACCCGCACAACACCAGTCTACACCAATCCCACTGCCCCCAAACGGGTTTGGGTGTCGGCGCAGGAGTCGAATCGCCGTTGCCGGCGGCCTGTTACGGGGCCGCCGGACCGGCGGTCGGGACGTCCGGGTCGTCGTCGGCCGGCGGCTCGGGGTCGCGCCATTCCTCGGCGCGACTGGGACGGTTCCCTTGTGACGTCCCGCGCAGCTCATGTTTGAGCTGGTCATCCTCACGGGGGTTGTGTTTGGCGCTTTCTCGTCCCATTAGCCCGGATTTTGCATCGAATTGATGCGGAGTCGGTTCTATCGCTGGATTGTGTTGGTGGGTAGTGGTTTTGGTGTGTTGGCGTGGTTGAGTGGTCCCGTGTCGCCGGGTGGGGCGGGCTTTCCTGGGGCCGGTGGGTCTTTCAGGGTTGGTGGGTCGGGTGATCGGCTGGTTATCCAAAGGCGGTGCGCAGGTGTTGCCAGGCGGCCGCGATCTGTGATGCCCACCGCCAGGTGGCGTCGAGGCGTAGCCGTAGTTGGCGGGCGCCGCGGGTGATGCGGGCTGCGACGTGCAGGACTCGGTAGCGGAAGGTGGTGATCTCGACGCGGGCCAGGCCGGGATGGCTGGTGAATCCGATGAGCCGTGCCCAGGTGACCAGGTCGGCTGCGGCCAGGATGATTTCGAGCCAGGCGGCGTTGGCGTCAAAGGCGTGACACGGCAGGTTACGCAGGCCGGTGGCTTTGAGTTCGCGGATGCGGTCCTCGATGCGGGCGTGCTGACGGTGCCGTAGCTCCAGACCGGCGACTTGCCCGGGCACTAGACCGGCCGGGGTGTCGGTGATGAAGGCAGTGACCCGCATGCCGTCGGCGTCGGTGAACCGCAACTGTGCGCCCGGGTGGGGGCGTTCCTTACGCAGGATCAGTCTCGTGCCGGCCGGCCACGATGACAGGTTGACCAGGTCGGTGGCCTCGGCAACCCACGCGCCGTCGCGGATAGCGCCGTCGGTGTCGATCGCCGGATACCAGGCAGAACCGAGGTTGAGGGTGTCCACCGCGTCTTGCACCCGCCAATCGACGGGATATCCGAAGGAGAACCCCACCCCCGCGGAGCGGCAGGCCGTCGCGAAATCATGGGTCGCCCCGGCGGTGTCGCAGCGCACCAGCACCTGGGCCGCGTCAGGATCGTCGGGGTCGGGCCGCCACGCCGCGGGCAGCGACGCCAGCGCCTGAGCCAGGACGGTGACGTGGTCTGCGGCGGTGTTGGAGCCGGCGTTGCCGGCGCGCAGCAGCCCGGCCAGCGCTTCCCCGCCGGCGATCCCCGGTCGGTCCAGAAACGCCAGCAGCGGATGAAGACCGAAGGTCTTCTTCCAGGTAGCCCCCGCCTTCTCCTTATTATCGGAGTGATCGATCACCAGGGTGGCGTCGATGTCGATGTGCAACCAGCCACCCGGTGCGGGAGCGGCTCCGGCGGCCCACGCCGCCGCTCGCGCCACAGCCCGGGCGGCACGCACCCGCGGCAGGTGCGCGGCGTCGATCCGCTCATCAACCAGCCGCCACATCGTGGTCGTCGAGGCTTTCGCACCGAACACATGCTCACGGTCGCCGCACAGTTGTCCGACTGCGTCGATGCAGTCCGCCCCGTCGGCGACCGCGACAGCCAGATCAGCGAAGACATCCCCGGGCGCATACACCCACGGGCCGCGATAGGTGTCTGCCAACGCGGCGGTGACCTGCGCCGATAACCCGGTCCGGTCGGCGAGCTCACGCACCATGGCCATCCCGGCATGCGACACGACACCATGGCCGTCGGCGGACACTTTCATCCGCGATGCCACCGCGATATTCTTCACCTGCGAAGTGCCTTCCCGTCAGGATCTTTGAACCGTAGAGAAGTCCAATTATCCCTTGCAGGACAGGCACTTTCGCTTATCTACACCCCGACACTCACAACATTCCGCGAAAAATCCGGGTTAGCCTGGCTCCTTCAACGGGTCGTGGCCGATCGCCATCAGCCGATGACGCCAATTCTCTTGGCCCGCTTTTAATTCCAGTTCTTCGCTGCGCTGCGCATGCACCAGCTCGACTGCCTTGCGCATCGTCTCCTCCCCGTCGCGCATCCGTCACTGATATCGAGCCAGAAGTCGGCTACCCGGGGACAAGCGGCTAATCACCGATGCAGGCGTTTACACGGCAGTAGAGGCGTGTTTGCCGCCGTGCGCCCACATGGTGTTTGAGGTCGGTGCGTGTGGGTATGCGGCGATTGCGGGCGGCGGCTACCAGGTGAAGTGGCCGTCGCATCGAGACCGAAATCTGAAACGACGCGAACGAAAGGGGTCAGCGTGAATTTCACCTCGACGACTGTGAAAACGGGAATTGGTGCCGCCGCCATAGCGGCAGCCGGAGTCTTGGGCATGGGTACGGCGGCGGCCGCGCCTCCCACCGTCCAGTCCTTGGGCACCAGCGAAGCGCTGTTCGACGGCCCGCTGGTCACCAACTACACGGTGAGCAACCTGCAACCGAGCAACGCGACGATTCCCGGCTACATCCCGCAGGGCAAGCTTTACCAGGCCGACGTCACCGTACGCTCGGACAGCGGCACCATCACGCCGCTGATCTCGGACTTCAACGCCCGTGCCGCCGACGGGACGACCTACCGGGTGATCGACACAGTGCCGGTTCCGAACGGTGTCCCGCCGGCGCCGTTGAATCAGGGTCAGCAGGTCAACGGTGAGATGTACTTCGACGTCACCGGTCCGCCGCCCAACGGTGTTGTCTACAACGACGGAACAGAGGACGTTCTGATCTGGACGACACCGTCCAACGTCACCCATCCCTGACCGGTTATCGGCGAACTCCCCGCGTCATCCCCGACGCGGGGAGTTTGTATTCAAGGGCATTGCCTGCAACCGGATCGGGTATCCGAATCGCCATGGGTACTACCGACCACAGACCCGCCAAGGTGCGCCGGCAGGCGCGAAAACAGGCCGACCAGGCACGTGCCGCGATGGAGGACCGCCGCAGCGGACAGCAGGGCGGCCTTTCCGGCTGGGTGGCCCGCCGCGCCGGCCGCTGGGACCTTTCGCGCCAAGACGAGGCCAGCTTGCACCGCCAGAAGTTCTTCTGGAATTTGTTGGTGGACTACTGGTTCCGAATGGAGATCGACGGCTGGGAGAATGTCGGCGAGCCGCCGGTGCTGCTGGTGGGCATCCATTCCGGTGCGCCGTTCGTGTGGGACGCCTGGACTGTCGGGCTGCAATGGTGGCGACGGTTCGGGTCCGAGCGCACCCTGCACGGCACTGCTCACGATGCGCTGATGGCCATCCCGGGCTTCGGCCGGTTCTTCCGCTCGATGGGTGTGCTGCCGGCGGCGCCGGACGCCATCGCCACCGCGCTGGCCGAAGGGCGTGACGTCGCGTTGTGGCCCGGTGGCGAGGTGGACTCGCTGCGGCCGTGGAGCGAGCGCGACCGGGCCAACCTCGCCGGCCGAAAGGGCTTTGTCAAGATGGCAATTCGCGCCGGCGTGCCGATCGTCCCGATCGCCACGGTGGGCGGCGCCGACGCCATGCCTGTGCTGATTCGCGGCGACAAGCTCTCCCATGCCCTGCGGCTCGACAAGTTGTTGCGGCTCAAGGTGTTTCCGCTGGCGGTCTCGTTGCCGTGGGGCATCGCCCCTGCGGCATTGCCCCAGTTGCCGTTGCCGGCCAAGATCCGGACCCGGTTCATGCCGCCGGTCGAGTTGGACCACGACCCTGCCCGGGCCGACGACGACGCGTACGTCGACGCCAAGTACCGCGAGGTGCAGGACAGCATTCAGCGCGGAGTGGACGCGTTGACCCGCAAGCGGGCGTTGCCCCTGTTCGGTTGACTACGACGCCCGCACGGGGCTGATCGCACGCTCGCTGACGATCCAGCGTGGGTGCGGTGGAGTCACTGCCATATAGCCGACTCCGCGGACCGTGTCGACGATCGACTCGTGCTCGGGGCCGAGTTTGGCACGCAGGCGCTGCACGTGCACGTCAACGGTGCGGGCCCGGTGGTCGCATTCATAACCCCACACCTCGTGCATCAGCCGGGTGCGGGTGAAGGCCTGACCGGCGTGCTGCACAAGGTAATTCAGCAATTTGAACTCGGTGAGCGTGAGGTCCAGTTCGCGGCCTTCAAGCGTGGCGGTGTAGCTTGCCGGGTGCAGCACCAGGTCACCGAGCTCCCAGGTGCCCTCCAGCGTGCTGCGGCGGCGTGCGATTGCCAGCCGCAGCCGCGCCTGCAACTCCGCGGCGCTGGCGTTGGCCAACAACACGTCATCGAGATGCCAGTCGAAGTCGACCGCCACGAAATCGGCGGCATCCACGACGGCTACCACCGCGATCGCGGGCGCCGTCGCGGTCAGCCGCCGGCACGCCGTGCGAGCGGCCGGCAGGTTGGCGCGCGCGTCGATGATCGCGACGTCGGCGCGCTCGTGGTAACCGGCGGCGCTGTCGCTGAGCGGGATCTGGCGGACGTCCTCGGCGAACAGCTCCAGCGTCGGCAAAACCGATGCGAAATCGGCCTGATCGGTAATTAGCAGGACATCCACCCGAGCCTCCAACCCCCTGGTAGGGCAGCCACAGGTTACCCCGATCCACTCGAAATTATTCCGGAATATTGGACGTTATTGTCGGACCGCGGACATGCGACGGGCCCGGTCCGTCACTGCAGACCGGGCCCGTCCTTGTATCCAGCTACTGCTGGTGAGATTGCTCGCGCTTTTCCGAGGCAGCGGCGCTGCCACGGGCGGCGTCGGCTTCGGCTTCCTTCTTCGCCGCGTCGCGCTGGGCTTCGGCCTTGTCCTGCTGGGCTTTACCCTCGCGGGCCAGCTCGTCCTGGCCGAGCACGTTACCTGCGGCTTCCTTGGCCTTGCCCTTGACGTCCTCGACGACGCC
>Ga0070737_10005306_pt1 | contig 12390 bp, 14 predicted proteins | sample Coa_R1_10_FD_66438 | JGI IMG/M metagenome (GOLD analysis project Ga0070737, IMG submission 66438) | Surface soil microbial communities from Centralia Pennsylvania, which are recovering from an underground coalmine fire - Coalmine... | ecosystem: Environmental > Terrestrial > Soil > Unclassified... | reverse complement strand
ATCCGCGCGACTCCCGGGGTGACGCGGACGGTCACCCAGGTCGTGCTCTCGACGCTGTTCACGCGCTGACTCGTCGAGAGAAAGAATTCGAGAGCTCACTCTCGAGAGAAAACTCTTGACAGGAAGCTCTCGAGAGACTACTCTCAATACTTATGAGTGAGCAGCCGAAGACCGAACCCCGCCGGTCGCCGTTGGGGGACCTGCGTCAGGTCAACGACGCCCGCACGCTGAAGGCGCTCGCGCACCCGGTGCGCATCGCGCTGCTGGAGACGATCGGCGTCGAGGGCCCGATGACCGCCACCGAGGCCGGCGAGCGGATCGGAGAGACTCCGACGACCTGCTCGTTCCACCTGCGTCAGCTGGCCAAATACGGCCTCGTCGAGGAGGCGGGAGGTGGGAAGGGCCGCTCCCGGCCGTGGCGCGTCCCTGACCGGGGTCTGAACATCTCCAGCGACAGCGACGACCCGGAGGCCGAGGTGGCGGCCGGCACGGTCGCCCGCCTCTGGCGCGAGAGCCAGCTCGGGCGGCTCGAGCACTGGCGCGAGACCCGCTCCAGCTACCCCCGCGAGTGGCGTCAGGCCACGACGCACTCCCAGAGCGTGCACTGGCTCACGCCCGCCGAGCTCAAGGAGATGAACGAGGAGCTCTTGCAGATCGTCATGACCCGCTTTCAGGATCGCCGCTCCGACCCGTCCAAGCGCCCCGAGGGCTCACTGCCCGTCGAGACCCTCATCTTCAACTATCCCGTCAGCCCGCCCCGAGGAGGTGGAGCATGAACCCGCTTCAGGATCACGCCCTGGCGACCGTCCGTCACACCGAGCGGTATCGCAGTTCCCGTCGCCCCCGCGGCGCCGTCCCCGGCGCCCGCGAGAGGGTCGGCCTGATGCTGGTCGAGGCCGGCCTGCATCTCATGGTGCGCGGCAACCGCACCGGTCCCGCCCCGCATCGCTGAGCCGGCCGCCCGGTCGGCTCCCGCCGCCCGGTCGGACCGCGGACCGTCGCTCAGGCGCTGAGGGTCGAGCGTGGCGACTGCGCCCGCGCCCGAGCCCACCACACGTCGAACAGCGTCTGTGCGAGATCGCCGGCGAGGCGGTTCCAGCGGTCCCCTGATGCGGCGAGCGCGGCGCGCGACTCGTCGGTCTGGTCCGGATCCTTGGCGGCCCACACCTCGGCCATTTGCGCGTCCGCCTCCGGGTGGAACTGGAGACCGAGGTGAGGGCCGATCCGGAACGCCGCGGGACCCGCGGGGCTGCGGGCCAGCTCGACCGCCTCCCGGGGCACCGTGAAGGTCTCGGTGTGGTAGTGCAGCCATGGACCGCCGGGGATCTCCGGGTCGGCGCTGGCGACCGCGATCCAGTCCTTCTCGTGCATCGGCGCGGGGCCGACCGTGCCGCCGAGCGCGGCCGACAACGCCTGGCCGCCCCAGCAGAGCCCGAGCACGGGGACACCGTCGTCGACCGCCCGGCGGAGCAGCTCGATCTCGGCCGAGATCCACGGGATGTCGGTCTCGTTGACCGAACGGGCGGACCCGAGCGAGGCGATGAACGAGAAGTCACGCGGCTCGAACTCAGGCACGACCTCGGAGCTGTCGTGCACCCGATACGGGATCCCGCGCGCGTCGGCCCAGTCGCCCAGGCGTCCGGGCGGCCCGGTGTGCGCGTGTTGGAGGATGAGCCCGGGGCGCACGGCTGCCACCTCAGCTGCCGAAGCCGACGCGGTGGCCCTCGTGGTCGACGAGCACGTAGACGACCTTGGAGAGGTCAAGCGCGACCGTCCCGTCGTCGGCGGTCATGTCGTGCCAGCCGCCCGCGTTCAGCGCGGCGCGGAGCTTGGCGAGCTCGTCGTCGGCGACCCGGGCGGCGAGCACCTGCCCGCCGAGGAACCCGATGCTGATCTTCTGCGGCTTGTCGTCATCGCTCATCTCTGATCCTTTGGCTCGTGCGACGCTGGCTGGACGATCTCGGTGAGCACCCCGCCGCTGGCCCTGGGGTGCAGAAAGGCGACCCGCGATCCGCGGATGCCGGCGCGCGGCTGCTCGTCGATGAGGCGCAACCCCGCCTCACGGCACGTCTCGAGCGCCTGTTCGATCGAGGGGACGCGATAGGCGACGTGGTGCAGTCCGGCACCCCGTTCGGCGAGGAAGCGGGCGACGCCGCCGTCGGGGGAGAGCGGCTCGATCAGCTCGACGTGGCTCTCTCCGACGTCGAGCAGCGCCGCCGCCACGCCCTGCTCCTCGACCGTCTCTCGATGGACGAGCGCCATCCCCAGCACATCGCGGTAGAACGGCAGCGCGTCGTCGATCGACGGCACCGCCACCCCGACGTGGTCGATCGCGCTCAGCATCGTGGCCACGATATCGCCAGCGGTCACGAGGGCGGGACGTGGACGATGACCACGCCGGCCACGCGCTGGGAGGGCAGTTGCAGCCGCGCCAGCAGTCCGGATGGCTCCTCCCACAGCAGCAGGCGGGTGATGCCGGCAGCGCGCAGGTCGCTCACGAACCGGGCGGCGGAGGCTCCGTGCAGGCGGGCGAGCGCCTCCTCGGTGAGCGCCGAGCCCGGCAGGTCGGGCGCCCAGCCGTGCGGGCGCAGCTGCAACCAGCCGTCGATCAGCCTGAAGCGGAAGCCGTCTCGTTCCTGGACGAGCAGCCCACGGTCACGGACGTCGAAGAACGGCAGCGAGAGCACCCGGTGGCCGTGCAGCGCCTGCCGCACCGTGGCGCTGCGGGCGGCCGGCGGCTCGGGCTGAAACGGCCAGGCGGCGGGGGCGAGTGAGCCGGCGATGAGGACGACCGCACACGCTCGGATCCCGCCGGCGACACGCGCGTCGCCCAGCCAGCGGGCGGCGATCACCGACGCACAGAGCCAGACGTAGACCATCATCCGCGCCGGGATCGCGTCGCGCAGGAACGGCAGTCGGGCAAGCGCTGCCCAGGGCAGCCAGATCGTGCGCGTGCCGTCGACGGTGAGCGAGGACCCGAGCGCGAGCAGCAGTGCGACGGCAAGCAGCACGAGCATCAGGCGGGCCCAGGGCCGACGGCGCTCGCGCCAGCCCCACGCGAGCATCACCGCGAGCAGCGCCAGCCCGAGGTAGCCGGTCTGCTCGGCGGAGTTGCCCGGGAAGCGGCTGGAGATCCCGGTGAGCGACGAGCCGCCGACGGCGCTGCGCACGGTGGGGACGACCAGGTTGAGCAGATCGATCGGATAGGCGACCGCGCCGCTGGAGCTGCGCGGCACGTGCGTGAGCATCTCGACCACGAGCGGCGAGATGAGCACCGCACCGGCGACCGCGCCTGCGGTCATCGCCCAGGCCGTCCTCAGCAGGGCAGCCCGCTCTTCTCCGATCAGCCACAGGGCGGCGACGAAGCCGACCACCGCCATCAGCCCGAGGGTCACCAACAGCTCGGGGAAGATGAGGAACTGAGCGACGACGATCGCCGCGCTCGCGGTGCCGATCGACGCTGCCGATCCCCGGCCGTGCACTCCGCGTACCGCGACCCACACCGCGAGCGGCAGCAGCATGCACGCCGACAGCTGCAGATGTGCGATGTCCTCGCACAGCACGAACGAGCCGAAGCCGAACAGGGCGCCTCCGGCCACGGCCGGAGCCGGACGGCACTCCAGCTCGGCGCACAGCAGCCACGCCGCCCATGCGGCGACCGCGGGAGCGAGGACGACGAGCACGTTCCAGGCGGCGAGCGAGCCGAGCCCGACCGTGAGCGGGCTGGCGAGCACGCTCAACACCGGAACCGTCGTCGACCAGAGCACCGCTCCGCCGGTCGGCGGCCACACCACCGACGAGCGCAGCGGGTTCAGGGCATGGCCGAGGGCGTGGGGCCACCAACGCAGCCCCCACAGGAAGATCTGGACATCGGGGCCGGTCCCGAGCGTCCCGGACCCCGGGCTGCTCCCGGCGCCGACCGCCGCGCGGCCGATGAGCGCAAGCGCGAGGGCGAGGTACAGCGCGAACGCGAGCAGACCCTCCCGGCGCCGGGAAGGCGCCAGACGTGAGTGGCGAGGGCGCGGGCGGCCCACGCGGCCTGCGGACGCGGTCGAGGTCACGAGGCGGGATTGTCCCGCTGGGGCTAACGCGGCGCGGTCGGGTCGTCGCCGGGGTCGGCGGCGGCGAGACCGAGGTGGGTCTCAGGACGACGCGCGGGGCGGGCGCGGGGCACGCCGGCCATGACGCGATCGATGTCGTCGCGCTCGAGCGACTCCTCGGCGAGGAGCTGGTTGGCGAGCTCGTCGAGCTGGGGACGGTGCGCGGCGAGCAGCTCGACCGCCGAGCGCATCGCCTCGTCGGCGAGCTCGCGCACCTCCTCGTCGATCAGCCTGCGCAGCGACTCCGACGTCTGTGCCTCGTCGACGCGCATCGAGGTGATGCCGGTGCCCATCGCCCATTCGTGGACCATCGAGTGCGCGATCTGAGTGACCCGGCCGAGGTCGTCGGCGGCGCCGTTGGTGATCGAGCCGATCACGAGCTCCTCGGCCGCCCGGCCGCCGAGCAGCATGGTCATCATGTCGATGAGCTCCTCGCGGGTCTTGAGGTAGCGGTCCTCCTCGGGCAGGTTGAGCGTGTAGCCCAGGGCGCGGCCGCGGGGGATGATCGAGATGCGGTGGACCGGATCGACCGACGGGAGCAGCTCGCCGCAGACGGCGTGGCCGGCCTCGTGGAAGGCGACCACCCGCCGCTCGTGCAGCGAGAGCCGGCGGTGCGACTGCATCCCCGCGACGACGCGTTCCAGCGCCGTGTCGAAGTCGACGGCCTCGACGGAGTCGGCACCGCGGCGGCCGGCGAAGATCGCGGCCTCGTTGCAGATGTTCGCCAGGTCGGCGCCGGTGAGGCCTGCGGTCTGACGGGCGAGCAGCTCGAAGTCGACGTCGTCGGCGACCGGCTTGTTGCGCGAGTGGACGCGCAGGATCCGCTCCCGGCCGGTGACATCGGGCGGGGAGACGAAGATCTGGCGGTCGAAGCGGCCCGGGCGCAGCAGCGCCGGGTCGAGCTTCTCCAGCAGGTTGGAGGCGGCGATCACGACGACGTCGGCGCTGGAGGAGAAGCCGTCCATCTCGACGAGCAGCTGGTTGAGCGTCTGATCGCGCTCGCTGGTGCCGATGTCGGAGCCGCGGTGACCTCCGACGGCGTCGATCTCGTCGATGAACACGATCGCCGGAGCATGCTTGCGCGCGGACTTGAACAGCCGGCGGATGCGGGCGGCGCCGACCCCGACGAACATCTCGACGAACGAAGCTGCCGACTGGGAGTAGAAGACGGCTCCGGACTCGTGGGCGACGGCCTTGGCAAGCAGCGTCTTGCCGGTGCCGGGCGGGCCGTAGAGCAGCACGCCGCGCGGGACGCGCGCGCCGAGCTGACGGAAGCGCTTGGCGTCACGCAGGTAATCGACGACCTCGCGCAGCTCCTCCTTGGCCTCGTCGGCGCCGGCGATGTCCTCCCAGGCGATCGGCGGGGCCGAATCGGGCTTGATCTCCTTGGGTCGGGTGCGCGGCATCATCGCGCGGACGCTGAACAGCCCGATCACGAGCAGCGCCATGAAGAAGATCGGCAACCACGCCTGCAGCCACGCGGTCACGTCGTAATAGCCGAGGAAGGACGCGAAGATCATGCGCACCACCTCATCGGCCACCTGGCGCGATTTCCTGAGCCCCGGTGTGTCAGCTCACGAGCCGCAGCCGCGGATTGGGCGCGTAGCTGCGGCCCACCTTGGCGCACGGTTGTCCATCGCGGAGCACGATGTCGGCGGTGAAATCGTTCTGCCCGCGGATCAGCGAGGACCCGACGCCATAGGCGTCGACGGGGACGCCGGCCGCCTCAAACTCCCGGATTCGCTGGGCATTGAACCCCCCGGAGACGACGATCTTCACGTGCGAGAAGCCCGCCCCGTCAAGCGCGCCGCGCACCTTCTCCACCAGGCGGGGATTGACGCCGGTCGGCTTGAAGGCGCCCATCTCGTCGATCAACGAACGATCGACCAGCAGCTCGGATGTGTCCAGGCGTACGCCCCACAGCCTCGGTCCGAGTGCCTCGGCGACCGCAAGCGCCGTCCCCACCGAGTCGTTGGCGAAGTCGACGAGCACGGTGATGTTCATCTGGCCGTGGTAACGCTCGGCGAAGCGGGTGGCGGCGCGCACCGTGTCACCGCCGTAGGCGGCAATCAGCCCGTGGGGGACCGTCCCGATCCCGCGACCCCCCCACCATGAGGCCTGCGCGTCGGTCGAGACGCCGATCGCGCCCGCCACATGGGCGCTCCAGCCATCGCCGGTCTGCACCAGCCAGTGGTCGTGGCGGGCGGGGAAGTAAATGATCTCCTTGCCGCGCGCGGCGCGCACCACCTCGTGAACGTTGCGCATGACCAGCGAGCGCCGGGCCAGCGATCCCAGGTAGACGGTCTCCAGATGGGCGAACAGCGAGTAGTCGCCCTCGATCGTCATCACCGTCTCACGCGGGGAGATCGCGTCGCCCTCGTTGAGCGCGTGGACGACGAGCTCGTCCCAGCCGGGGATCCACTCGCCGTCGACCTCGCGGCCGGAGCAGAGCTTGAGGATCGCGATCGCCTCGTCGATGCCGCCGAGCACCGACTCCTCCTTCTGAAAGACCTGCATCGTGACGTGGGGATGCTCGCCCTCGTCCTCCAGCAGCTTCTTCGTGAACACGAAGTAGGCGTCGGAGTAGTACCCCTCGCGGATCCGCTGCACCGGCAGGCGGAAGATCTCCGGATCCAGGCGGGTCGTCACCGTCGTGGACATGGCGCGAGTCTATTGAGCAAGGCCGCTGGGCCGACCGGCGCGCGGTCAGCTCCCGAGCAGCCCCGAGATGCAGTCGCGGTAGAACCCGGTCGCGAACCCCAGATCCCGGACGTCGATCCGCTCGTTGGCGCTGTGGACGAGCGGCGCGGATTCCAGCAGCGACTGGTGGCGCTGCGGAAAGAAGCCGTAGCCCACGCACTCCGGGAACGCGGTCCGGAACCAGTTGGAGTCCGAGAAGCCGGGGAGGATGAGCGGCACCGCGCTCGCTCCCGGATCCGCCTGCTCGACCCAGCGCGAGATGAACGTCATCAGCTCTGACTCCACCGGGGAGGCGTTGCCGATCGTGCGCTCGGTGAAGCTGATCGTGAACGGGCCCTCGCCGTCGCGGATCCCGAGCACCTGCTCGATCCGCGCCAGCGTCTCGGACTCGCCGAGCCCGGGCGGAGTGCGGCAGTCGACGCGGATCTCGGCGCGCGAGGGGATCACGTTCATCTTCTGCGAGGCCGAGGCCATCGTCGGGGTGAGCGTCACCTGAAACATCGGCGCCGCCATCACGAACAGCCCGGGATTCTCGGCACGCAGCGCCTGCAGCGAGCTGTCGGGGTCGTCGGGATCGAGCCCCAGCCCGCGCAGCAGCGCGGCCGGAGCCTCGGTCATCGCGTAGCCGGGCGGCGGGTCGGCGAGCGCCGCCAGCACCGGGGCGAGCTTGAGCAGCGCGTTGTCGCCGATGGTGGGCATCGAGGCGTGGCCGGCCTCGCCGTGGGCGGTGATCGTGAAGCGGTAGATGCCCTTCTCGGCGCAGCAGACGCCGTAATGGCGCCGCCCGGAGAACTCGAACACCTCACCGCCGCCCTCGTTGAGCAGCATGTCGCAGCGCACCGCGTCGGGGTGGTTCTCGCACAGCCAGCGCGCGCCGACGTCGCCGCCGGTCTCCTCGTCGGAGACGAACACCAGCCGCAGGGCCCCGCGCGCGGGGCGCCACCCCTCCCGGGCGAGCGACACCGCCGCCACCGCCTCGGCGGCGACCTGGTCCTTCATGTCCAGGGCGCCACGCCCCCACAGAAAGCCGTCGGCGACGTCGCCCGACCACGGATCATGTTCCCAGGCCGCCGGGTCGGCGAGCACCGTGTCGACGTGGCCGAGCAGGCACAGCACCGGTCCATCGGTCCCGTCCGTCGCGCCGAGCGTGGCGACGAGGTTCGGTCGCTGCGGGTCGTCGGCGAGCAGGACGCAGTCGAAGCCCGCCTGCGTGCAGTAGCGCTCCAGGTGCTCGATCGCGGGCCGCTCGTTGCCGGGCGGGTTGACCGTGTCGAAGCGGATGAGCTGTTGGAGCAGCTCGACGGTCTCGTTCTGCAGGGCGGTGCTCATGCCCGGGACACTAACCGGGCAGCCGCGCATGCGGTCCGCGTCCCCGTAGGATCCGCGCCGTGCCGAACCTTCCCGAGTCGACGAGCGCCGACCTGCAGCTCGCGCTGCGCCTCGCCGATCTCGCCGACGAGATCACGACGGACCGGTTTCGCGCGATCGACCTGTCGGTGCAGACCAAGCCGGACCTCACGCCGGTCTCCGAGGCCGACACCCGGGTCGAACGGACGTTGCGCAGCCACCTGGAGGCGGCGCGCCCCGCGGACGCCATCCTGGGCGAGGAGTACGGCGCCGAGGACCCGCCCGCCAACGGCCGGCGCTGGATCATCGACCCGATCGACGGCACCCAGGGCTACGTCCGGGGATTGCCGGTGTGGGCGACGCTCGTCGCCCTCGAGGCGCACGGTGAGCCCGTCGTCGGCGTGGTCTCCGCGCCCGCGCTGGGCCGGCGCTGGTGGGCCGCGCGGGGCGAGGGGGCGCACGTCGCGGAGGGCGCCGCGTCGCGGCGGATCTCCGTCTCGCGGATCGGGCGGCTCGCCGACGCGCAGCTGTGCTACGGCGGTCTGGAGGACTGGCGCAGACAGGACCGCGAGGAGCAGCTCCACGAGCTGGCCGGTCAGGTGGCGCGCACCCGTGGCTTCGGCGACTTCTGGCAGTACATGCTCGTCGCCGAGGGCGGGGCCGAGATCGCGTCGGACCCGGCGGTCTCGGTCTGGGACCTCGCCGCCCCGCTGGTGATCGTCACCGAGGCCGGGGGGCGATTCACCGATCTCACCGGCGCGGTGACCGCCGCCGGACGCGGGGGGCTGGCCACCAACGGCCTGCTGCACGACGAGGCGCTCGCCATCCTCGGCCGCGGGTAGCGGCGCCGCGCCGCGGAGCCGGTCCGCCCCGCGGGCCATACTGCGCGCATGGATCGGCTGTTCGGCGAGGAGGAGCCCCGCACGTCCGCCGGCGCGACCGAGCCCGCCGCCCGCCCCGGACCGTCTCGGACCGCATCCGAGATCGCGGCGAGCGCGGGCGCCGCGGTCCCGCTCGCCACGCGGCTGCGACCGACGACGCTCGACGAACTGGTCGGCCAGCACACGCTGCTCGCCCACGGTTCCGCGCTGCGGCGCGCGATCGAGGAGGGGCGGCCTCACTCGATGATCCTGCACGGACCGCCGGGCAGTGGCAAGACGACGCTCGCCCGGTTGGTCGCCACCGCGAGCGACGCCGCCTTCGAGGAGGAGAGCGCGGTGGAGGCGGGCCGCGCGGAGGTGCGCGCGGTGATGGAGCGCGCCCGGGAGCGGCTGCGGGCCACCGGCCGGCGCACCGTCTTCTTCCTCGACGAGATCCACCGGTTCAACAAGGCCCAGCAGGACGCGCTGCTGCCCGCCGTCGAGGACGGTCTGGTGACGCTCATCGGTGCCACCACCGAGAACCCGTTCTTCAGCGTCAACTCGGCGCTCATCTCGCGCTCGCGGCTCTACGAGTTGGAGGCGCTCGGCCCCGAGGACGTGCGCGTGCTGCTCGAGCGCGCGATCGAGCGTGGCTACTGCGGGTCGGAGGGACGGGTGACGCCCGAGGCCATCGATTTCCTCGCCGAGCGCTCAGGCGGCGACGCCCGCTCGGCGCTCAACGCGCTCGAGCTCGCCTGCGAAGCCGCAGGCCCCGACGACGACGCCCCGGTCACCCTCCAGCACGCCGAGGACGCGATGCAGCGCCGGGCGATCCTCTATGACCGCCAGGCCGACAACCACTACGACACGATCTCGGCCTGGATCAAGGCGACCCGGGGATCGGATCCGGACGCGTCGCTCTACTACCTGTCGGTGATGCTCGAGGGCGGCGAGGACCCGCGCTTCATCGTGCGGCGGATGGTGATCCTCGCCTCCGAGGACATCGGCAACGCCGATCCGCAGGCGCTGTCGGTGGCGACGGCAGCAGCCGCGGCGGTGGAGCACGTCGGACTCCCCGAGGCCGAGTTCGCGCTCGCGCAGGCCGCGATCTACCTCTCGCTGGCCCCCAAGTCCGACGCCGCCAAGCGGGCGATCGGCGCCGCTCGCGGGTATGTGCGCGAGCACGGCGCCGAACCGCCGCCGGGGTACCTGCGCTCGAGCGTCCGCGCCCGCGGCGACTACGACTATCCACATGCCCGGCCTGGGCATCTCTCCCCGCAGGAGCTGATGCCGCCGGGGGCCGTCGGCGAGCGGTTCTACGAGCCCGACGACGCCGAATCCGACCTCCGTGAGCGGCTCGCCGACATCCGCCGGAAGCGCAATGTCAAGAACCGGTAAAGATGAAACGGATAGGCTGGTGACCAGATGAGCGCCCTCGATCATCACTCCGCGGAGCAGCCCGCCCCCACGCTCGCCGACGGAAAGCGCGTCGCCATGCGCCGCGTCCGTCTGCGCGACCTCGACGCGCTGCGCGCGATCGCGGGGCGGGCGGGAATCGTCTGCGAGGAGTTCGAGCTCGCGCGCCTGGTGCGGTCCGATCCCGGCGAACGACTCGTGCTGTGCGCCACCACGGTCCGGGACGGCGGCGAGGCGGTGCTCGGCGTGGGCGTCATCGAGCTGTCGGGCTCCGCGACGATGCCGTCGCTGATCCTGGTGGACCCAGCGTGTGGCCGGCCGCTCGCGGTGCTGCTCGCCGAGGCGCTCATCGACCGCGCACGCGCGGTCGCCTGAGCCGCTCCGTACTACGCTCTCACCATGCCCGCTCAGGCCTACGCAGGCAAGGAATGCGTCTGTCAGCTCCGCAAGGGGATCTGTGACCAGTCGTGCGTGCAGGGCATGCTCGACACTCCGTTCTACATCGCCTGCCTGAAGCTCACCGGTCGGCGCTGCCTGGTGGTGGGCGGCGGCGACGTCGGTCTGGAGAAGGTCGAGGGGCTGCTCGCCTGCGACGGCGATGTGGTCCTGGTCGCGCCCGATGCGCACCCGGAACTCCAACGGCTCGCCGGTGAGGGATCGATCGAGTGGATCCGCCGGGAGTACCGGACCCAGGATCTGGAGGGCTGCCTGATCGCGATCGCGGCCACCAACGACAGCGAGGTCAACATCGGCGTCTACAACGACGCCGACCGGCGCGCGATGCTGATCAACGTCGTCGACGTTCCGCCCCTGTGCAACTTCATCCTGCCGGCGATCGTGCGCACCGGACCGCTCGCGGTCGCGATCTCGACCGCGGGTGCCTCGCCCGCGCTCGCCAAGCGCATGAAGCGCGAGATCTCCGAGCTGTTCGGGACCGAGTACGCGGAGCTGGCGGTGATGCTCAATGACGTCCGTGGCTGGGCGAAGGGCACGCTGCCCACCTATCAGGACCGCAAGGAGTTCTTCGAGTCGATCGTGAACGGCGACCCCGATCCGGTCGCGTTGCTGCGGCGCGGGGACCGGGACGGCGTGCAGGCTCTGATCGAGGCCGCGCAGCACGCCCACGCTCCCGCGTGAGCGCCGCCTCCGACCCGCCGTCCGACGAGGTGCCGCCGGTGCCGCCCGCCACCCCGCACGCCTCCGGCTCGCTCACCCACCTCGACGAGCGCGGGACCGCTCGGATGGTCGACGTCGGCCGCAAGCCGGCGACCGAGCGGCGCGCGCTGGCCCGCGCGGTCGTCCGGGTCTCGCCGCAGACCGCGGCGCTGGTCGCCGCCGGCAACGCGCCCAAGGGCGATGTGATCGCGACCGCACGGATCGCCGGGATCCAGGCCGGCAAGCGCACCGCGGAGCTCATCCCGCTCTGCCATCCGCTCGCGCTCAGCTTTCTCGGCGTGGAGGGCACGATCGATGGGACCGCCGGGGAGATCGTGCTCACGGCGGAGGCGCGCACGACCGGACCCACGGGCGTGGAGATGGAGGCGCTCACCGCGGCGTCGGTCGCGGCGCTCACCGTGTACGACATGGTCAAGGGCGTGCAGCGTGGCGCCGAGATCGTCTCGGTCGCGTTGCTGGAGAAGTCCGGCGGAGCGAGCGGGGAGTGGCGGCGGTGAGGGCCGCCATCCTCACCGTCTCAAGCTCGGTCGCCCGCGGGGAGAGCGAGGACCGCTCCGGAGCCGAGCTGGCCCGTCACACCGAGCATGCCGGGGCGCAGATCATCGCGCGCGACGTGCTCGCCGACGACCAGGGCCAGATCGAACGATGGCTGCGCGCCCAGGTGGACGGCGGCGCCGATCTCATCTTCACCACCGGGGGCACCGGCCTCACCGACGACGACGTCACTCCTGAGGCGACCCGTGCCGTCATCGACCGCGACGCGCCCGGGTTCGCGGAGGCGCTGCGCGCCG
>Ga0070737_10005305_pt1 | contig 12392 bp, 13 predicted proteins | sample Coa_R1_10_FD_66438 | JGI IMG/M metagenome (GOLD analysis project Ga0070737, IMG submission 66438) | Surface soil microbial communities from Centralia Pennsylvania, which are recovering from an underground coalmine fire - Coalmine... | ecosystem: Environmental > Terrestrial > Soil > Unclassified... | reverse complement strand
TGCCATTGCGGGTTGGACTCCCGAGGCGGTCAGCTGGTTACGAATGCCGCTTGTGGCCGGAAGACCCGGTACCGCTACGACCGGCGCGACGCGACGAGGTCCGGTCGGCCGCGGCGGTCTCCTGGCGGCTCCACGCCGGCGGCTCGTCGACCGGCCGAGATGGACGCCGGCGTCCGAGCGGCGTCGCCTCGGCCGGAGCGCCCTGCTTCATGAGCGTCCCCGCCGGCGTGCCGGCGGCGCCGTCGACTCCCTCGTCCCCGTCGGCGTCGTCATGCTCGGGCTCCCGGCCCCGGGCGATGAGGAAGCCCCGGGCCCGCTCGGTGAGCGGGTACCGGTTGACCAGGGCCCAAAAGGCGCGGTCATGGCGGGGCACGCTCAGGTGGGCCAGCTCGTGGACGATGACGTAGTCGAGGACCCAGGCCGGCTCCTGCGCCACTCGCGTCGAGATCCGCACCGTCCGGGTGGCCGGCGTGCAGCTGCCCCACCGCCACTCCTGATGGTTGGACCAGCTGATCGACTCCGGCCGTTCGAGGCCGTACCGCTTGGCCAGCGATGCGGCCCGCCGCTCGAGGTCGACCAGGGTGCTGGCCGACCGGCGTTCCATGCGCCGGACCATCTCCTCGACCCATCGGGCCTCGTCGGCCGCGCTCATGCTGGCGGGGATCGACACCCGCAGCACCCCCTCGACCTCGCGCGCTTGGACGGTCTTGCGCCGCCGCGCGCTGCGGACAACCTCCACCCTCACGGAGCGGCAACGTACCGGCTCTGGCGCCGTCGCGACAGGACGCGTTCGGTGCCGGCGGCACTGAGGGGTAACGTGACGGGCCAGGAAGGAGCGGAGTATGCGCAATCTCCAGACCGCCGAGACCGGCGGGCCGTGGACTGACGGGCACAACGAGGAGCCGACCGTGGCCCTTCGACTGTTCGCGGCCGCCCGTCAGGCGGCCGGCGCCGGCCGCGCCACCTTCCCGGGCCGGACCGTCGGCGACGTGCTCGCCGCCGCCTCCGAAACCTACGGTCCAGAGTTCACGGCCGTCTTGGCCACGTCCAAGGTGTGGCTCAACGGGGAGCCGGCCGAAGCGTCGGAGGCGGTGGCCGACGGTGACGAAGTGGCGGTGCTCCCGCCCGTGTCGGGTGGGGTCTGAGGTCAGCGCGTGACCGGCACCATGACCAGCGATACGCCGACGGGGCGGTCCACGCCGGTGCGCCGCGGGCGCGTCCAGGCCCCGCCGCCGGAGACGTGGAGCGAACTGGAGGATTCGGCGACGGGTCCCGCCGTCGACGTGGCTGATCCCGTGATCGACCCCGCCACCGACCCGTCCATCGTCGGGCGGCGCCGGCCGACGCCCGGACCGGCTGCGGGGGCGCGGCAACCCGAGCCGCTCGGGCCGGACGACCCGTCGGTCGTCGGGCGCCGTCCGCCCCGGCGTACCCTGGCCCGGGCGGTCGAGGAGCACACCCGCCGCACCCGCCGGCTCACCCCCCCTTCCTCCGGGGGCCCCAAGGCCGCGGAGGCGTCGCCGCGCCAAACGCCGCCCTCTGCCCGACCTGCCCCTGAAGCCTGGCCGGCGCCGGATGTCCAGCCCGAGCCACACATCGCCTCCACCCCCGAGGGGTCCCGGCCGGCCCCGACCAGGCGCCCGCCGGCTCCGAGCTCGCACCCACGAGCCCAGACCGCCGCGGCCGTCCGGCCACCGAGCCCGGCCGGCCAGGCCAGCCCCGTCGCGCGGACACCGAGCCAGACCGGCCCGGCCGCCCAGGCGCCGCACGAGATCCGCCAGGCACCGCCCGACCCCCGCCGAGCCCGGCCGGCGACGCCGGCCAAGGCCCCCTCGGCCCGCCGGGCCGACACCCCGGCCCCGTCCACCTCGGCCCGCCGGGCAGACACGCCGGCCAAGGCCCCCTCGGCCCGCCGGGGCGCCGCGCCCCGGGTCGCCCGCCCGCCGCTCGGCGGTCCCCAGTTTGCCGGCCCGCAGCTGGCCGGCGCCTACGCCGGCCAGTCGGCCTACGCGGCTCAGCCCTACCTGGCCCCCCCGCCGGTCGCCCGACCCCCGGCCGCCCCACCGCAGGCCGCCCCGGCCCCGGTCGCGCCTCCCGTCCCTCAGCCCCCGCCCGGGGCTCCGGTGGTGGTCAGCCGGCGTCCGCCCGTCCGGGTCGCTCCGGTCACCGTCCCCGTCCAGCCCGACCGGCGGATCCGGCGTCCCCACCCGGTCGTCGTCATCCTCGGCGCGCTCATCTGGACGGGCCTCCTGCTGGCCACCTTCGACATGGCGCCGATCGCCCTGGGCATCGCCGTCACCCCGGTCACCGCTATCGCCGCCCTGTCGGCGTGGAAGGCGGTGATCCGCGCCGCCAACGAGCGGGCCGAACGGGGCGAGCGGGCCGGAGGAGCCGATCGGGTCGACCGCACCCAGCGCACCAGCCTGCGACCGTTCAGCCTCCTCGGCATCGGCGTCCTCGGTCTGGCCCCCGTGGGCGCGGCCGCCGGGCCGCTGGTGCTCCTGCTGTGGCTGGCGGCCGGCGCCGGGCTGGTGCTCTGGCAGGAGTCCGACCGACCATCGGCCACACTCCGCCACGGCCTGCTGGCCGCCGTCGCCCCGGCGGTGGGGGCGGGCGCGCTGGTCCTGGCCGACCGGCAGGGCCCGCAGGTGGCCATGATCCTGATCGCCGCCATCTGCCTGTGGGACGTCTCCAACGCCGCCATGGGCAACGGCCGGTCGGGCGGGTTGCTCGGCGCCGTCGCCGGCCTGGCCAGCGTGCTGGTCCTGGCCAAGATGGTCAACGTCCTCTTCTCGCCCCCCTTTGTCGGTCACAGCGCCTGGCTGCTGTGCGGGGCGGTGGCGGTGGTGGCGCCTCTCGGCGTGGGGCTGTGCCAGCGCCTGGCCCCCGGGCGCCTCCCCGCCCTGCGGCGCATCGACTCGCTGGTCATCGCCGCGCCGGTCTGGGTGCTCGGCGTGGCCGTCCTCCTTCACGGCCACGGAGCCTGAACACCGGCAGCCGAGGTGACCGGGCCGGTACCGTAAGGCCCAGTGACCCAACAGTCGGACCCACGGCGTGATCTGGGCAGCTTCATCCGCGAGCAGCGGGCCAGCGCCCGCCTGTCCTTGCGCCGGCTGTCGGAGTTGGCCGGCATCTCCAACCCGTACCTGAGCCAGATCGAGCGCGGCCTGCGCCACCCGTCGGCCGAGATCCTCCAGCAGATCGCCCACGGGCTCCGCATCTCGGCCGAGACCCTCTACGTGCGGGCCGGCATCCTCGACGAACGGCCGCCGGCGGGGGACCTGGCCATGGCCATCCTCGACGAGTCGCGCCTGACCGAGGAACAGAAGCAGACCCTCCTGCACATCTACCACTCGTTCCTGGCTGCCAACGCCCAGGGCGGAGGGCGGGAGGACGGCGCTGCCGACGACCTGCAGGCCGCCCACCCCTCGGCCTGACCGCCCACCCCTCGGCCTGACCCATCCGCAGCAAATCCAGGTAGGTTGCCCCGGTGCGTGACCTGGCGGTGCTCTCGATGCACACGTCGCCGCTCGCCCAACCCGGCCGGGGTGACGGCGGCGGGATGAACGTCTACGTCCGCGAGCTGGCCGCCGCCCTGGCCCGCTCCGGCGTGCGCTGCGAGGTGTTCACCCGGGCCGAGGACCCGACCGTCCCGGCCGTGGTCGACGTCGAACCCGGCTTCCGGGTCCATCACGTCCCGGCCGGGCCGCTGGCGCCGATGGCCAAGGAGGCCCTGCCGGACCTGGTCGACGAGTGGGCCGACGGGGTCAGGGCCTGCCTCGACCGGCTGGCCGCCGCCGGCCGCCCGGCCGAGGCCATCCACGCCAACTACTGGCTCTCCGCGGTGGCCGGCCACCGCCTCAAGCATGAGCTCGACCTGCCCCTGATCTCCACCTTTCACACCCTCGACCGGGTCAAGGCCACCCTGAGCCCGGAAGCCATCTCCGCCTCCGAGCCGGCCCGCCGGGCCGAGGCCGAGGCCTGGACCATGGGCTGCTCGGACGCCGTGCTGGCCAGCTGCACGGTGGAAGCCGACCAGCTGGTCGACCTGTACGACGCGCCCCGGGAACGGATCCGGATCGTCGCCCCCGGCGTCGAGCACGCCTTTTTCGCCCCCGGCCAGCGCCGCCAGGCCCGGCGGGCCATCGGGGCGGACCCGGACCGGCCGCTGGTCCTGTTCGTCGGGCGCATCCAGCCGCTCAAGGGCCTGTCGACGGCGGTGGAGGCCCTCGGGCTCGCGTCGGCCGCCGGCGGGCGCAGCGCCGAGGCGCAGCTGGTCGTGGTCGGCGGGCCCAGCGGGGTTCACGGCGACGAGGAGCTGCGCCGGGCCGAGGCGGCCATCGCCGCCCATCACCTGGAGGGGCGGGTGCGGCAGGTGCCGGCCCAGGCCCACCACCTGCTGTCCACCTACTTCCGGGCCGCCGACGTGTGTGTGGTGCCCAGCCGGTCGGAGTCGTTCGGGCTGGTGGCGCTGGAGGCGGCCGCCTGCGGGACCCCGGTGCTGGCCTCGGCCGTCGGCGGGCTCACCACCATCGTCGCCGACGGGCGAACCGGCTACCTCCTCGACCCGCTCGACCCGGAGCCGTGGGCGCAGCGGCTGGCCGCCGTGCTCGACGACGCCGACCTGGCCGACCGGCTCGGGCGGGCGGCGGCGGCCACCGCCCGGCGTTACACCTGGACCCGGGCGGCCGCCGTGCTGCACCGATGCTGCGACGAGCTCACCGCCCGTGAGCTGGTGGCGTGCCCGTAGACCGAGCCACGGCCGTCGAGCTCAAGCGGCTGCGACGGCTGATCGACGGGTGGGCCCAACGGGCCCTCGACGACAACCCGTTGCTGGCCGCGGTGGACCGGGACCCGGCGCTGGACCGCTGGTACGTGCGGCTCCGGGGCGAGGAAAAGCAGGTCGTCACCCTGTGGCTGACCCTGCGGGAGCTGACCCTGCAGTTCGAGACGTACTTCATGCCCGCCCCGGAGGAGGAGCCGGCCCGCTGCTACGAGTACCTGCTGCGGGCCAACGCTCGCATGTTCGGGTGGCGGTTTGCCATCGGCGCCGAGGACGCCGTCTACCTGGTCGGCCAGCTGCCCCTGTCGTCGGTCGACGAGGAGGAGCTCGACCGGGTCGTCGGCTCGGGCCTGGCCTATTCCGACCGGTATTTCGTGCCGGCCATGCGCATCGGGTACGCCTCGCGTTTTCCTCGCTAATTAGGGGAAATGTGGCTCTAGGTGGCAGCGGCCGCCGCGGCCTCATTTCTCCCGAATTCCCTCCACTCCCGCTGGGTGAGCCCGGCCGCGATGGCCAGGATGACGGCCGCGGAAGCCAGGGGGAAGAACGGCGCCGGCCCGAACCGGTGCACCAGGACCCCGGCGGCGGCCACCGAGATGGGGAAGGCGGCGAAGCTGGCCGTCATGAGGATGCCCATGATCCGGCCCAGCAGCGCCGGCGGAGCCCAGCGCTGGAAGGCGGTGATGGTGAGAACGTTGCCGAATCCGTTGCACACGCCGAAGAGGGCCAGGCTGGCGGCGGCCGGAGCGACGCTGCCCAGGTAGGGGACGATGGCGCCGAAGATGCTCTGGATCATAAAGGCGGCTGACGCCACCACCGCCACCCGTTTCGGCGTCCCCATGGTGCCGGCCACCAACGTGCCGACCAGGGCTCCTGCGCCCATGGCCGCCATCAGGGCCCCGTAGCCGGTGGCGCCGGCGCCCAGCGGCCCGTGGGCCAGGGCCGGGAGGGCCACCTCGCCGAACCCGCCGCTGCCCAGGTTGGCGGCGATGGTGATGAGGAGGATCACCTGTAGGACCCGTGACCGCCGCAGCAGCGCCCCGATGCCCGCGGGCGGGGCCGGAGCGGCGTCGGGTTGGCCGGGCGCCGGCGGGGCGGCCGCGGCCGCCGGGGCGGCCCGGGTCCGGCGGATGGCGAGCAGGGTGGCGGCCGAGGCCGCGAAGGTGGCCGCGTCGACGGCGAACGCCCCGCCCGGACTCACCGCCCCGACCAGGGCTCCGCCGAGGATCGGTCCGGCGAGAGTGGCCATCTGGCTGCCGCTCGAGGTGAGGGCGTTGGCCGACTGGAGGATTTCGCCGGGTACCAGCGACGGCACGATGGACAGCGCCCCCGGGAGGAACAATCCCTCCCCGGCCCCCAGCACCACCGCGATGGGGACGAGGGTGGCCGCCCGGGCCGGGCCGGCGAAGGCCATGGCGGCCAGGCCGGCGACCACCGCCATGCGGACGGTGTCAGCGGCCAGCATGACCGTCCAGGGCCGCCACCGGTCGGCCAGGTGGCCGCCGACCACGAGTAGGGCGGTGCGGGGCACGCCGTAGGCGGCGAGGACCACGCCGAGGAGGAGGGCGCCGCCGTGGGTGGCCAGCACGTACCAAGGGAGGGCCACCGCGTAGACGGCGTCGCCGACGTTGGAGGTCACCTGGCCGGCGAAGAGCAGGGCCAGGCGCCGGTGGCGGAGCGGGGCGAAGAAGCGGCCGGCGGGGTTGGTCACCGGTCCGCCGCCGGCGGCTCGATCGGGTAACCGAGAAAAAGGAGCTCGACGGGCAGGGCGCCGGCCGGGCGCTTCGAGGGGTCGGCCCGCTGTTCCTGGACGCGGGGGAGGAGCATCGCCAACAACTCCCTGCCGAGGGCAGCCATCTCCTCGGCCGTCATGTACAGGAGGTACTCGTCGCTGAGAGCGCCCTCCTGCCACTCCTTGGGGTAGTCGGCCCTGGTCTCCTCCCACTGCCGGAAGCGGGCCAACTGCCGCTCGCGGAGCATCCGGGTGAGGACCCGGGACGCGACCTGCGTCTCCGGGTCCTCGTGGGTGGCGACGATGCTCAGCCCGATGGAGCTGATCTTCCACGGCCGGGCCCGCCCCTTCCCACCGCCGGCCTCCTCGACGAACCCGTAGCGGGCCAGCTGGCGGAGGTGGAACGAGCAGGTCGTGGGCGTCTCGCCGATCCGTTCCCCCGCCTCCGTGGCAGTCAGCGGTCCGTGGACGTAGAGGGCCTCGGCGAGGGCGATCCGCACCGGATGGGCCAGCGCCCGCAGCGTCTCGGCGTCCGACAGCCGGCGAAGGGGGAGAGGCTCGCTCACAGCGTCGAGAGTAGAGTGTCGAGAGTCGTCTCTCAAGAGCTTTCTCTCGAGCGTCGGGGCTCGGTCGGTTGCAGTTCGTGTCGCGGTGGGCCGATCGCGGTTGCACTTGATGCAGACCTGTCCGACACAACTGCAACCGCGACAGCCTCGAGGTGGCACAAACTGCAACAGCGATCGGTCCCTCGTCGGGTGAGGGGGCGGCGCATCGGGCGCGGCCAGTTGTGCTGACTGGGGTTGCGTGTCAAGAGGGCCACTCAGGGTGCGCTCCCTTCTCCACGCCGGCGATGTGCCACCCAGCCGAGGCCGGGCCCGCTCGATGAGTGGCCAGGTCTCGCTGACGGCTCAGAGCGCGCAGCGAGCCCCGCGCCCGGCGATGGCCGTTGGCGCAAACCGCACAGCGGCGGCGGTGGCCAGGTGGGGCGGGAGGAAGCGAGGGACGCCCGATCCCGCCGAAGGCGGGCCGGGTGCCCCCTCGCTCCCTCCCGTCCCACCAGCAAACAGACTGCAGGACATGACCACCGTGGCTGTCCTAGACGACTACCTCCACCGGGCCGACACCTTCGCCGACTGGGAATCCCTGGGCCCGGACGTGACCGTCACCTTCTTTCACGACCCGATGGGGGAGGAGGAGCTGGCTAGCCACCTGGCGGACGCGGACGTGCTGGTGCTCATGCGCGAGCGGTCTCGTTTCCCCCGGAGCCTCCTCCAGCGGCTGCCCAACCTGCGGCTGGTGGTCACGACCGGCATGCGCAACGCCTCACTGGACGTTGACTACCTGCACGAGCGGGGGGTCACCTTCTGCGGGACGGGCTACGCCGGCCAGCGGGGCCCTGGCGTCTCGGGCACGGTCGAGGTGGCCTGGGCGCTGATCCTGAGCGCGGTCAAGCGGGTCGGGATCGAGGACCGGGCCCTGCGGGCCGGCCGCTGGCAGACCGGCTTCCCGGGAGAGCTGGCCGGGGCCACCCTCGGGCTGATCGGGCTGGGCAACCTGGGCTCCCAGATGGTCGGCCCGGCCCGGGCCTTCGGCATGGACGTCATCGCCTGGAGCGCCAACCTGACCGACGAGCGGTGCGCCGAAGTCGGGGTTCGGCGGGTCGAGTTGGACGAGCTGCTCCGCACCGCCGACGTCGTGTCGATCCACCTGATCCTCGGGCGCCGGTCGCGGGGCCTGCTGGGTGCGGCCGAACTGGCGCGGATGAAGCCGACCGCCGTCCTCGTCAACACGTCCCGTGGTCCCATCGTCGACGAGGAGGCCCTCGTGGCCGCCCTGCGTGACGGCCCCATCGCCGCCGCGGGTCTCGACGTCTACGACACCGAGCCGCTGCCGGCCGGCCATCCGCTGCTCGGCCTGGACCGGGCCATCCTCTCACCCCACCTTGGGTACGTCAGCGAGCCCTCGTTTCGCCTCATGTACGGGCAGGTGGTGGAGGACATCGACGCCTTCCTGGCCGGATCACCGATCAGGGTGATTTGACCGGTGGGGAGGCACCGGGGCGCTTGCCGGGCCTCCGGCTCGTCGGTACGCTCGCCCCTGCCGTGGTCCCGGGCGGACCTCGACCCGTTCGTTCGGGGAAGTGCGAACGGCGCCGGAGCCGCTCGGGCCACGGCGCCCCTTTTCCTAGCGTTCGCCCTGCGTTACCCTCGGGACCCGGAGAAGGGTGGTCCTTGCATGTCGTCAAACGAGTCCCGGTCGAGGTTCGTCACGGTTGCCGAGGTTGCCGCCGCGCTGCGGGTCTCCAACATGACGGTGTACCGGCTGGTGCAGTCAGGGCAGCTCCCCGCCGTGCGGGTCGGCCGCTCCTACCGCATCCGGGAGGAGGACCTCGACCGGTACCTTGGCGAGCAGTTCACCGCCGCCGGCTGAGCCCGCCGGAGCCGGCGCGGCCGGCCGCCCGCTGCCCATCTGTGTCCTCACCGACTACGGCGCCGCCGACGAGTTCGTCGGCGTGCTGCACCTGGTCCTGGCCCGGCTGGCGCCCACCGCTCCAGTCGTCGACCTGACCCACGAGATCCCCAAGTGGGACGTGCCCGCCGGGGCCGCCACCCTCCGCCGGCTGGCCCCGTGGCTGGTGCCGAGCGTGGTGCTGGCCGTGGTCGACCCCGGCGTGGCTACCGACCGCCGAGCGGTCGCCCTCGAGGTGGCGACCGCTCCCGGCGCCGGGGGCCGCCTGCTGCTCGTCGGGCCGGACAACGGGCTGCTCCTGTCGGTGGCGGCCGAAGCCGGCGGCATCGCCAGGGCCGTCGAGCTCGACCGCCCCAACTGGCATCTCCCGCAGCCGCCCGGCGCCGGGGCCACCTTCGCCGGCCGGGACGTGTTCGCCCCCGTCGCCGCCCACCTGAGCCTCGGCGTCGACTTGTCCGAAGTCGGCTCGCCGGTCGAGCCGACCGACCTGGTCGAGCTGGACTTCCCCGGCCCGGTCGTCACCGCCGACGGGCTCAGCTGCGCGGTGACGTGGATCGACCACTTCGGCAACGCCCAGCTCAACGCGGTCGCCGCCGACCTCGAGGAGCTCGGCCCCAATCCCTGGCTGCGCCTGCCCGGCGGCGCGGTCCAGGTGCTGGCCCGGCGGCGCAGCTTCGCCGAGATCCCGGTCGGGGCCGTCGGCCTGGTCATCGACTCCTACGGCCGGGCCGCCCTCTGCGTCGACCGGGGATCGGCCGCCGCCCGCCTCGGGTTGGCCGTCGGCGACCCCGTTCTCATCGGCCCGGGTCCCGGGGCCGGCTGAGCGGCCGGACGCCACCGGGTGCCGGCTCCTGGCAGCCGGGTGACCGGCCGGACCCCACCGGCCCGGCCCCGGGGCCGGCTGAGCGGCCGGACGCCCTGAGCGGCCGGACGCCACCGGGCGCCGGCCTCCCGCAGGCAGCACAGGGGCGCCCGTCGGTACGCTCTCGCCATGCCTTCTCTGCGGCGCATCCCCGAGGCGACCGTCGAACGGCTGCCGGTCTACCTGCGGGTGCTGACCGAGGCGCAAGAGGAGACGATGTCGTCGGACCACCTGGCCGCCCGGGCCGGCGTCAACGCCGCCCAGGTCCGCAAGGATCTCTCCCATCTCGGCTCGTACGGGACGAGAGGGGTCGGTTACGACGTCGCCTACCTCGTCCGCCAGATCAACCGGGTGCTCGGCCTCAGCACCGACCGGCGGGTGGCCATCGTCGGCGTCGGCAACCTGGGCCACGCCCTCGCCCGCTACGGCGGGTTCGGGGAGCGGGGCTTCCGCATGGTGGCCGCCTTTGACAACGACCCGCGCACCATCGGAGAACGGGTCGGGTCCATCGAAGTCTCGCCCATGAGCAAGCTGGCCGAGGTCATCCACCACAAAAAGGTCGACCTGGTGGTGCTCACCACCCCGGCTAGCGCAGCCCAGGACGCGGCCAACGCGGTGGTGGCGGCCGGCGTGACGTCGATCCTCAACTTCGCCCCCATCCGGGTGGAGGCGCCCGAGCCGGTCGTCATCCGCCAGGTGGACCTCGGCGTCGAGCTGCAGATCCTCAGCTACTACGAGCAGCACCACCACACCAGCAGCGACGTCGGGGCCACCGGCTCGTCCAACGGCAGCGTCCTCGCCGGCGGCGTCTGACGTGGCCCTCACCGAGGCCCTGTACCCGGTCAATCTGGTGCTCACCGGGCGCCGGTGCCTGGTCGTGGGTGGAGGCCGGGTCGCCGCCCGCAAGGTCGCCGGCCTCCAGGCCGCCGAGGCCGACGTGGTCGTGGTCGCCCTCACCGTGGGGCCGGAGGTGCGGGCCACCGGCGTCCCGTGGGAGGAACGCCCGTACCGGTCCAGCGACCTCGACGGGGTGTGGCTGGCGGTCACCGCCACCGACGACCGGGAGGTCAACCGGCAGGTCCACGACGACGGCGAAGCCGCCGGGGTGTGGGTCAACGCGGCGGACGACCCCGACTCGTGCTCGTTCGTCCTGCCCGCCGTCGTCCGGCAGGGGCCGGTCATGGTGACGATTGGCACTGCCGGTCGCAGCCCGGCCCTGGCATCGTGGTTGAAGGAGCACGTGGCCGCCGAGCTCGGCCCCGAAGTCGCCGACCTGGCCCGCCTGCTCTCGGACATCCGGGAGCGGATCCGGGCCGAGGGCCGGTCGACCGAGGACGTCGACTGGCGCTCCGCGCTCGACTGGTCGATGCTCGAAGAGATCAAGGCGGGTCAGACCGCCCGAGTGAGGGAGCGCCTCGAGGCGTGTCTGTTGTCGTCGTAGGAATCAACCACCGCAGCGCACCGCTCCGGGTGCTCGAAGCGGTGGCCGTGGGTCAAGCCGACCTGCACAAGGCGCTGCACGACCTGCGGGGCCGTGACCACCTCGGCGAGGTGGTGGTGCTGTCCACCTGCATGCGGACCGAGGTCTACGCCACCGTCTCCCGCTACCACGGCGCGGTCGGCGACGTCAGGACCTTCCTGTCCGACTGGTCCGGCATCGCCCCCGAGGCGCTGAGCGACGACGTCTACGACTACTACGGCGAGGTCGCCGCCCGGCACCTGCTGCGAGTGGCGTCCGGGCTCGACTCGGCCGTGCTCGGAGAGGGCGAGATCCTCCGCCAGGTCAAAGCGGCGTGGGAGGCGGCCCGCGAGGAGGAGGCGTGCGGACCGGCCCTCGGCCTGCTCTTCCGCCGGGCCGTCGAGACGGGCAAGCGGGTCCGCCACGAGACGGCCATCGCCCGGGGCACGACGTCGCTCTCGCACACCGCCCTCAGCCTGGCCGGCGCCATCGGCGCCCCCGCTGACGCCATCCCGCCCGACGCCCTGCTCGGCTCCGTCGGCACGGCGGCCGACCTGGCCGCCCTGACCCCGCCCCAGGCACTGACCCCGCCCCAGGCACTGACCTTGCCCCAGGCACTGACCCCGCCCAGCGGGCTGATCCCGTCCCACGCGCTGACCCCGCCCGGCGCGGTCACCCCTCCGGCGGCCGCCGGCGAGGCCTCCGGCGAGCCGTGCCACTGGTCGGGGTTGCTGGCCGGCCGCACCGTGCTCGTCGTCGGGGCCGGCGAGATGGGCTCGGCGGTGGCCGTGCTGGCCGCCGGCAGCGAGCAGGCCGGGCCCATCCTGGTCGCCAACCGCACGGCCGAGCGGGCCGGCCGCCTGGCCCGCCGGGTCGGCGGGCAACCGGTGGCCTGGGCCGAGCTGCCGTCGGCCGTGACCCGGGCCGACGTGGTGCTCGTCGCCACCGCCTCGCCCGAGGCCGTTCTCGACCGCTCGACGGTCGCCGCCGCCCTCGCCGGCCGCCCTGAACGGCGGCTGGTCGTGGTCGATCTGTCCATGCCTCGCAACGTCGACTCGGGCGTCGGCGACCTGCCCGGCGTCACCCT
>Ga0070737_10005303_pt1 | contig 12393 bp, 15 predicted proteins | sample Coa_R1_10_FD_66438 | JGI IMG/M metagenome (GOLD analysis project Ga0070737, IMG submission 66438) | Surface soil microbial communities from Centralia Pennsylvania, which are recovering from an underground coalmine fire - Coalmine... | ecosystem: Environmental > Terrestrial > Soil > Unclassified... | reverse complement strand
CGCGGGCGAATCCCCCGCCCGCGCCAAGTCCGAGGCCTAGCGCCGGATCGGGGACAGCCATCGCCTGTCCGCAGCCGCCGCCCTCCGTTCGGAATGAAAAATGGCCGCGCCGCGCGGGGGGCGCTCGCCGCGGGGCTCGCGCCGGGCGCGGGCCAGCTCCGGGAGCCCCCGCAGGACGCGGGCCAGCCCCGGGAGCCCCCGCAGGACGCGGGCCAGCCCCGGGAGCCCCCGCAGGACGCGGGCCAGCCCCGGGAGCCCCGACAGGGCGCGGGCCAGCTCCGGGAGCCCCGACAGAGCGCGATCTGCCCGGCCGCGGGCCGCGGCCGGGGCGGGGCGCGCCGGGGCACGCCGGGCGGATGTGCGCATCTTGCCGCCGCTTCCGGCAAAGCGTACGCTCTGGAATGAGTTAACTATGCGCTTAGTTAACTCGGCGGTAGGATGCCCCGTCCCAAGCGGTCAGGCAATCCTTGAGAGGAGGGCACCAATGGAGGTGTCGTGCGCGTTCCCGACCGCCCTTGATTCTCCTGACAACATCGCGCTGGCCGAACGGCTCGGCTACGACAGGGCATGGATCTACGACACGCCTCAGCAGAGCCCGGACGTGTGGATGACGCTGGCGCTCGCCGCGCAACGCACCGAGCGCATCGGCCTGGGCCCCGGTGTGCTCGTGCCGAGCCTGCGCCACCCGATGGTCAACGCCGCCGCCACCGCCGCGTTGTGCGCGCTCGCCCCGGGCCGCGTCGCGGTCTCCTTCGGGACGGGGTTCACCGGGCGCCGGGCCATGGGCTACCCCGCCATCTCCTGGGCGTTCATGGACTCCTACATCCGCGCTTACCGGGCGCTGCTCCGCGGGGAAGTCGTGGAATGGGAGGGCGCTCGCATGCAGATGCTGCATCCGGACGGACACGCGCCCGCCCGTCCCATCGAGGTGCCGGTCCTGATCGCCGCCCTCGGGCCCAAGGGCAACAAGGTCGCCCGCGAGCTTGGTGACGGCCTGTTCGCCACCTTGCAGCTGCCGGAGTTCATGGCCGACCACCCATGGACCGCCTATCTCGCCTGGGGCACGGTGCTCGACGAGGAAGAGCCCGACGACTCCGAGCATGCCCGTGCGGCCGCAGGCCCCGGCTGGGCGCTGTCGTTGCACGGCGCCTACGAGTTCGGCGGGGCCGATGCCGTGCGCGCCCTTCCCGGCGGGGACGAGTGGCTGCGGGTCATCGAGCAGGAGCCCGAGCACCAGCGCCACCTCGCCGTGCACACCGGTCACTGTGTCACGCTCAATGCCGCGGACGAGGCTTGCTGGCGCGCCGGCGGCTACAGCACGCTCCGGGACGTCACGCTGAGCGGAACCCGCGACCAGATCCGGCGCGCCCTCGCAGACTACAGGTCCCGGGGCATCACCGAAGTCGTCTTCCAGCCCTGCGGACCCGATATCCGGGCTGAGCTAGAGCGTTTCCTCGACGCGGCCCGCGCGTGAGCGGCGTTCCGCAGCGTTTCTCGGGAGGATGCATGAGCCGCGAGATCAGCACCATCGTCACGGGCATGAGCTACCTGGAAGGGCCGCGCTGGCACGACCAGCGGATCTGGTTCTCCGACTTCTATACCTACCGCGTGTACTCGGCGGCGGAGGACGGCAGCGACGTGCGAGTCGAGGCCGAGGTCCCGCAGCAGCCCTCGGGGCTTGGCTGGCTCCCGGACGGCCGCCTGCTGGTCGTCTCCATGCGCGACGCCCGTGTCCTGCGCCGGGAGCCTGACGGCACCCTCGTCTGCCACGCGGACGTGTCGGGCTACGTCGGCGGGCTGCTCAACGACATGGTGGTCGACTCCCGGGGCAGGGCCTTCATCGGCGAGTTCGGTTTCGACCTGATGGGCGGCGCCGACCTCAGGCCCGGCAGCCTGCTGCGCGTCGATCCCGACGGTACCGTCACCAGGGCCGCCGGGGACATGTGGTTCCCCAACGGCAGCGTGATCACCGAAGACGGCACGCTGCTGGTGTGCGAGACGTTCGGCAACCGCATTACCGCATTCGACATCGCCGAAAACGGCGCCCTGACCAACCGCCGCACCTGGGCGCAGTTCGGGGAACTGCCCGCCGCCAGGGAACTGGAGAAGGTACTCCCCCAGGTAGTCGTCGCTCCGGACGGTTGCTGCCTGGACGCGGACACGCAGCTGTGGGTGGCCGACGGCATAGGCAACCGGGTTATCCGGGTGCGCCGCGGCGGTGAGATCACCGAGGAAATCCGTCCCGGTACCGGCGTGTTCGCCTGCATGCTCGGCGGCGCCGATGGCCGCACCCTGTTCGCCTGCACCGCGCCGGACTTCGCCGAGGAGGCGCGCAAGAACGCCCGCGAGGCCAGCCTGGTGACCGCTCGCGTCGATACGCCCCGGGCGGGGCTGCCCTGAACGATTCTCTCGCGCCGGGGTGAGCCCGGCGCGAGCCGCCGCCCGCGGGGCGCCGGGACGCCCCGCGGGGCGCGGGAGGCGGTCACCTCAGTTCACGCGGTGGATCTGAGCCCGGGTCCACCGGCGAAATCCCCGGGTTTGCCGGCGTTTTAGCGAAAAGGTGCCCTCTGACCTGGGATGACGGGAGTTGCTGAAGCTTCCAGGGACCAGGTCGAGAGGACACCTCGCAAGCGCGACTGCGGCTTGCCCTCGCAAAAACGAGTGCGGCCTTCGATGATCCCAACCTCGCCGCGCACGCCGGCCGGCGAACGGTGCATGGCTATCCCGGTCCTCGTGGCCGTGGATCCGGTCGCGGACGAGCTGGTCCCCAAGACCGCCGACCGGATGGGGACGCTGCGCACCGGGGACGGCCGTCGCGGCGCCGACATGGGGCCGCTTGTCACCGGCCAGCGCCGGGACAAGGTGGCGTCCTACATCGACCTGGCGGTCGCCGACGGCGCGACCATCGTGGCGGACGGCCGGAAGGTGGAAGCCGACGGTGACCCGCGGGGATCCTGGCTGGGACCCACACTGATCGACAACGTACCCGTCACGTCCCGCGTCTATACCGAGGAGATCTTCGGTCCCGTCCTAGCCGTCGCCCGGGTACCGTCCTACGATACCGGGCTGCGGCTGATCAACTCGGGCGCCTTCGGCAACGGCACCGCGATCTTCACTAGCGACGGGAGAGCGGCGCGCCGGTTCCAGAAAAAAAGTCCAAGTCGGCATGATCGGCATCAACGTGCCGATCCCGGTGCCCGTCGCCACCTTCAGCTTCGGGGGCTGGAAGGACTCCCTGTTCGGCGACGCCAAAGCGCACGGCGCCGAGGGCGTACGGTTACTACACCCAGCTCAAAGCCGTTACGAGCCGCTGGCCCGACCCCTCGCATGGCGGCATCAACCTGGGCTTCCCCCGGAACTGAGCACCCTGGAAGGCGCTGTTCCCGGCCAGGCGCCTAGCGGCGCTTCGCGGTGCCGGCTACGGGTTGAGCCGCAGGATGCGTTCGGCGTTGCCGTGCGCCACTCGTGCCTTATCGGCCGGGGCGAGTGGCGCCGTGCGCATGAACTCGGCCGCTTGCGCGGCTGACTCATACGGGTAGTCGATGGCGAACATCACGTTGTCGATGCCGATCGTCGTGATGGCGTCGGTTAGGGCCTGGTGGGAGAAGACGCCGGAGGTGGTGATCGCGATGTTCGTCCCGAAGTACTCCGAGGGCAGCCGCTTCAGCTGCTTTTGCACCGCGGGGTCGAGGTAGCCGTAGCACTGGTCGAGGCGGGATAGCTGGGCGGGCAGGAACTCGCCCATGTGCCCCAGGATGATCCGGGCACCAGGGAACTTGTCGAAGACGCCGCCGAAGACCAGCCGCAGCGCGTGCCCGCCCGTCCGGTGGTTCCACGACCACGCCCCGAAATCGAGCCCCGGGTATCCCTGCAGGACGTTCCACTTGTCGTGGTGCACCGGGTTGGGGTGGATGTAGAGCGGGACCCCGAGGTCCTGCAGGGCCTCCCAGAAGGGCTCGTACTGCGGCTCGTCCAGGTAGTGGCCGAGGGTGTGGTCGTTGACGAGCGCGCCGCGCAGGCCGAGCTCCCGCACGGCCCGGCGGAGCTCGGCGGCGGCCTGGCGCGGGTCTTGCAGCGGGACGGCGGCCAGGCCCTGGAACCGGCCCGGGTGCTGGCTGACGACGGTGGCCAGGTAGTCGTTGGCCGCGCGGGCGTCGGCCACCGCTGTCCGCGTGTCCGGCTGCATCTGGACGCCGGGAGCTGTCAGCGACAGCACCTGCATGTCGATGCCGTGCTTGTCCATTTCCGGGAGCCGGTACTCGGTGAAGTCAGGCAGTTTCCGCCGCCAGCCGGCGATCACCTCGGCTTTCACCGGCACGACCGCGTGCGGAGTGCCGTCGCTTGACAGCTGGTCATACCAGAACGCTTCTTCTAGGGCGATCAGCTTCACGAAGGCTGTCCTTCCATTGTGATGATGTGCCGGCTGGACCCGTCCCGGTGAAGGATGACGGCCTCTGTTGCCACTACTTTCCGGGCGATCGCGTCGGCTAGGGAGAGGCCGGAGGTGTCCGCGAGTGTCACGATCAGGTCGCCCTGATCGGAGAGGCAGCAGGCGATGGGCAGCCGCGGACTGGTGTCAATGGACTCCACCAGCTGGCCGTCGCGGAACGCGGCCACCGTGGTTGCCCCCAGGGTGGCGACCCATATCGTGTCGCCATCGGCCCATATCCCATCGGGAAACGATTCGGTGCCGACTGCCTTGCGGACGTCGGCCCACGTGCCAGCCGGGGCAAGCCGGCCGGATGGCGTGATGGTGAACGCGGTGATTCGCTGCCTCAGTGATTCGGCGACGAGAAGCGTCGAGCCGTCGTCGATGAGGGCCATCCCGTTGGGGAACTCGACCGCATCGGTCGCCACCTCCGCGGTCCCGTCCGGCCGGACCAGGAGGATGCGTCCGGGCTTGGGGTCATCGATGAAATGCCGGAAGCCGACGTCGTCCACGTAGAGGTTGCCCTGGGCATCGCCCGTCATGTCCCCCAGCGGCCCGGCCGCGATGGCGGACAGGTCCGCGTGGTCGTCCCATCCGGTTCCGTTCCAGATGCCGATGCGCTTGTCCCGCATGAGCGACCCGGCCAGCCTGCCATCGGGCAGGAACCATAGTCCGTTCGAGGGTGACTCCAGGTCGAACGCGCGCCATGTCGGGCCCCAGCCCGTCCAGAGGCGGCTGCCCTGGGTGTCGGAGAGCCACAGGCTACCATCGCGGTACCGTGGGCCTTCTCCCCACCGCATGCCGGTTCCTATTTGCCGCGTCATGCGTCGCGTCCCGGGTGAGTAATGAGTGCCTTGGCGAGTTCGGCGGTTTGCTGGTCGAGTTCGGCCGGGCCTGCTGGCAGGGCGTAGGTGTACCGGTCGGGGCGGATCAGGGCGGCGCTCGCGCCGCAGGCCGCGAGCCAGTTACTGGCGGCCGGCCCGGGGTTGGTGACGACGTGCGCGCCGAGCGAGCGCCACGCCTGCCGTGTCTGGGCGTTCGTGTCAGAGATGATGGCGGGGGACCCCATCACGACGAAGTTGTAGCCTGTCACGTCGTCAAGCCTTTCCCCTGCGGCGCCGCGTGGCTGCGGGGCCAGCCGGGCAATGTCGGTTCCTGGCGCGGGTTCTTGCAGTCCGGGGCCGAGCGGCGGCCGGAACTGCTCGATGACCTGCTTGACTCCGCGAACTGGCGGCTGCGCGCCCCGCCCGAGCGATTCCATCAGGTTGGAGTGGCGAGCCGACTCCTCGATGAACGGCCGGACGTGGGCCAGTCGCTCGCTCTGGTAAGTGTCGAGTAGCGCGTCCGCGGCGACCCCGTTGACAACGAGGGCCAGCTTCCAGGCAAGGTTCATCGCGTCGCGCAGGCCGGAACACATTCCCTGGCCGAGCAGCGGCGGCATCTCGTGGGCCGCGTCACCGGCCAGCAGGACGCGTCCGGACCGCCAGCGGCTGACCAGCCGGGCGTTCCACTCGTACACGTCTGCCCGCTGGATCCGGTAGCTGCCCGGGTCGAGCCAGGGCGACAGCATCTCGTAGACATTGCCGGGGTCTTCGACCTCACTGGCCGCCCGGTCATCCAAGATCATGAACTCGAAGCGCAGCTTCGGCGGGAAGATCGGAACATAGGTCACGGGCAGGCCCGGGCGGCAGAAGATCTTGGGCTCGGTGGTCGGCAGGCCGACCGGGGGCCTGAACGGGTGGACGTCGATGATCAGGGAACGCTGGGTTCCCTTGAGGTCCTCATACGGCGCGCTCATCCACTCGCGCACGAAGGAGCGAGCGCCGTCGCAGCCGATGAGGTACTGGGCGTGCACGGTCACCGCGGCGTCCCCATTGGCCTTACGGGCCAGGATCGTGACGCCGGCGTCGTCTTGCCTGATCTCGGTGGCTGCCCAGCCGAACAGGAGGGTCGCGTCCTTGTCCGCCCAGAGCCGCCCGCGCAGCTGAGACTCGAAGTCGGGCTGGTGGAACATGTAGTCGGTGAACCAGCCCTGGTCCGATTCGCGTCCCGGCATCTCAAGCGCCATGAACTCCTCGTCGTCGGCGTCGTAATAGGTCGATGCCCCGGCGACGCGGAGGAAATCCGGCTCGCGCTCGGCCGCCCCGAGGGTCTGCAGGGTGCGCATGGTCTCGTCGTCGAGGTGCGTGGCGCGGGGATGCTGGCAGACGATCCGCCTCGGGTCGATGACCGTCACCGGCACGCCCTTGAGCGACAACAGCCGGCCCAGCGCCAGGCCGGTCGGCCCGGCTCCTGCGATGGCGACTGCCGTTCTGACTTCTTTGTCGAGGTTCATCACTAGTCAGGTTCCTACTTGGAGTGGGCGCCGCTCATGAGGCCGGCGAGGTCTTCGGGTTCGATCATGGATGGCGGCGGCGGCGGACCCCAGTTGTACAGCCCCTTGGCGGCCTCCCAGACCTGGGGCGTCCACAGCGCGTCCTCGATGATGCAGTCGAGATCGGAGTAGTACTCGGAGAAGTTGCCCGCCGGGTCTTTGAGATACCAGAAGAAGTTGGAGCCGATGTGGTGCCTGCCCAGGCCCCAGACGTGGCGCTCAGGGTGCCCTGCGAGCATCGCCATCGCTCCGCGGCCGATCTCGTCGATGTCATCGACCTGCCAGGAGGTGTGGTGCAGGTAGTTGACCGGCGCGCTGGTGACTAGGACGTTGTGGTGGTCGGTCGAGCAGCGCATGAACGCGGCGAGGCCAGGTACGAGGTCGCTCACCTTGAGGCCGACCCCTTCGGTGAAGAACTTCTGGGTAGCCTGCTGGTCGACCGAGCCGATGACTACGTGCCCGAGCTTCCGCGGCCGCACCGGCCCTTCCCGCAGGATTCCGGGGGCACGCGACGTCCCGCGGTCGGCCCGTCCCGGGCCGTTGTACGGCGTCGCGGGCGTTTGCGGCTGCACCAGCCGTCCCGCTACCCGCACGGTCACCTCAACACCTGTGACCGGCTCGGACGCGACGACGCCCCCGTCCTCCACGCGCGCGGCGACGCCGATGGCCTGCAGTTGCCGGCTGACCCGGGCGATGTCATCCTGGTCGTCGGCGCCGATGGTCATCGCGACCAGGCGCCTCGTCGGCGCGGACACCAACCGCAGCTGCCGACCGCCGTCCCTCGTCGCGAGCCAGCCCCCGGCCTCGAGGGCGAGGCCGAACTCCCGGTAGTAGTCCACCGCAGCGCCGACGTCCGGGACGCCGATCGTGACCGAGGACAGCTGGTGAAGAGCCATCAGGGTTTCCCTTCCTGAGCTACGAAGCGCTGGCGGAGCTGGCCGATGCCCGTTATGTAGGAGATGAGCTCGTCTCCCGGGGCCAGGTACTTCGGCGGTTTCCGCGCGATGCCCACTCCTCCGGGGGTGCCGGTGAAGATGAGGTCGCCGGGATACAGGGGCGTGACCGCGGACAACTTCGCGATCAGCGTCGGGACCGAGAAGATGAGCTGTGAGGTGCTCGACTGCTGCACCGTGACTCCGTTGAGCGCGCAGCCGATCTCGAGACGGTCAGCAGGGCCGAGCTCATCGGGCGTCACCAGGTACGGGCCGGTCGGGCTGAACCCCGGATAGGACTTGGCCAGGCTGAACTGGGGCGGAGTGCCGGTGAGCTGGAGCGTCCGCTCCGAGATGTCCTGTCCGACCGTCAGGCCGGCGACGTGGTCCCATACGTCCGCCTCGGGCACGTTGACCGCATCCAAGCCGATGACGACGGTCAGCTCGACCTCCCAGTCCACGGTTTTTGTCGGGAGGGTCACCTCCGTCACCGGGCCGGTCAGCGAGGACTGGAACTTGGTGAAGACCAGGGGCTCAGGCGGCAGGTCGGCTCCCGTCTCGGCCGCGTGATCGCGGTAATTGAGCCCGATGGCGTAGACCTGCAGCGGGCGGGGCGAGGGCGGTCCCAGTTGCTCGGGCGTGAAGGTTACTTCTGGTGATTCAAGGGTGCCCCCAGCCGCCCAGGCACGGAACCGGCCCCACTGGCGGAACAGGTCGGGCAGCCCGGGCCCGTAGGCGCCCGCGCTCGCCGACGCCACGTCCACTCCCCTGCCCGGGCCTGTCACCACGGTCGCCCGGCCGGCAACGTTGGCAATCTTCATTGAACAGTCCGCCTCGCTATCCGCCGACGCCGGCTCCGTCCCGATGCCCTCTATCGGAGACTAATCCTTCTCAGATTCGAATGTCAAGCGATATTCGTGCACTTGTATAAGATTCGCGCTTTGTGTAAAATGCTCTCATGGCAGCAAAGGACGCGGAAACCAGCGCGCAGAAGGTGTCCGCGCAGATCCGCCGGGATATCTACGCGGCCCGGCTGCAACCGGGCGAGCGCTTGAAGTTCCCCGACCTGTGCTCCCGTTACGGCACCAGCGTCGGCGTGGCACGCGAGGCGCTGACAATGCTCGCCGCGGAGCGCCTGGTCCAGCCGCAGGCCCACACCGGATACCGGGTGATGCCGCTATCAATAGAGGAGCTCACCGACCTGACCGTGGCTCGCGTCGATATAGAGTCGCTGACCTTCCGGCATGCCCTCGAGGAGGGGGACCTGCGGTGGGAGACCTCGGTAGTCGCGGCGCACCACCTGCTGTCCAGGCTGCCCGTTCCCGGCGCCGACTCGACTGACGCCGAGCACGAGGCGTGGAGCGCCGCACACCTGGCGTTCCACGCGGCCCTGCTGTCCGGGTGCACAAGCCGCCGGCTCCGCGAGACGGCGCAGGCCCTTCGCGCGGAGGCCGAGCTGTACCGCTCCTGGACCGGGCACCTCAAGCCCGGATCACATCGTGACGTCGCCTCCGAGCACCGCCAGCTCGTTGAGGCCGTGCTTGCACGCGACATCGAGCGGGGCACGCGGCTCCTGCGCGAGCACATCGCCACGACCACGCAGACCCTCATCGCCAGCGCGACGGACTGGGAGCCTTCCGGAGTGCCGGCCTGACCGAGCCCGCCTGGTTCGGAGTGGGCGCGGCCGGGGTAACGCCGTAAAGGAGTGTCTTGATGCGTCTTGTCACATACGTCCAGGCGAGCGGGTGGCCAAGGCTAGGGATCATGCAGGGCGAGACCATTGTCGACCCCGACCGCGCCCTGCGGGCCGCCGCGGGGATGCGGCATCGAGGAGCCGGCGAGGCACCGCAGCTGCCCACCGAGATGGTCGCGTTCTTCCAGGCCGGCCAGCGCGGGCATGACCTTGCCGCGCTCGCGCTGGAACTGGCCGCTGAGCACGGCCCGGCGCTTACCGCGCCGGACGGGGGACCCGCGGTCCTGCCCGCGGAGGCCGTGCGGTTGCTGGCGCCGGTCCCGCGGCCCCGCCGGATCCGCGACTACCTCACGTACAGCGAGCACGCGGCTGGTTCCGGCCTAGCCGTCCCGGCCGCGTTCGCCGCGATGCCGATCTGCTACAAGTGCAATAACGAGACGGTCATCGGGCCGGAGGAGCCGCTGCTGTGGCCCTCGTACACGGAGCAGCTCGACTTCGAGCTCGAGCTCGGCTTCTTCACCTCCGGCGGCGGCGTGAACCTCAGTCCCGACCAGGCCGCGGGCTTGATCGCGGGCTTGACGATCTTCAACGACGTCAGCGCGCGGGACGTCCAGTTCTTCGAGATGAGCCTCGGCATCGGGCCGTCCAAGGGCAAGGACTTCTGTACCGCGATGGGGCCCTGCGTTCTCACCATGGACGAGGTAGACGAGTGGGCGGTCCAGCTGTCGGCCCGCGTCAACGGCGAGACCTGGGCGGCCGGAACTACCGCGGACCGCCAGTTCTCGTTCGCGGAGGTGCTGGCCTGGGCGTCGCTCGACGAGCCGGTCTACCCCGGCGAGTTCTTCGCGGTCGGCACGGTCGGCGGCGGCTGCGGCCTGGAACTGGACCGCTGGATCCAGCCAGGCGACGTCGTGGAGCTAGCGGCCTCCGGCGTCGGAGTGCTGCGAAACCCGGTCGGCGCCCGCCAGGCCGCACCGCCCGGTGCCGGCGTGCGCAGCTACACCGGTGCACCGCGGGCAAGCGCACGCCACTGACTTTCCGCGTGGCGGACCTCCGCATGCCCCGGGCGCGGCGGCCTGATCCGGGGTCACGCACCCCGGATCAGGCGGCGGGCGGCCCGTTGAGAAATAAAACCTTGAGAAATAAAACCTGATGACGGACCTAGGGGAACGGCCTGCTGGCTTTAGCCGACGGTGAGGACGGCCTTGCCGGAGATGCGTCGTCCGGCCGCGGCGGCCAGCTGGACCCGCGTCCTGCCCACGCCGCCGCTGGAACCGGTCACCAGGACGCGCCGGCCGAGCAGGTCACCGGCGAGCCGAAGGGTGCGCAGCGCGGTCAGCCCGGCCATCGGCAGGGCGGCGGCCTGCTCGGTGCATACCCCGGCGGGCAGGGCGGCCAGCCGGGGGGGCGGTACGGCTGCGAGCTCGGCCCAGCCCGCCTGCTCGGCAAGCGCGGTGACTCTTGTTTGACCGCTCGTCCCGGCACGTCAGACTGACGGCGGCTGGCGAGCGCCTGCTGCCCGAGATCCGCGCGGTCCTCGCCGCCGTCGGCCGGGTCAGCCAGACCGCGGCCGGTATCGCGGCCGGCGCGGACGGCATCATGCGGGTCGGCACCGGCCAGGGGCTCGGCGAGCGCCTGGACCATGTGCTCGGCCAGTTGCGGGAAACTGCGCTGGGCCTGCAGGTGCGGCTGGTCAGCGTCTCGCTGGCCGAGCGGACCGGCCAGGTCCGCTCCGGGGAACTGGACGCGGCGTTCATCCGGGGGAGGGCCGCGGCGCCCGGCGTCGAGCTGCTGCCGCTGTGGCAGGATCCGCTAACGGTCGCTGTTCCCGCAACGCATCCTCTCGCGGCCTGGCCGGTCATCCGGCTGCCGCAGCTGAGCGAGATCCCCTTGCGGCTGGCGCCGCGCGAGGACAACCCTGTTTTCCACGACCTGATCGTGGGCGCCTGCGCCGACGCCGGTTTCGAGCCGCTGCCGGGCCCGCCGTTCACAACCCTGTCTCGCCGCGCCGCCCGGACCGCCCAGCCCGGCTCTCCGTCGCCTGCCCGGCGCCTGCGCCAGTGCCGCCAGCCAGTGGCAAGGTAGCTGACTCTGGAGACTTGACGGACAGGCCGGTCGTCGGGAGGTATTTGACTCCGAAGTCGAAACCGAGTCCGTAGCGCTGTCCAATCTCGATGCCGGACGCTGTGAGCCGTTCGAGCAGCCGGGAGTGGGCAAGCGCGGCGGCGTCCAAGCCGCGCAAGCCGGTGTCCCGCGAGAGGTCCATCACGGGAGCGGGCGCCAGACGCCGTTACCGAGACAATCTCAGGCGTGGCAGGCACGATGAACCCATGACCTTTGACTGGCCCCATGAGCTGTTCAACTGACTGTCCCCATGAGCTGTTCAGCCAGTTCGACTTGCAGTGGAACCTGGCCCATGGACCGTCGCTGGAGACGCTCACCGATGAGGAGTACCTCTGGGAGCCCGTTCCCGGCTGCTGCTGGAGCATCCGCCCGACCGGGCCCGGCGGCCGCGGCGAGTTCGAGCAGGTCTTCGCCGGCTGGGACAGCGGCCCCCTGGCCCACATGCCGTCAGGATCTTCCGCGGCCAACGCCGCCTGGACCGCGATCGCCGCGATGTCCCAGAACCTCCTGCGCGCCGCCGGAGTGCCCGCCGGCCCGCTGCTCGCCAAGGCCCGCACCGCGGCGATCCGCCGCGACATCATCGCCGTCGCCGCCCGCGCCGCCCGCCGCGGACGAGGCCACATCACCCTCCGCCTGCCCGAAGGCTGGCATCGCGGGCACGAGTGGACCACCCGGTGGACAAAACCGTCAGCGCCGGCCCCCGCGCCGGCACCGGGCCGCCTGCGGCAGCGGCCTGACCACCCCGAACCCCGTCATGCACCCCCACGCCGCCAGGCACCCCAACCCTAGCCCCGCACCCGCAGGCCACGGACCAGCCGCACAAAAGGGTGAGCGGCGAGAC
>Ga0070737_10005302_pt1 | contig 12394 bp, 10 predicted proteins | sample Coa_R1_10_FD_66438 | JGI IMG/M metagenome (GOLD analysis project Ga0070737, IMG submission 66438) | Surface soil microbial communities from Centralia Pennsylvania, which are recovering from an underground coalmine fire - Coalmine... | ecosystem: Environmental > Terrestrial > Soil > Unclassified... | reverse complement strand
CTCCTGATTTGATGCCTCCTCTTCTACTAGGAAAACCACGTATATTCGACCCGAAGGATTAAGCTTGATACACACTTGGCACACCCGCTCTAATGGGAAGTCCCTGTGCATTACTAGGGTGAAGAAGCCTATTTTACTCAGGTAAAGCCGAGCCCTCTTCTTTTTGTTTCCACCCTGCCCCACCACCCTGATATTGGAAAGCCTCCAACCCGACTGCGGGTAAACCAAGGAAAGGTACCTGTGGGGCTTCTTCACCCTCGGCTTGTTCGCGAGACCTTCGAAGAACCTTTGGCGCGCCTGGTAGAGCCTCTCGGCCACCTGCTGGGCAACTTGGGAGTGTAGCGATTGGAACTCTGGGTTCAGTTTTCTGAGGTCTAAAGCGAGTTGCCTAAGCTCGTTCCTACTCATCGAGTGCTTGTTTTTCTTATACTCCTCCTCTTCGGTGTGCAAGAGCGTGTTATAGAGTTTACAGGCTACTCGGAGCTGGGTTTCTAACACCCGCGCAGTGGTCTTCGACGAGTACGCCCTGAACTTGTAGGCTCTCACACGCACACCAACTATTCTTTCACATACGTATTTATACCCACGTGATCCCCGCCTTAAAAGGCGGGGTTTTGGAAAGTTTATAAAACCACTAATCGCCAACAAGTAACTATGGATTATCTTGGCTTTGTTAGGGTATCAGCGTATATCTGAAGGCATTTTGAATCACTTAGTTTTATCTTCGTATACTTGGCTCGCTATTACCAAGTATTAAAATTAGGTGTTCCCTACGAGTTAAACCTCTCATTATCCTTATATATATGTATGCATGCATAGTTGCTGGACCTCTATGGTTAGGGTGATCTCGATATCGGATGATGTGTACGAGAAGCTTGTTGGTATAAAGGGTGATAAGTCGTTCTCCGAGGTATTAAGAGAGCTACTGAGAGAGCACGAGAAAAAATGTGGTAGTAAACACCCACTAGATGAAATATTTGGTGTATTGTCTCCGCAAGAAGCTGATGAATTAGAGCTGGAAATTAATATGAGGAGAAGGGTGCCGCCGAGGAGTATCCGATGACCATTCTGGATTCAAACGTGATACTAAGAATAATGCGAGGCGACAAGAAGGTCAAGCAATTCGTAGAGGATCGCTCCGATACTGTGGCCACTACAATTTTTAATGTGTACGAACTATTAAGGGGAAGAGGCATCACAGTTGACTATTTTAAAGGTTTTGAGGTCTACGGCTTCTCGGAGGCCGAAGCGGAGGCGGCGTCTGAGATCTACCGAAAACTCAAGGCCAGCGGTAAAATGAAGGGTGAGATTGACATACTCATCGCCTCAATAGTTAAGCTAAAAGGGGAAACAATAATAACCACTGACAGAGATTTTATTGAAATAGGAGAAATAATTCAAATCAGTGTGCTGACACCCCCACCTTAGCTTTACACACAGCTTGCATCCTTTTAGCCTTATGAATCTCAGGTTGTGCTCTCTAAACAGAGAATCGTTAGTATGCCTCTCAGGTTTGTAGGCCAACCATGAGTCGTAGGCTGGGATAGCCCTTTAGAGACCCACTCCCCCAAAAATATTTTATGCATTAATTGCTCGGAGGGAAGCTCTTTAGGGCTTAGCAGTGTAGTGGTTTCGCTAACACCTATGGGTGTAGTCTCCAGCAAAGATGGTGTCCGGATAACGCTTCTCTAAGCTTAGATGTCACACACAGCACCCTGATCCGGACACTATTCGAGCAAAGGAGCAAAGGTTATATGGTGGGTTAGGGGTTTAGTTTGAAGGGTTTGTCGCATAGAGTTGTCGTTGGAGTAGCCACTGTCAGTGGCTGCTATTTCCTAGAATCCGATATTGGACGTGAGGAGTGGGCTAAGAGGGGTCCTTATCTTTCTGGCGAGAGTGTGAATTCTTTGAGCTATGATGTGCATAGCGGTGCGCTTTATGCCGCTACGCACACTGAGGGTGTATTCGTTTCTAGGGATCGTGGTGAGAGTTGGAAGCAGAGCAGCAGGGGTCTGCATGTGCGTAAGGCTTGGACTATTGGTGTTGACCCCCATAAGGAGGGGAGGCTCTATGTGGGTACACAGTACGGTCACTTGTTTCGATCGGATAACAGCGGTGCTTCTTGGGTTGAGGTCACAAGTCTGTATGATGCTCCCCACCGCATGGAGTGGGGTATAGATTGGGGGATGGGTACACTTGGGTTGGCTATCCACACCGTTAAGTTCGACCCTGAACATGAGGGGCGCTTCTACATCATAGCATCTGGGAACGGTGTGTACCGCACCGATGATGATGGTGAAAGCTGGAAAACGCTGCGCGGCGGCCTCCTAGAGAGTTGCCCAGCGTTCGCTGAGCGACCGCAAACGAGCGATGCCTCACAGGTGGAGACACTTGACTTCCACTTAAATGGGGTTCACAAATGCGCTCACAAGCTCGCCCTATCTAGAAGGAACCCTTCGAAGCTATACCAGCAGAACCACTGCGGAGTGTACAGCTCCCAGAATGCGGGTGAGGACTGGGAGGATCGTAGCCCTGATAATGAGCACCGACACGGCTTCGGTATAACGGTCACGGATGATGATACAGTGTACACTGTCCCCGCATATCAGGGCATATGTAGAGAGCACAACTCGTGCATTAAGGGGGAGTTGAATGTTTACAGAGGCAGACAGGGCGGTGATGCGTGGGAAGCGTTGAAGACCGGTTTACCACGCAGCGTTCATACCTGTGTTCTAAGGGATGCGCTTTCATCCGATAACTTGGAGCCATCAGGAGTATATTTTGGCACCACTTCGGGTGATGTGTACGGCAGCGTTGATGGTGGGGAAACTTGGAGCAAGCTCCTTGAGGGAGTTGGACGAATACAGGGTGTAGACAGCTTCGTGATCAGCTGATACCATTTTTCAGGTTAACACTCGAATAAGCGTTGAGGCCTCATTATGTCCCTTGACATGTACTCTGTTAAAATCTAAAACAGTTTAAACATTGCAGCCGTGAATTCACCCACGCCCGTCCTTATCGTAATGACAATATGCTAACTGATTGGTCGATATCACTTTTATCCGCGGATTACCAGAAGAGCCGGTAATCCCTTCGAAGGGGTCCACCTGAATTAGAGGTTAATAGTGTTTGCAAGTCGGACACTGACGAGGGTGTGTATGCGGCTGGTACAGTATTTTTGTTTAAGATAAACTCTTTTTCTGTTTTTCTATATTTTTGTTTTAAAAACGATAAAGACCGAAAAACTTATCGCGTACTTCATGTAAACATAAGTATGTCAAACAAAGTCATCACCTTCGGCGAAGAAATAGGTCCGGGACCTGGATAAACATCTTATTATTTTTATTTAATGGGCTGCTTTAATTAATGTTTTTTAATTTTTTCACATCATATTTAGCTTTTTTAAAAATGATGGGGCGGTGGTGTTTTGCGTTGTCTATTACTATTACACGTCTTTATGTATCGTAGTATAGAATCCATATTGTTGTTATTGCATAATTTCATGTGGTGGCCGGAAACGTGCTTGATTTGATTATAGTGAGTCTGTTTTAAAGCGTAATAGTAATATACTAGGCGCACCAATAATATTTATCATGCTGATACAGAAGAAGAACGTTAGAGGCGACTTGTATCGGAAGATTGTAGATGGCATACTCGAATTGGGTTCAAGAGACATTAGTGGTGTAAGCCGACTGACTAATATTCCATATAATAAGGCTATTACTGGTTATAAGAGGATAAGGAGAAAGCTGGGTCTTAAGATCCGCGCGTCGCCGAACACTGCAGTTCTAGGCCTCAGATACGTTGGCTTTGAGGTCACCCCTCATCGAGATTATAAAGGCGTAGCTTTCACAGCATTGAAGAGTGTATCCAGCCTGAATTATCTTGGGGTTAACGCGAATGCTCCGCAAAACATTTTCGGGGTGCTATACGCACCTCGGAGCTCTAATGGGGACGAGTATTTGAACATCTTCGACCTCCTTGTCGAAATGGGTTTCCTGACGGGTTACTCGATAACAAAGTTCAACCTATCCGAACGTTACAGTGTGAGGCCCGATTATATTGATTGGAGAACTGGAGGATACGTGTTCGACTGGAACTCACTGGTTCCAAGGAAACCAGAGCCTGATAGTTTTGACGCAGCGGAAAAGCCTATGGCGGACAAAATAGACCTACTCCTATTGAAGGAGTTAGAGTTTGACGCCACCAGGAGTTTCCCCGAGATTTCGGCCGCACTCGAAAATAAGCATGGTGTAAAGATTAGCGATAGGCTCCTCCTCTACCATTACTCTAACCACCTTGTTGCTCACAAGATGTTCACTAGATATAGGGTGTTCCTGTCACTTGAGGATAAACTAGGAGTATACCTTCATGCGAAAGTTGACTCGAATAATAGGGATGAATACCTCGATTCGGTGAGGAGTATCCCATACCTTGACCGTGAATTGCTTTCAGACGACGGGGACTGCTGGTCGGACCATTACCTTCCACCCTCGGATTACGGTAACTTCATACTCTACGTGCAAACAAGGCTTTTGCCGCTAGCTCGCGAGTTAAAGATTATTACCGCGCATCCAAAGAGCTTGACTTCCTTCACAATCCCGTATGAGTTGTTCGATGAAGAGAGTGGTGAGTGGAGACACGACCCAGCGCTTGACGCGGAAAGGGTTATCGCAAAAGCAAAGGAACTTAGGGGAAAGCCCACTTCAACGCTAAAACCCGAATGGGTTAGATCATCACGCACTTAAGTGAACAACTGTTGGCTCATAAGATGATATTATAAGAAACCTATATATAGTGGAAGAACGTTTTGCAGAATATGGTTTCAGATGAACTACGTCCAGATTTTTTGGATAAGAAGATTGCGTTAGTGCAGAAGGTTATGAAGGAGCTAGAGGTCGACCTTTGGTTGGTGTTTACGAGGGATGGCGCCCCGGACCCTGTCGCGGCTGATATCGGGCTTGGAGGAGCCATGGCTAGGACGGCTGGCATTATAGATGTTAATGGTGACAAGTGTGCGATTGCTTGGAGACCTGATGCAGAGGCCGTCAAGCAGAGTGGATTCTACGATAAAGTGTTTTATTATGAGGATGAGGGAATATCGCCGAAGATTAGGGAGTTTATCCTAAATAGGGGGCCGAAGCGTATCGCCGTGAATAGCAGTCAAGATTTCGGCGTAGCTGACGGCCTTACACACAGTATGCGAAAATACTTGGAGGATGCTGTAGGCGAATACGCTGAGAAGCTTGTTTCAGCCGAAGACCTAGTGATAGCTTTCAGGTCACGTCTTCTCCCAGATGAGGTTGAACTAGTCAAGAGTGCAATATCAAAATGTGAAGATATTCTGGAGGCGGCGGCCGAAGGCATAATTAGGGCTGGGAAGACTGACCGCCAGATTCATGAGGAAATACTGGGGGAGGTGCGAAGAGCCGGCTTGGAGACCGCTTGGCCGGAGGCTGGTTGCCCATCTGTGACAGTTGGAGCCGACCCAGTTGGCCACGTGGGATACAACAACAGTGTTGTAGAGAGGGGAAAGCTAGTTAGGTTGGACTTTGGTGTAAAATACGGCGGCTACTGCTGTGACCTCCAACATGTTTACTACGTGGGTGGAGAACCGATTCCTAAGGAAGACCAGCTGATGTTCGAGACTGCTTGCGAGGCCAACGATGCGGCCATAGCCAGCATCAAACCTGGTGTGCCAGGCTACATACCCGATCAAGCAGCGAGGAGGGTTGTCCTAGGGGCGGGTTACCCCAACTATTGGCATGGTACAGGTCATCCCGTTGGTCGCCTTGTGCACGAGGTGGGTCCGAGGCTTGCTCCCAAGGACTCGAAGGATTACGCGGCCGCGGCGAATAAGTTTCTTCAGCCAGGTATGGTGCTAACCGTTGAACCCTCGGTGTTCGGTAGGAGCGGCATGTGCAATCTAGAGCAGGATGTTCTCGTCACCGGGAGCGGTGTGGAGCGTCTTTCGAAGCGTCAATCAACAATCACAGTAATCGAGTAAGCAGCCAACGTAACCATTACCAAGTCTTTAAGGCTCCACTCATTACTGGTAATCAAAGTCTAGCCTATTATCGTTGAGCCGTCGGTTTGAGCGAGGATTTAACCTGCAATAGATTTAAGAGCGCATATAGGAATCGCGGTTAACGCATGGCACACGTGGGGTTGACACCTTTGAACCCCTCTCTGGCCATAAGGGGGAGACAAGTGACTATGGTGGAAGCTCCCATCCTTTAGGTGGAGCGCTTCAAGTAAAAACGTTGGGGTGTACCCGCTTGGAAAAAAATGCAAGCTGGTCGGTGGTATCTTCATCTTTTCGGGTTCAGGTATTCGAATAGTAGATTGAGTTGTAGCTGTAGCCTGAGACTGGATTGTAATAGACTCCCTTCACGTAGGGTTGAATGAAGAAGTAGTTGTCTGGTGTTGGCGTCCAAGCGTATGGGGCGTAATAGTAGGTGTAGTTGTACACGTATTTAGCTTCTTGTAATTGCTGCGTTGCGTTGGTGAGGAACGGGAGGCTGAAGAGCATGTTGTTAAGAGAGGACACATTCATCCACGCCACCAGCCCATCTAGTGTTGTGAAAGCCGCGTCTATGCATTGGTCATATGGGTCGGGCCAGTCGGGGTAGTAGGGTGTCAAAGCCGATATGGGTGAGGTCTTTGCGCTGGTTATCTCACTGATAAGAAGTGAGAGGGTTATGGGCGCTATGGACGCCTGCACACCAATCTGTGAGAACCCTGAAATAATTATCTCTAGTTCAGCCTGGAGACCTGGGCCGACCGGTGCCACAACGGTGATTGGGATGGGTGGTAACACCGGTTTTGTGGGGTTACCTAACACTGTGCCGTTGGGCATGGTTACCTGGTAGCCCATCTGCCATAAGCTGATATTCAGGTATCTGGCTGCCAAGTTAATATTGTACTGATAGTTAGGTATTTCGAGTTGTTTGAATATGGGAAACACGGGTGAAACCGGGCCATAGTACTCCTCCGCGTACGGTTTTCCATTGTAGGAGTAGGCTTCGTCAAGGATTGCGGTATAGTTAATTGCGTGAACGAGAGCGAATCTTAGGTCGGTGTTGTTGGTTGGAAACCGCTGCGTGTTAAATTCTAGCGCATAGAAGCCGATTGGTGGGCTTGCGTTAAATAATATGTCGCCAAACGAATATAGGTTCTTGTATTGATAGGAGTTGTACATTTGCCCGAAGAAGGGTATCGACACGTAGGACATCTGTGCTTGGTTGGTTGCGAACGCCTCAACCCTGTCGGTATGGGATAATCCGTAGTTGATGATCACCACTGGGATATGAGCGGGCTCAAGGTTTGGAGTGTTCACGGCTGAATTATTATCCCAGTAACTGGGGTTTCTCACAAGAGTGATTGTTGAGAGTGAAGACTGCACAGATCTAACCATATACGGCCCAGTTCCGGGTCCACCGTTACTATCAAAATAGGTGTTAACATTGTTCGCCTGCACCCCGCCGTGACTGTCAACGTAGATTGGGTCAACGATCGCGCCCCACCAGCTTGCTATGTCCGTTAGGAAATACCTGTAGTGTACGAGTAGGTTAACCTTGAAAGTCATTGGCCCAGAAACAACGTAGGCTTGATTGGGGTAACTTATGAGGCGTTGTACCGTGGTGTTATCGGTGTTAAAGTTACTCAGAATGTTGTTCAGGTACTTAACCACGAGTGTGGTGTTAGTAAGCACAGCCGGGTTACCAGTGGCGTAAGCCAAGGCGGATCTCAGACCCCAGGGTAAGGCGTAGCCTGTCTGGGTTAAGGATGTACCGTTCACGGTTAGCCCTAGATAATTCGCTATCCCAACGGCCTGCCCGTCATATACCTCACGCACGAAGCTAAACCACACACCAGCCGCGGTTAGTGGGTCACCGTTACTGAATACTACGTGGGCGCGAATTGTGAAGGTATAGTTCTGATACCCGTTGGAAACAGTATAGTTTGACGCGAGTGCCGGGACAACCTGCACTACACTTGAACCGTTAAATTCCACAAGCTCTTGGAAAACGCTTGCAAAGAAGCTCACATCTGGTGGTGCGAACCCGAACGCGGGGTCCAATCCGTCGGGAGCAGAAGTCTGCGAGTCGTCCACAAACACACTTGAGTTTGATGGAGAAAGGCCTGTTTGGAGACTGGTTGACGTAGAAGAAGATGTGGAGGCACTTGTAGATGACCCAGGAGTTGGAGGAGTGGTTGTGGTGCGACTGCTCTCAGGGGTGGAAGGCTTCCTTGTAACTGAGAACAGCAACAAGGAGGCGATAACAAGAACAACCACAACTATACTGAGAGTCCAGACTCGACTGATACCTCTACTACGATGGAGGGTGAGCATTCATAGAGGAATTTGTGGGTAAATATAAACCCTGCTTAATAAGGTGAACAGTGTATTTTTAAAATTATGATCGTAAGCTATTTTTCCCCTAAAAGATTATTCTCATAAAAAATTTCTTATTTACACTATTTGATTCTCATGCAATTGTCGTGGTTATCCGTCCAAGTGTTAGCAGGGCCCAATTATATTCTGGGTTAATATTTCGCATAGATGATCGACTATAGATGTTTGCCGGTTTCTCTTCAGACGTTCCTTAAAATCAGTGTTAGATATGTTGAGCTTGGACTCCAACGCGCCATTAATAACTTGATATGACATGGGCTTGTAGTTTATTGATGTCATTGTACACTGGTTTTGTGATGCATGCTTGATTTTTTAGGTAGGTTTCATTTACCCTCGTTCATATTTCCAGCCCTTATTATGTTTTACTAATAACTCGTATTTATTTATATAAAGTAAACATTGCTATAAATTTTTGAATTTAAAATGTACCTACTTATAATTAAGCTTATATTAGTCTGTTAAGAGACGTTAGATGCTCCTATGCCCATGCGGGGTTGTTTCAGGGGTGTTAGGACGCTTCTAGCATCGTATGTGTTGAGCGACACGTCGTTGTGTGCTGGGTATGTTTCAGCAGCGAGCCTAAGAAGAAATTATTTGAGGAGGAACAGAACAAAGCTGGGGAGGTTATGCGAGTTTAACCAGACGCTTGACGCCCTAGTTACCCACGGTATCCTCAAAGCTAAGGGGGATGTAAACCCTTTTTATACACTTAACCCCGATAGGCCCGATTTTTTCACGCTTTATTTAAGAAAGAAGGTTAGGGTGTCGCCCGGTTACCATAGGAGTATGGCTTTACACGCTAGACTCATTGCCTTGAGAAGCAATATCGGGGAATATGAAACGGGCACATTCGCGTGGTTGTCATGGCAGTATAAGCCCAGTGTAGTTGTGCGCAGACCAAGGAGGCTTGGTTTGGCATCTAGCGGGGGTAATATTAGGTGGAAGATACAGGACACCGAGCGCAACAGCCTGCGTGTGAACCTTGTTTTTGACCCCCCGCTACGTATGGGAGAAATCGTGGAGTACGGTTTCTATACATGGACTCGTGAATACTACGCTAGAAGTAGGGCGGACGCTTTAGAGAGGTTCGGTGAAGAATGGGTACGTGAGGGGTTATTGGTTAGAAACGAGACCGAGTTTATTGAGCTAGTTGTAGTACCTCACAGAAAGTATCAGACTGCGAGAGTCGATGTGGATGCCCAAGAGAGCTTCACTAAACCTGGTTGGAATGGAAGAACTTTGAAAACCTTCGAGACTGGCGAGGATACACTTGTATGGTCTTGTCACCACCCAGAGACAGCACGCTACTTTATAGCCTGGATTCCCCCGACTGAAGAATAATAACGGTGTAACATGTTTGAAAAAGATTTTTAATGTTTAATAGTATCCTTTATAAGCTCAATGATTTCTTTAATAAATTGTTATTATCTGGCATATAATTATATATGTGGAGAGTGTAGATAAAATGATGATTCAGCATTCAAAGATCCTTAATGCTGATAAATTGGTGTTAGCTGATAAAGAAACTATCGCTTTTAACGGCTTCATTCGGCGAATAACGTCTAAATCATTAAATTTAATTTGCATGATTAGAGGGGCTTCAAAGAGCTTGTGGAAGACATATTGGAAATACTATTTAAACCTGCGGAGCTCATGTTTGAATACTGTGGCTCGCCGAAGGAGACGTGTGATTAAATCCCCCTTAAGACTCTGTCTGTCATCTATGTTAGTGTATTCGAGTGGGCTTATGGTTTTTAGTAAACCCATAGCTTTTATGGAGCTAGCCCTTGATAGGGGGCTATACACGCTGAGTTATGTTTCGGTGGTAAATGATTCGGTATATGGTTCCTATGGGTTTGTTAGCCTATTTTCTCAAACGGGGAACAGTGTGGGTGAAGGTTGAAAACATGATTAGCGAATCTAATGATTCGGGTGTTGTGAGGAGTATACGCCTTTCACGCCAAATGGACGAAGCCCTGCGGAGGGAGGCTGAGGAGAAGGGGGTGAGCGTAAACACCCTCATCATGGGCATACTACGCCGCTACCTGGAGTGGGACAGGTACGCTGAGAGATTCGGTTACATCTCGATCATGGGTGTAGAGTACCAATCAATAATAGAATCGCTGAGCAACACGAAACTCGTCTACCTTGCACATCAAGTGGGCGTTCACAAGAACAGGGAGGGCGTGCTCTTCTGGTTTAAAGAGTGGAGCCAGGCCAACTTCCTATCATACCTAAACCTACAGTGTAGGTACACGCGTATAGCGGAGTGTGAATTCACCAAGGACCGCGGTCGAACCCTCATCAATCTCCACCACAACTTCGGCAGAAAGTACTCATCCTATCTCGCCTAGTGTATCCGCGCATCCCTTGAATCATACTCAGCACCGAACCCAAACATAAAATACAGCGATAATTCGGTAACATTAAGCTTAGAAGGAGTTGACGATTAAAAACCAAAGCTTGAGTAAGGATGCTAAAACCCGTAGTGGACCTATCTTTGGGGGATAACCCCCAAGGCATATGGATTAGGGCATCAAAGACACCTTTACCAGTTTAGTATATCGGAGAAGGGGGGATAGGCTAGTGTTTGGGCATCGATGTTCAGTGTAGTGTGTATTATTTTTGAGCAATAAATTACTACCACCTTAAACTTTATATTCGAGCAATGGACCGTGTACTCTTTAAACCAGTAGGTTTAAATCTAATTCTATTTTTAAGTGGGGTAAGAGATAAGTATGGATGATGGGGTGGTACTTGAAACACGTGGCCTCAGTGTCGGTTATAAGACGCGTAGGGGGTTATTGTGGGCTGTTGAGGATGTGGATTTGAGGGTGCGGAGAGGAGAGGTTCATGCGCTTGTGGGTGAGAGTGGCTGTGGGAAGAGCACTCTTGGCCTCTCCCTCAGCCGACTTCTTCCAAGCTCTCAGGTTGTCTACAAGGGTAAGATTATGTTTAATGGGGTCGACCTAGCTCAGCTCAAGGAGGGCGAGGTTCAGCGTTATAGGGGAAGCGGGATAGCCACCATTTTCCAAGAGCCGATCACGAGCCTTAACCCAGTGCTCAAGGTTGGTGAGCAGATAGCTGAGTCGCTCACGATGCGATCCCTTAAGATGTATAGGGCTAGGGGTTATAATCAGGAGGCCAACAGCCGCATACTCGGCTTCAACCAGGGTGCTCTGCTGCTTGCGAGAGCCAAATCACTCTACATAAAGCATAAGGATGAAGTACACAACCTACTATCTAAAGTTGGCATACAGGACCCATTGAGGGTGGCGAACATGTATCCCCATGAGTTAAGTGGGGGTATGAACCAGAGGGTGATGATCGCCATGGCCATCGCTCAGAGGCCAATACTACTTGTAGCCGATGAACCCACAACCGCACTCGACGTGACGACTCAAGCCCAAATCCTCCGGTTAATAGGTTCTCTTATACGTGAGTACGGTATGTCCGTGCTCCTGATAACCCATGACTTGGGTGTTGTGTCCGCGGTTGCTAACCGTGTTTCGGTTATGTATGCTGGGAGAATAGTTGAGGAAGCTGATAGAAAAAGTGTTATCGAAAACCCACTACACCCGTATACACGCGGTCTCATAGCGAGTTTCCCGAAGGGTACAAAGAAAGATGCGTTAAACCCCATACCAGGCAGTGTCCCACCTCTCGGTAGATACCCTCCGGGCTGCCGCTTCCATCCCCGATGCCCTCAGGTGTTTGAAAAGTGTAGGGCTATTGAGCCAAGCATTACGGAGCCATCAGGGGGGAGAAGGGTTGCCTGTCACCTTTACAACTAGCTAGGTGTAACGCTTTGACTGCGTCCGACCGCGTGATCTTATCTGTGAATAATCTGGTCAAGCACTACCCGGTTCGAACCAGCTTTATATCCAGACTCAAACGTCACCCGAAGCTGGTCGTCCACGCGCTTGATAATGTCAGTGTGAGCGTAGCGGAGAACGAGACGCTTGGTATTATAGG
>Ga0070737_10005301_pt1 | contig 12397 bp, 10 predicted proteins | sample Coa_R1_10_FD_66438 | JGI IMG/M metagenome (GOLD analysis project Ga0070737, IMG submission 66438) | Surface soil microbial communities from Centralia Pennsylvania, which are recovering from an underground coalmine fire - Coalmine... | ecosystem: Environmental > Terrestrial > Soil > Unclassified... | reverse complement strand
CGCCTCGGCCATCCTTCGGGCGTGCTGCCCGTCGGCGCCCGCGTGGTGGTCGAGGAAGGTGTGCCGCGCGCCGAGTTGGTCGCCGTGTACCGCACGGCGCGCCGGCTGATGGAGGGCTGGGTGCGGGTGCCCCAGCGGGTGCTCGCCGCCGCGCCCGTCGGCGCCGCGCGCTAGAGAGAGCGAGGGGAGGGGCATCATGCGCGACTTCGGCCTGCCGCTGCTCGCCACGACCGTCGTGGGCTCGCACGGCAAACCGAGCTGGTGGTTCGCGGGCGTGCGCGCCTGGGAGGCCGGCCAGTGGGGGCCCTACGACCTCGAGGAGATGGGCAACCACGCGGTCGATGTGGCCATCCGCGACATGGAGGAGGCCGGCATCGACGTCATCACCGACGGGGAGATGCGCCGGCTCGACGGCTACGTGGACAGCTACTACGCGATCATCCGCGGCATCGAGCCGCTGCCCATCCCGCGCAAGGACGGCCCCTGGGGCTACGACCAGCAGCAACGCTACCGCGCCGTGGGTGTCATCGAGCCGCCCCCGGGCGGGTTGGGCATCGTGAAGGAGGTCCAGTACGCGCTGGGCCGCACGCAGCGGCTGCTGAAAGCGACCTGCGCGGGCCCACTGACGTTCGCCTCGCGCATCGAGCCGGGCGGGCCGTACCGCGACGTGGTGGCCATCGCCGAGCGGTTCGCCGAGGTGGTCAACCGGGAGCTGCGCGCCCTGGTGGACATCGGCGTGCGGTGGATCCAGCTCGACGACCCGGCGCGTGGCAACGTCAGCGGCAAGGAGATGGCCCGCATCTTCAACCTGGCCACCGAGGGCGTCAACGCCAAGCTGGCCTACCACCTCTGCTTCGGCAACCGCTACGGCCGCTCCCGCTTCAAGCGCAGCTACCGCCCGTACTTCCCCGACCTGCTAGAGGCGCGCGCCGAGCAGTTCGTGCTGGAGTTCGCCAGCCGCGAGATGGCCGAGATCGAGCTGTGGAGCGAGTACGGCCAGGGGCGTGAGCTGGCGGCGGGCGTGGTGGACGTCAAGTCGTTCTACATCGAGACCCCCGAGGACGTGGCGGCCCGCATCCGCAAGGCGCTCCAGCACTGCCCGCCCGAGCGGCTGATGCTCGCGCCCGATTGCGGCTTCGGGTGGAGCCCACACAACATGTGTGTGCCCAAGCTGCGCGCGCTGGTGGCCGGGGCGCGGCTGGTGCGCGCCGAGCTGGGCGTGCGCGACTAACCGCCGCGAGTAGTCTTCGCCCGTCAGGGGACGAGGCGCCGAGCGGCCCGCGGCGCTAGGCAGCGAGCAGGGCGGCCAGCGCGGCGGCGTCCGGCTCGGCCTCCAGGCGCCATAGGCGGCCCAGCAGCGCCCCGGCCCGCTCGGCGCCCAGCACCGGCGCGGTCACCGCGCGGAACTTCGCCGCCAGCGCCTCGTCGCTCAGCGGGTTCTCCAGCGTGCCACTGGCGTGCGGCACGAATATCTCCACCGGCCGGCCGTCGACCAGGTGCGCCACTAGCCGCGCCTGGTCCTCGGCCAGCGCCGGCTCGGCTGTGGCGGTCACGCGCTCGCGCAGCGCCACCACGTCGGGCCGCCGCACGACGGCGTCAGTGAACTGCGCCGGCCCGGCGGCGTCGTCCAGAAACCCCACCGCCGCGCAGTGGTACACGCTGAACTTGCCCTCCAGGCCGGTTTGCGGCGCGCGCTTGCCGCACAGCTCCAGCACCAGCGGGTGCACGTGCAGCTCGAGGCGCGCCAGCGCCGCCGCCTCGTAACCCTGTGCGCGCAGCTGGCGCGCGGCATCGATCGCCGGGTGCGTGACCACCCCGCAGGCGTAGGGCTTGAAGGCGTTGCGGTGTACCTCCCAGCGCTCGCCCAGCGCCGCGGTCAGCGCCGCGGGGTCGAAGCGCGTGGAGAGCACGGCCCCGAAGCCGCGCCGGCCGGCGAGTGGCTCGGCGGGCGCGGTGAAGCCCTCGCGGGCCAGCAGCGCCGCCAGCACGCCGTTCTCCGCCGCCTTGCCGGCGTGCAGCGACTTGCACATGGAGCCGAACATCTCGCGCAGCCCGGCCGCCTGCGCCGCCGCGGCGCCCAGTGCCCACGCCGTGTGCCGCGCGTCGAGGCCCAGCAGCCGCGCCGCCGCCGCCGCCGCGCCGAACACGCCGGCAGTACCCGTCACATGCCAGCCCGCGTCGTAGTGGGCCGGGCACACGCTCAGCGCCACGCGCGCCGCCACCTCGAACCCCACCACAAACGCGGTCAACAGCTCGGCGCCGCTGGCCCGCCGCCACTCGGCCACCGGCAGCGCCGCGGCCGCCACCGGCGCGCTCGGGTGCAGGATGGTCGGCAGGTGCGTGTCGTCGTAGTCCAGCACGTGGGCCATGATGCCGGCCACGCGCGCGGCGTGGATCAGGCTCGTGCGCTCGGCCGTGCCCCACAGCGTGGCCTGCGGCGCGCCGCCCAGTGCCCGGGCGACCTCGCGCGCGATGCGGACGGCTGGCTCCTCGGCCGCGCCCAGCGCCACGCCCACCACGTCCACGAGCGCCCGCTTGGCCGCGTGCTGCGTCACGGCCGGGATCTGGTCCAGCCGCGTGTCGGTCACGAACGCCGCCAGCCGGGCGGTGACCCCCTCGCCGGCGACAGGCTGCTGCTCGCTCATCGGCTCCTCCTCGGGCGCGGCTTACTCGTAGCGCGCCACTTGCTCGGTGGCCCGGCGGAGAAACTCCGCCAGCGGCATCGGGCCACGGTTCTCGCCCGAGCGCTCGCGCACGGCGACCGCGCCGGCCGCGACCTCCTTATCGCCGACCACCAGCATGTACGGGACCTTCTGGAGCTGCGCATCGCGGATCTTGGCCTGCATGCGCTCGCCGCGGCCGTCCACCTCCACGCGCAGGCCGGCGGCGCGCAGCTCGGCGGCCACCTGCTGGGCGTACGGGACGTGCCGGTCGGCGACCGGGATCACCACCGCCTGCACCGGCGCCAGCCACAGCGGGAAAGCGCCCGCGTAGTGCTCGGTGAGAATCCCCAGGAAGCGTTCGTAGGTGCCGTAGATCGCGCGGTGGATCATCACCGGCCGGTGCGGCTGGCCGTCCTCGCCGATGTACTCCAGCGCGAACCGCTCCGGCTGCTGGAAGTCGAGCTGGATGGTGGCCAACTGCCACGAGCGGCCCAGGGCGTCGTCGATGTCCACGTCGATCTTCGGGCCGTAGAAAGCGCCCTCGCCGGGCTTCAGCTCGTAGGGGATGCCGTTGGCCTCCAGCGCCTCCGCCAGCGCGCGCTCGGCCTGCTCCCACAGCGCCGGGTCGCCCAGCGCCTTCTCGGGCCGCGTGCTGAGGTAGTAGCGGCGCGGGAAGCGGAATAGGTCGTAGATCGCGCGCTGGAAGTCGAGCACGCCCGCCACCTCGGCCTGGATCTGGTCCGGCCGGCAGAAGATGTGCGCGTCGTCCATGGTCAGCTGGCGCACGCGCAGCAGGCCGTTGAGGGTGCCGGAGCGCTCGTTGCGCAGCAGCCGCGTGGTCTCCGCCAGCCGCAGCGGCAGGTCGCGGTAGCTGCGCATCTCCGCGCGATACACGATAGTCGCCTCGGGGCAGTTCATCGGCTTGAAGCCGTACTGCTCGTTCTCTACCTCGCTGACAAACATGTTCTCGCGGTAGAAGCCCCAGTGGCCGCTGCGCTCCCACAGCGCAGCCTTGACCAGCGACGGCGTGCTGATCTCCAGGTAGCCGCGCCGGGCGTGCTCGCGCCGCGACAGCTCCTCCAGCACGCGCACGATGGTCATGCCCTTGGGCAGCAGGAACGGCTGGCCCGGGGCCACGTCGTCGAAGAAGAACAGGCGCAGCTCGCGGCCCAGCCGGCGGTGGTCGCGCCGCTTCGCCTCCTCGACGCGCCAGAGGTACTGGTCCAGCTCCTCCTGCGTCGGCCACACGGTGCCGTAGATACGCTGCAGCTGCGGGCGGCGCTCGTCGCCGCGCCAGTACGCCCCGGCGATGCTGAGCAGCTTGAACGGCCCGATGTGGCCCGAGTCGGGCACGTGCGGGCCGCGGCAGAGATCGACGAACTCGCCGGTGCGGTAGATCGACGCGGTGCGCGTGTTGGCGGGATCGATATCGACCTCCTCGCGGCTGTCTAGCCGCGTGGTGCCCCGCTCGCGCAGGTCGCGCAGCAGCTCGACCTTGTAGTCCTCGCCGCGAGCGGCGAACAGCGCGATCGCCTCGTCGAGCGGCAGCTCCTCGCGCTCGAACGGCAGCCGCTCGGCGACGATCCGCGCCATCTCGGCCTCGATGGCGGCCAGGTCCTCGGGCGTGAGCCGCCGCGGGATGTCCAGGTCGTAGTAGAAGCCGTGCTCGATGGCCGGGCCGATGCCCAGCTTGGTGCCGGGAAACAGGCGCTGCACGGCGGCGGCCAGCACGTGGGCCGCGCTGTGGCGCATCGTGTCGAGGTCGGGCATGGCGCTCCTCGCCTCCCCCATGCTACTCGAACGGAAAACGCCTCCCGTCGCATGGGACGAGAGGCGCTCGTGGTTCCACCCTGCTTCCGCGCCAGCTCGCGCGAGCTAGCGCGCTCGTTGGGCCGCTAACGGGGCCTTCCGTCGCCTCATACTCCCGCCAGGGTTTCCGAGGCGCGCTCCCGGGGGGTTTTCGAGGTGGGGCGCGGCGGGGCTCGCACCAGCCCCCGCTCGCTGGGCGCGGAGCCCGCCTCTACTCGTCCCGGTCGTCGCAGTGCGGTCTACGATTGGCTCGTGGGTGGGCAGGAGAGGACTCGAACCTCCGACCCCCACGATGTCAACGTGGTGCTCTAACCGGCTGAGCTACCTGCCCGCGCCCAGGATCGTACCAGAGGCGCCGCAAGCCCGTCAAACAGGCAGCCACCGATTCGGAGTGTCGCTGTCCCCCCCCACGAGTCGGCCGCGGACCGGCATTGTCGGATCCCGCGACGATCCGGTACACTTTCTAGCGTCCCGAGGGCGTGTAGCTCAGTTGGGAGAGCGCGCGGTTCGCATCCGCGAGGTCAGGGGTTCGAATCCCCTCACGTCCACCGCGCCGTCCCCGACGGCGTTTTGCTGGGCCAGGGCCTCTCCGGCGGGGGACGAGGCGATGGGCGTGCCGCTGTACATTGTCGATGCGTTCACCGCCGTGCCCTTCGCCGGCAACCCCGCTGCCGTCTGCCTCCTCGCCTCGCCCCAGCCCGCCGCCTGGATGCAGCAGGTAGCGCGCGAGATGCAGCTCTCCGAAACAGCGTTTGTAGTCCCCGCGACAGATGGCTTCGCCCTGCGCTGGTTTACCCCCGCCGTCGAGGTGAGCCTCTGCGGGCACGCCACCCTGGCCAGCGCCCATGTGCTGTGGGAGACCGGGCGCCTCGCGCCCGCCGCGCCCGCGCGGTTCCACACGCGCAGCGGGCTGCTCACCGCCGTGCGCCGCGACGATGGCTGGATCGAGCTGGACTTTCCAACCCGCCCGCCGGTGCCCACCGACCCACCCGCCGGCCTGCTCGCCGCACTGGGGGTCGAGCCCCTCTACGTAGGCCGCAACCAGGACGATTACCTAATCGTGGTGCCCGAGGAGGCGACGGTGCGCGGGCTGACGCCCGACGTCGCTCGCCTGCGGCAGCTGCCCGCGCGCGGCGTGATCGTCAGCGCGCCGGCCGCGCCGCCTTACGATTTCGTGTCGCGCTTCTTCGCGCCCGCGGTCGGGATCGCCGAAGATCCAGTTACCGGGTCGGCGCACTGCTGCCTGGCGCCGTACTGGGCCGAGCGGCTGGGTCGCAACCCGCTGCGGGCCTACCAGGCGTCGCCGCGCGGGGGCACCTTGGAGGTCGAGTGGCGCGGCGCGCGCGTGGCGCTGCGCGGCGAGGCCGTCACGGTGCTGCGCGGCGAGCTATTGGCACGCTAGCGGGCAACCGGCCACGAGTCACGGGAGGCCGGCCCGCCGGAGCGCTTTCCGGCGGGCGGTTGGCCTGCCCCACGGGGAGGACGATCATCACACGCCCGAATACAGCCTCGCCCACCCGCCGCCCGCACGGGTCGGTGGCCGACGAGCCCAACGGCCGACAGGTGCTGCTCGAATCGCTGGGACTGTGGCTGGTGGCCAGCGTGGTGGGGTTTATCGTCACCGTGTCGTTGGCTGGCGGCGCCACGCCCACCGAGGGCACGACGCGCACGCCCGCGCCCGTGCGGCCCACGCCCACTCTCAGCCCGCCAGCCACCAGCGCGCTCGTCGACATCGCCATCGCGCGCCTGGAGCGCGCCCAAACCCCGCTGCCCGCCGTCGCGCTGCCGGCCCCCGAGCCCCCCTCCGTCGCCAGCCCTGCTGGCGAGGAAGCGGCCGCCCCCGCCACGCCCACCGAGGCGCCAGCGACGCCCGGCGACGGGGAGACGGCTGACCCCACGGGAGTGGCTGCTACCGCGGCCCCCGTCTCGGCCGCAAGCAACGGGGCCGCGTCGGGCGAGACGATCCCGGCAGACCTGGCTGCCGTGCCAGAGGACCCGGCCGACAGCATAGCAGCAACGTCCGAGCCGGCGGCAGACACGCCCGTGGCAGCCGCTCCCCCGTCCGAGGCCAGCGCGCCGGCCGCCAGCGTGCCGCCGGCCCGGCCCCCGGCCATGAGCGCCCCGCCCGGCGTCGCCAGCGCACCGCGCGGCCAGGCGCGCACGACAGCCCAGCGCCCCGCGCCCGCACCACGCCCCGCCGCGAGCGGCGTGCCGGCGGAGGTCCCGAGCGGCTCGCCGAGCGTGCCGGCGGAGGCCAGCACGACGAGCCCCGCCCCCGCCGAGGCGCCCCCGCCGGTGGCACTGGCCGCGCCGGCCCCGCCGGCGCCACCGCCGCCCGCCACGGGAGTCACGCCGGCCGCACCGCCGCCCCCTGCGCCCACAGCCGCGCCCCCGCCGGCGCCACCGCCGCCCACCCCAGCGCCGGTGGTCCAGAACGCGCCACCGCGCGTGCCGACGCCGGCCGTGATCCCTACGCCGCGCCCGGCCGTGGCACCGGTGGTGGTGCCGCTGCCCACCACCCAGCCGCCCGTGCTGCGCTACTGACACGGCCGCGTCACTCCAGTAGCGGCCCGCCTAGTGACTCAGAAGTCGCCGTCGCGGACATACGGGTAGCTCCAGAGCGTGACCTGGAGCAGGACCGACTTCAGCCACGCCTGGTGCATCCGCTCCACCTCTGCCGGGCTGTGTCCCTTCTTGGCGAGGAACGGCTTGAGCGTGGCCACGATGGGGTACACCAGCGTCGGCAGATAGCGATACGGCACGATGTCGGCTGCACGCACGCCATCGGTCTGGTTCTTGCGCGTGCGGTGGTGGCGCAGACCGATCTCGTGCTGGTAGTCGAGCCAGGCCTGATCGTAGTTGGCGGCCGCCGTGTCGAGGATCCATTGCCCGAAGCGCTGCCGCACCGCGCCGAGGTAGCCCTGGTCCGGCTGCCCGGTGGCCGGGTCGCAGAAGGCCGCCAGCAGGAACGGGTGCGAGCCCACAAAGCCGTACCACACGTCGAGGATCTCGTCGACCTGATCGGCCAGGATGTCGCGCGACTGCCGCAGCGCGGCCTCGTCGTCGGGACCGAACAGCACGGTCTGCTTCAGGTGTTCGAACTGGTCGAGCGTGATGGGCGAGCGGGAAACCGCGGCGGTACCGTAGGTGTAGCCGGGAATGCTGCGCTCTGCCATGGGACCCCTCCAGGAAAGCTGCTCTCCCGAGAGCACCCGCTCAGCCGGACGCGGCGACGAAGCGCTGCCAGACGGCCTCGGCCGCGTCGGCATCGTTAGCTGCGAAGTCGGGACAGTCGAGCCGGAGCTGCCGGTCGCCGAACGGGGCGTCGACGAACGCGCAGTGGTGGGGGCGCTCGGGGTCGGCGTACACGTGGGGCCGGAAGTAGCGGCAGGCCACGCACAGCCGCGCCACCGGAATCTGGCCGCTGCGCTGGAGCGCGCGGATCACGGTCATCAGCGCGCGCAGCAGCGCCGCCTGCTCGGCCGGGGTGAGCGTGTCGAGCGCCCGCAGCAGCGCGTCCGGCCACGCGGCCGTCGCCGCGGCGAGCTGGGCCCCCTCGGGGGTGAGCGTCAGCTCGACCGCCCGCCCGTCGTCGCGGGCACGCCGCTTGCGCACCAGCCCCTTGCGCACCAGGGCATCGACCGCGTCGCTGGCCGTGGCCGGGGTGATCGCTAGCTCAGCGGCCAACGCGCCCAGCCGCCAGGGCCGCCCGGCCCCATGGGCGTGAAGCAGCGCGAGCATCTGGGCCTGGGTGGGAGTGAGCCCCGCAGGCCAAGCGCGCTGCCAGGCCTGGCTCTTGAGCACCGCCCCGATGCGGGCCAGGCCTGCCACCACCTGCTGGCTCGCCGACAGCTCGGCCACCAGACCACCCCCGGACTCGCACCCGCCTCGTTAGGACTCCTGACTATATGCCGTCGCGACCTCCCGCGTCAACCGCCGCGCGCGGCATGTCGCACCCGCGGTGAGGCGGCGCCCCAGGTGAGCGCCGCTAATGCCGTGCCCAGCAGCGCCCCGCCCACCAGGTCCGACGGCCAGTGCCAGCTCAGCACCGTGCGGCTAGCCACTAGCGCGGCCACCGCGGCCCCCAGCCCCAGGCCAACGCCCAGCCGCAGGGCACGTCGGCGCCCTACCTGCGGTCGCCCCAGCAACCACGCGCCGGCCAGCGCGGCGAAGTAGGCCACGCGGATGGCGTAGCCGCTGGGGAACGAGTGCGGGGTGGCCACGGACAGCGCCGGCCGGTACCACTCGCAGGCGGCCGGCACCGGGTAGAGCACGCCGGGGGGCGGCTGCGGCAACCACAGCTTGAGCCCGACCTCGATGGGGACGCTGAGATACAGCAGGCCCAGCGCGGCCGCGGCGCGCGGCTGCCGCCGCAGCAGGCATAACGCCATCCCCGTGGCCGTCAGCAGCAGCGAGACCTCGCCCGCGCCGACGATGCTCAGCGCGGCCGCGGCGCGCATCGCCTCACAGTCGCGGCGGGCCGCCACCGTGCGCAGCACGGCGTGGTCGAGAGCCAGCAGCCGCTGGTCGGCCACCATAAGCGCCACGGCGACGAAGCCGGCGCCCGCCACGCCGGCGATCCACCAGCTCGCCCGTCCGGCGCGCCGCGGGCGCCCGCCCTGATCGCTCATCAGGGCATTGTAGCCGCCGGGCGCGGGTAGCCGGCGAGGAAAGCGCGACCCGGGTCAGGCGAGCCGGCCCGCCGCGGGCGCGTGTTGGCGCAGGAACTCCAGCACCGCGCGGGCGAACGCCGTCGGCTGCTCGCGCGGCGGGGAATGCCCGCACTCGGGCAGGAGCACGACTCGCGCATCGGGCAGCCACCGGGCGTACGCGTCGGCGTAGGCGGGCGGGATCACGCGGTCGGCTGCACCCCACAGGAGCAGGGTGGGCACCCGCACACGATGCAGGCGGGTGGGCAACCGCGGGTTGTGCAGGTACGGGTTCCATGCCACACGGGCGAAGGCGGCGCGCGCGCGCTGTTGGGCGGCCTGGGCAGCAGGGGTAGCCGCCGCGGCGAGCGCGGCCTCGGCGGCCGCCGGGTTGAAGGTGGCCAGGCGCGTGGCCTCGGCGGGCGAGAGGGCGAATAGGTCGGGCAGCGGCGCCTCGTTCAGCCACAGGCCGGCGGCGTCGACCAGGGTGAGGGTCCAGAGGCGGTGCGCCTGCCCGACGGCGATCTCGGCGGCCAGCCAGCCTCCCAGCGAGTGGCCGACGAGGTGAACCTGGGCGAGGTCCAGGGCATCGAGCAGGTCGAGGTAGAAGTACACCAAGTCGGCCAGCTCCTCCAGCCCGCCCGCCAGGTCGTCCTCGCCCCAGCCCGGATGTTCGGGCAGCAGCACGCGGCAGTGGGCCGCCAGCAGGTCGTGGCCGGGCAGCCAGTGGGCGCCGTTGGCGCCGTGCAGGTACAGCAGCGGCGGTCCCGTGCCCGCCGACCACAGGCGCAGCCGAGTGCCTGCCACGATCCGGCGCTCCTCATGCACCGGCGCGCTCATGCCGGCACCTCCCGCGGGGCGGTGGCCGCGGGGGCCGGCGGCCCGTCGAGCGCCCGCACGAACGGGAGGATCTCCTCGGCGAACGCCGTCATGTTGGCCACGGTCTGCTCGTGGGGCAGGCTGCCGAACTGGAGCAGGCCGACCAGCTTGCCGTAGCCCAGGCGCCGGTGCGCCTCGGCCAGCCGCTGGCGCACGGTCTCGGGGCTGCCGAACACCACGATGCCCCGCGCGTTCAGCTCCGCCACGCTCCGGCTGCGGGCCACCTCGAGGCCGCGGCGGGTGGAGCGCGGCGTGACGTAGCCCGGGGGCTGGGAGAACTCCGCGGGCCGCTTGCTCAGCCAGTGGAACAGGTACTCCACGTGGGGGCCGGCCTCAGCTATCGCCTTGGCGTCGGTGTCGGCCACATAGATCGGCACCATCCAGCCGATCTGGTCGGGCGAGGGCTCGTAGCCCTGGCGGCGCGCGCGCTCGCGCAGGTCGTCGTACATCACCGCGATGTCGTCGATGGTGTCGTAGGTGCGCACATAGGGCCAGCGGCGGGCCACGGCGGTCTCGATCGTCTCGATGCTGCCGGTGCCTGGCAGCCAGACGGGGGGATGCGGCTGCTGCAGGGGCCGCGGCCAGGGGTTCACGTAGCGCACGCGGTAGTGCTTGCCCCAGTGCGACCAGGGCCCCGGCTCGGTCCAGGCGCGCACGATCAGGTCGATGCCCTCCTCGAACCGCTCGCGCGACCAGGTGGGGTTCACGCCGAACGAGTGGTACTCGCAGCCGATGCCCCGCACGAAGCCGGAGATGATGCGGCCGCCCGTGATCACGTCGAGCATCGCCACCTCCTCGGCGATGCGCAGCGGATGGTCGCGCAGCGGGATGGCGTTGCCCATCAGCGCGATCTTGATGCGCTGGGTGCGGCGCGCCAGGGTGGCGGCAATGACATTCGGCGCGGGCATCAGGCCGTAGGCGGTCTGGTGGTGCTCGTTGACGCACACGCCGTCGAAGCCGAGGCGCTCGGCGAGCTCCAGCTCATCGAGGTAGCGGTGGTACAGGGCGTGGCCGCGCTCGGGATCGTACAGCGCGTTGGGGCAAGTCACCCACGCCGAGCTGTAGCGCGCATCGAAGTCGGGCGGCAGATACGGCCAGGGCATCAGGTGGAAGCAATGGAACTCCACGGAGCACCTCCTCGTCACCGCGCGGCCCGCGCTGACGTGCGTATAGCACTCACCCCCGGGGGTGTCAACACGGCCGGGCCCCTCCGACTTGCGCCGCCCGGCCAGACGTGGAATCATCGGGCGCAATAGCGGAGTGCAGCGCGGTGCTGTCCCGCTCGCGGGGGAGGCCGATGGACTTCGAGCTGCCGCGCGAGATCAAGATGCTCCAGAACCTGGTGCGCAAGTTCGTGGAGCAGGAGCTGATCCCGATCGAGATGCAGGTCAACCACCAGGAGGAGATCGCCGACGAGGTCCTGCGACCGCTGCAGGAGAAGGCGAAGCGCCTGGGGCTGTGGCTGCTCGACGTGCCTAAGGAGTATGGCGGGCTGGGTCTGGGGCTGCTGGCCCGCTGCGTGGTGCGCGAGGAGGTGGCCAAGACCAAAGCGCTGCCGTTCCGCCACAACGAGCTGTTCGGCCCGATCGTCGGCCCGATCCTGTACGAGGCCAACGCCGAGCAGCGCGAGCGCTTCCTGCTGCCCGTCCTGCGCGGCGAGCTGCGCGTCTGCTTCGCCCAGAGCGAGCCCGACGCGGGCACCGACCCGGCCAGCATGCGCACCCGCGCGGTGCGCCAGGGCGACCACTACATCCTGAACGGCACCAAGCGCTGGATCACCGGCGCCGACAAGGCCGACTACGCGCAGGTGATCTGCCTGACCGACCCCGAGAAGCGCGCGCGGGGCGGCATCAGCTGCCTAATGGTGGACATGAAGGCGCCGGGCGTGCGCCTCGTGCGGAGCTGGCCCACGCTGATGGGCGACGCGCCGTGGGAGATCGCCTTCGACCACGTGCGCGTGCCCGTGGAGAACCGCATCGGCGAGGAGGGCGAGGGGTTCGTGCTGGCGCAGAAGTGGCTCACCCACGGGCGCGTGCTGGGCCACGGCGCCTGGTCGCTCGGGGTGGCGCAGCGCGCGCTGGACATGATGATCGACTACGCCCGCCAGCGCGTCACCTTCGGCCAGCCGCTCAGCGAGCGCCAGGCGGTGCAGTTCATGATCGCCGACTCGGCCATGGAGATCGAGAGCCTGCGGCTGATGGTCTACCGCTCGGCGTGGCTGCACGACCAGGGACGGGACACGCGCGACGCCTCGTACATGACCAAGATCATGGGCGTGGAGTACGCCGCGCGCGTGGTGGACCGCGCCATCCAGGTCCACGGCGCCGTCGGGCTGAGCAAGGACCTGCCGCTAGAGTACTGGTACCGCCAGCTGCGCAGCCTCCGCATCACCGAGGG
>Ga0070737_10005299_pt1 | contig 12400 bp, 11 predicted proteins | sample Coa_R1_10_FD_66438 | JGI IMG/M metagenome (GOLD analysis project Ga0070737, IMG submission 66438) | Surface soil microbial communities from Centralia Pennsylvania, which are recovering from an underground coalmine fire - Coalmine... | ecosystem: Environmental > Terrestrial > Soil > Unclassified... | reverse complement strand
TGCTCTTTCGATGCTGACATATTTTGTAACGGCAATCAGTTTCACTACTTCCGGATCCCTGCCTGCATTTCGGCATGCATCATTGATTTGCTGCTTAATTCGTTCAAGATTTTCTGCTACCTTCCTCAATGCTTTAAGTCTCCTTCCAGCCAATAAAACTTAACAATCTTCCCGTACTCCCCCGGTCGCGGCGGTGGGAAAAAAACAGCTCGTGATCACAGCTCGTGCAGTACTGGGTGATATAAATATTTTGTTCCGGGACACCTGACCTCAAAAGTATGATCTTATTCAGTTCTTTTAAATCTAAGGCATATTGCCCTTCTATAATTTGATTATATGGTTTTCGATCGACATCTTCTAGTATATTTTCTACTAAGTTTATAACACGATCGTCTACAATATAACATTTTTCACAAATACACGGACCAATTGTCACAAGAATTTCCTCTGGTTTGATGCCTTCAGCTTTCCATTCATCCACCATTCGTCCTGCAATCTGCCCAACTGTCCCTTTCCAGCCGGCATGTGCCGCTCCAATCATTTTGGCATTCGGGGCAAGGAAGAAGAGGGGGGTACAATCAGCAAAGCAAAGGGTTAAAAGGATCCCCTCTTCATTTGTATAAAATCCATCTGTTCCCGAGAATGCTGATTCATAAGAATTAGCGCCTTTTCCTCGGTCTTGTTTTGTTAATTTTCTAATTTGAACATCGTGTATTTGTTCCGCACCTGTCCAATATGTTATCGGAAAATCAAGCAGACTTGCTAAGATTTGTCTGTTTGAACAAACATCCTGCAGATCGTCCCTGACATGAAAGCCAAGATTAAGACTTTCAAAACATCCCTTGCTTACGCCTCCATGCTTTGTTGTCATACCGGCAACAAGTCCCGGATAGGTATTCATCCAATTTTCAATAGTTAAAAATGACTGATTTGATAAAACAAAAGGTTCCATACAATACCTCAGGTTGTTTTTCTATAAGTTTACCATGAAAATGCTAATTGGTCATCGTGGAATCCATTCTTTTTAAGCTTCCGTTTCTTCGGGAATAGTTTCGGTACTGCCTTTATATCTTACTAAAATAACGTCCTCACCAATCTTAATAATATTGTTCCACGGAATAATTACTTCCTCATCCTTTCCAAAAAAGCCAAGCATTCTGCCACTTCCGGCAATGACAACTGCCTCGATCTTTCCGGTTGATAAATTAATTTCTATATCACCAATGTTGCCAAGCCTTTTTCCATCGGATACATTGACTACATCTTTTATCTGGAATTCAGAGATTTTTAACACATATACCACTCCCAGTTACATTACTATAAAAAATATATGTAAGTATCCAGAACTTTAGAAAGAAAAAAAGCTATCCATAGGACAGCTTTAGCTTTGTATGTTCTTGTTCATTTGCCTGATTGCTGCTTTTTCTAGTCGAGAAACTTGTGCCTGGGATATTCCAATTTCATCTGCAACTTCCATTTGTGTTTTACCTTGAAAAAACCTTTTTCGCAAGATCAATTTTTCTCGTTCATTTAGTCGGCGCATACCTTCCTTTAAGGCTATTTCTTCAATCCAGTGAATATCTTTGTTCTTTTCATCACTTAATTGGTCCATTACGTAAATCGGGTCGCCGCCATCATTATAAATCGGTTCAAATAAAGAAACCGGATCTTGAATTGCATCTAACGCAAAAACAATTTCTTCATGCGGCACTTCAAGGACCTTTGCTATTTCTTCAGCAGTCGGTTCGCGTGAGGTTTCACTCATTAATCGTTCCCTTACCTGAAGTGCCTTATAGGCGATATCCCTTAATGAACGGGATACACGAATTGGGTTATTATCCCTTAAGTATCTGCGTATCTCTCCAATAATCATTGGTACGGCATAAGTGGAAAACTTAACATTTTGACTTAAATCGAAGTTATCAATCGATTTCATCAGGCCAATGCAGCCTACCTGAAACAAATCGTCTACAAATTCTCCGCGATTATTAAAGCGCTGAATAACACTTAAAACAAGGCGCAAATTCCCATTGACTAATCGTTCGCGGGCAGTTAAGTCACCCTCTTGCATTTGCTTGAAGAGAACTCTCATTTCTTCGTTTTTTAATACGGGAAGTTTCGATGTGTCTACACCGCAAATTTCAACTTTATTTCGAGTCAATTCTTTTCCCTCCTCACAGGAGCTGCTGTACAAAAAACAGTATCTCCTTGAAGAGGAAAAATATGCACCTGTCCAAGCTACCGAACAAGTGCATAAATGTCGAATATAACAACAAAATGCTGATTTTAAAGGCTTTTTTTGAGTGGAAAAATTTTTCTGTTTGAATCTATATTAGACCATTTTATTAAACTCCTTCCGCAGCCTTTTGATGATCCGTTTTTCTAACCTTGATATATAAGACTGCGAAATCCCCAACATATCTGCAACATCCTTTTGGGTCTTCTCTTCACCATTTGTGAGACCAAAACGAAGCTCCATTATTTGTTTTTCACGGTCTGTTAGCTGATGGAGTGCTTTTGAAAGCAATTTTCGATCCACATTGGCTTCAAGGTCTTTTGTAATAATATCATCTTCTGTTCCCAAGACATCGGATAACAACAGCTCATTTCCGTCCCAATCTATGTTTAAAGGCTCATCAAATGAAACCTCTGACCTTATTTTATTATTACGTCTTAGATACATCAGAATTTCATTTTCAATACATCTAGAAGCATATGTAGCCAGTTTTATTTTTTTCTCAGGGTTAAAGGTATTTACTGCTTTAATTAAACCGATGGTCCCAATGCTGATTAAATCTTCAATATTGATTCCGGTATTTTCGAACTTTCTTGCAATATAGACAACAAGTCTTAGGTTTCGCTCAATCAAGATCGACCGTGCAGCTTTATCTCCACCCGGAAGTTTTTTTAACAGCATTTCTTCTTCTTCTTTACTTAAAGGAGGCGGCAGTGCTTCGCTTCCGCCGATGTAATACACTTCATCTGTTTTTAGGCCGAGTTTGATCAGAATTTTATACCAATAGTAGGATAAGCGAAGTTTCCACTTTTTCATATGTTTTCCTCCTTCTAAAATGTGCATTTTTGAGTATAGTATTATTAACTCACTCTCTCTGTATCTCCTTGCAGTCTTGGACCAGTGAGCATCTTCGGATGGACAATACATTGAAAGGCATCATCATTGGAAAGTTGCTGCATGGTAAACGAAACCAAGCCTTTTTCACATAAATAGCCAGCCCCATTATGCTCAATCACAATGGTGTCAGGTTTTACAGCAGCAATAAGCTGGTGCTCTTGTCCTACTACTTGGCACGGAATAATTCTTAGTCTGTTTTGCCACTCTTCTGGAAGTTCATCTCCTCCCATTATAAAACCTTCAGGGTCAGCTGCCATTTTCCTTATCGGTTCAGGAAACCCATCTATCGTATTTTTTATGGAGACAAACATGACCGGCATTTTGGATAGTGGATCATACAGCTGATTGCCGCTGTCTATTAATCCCTTAAATTCAAATTGATCGTTATGAATCGTCAATCTTACATTCACAATTTGGTCAAATTGAATTTTTGTCATTTCCATGCATTCAATATTTTTTCGTGAAAAGTGCCAGGCAATCGGAAAACCGACTAACACAAAAAGCCAGCTGACCGGATCCCCAAATCCTTTCACACTTGCCAGCAGAACTTTAGCTGTTAAATGAGTATCATATTGAATAAAATAATGGGTCCCTATTAAAGCACCCCCAATTAAAAATGTTGATACATAAAGAGTCATCAATGCTTTGATAAAGAAGGACAGACGTTTGTAGCCAAATGTAACGAGTATCATTAACACTGAACAAAACAGTTTTGCAACCGGGTGATTAGAATAGACATTTATTGGAGTAAACGCTAATAAGATGATTAATGAACCTATAAATCCCCCAGCGACAATTCGCCAAAGCTTGATCCTTCGTTTTAGAAAAATTGCGGATAAATAAAGGAGAAGACTATCAAATAATAAATTTAAAACCCATATGACATCTAAATAAACGGTCAAACAGCTTCCCCCTTTTAGGACTTCTTCTGTTTATGGAAAAGTATAACGTAACTTCAAAGCGGAAGTGTGTCACTTTCTGTAAGCAAAAAAATAGAAATTTTCCCTATTCTAAACGGAATTTGTCAATTATTAAAAAAGTGCATGCGCTTTGATCAGTCCCGTGGGGCAAGGCGTTCCTCCTAAAAGCTATTGCTTTTAGGCGTGCGATGCTGATGCTGTCGAAGCATTTTTTGTGGAGCTGGACAATTCTCCAAGTCAACATTTATGCATTCTTTATGATAAATAAAAAGGCATGATCCATCTTATGGACCATGCCTTTGAGTAATTATATTGAAATAACAATATTATCGTCTGCGATTACGATTTCGCAAGAAGGTTGGAATGTCTAATGTTTCTTCTTGGAAGGTATTGCCGGAGTTGCGGGATGGCTCCTGCGGGACTTCTTCTCGTTTTGGTTCTCTTTTAATTGTTCCCATCTGATTTTTATTTTGCCCAAATGATGGACGAACAGGTTTAGGCTGTATTGCCTCTTCATTAAAACCAGTTGCAATAACTGTGACAATAATTTCGTCTTTCAAATTTTCATTGATAACAGAACCGAAAATCATATTTACTTCCTGATCGGTTGCAGTTGCAACAATATCTGCCGCCTCTTGTACTTCATATAAGCTTAAATTTGTGCCTCCGGTAATATTCATCAATACCCCTTGAGCTCCATCAATAGAAGTCTCTAATAGAGGAGAATTTATAGCTTTCTTAGCTGCTTCAGCAGCACGGTTTTCTCCTGAAGCGACACCGATCCCCATTAATGCAGACCCTTTATTGGACATAATCGTTTTTACATCAGCAAAGTCCAAATTAATAAGCCCCGGTGTCGCAATCAAATCGGAAATACCTTGAACACCTTGCCGCAGAACATTGTCGGCTTCACGGAATGCCTCAAGCATTGGCGTGCTCTTATCTACGATTTCGAGCAGTCTGTCATTTGGAATGACGATCAAGGTATCAACTGCATCTTTCATTGCATTGATTCCGCCAGTGGCTTGAGTCGCACGTTTTTTCCCTTCAAAAGTAAAGGGGCGGGTAACGACTCCTACCGTTAAAGCACCTAATTCGCGAGCAATCTGAGCAATGACAGGTGCCGCTCCTGTTCCTGTACCGCCTCCCATTCCAGCCGTGACGAACACCATATCTGCACCGCGCAATGCTTCTTCAATTTGTTCTTTGCTTTCTTCTGCTGCCTTTTTGCCGACTTCCGGGTTCGCGCCTGCACCAAGACCGCGGGTTAGCTTTGCACCTATTTGCATCTTAATTTCGGCTTTCGAAAGATTAAGAGCTTGCGCATCTGTATTCACTGCAATAAATTCTACGCCTTGCACTTCATGTTCAATCATGCGGTTCACCGCATTATTTCCGCCGCCCCCAACTCCAATTACTTTTATGGTAGCAAGAGAATCTAAATTGGTATCAAATTCTAACATGATAAATCCTCCTAATTCATGGATATTCCTTTTCGCTTAAACCTACTCGAAAAAGTATCCCAGGAATTTTTTCACCTTTGATGACATCTTTTCCTCCGGATTTTTTTCTACTTTAGCTTTCGGTTGATGTTGTTGTTGTTGTTTTGGCACTCTTTTTTCGATTGGCTCAGAAACAGCTGAAGAGGAACTAACAACGCCGCCTGGCAATCTGGCATTCTTATAAGCATATTTAATCAAGCCAACCGCAGTTGTATACTGAGGTTCTCTTACACCAATATAGTCAGGAACAGCAATTCGAACTGGATTGTTAAAGATGTCCTGAGCTAATTCTAAAATTCCCTGCATTTTTGCGGTACCACCAGTCAGTACAAAACCTCCCGGCAAATCAGTTACACCTAATCGCTTCAATTCTTTCGCAATCAGTTCGAAAATTTCTTCCATTCTGGCTTCGATAATTTCAGAAACATATAACTGATTAAATTGTTGATGCTGATCACTGCCGATAATCGGAACACTAAAGTATTCATCTTCCGATGCCTGATCATAAAAAGCATGTCCATGCTTTATTTTTATGGCTTCAGCATCCTCTGTTGAAGTATGCAATACTTTTGAAAGATCGTTTGTAATTAAATCGCCGCCTACTGGAATGACACTTGTTGCTTTTAAAAATCCGTCCTCATAGACTGCTATTGTTGTAGAGCCGCCACCAATATCAAGCAAGGCCACACCGAGGTTCTTTTCATCCTTAGATAAGGCGTAATCCCCAGCTGCCAGCGGCTGTAAAATAATATCCGAAAAATTAAGTCCTGCACGTTCCACACAGCGAATAATATTGGCAACAACGGAGTTGGAGCCGGTAACGAGTGTACCATCCATTTCCAAGCGTACCCCAATCATGCCGCGGGGATCATGAATTTCATCCTTTCCATCAAGAATAAATTGTCTTTGGATAACCCCCATATTGACTCTTTCAGGGGGAATCGAACCAGCATAAGAAGCCTCGATTACCCGAGTAACATCTTCGTTAGTAATCTCGCGGTTTTGTCCTGAAACAGCTACAATCCCATGGCATGGATGGAGCATAATATTATGTCCGGGGATTCCGACAACCACCTCATGTATCTCCATACCTACCATTCTCTCCGCTTGTTCAATTGCCCTTCTTATAGAATGAACGGTATCGTCCATGTCGACAATGGACCCTTTTCGTAAGCCTTCAGATTTTACATTGCCGACACCAATTATATTTAACGAGCCTTTTCCCGAGTCACTTACCATTTCGCCAATGATTACTTTTACACTGGATGTACCGATGTCAAGGCTAACATAAATTTCATTGCTGTTCATTCTCTGGCACCTCCTTTAATTACTATCGAACAACAATTCATTTTGTTCAATTATATTTCCCATAGACATATCTTATAAAAATATTCGTCACAACTAAAATGATTCCCTTTAAAAATTATCAATTTTTTTCTATTTTTCACTATACGCAAGTATCTCTGCAATATTGGAATTCTATCACTTTAATATCTAACGAGTGCTAAGTACAAGTCTACACCAATATGAACATTGAGAAAAGCGGAAACTTGCAGCTAGTATTATATTAAAAAAGAATCATGAAACAAATACTTTTTTACTGTGATTATTTTACTAATTTTACTGCTCCTCCGACAATATCGCATGCTTATAAGGCAAACCAGAATATGCACAATGGTTTGCCTTAATCATTTTTCCCCTTCGTCTCCGCTTCAAAAGCTTTGAAATAAGAACCAACCTCTAAGTCGATAATTCCCTTTTTATTAGGATCCAGTTGACTAATGATGGAAGGATAATGAACCATTTTATCAGAAAAATTTGTTAATGTTGCACTTACCTCGAAGCCATCGTTCATAAATAAGGAAATATGATATGGATCGGTTTTTGTCGGGGTAAAATGAATTTCAGAAATGGAGTTTACAATTTCATTCGGAAGGTTTTTTAAGCCATTTACCATCATATTAAGAATGGCACCCTCTTTAAAATCAAACAAAATAGGAGAATTCCCCGTAATTTTATCCATTTTGTAATTTTTAAGAATTTTCCCGTTTTCCATTACAGGATAGTAATAATTTCCTTGTTTAAGATAGGCAGCCTTTTTATGTTCTTTTATCTGAATCAAAATGGAATTAGGCCATTGAATCGTAACAGCCGCGGATTTTACTTCAGGCAACTGCTCTAATTTTGCTTCAATTGCAGTTGATTTGACTGTCCAAATATTCGTTTTGAGGCTAAGCCCGGTTTCCCTGATAATCTCGTGATCGGAATAAAGTTCACTACCGGTGACCGTAATATTCTTAACCCGGCTCAATGGTGACTGGGTATATGCAACTACTAAAATCATTAGAAAAAATAATAAAAGCAGAAACACAAGCCGTCTATTCGCTTTCTTCCGTCTTTGCTCTTTTAGCTTTGGAATACGATCCTCAAGTGCAACGATTTTACCATCTTCCATACATTTCCTCCAAATAAAAGCAGCTTGTCCTTTTATGCTCAGGGCTGCCTTGTAAAACGAATAACGGCACGAAAAGTCATGCCGTCATTCGTTTACTCTCATTTCCAGCCTATAATATTATCTGTAATTATATCACAAATTTTGTCATTCGTAATAGATTTCTTCTTAGAAAAGCATGAAACAATTCAGACAGACAAAATCAATTCTAATTTCTGCCGATAATTTCTACTTCTGTTTCCATTTCTATTTCGTATAAACTGAAAATCGTGTCCTTTACATGTTGAATTAATGCAAGGACATCAGCTGCAGAGGCGTTTCCGGCATTAACAATAAAATTTCCATGCATTTCAGAGATCTTTGCTCCGCCAATGCTATACCCTTTTAGTCCGGCTGATTCGATTAATTTTCCTGCATAATTTGGTAGCGGATTTCTAAATATACTGCCTGCACAGGGATAATTCCAAGGCTGTGTAACTTTCCGATAATCCTTATTTTTTTGCATTTGAGCAACAATCGACGTCCGATCTCCTTCTGAAAGCTGAAAAACAGCCTCAAGAACAATTCCAGGACGCTTTTTTTGTAAACATGAAGTTCGATAGGAGAATTCCATCTCTTCGGTTGATAGCCACTCCATTGTTCCATCTTCAAATAAAATATGAGCCCTTGTCAAGATTCTGCTAATGTCTGAACCGTGTGCGCCTGCATTCATATACACAGCTCCGCCGACTGAACCGGGAATGCCGCTGGCAAATTCAAGACCAGATAATCCTTTCTTGCTGATCATCGTCGATAAACTGACAAGGGAATGGCCTCCTCCTACAGTTATTTCAGTTCCTTCAATAGATAATGAATCAATCCCTGGCCCAAGTTTGATGACCGCTCCCTCAATCCCCTTATCGGACACGAGAAGATTCGAACCTCTGCCAATTACCCGCCAAGGCAGAGCATTTTTTTCGATGATTTCCATTACTTTTTTTAAGTTTTCAACCGACGATGGTTCAATAAACAAATCAGCAGGGCCGCCAATTTTAATAGTTGTATGATGAGCAAGAGGCTCATTTGCTTTCACTTTTCCAATATTTAAAGACTGTAGTTCCGTAATAACTTCGTCCATATATATCACCTTACTTTCCAAACATGGATATTATTATAGTTTATGCTATTGGTGCAATTGGTCTACCGTTGATTTTCCTTTATTAACTGTTCCATGAGTCGATAAAGCTTTAAGGCCGAATCAGGAACCCCCATTTTTTTGGCGTTTAATTTCATTTCTTTTAAATTTTTCTCATCCAATAAAATACGATCGATGGTTTCTGTCAGCTTGCTGCCGGTTAAATCTTTTTCTAATAAAACTTGGGCAGCCCCCTGATCACTTAATGATTTTGCATTTTTCTCCTGATGATTGTTTGTGACATATGGGCTTGGGATTAAAATACTCGGAATTCCAAGTGATGTAATCTCCGCCAATGTGGTAGCCCCAGCTCTTGAAACAACCAAATCAATACCAGCAAGAACCTCTGGCATGTTATGAATGAAGGGTTTTATCAAAACGTTCTCAGGGTTTCCAACTAATTCTACTTCCTTTTTAACATTTTCATAATGGACATCCCCTGTTACATAAAGAACCTGGTACGATTTACCAGCAAATTCAGGTAAAGCCTGAATCACAGCTTCATTAATCGGTCTTGCTCCACGGCTGCCGCCAAAGATTAATACGGACGGCTTAGTCGTGCTTAATCCGGCCGAAAGCCTGCCCTTTATTCCATCTTGGCCGATTACCTCAGAAGCCCGAGGATTTCCCGTGAACACAACTTTATTTGCGGGGAAATATTCCTTTGCTTCAGCAAAACAAATCGCAATTTTGCTGACATATCGGCTTAAGAATTTATTAGTAAGTCCTGGAACACTATTTTGTTCGTGAATAATGGTTGGGATTTTAAGCTTTGCTGCTGCATATACGACCGGTCCGCAAACATAACCGCCAGTACCAATTACAACATCCGGTTTAAAATCTTTTAAAATTTTTTTGCTGTCTGATACTCCTTTTAGAAAGCGGAAGATCGTTTTTACATTTTCAAATGAAAGCTTTCTTTTGAAGCCGGTAATATGAATCGCTTTAAAAGGAATGTTTTCCCTTGGGACAAGCTTGCTTTCTAATCCATTCATTGTTCCTATATAAAGAAACTCTGCATTTGTATGCTTTTTCTGTATCTCTCTAATAAGTGCAAGAGCAGGATAAATATGCCCTCCTGTTCCCCCTCCGCTTACTGCTATCCTCATTTTCTCACCTCAAAAAATCTGCTAAACACATTCTACTATAAAAACTATATAATAAAAGTCAATGAAAAAAGAATGTTATCTAATTGTAACGATTAATCGGTCTATTACATAAAAAGAACCCTGTCACTAAACAGGGCAGATATTAATATCTTGAATAACGGCTGATATTCAGAAGAACACCGATCGCCATGAGCATCAGTGTCAGAGAAGAGCCGCCGTAACTTAAAAACGGAAGCGTAATTCCTGTAACCGGCATCAGCCCAATGACAACACCAATATTAATCATCACTTGAATGGCCACCATAGCAATAATACCTACCGCAAGTAAGCTGCCGTATAAATCTGGTGCCCCCAAAGCAATACGGATTCCCCGCCACAAAAGAAGCGCAAACAAAAGCAGGATAAAGGAGCCGCCGATAAATCCCAATTCCTCTGAAAGAATAGCAAAAATAAAGTCAGTCTGCGGTTCAGGCAGATAAAAAAACTTTTGCCTACTCTGGCCGAGTCCCAGGCCAAACAGACCTCCCGGCCCAATTGCATAGAGCGATTGGATAATTTGAAAACCGCTTCCGAGCGGATCTGACCATGGATCTAAAAATGAAGTAATCCGCTGCATCCGATACGGTGCTGAGATGACTAAACCGACAAAGCCCGCGACCCCAATTAAACCGAGATAGATAAAATGGCTGATTCTAGCTCCTGCAATAAAAATCATCACGATACAAGTTCCCATCATAACAGTCCCCGTACCTAAATCGGGCTGGAGCATAATCATCGCAAAAGCGATAGAAGCAAGCCCCAATGATGGGACAAGTCCTTTTTTAAACGAGGTAATCTGTTTTTGCCGTTCTGATAGAAATTTTGCCAAAAAAGCAATCATTGCTAATTTCATAAATTCGGAAGGCTGAATGGAAAAAGCACCAACCCCAATCCAACTTCTTGATCCATTACGAACATTTCCGACTCCGGGAATCAACACCAAAACTAAAAGGACGAAACAAACAATTAAAATGGTTTTTGCCCAAGTTCTCCAGGTCCAGTAGTTAATGTTCATAATAAAAAACATGGCAAGGACCCCGACTCCCGCAAATAAGCTTTGTCTTTTGGCAAAGAAAAATGAATCATGAAATTTATATTCAGCCCAAACCGCACTAGCGCTGTACACCATAATAAGCCCCACTGCGAGCAGTGTAAATGTCACAATCATTAATATAAAGTCGGGAGCTGTTCTCTTCGTCGGCACCACTATACACCTCAACAAACAAGTTTTAGGGCTTAAGTGCATCAGTGGTGAAAAACAAAGCGGACAAGCACAAGCCCTTACTTAAGCTTATGCACAGCCTCGATAAAAATGTCTCCCCTGACTTCAAAAGTTTTATATTGATCCCAGCTTGCACAAGCAGGAGATAATAAGATGATATCCCCTATTTCAGAGTATTGGTAAGCCACAGGCACCGCCTTTTCAACATTATCGACACGAACAATCGTTTTTATCCCAGCTTCTTTAGCAACTCTCTCTAGTTTTGGTGCTGTTTGGCCAAAGGTAATCAGTGCTTTTACGTTTTTCAAATAAGGAATAAGCTCATCGAATTCATTACCGCGGTCAAGCCCGCCCGCAAGCAAGATCACCGGTGTATGGAAAGCAGCGAGGGCATTGACTGTAGCTAAAATATTTGTAGCTTTAGAGTCGTTGTAAAATTTTCTTCCATTTATCTCTGTCACAAATTGCAACCGGTGTCTTACCCCTGTAAATGTGCGAAGTACTGCTTGAATTGCGATATTTTCCACCCCTGAGAGTTTCGCAGCAGCCACAGCAGACAGGATATTTTCAAGATTGTGAACTCCTGGCAGCACAATATCTGCAACCGGCATCACGTTCTCTTGATTAAAACAAATCCATCCTTCGCGAATGCATGCCCCATCCGATAATACCTTCTTAGTTGAAAACGGAATAATTTTCGCTTTAGAACGGCTGGCGATCTCAAGGGTTTGCTCTTGATCAGCATTGATAATTAAATATTCAAGCTCTGTTTGATTCTTCGTGATGTTCTCCTTGGCTTTCCAATATTCTTTTCGTGTCCCGTGATAATCCAAATGGGCATCATAAAGG
>Ga0070737_10005298_pt1 | contig 12401 bp, 5 predicted proteins | sample Coa_R1_10_FD_66438 | JGI IMG/M metagenome (GOLD analysis project Ga0070737, IMG submission 66438) | Surface soil microbial communities from Centralia Pennsylvania, which are recovering from an underground coalmine fire - Coalmine... | ecosystem: Environmental > Terrestrial > Soil > Unclassified ... | reverse complement strand
CAAAAACGCCCGAACTCCATTCAGGAGTTTCGTCAGCGACTGGAAGCAGCGATGCGCCCACCAGTGGAAGAGACACTTGCGTTGCTAGCTCCTGTTCCCTTGGAGGCCCAGTCTGTTGAGACGCATGACGACGCGAAACAAGGTGGGGCGCTCAGTGAGCGGATCAATCCCTGGATAGACGACATCCGTAGCCTCTATCGCAACAGCGCGATCGGCAACGCTAACAACCGTGGGCTGGATACGGATTTTGTACGCGAGACGTATGTCCCTACACGGCTAGATACCGCTGTGCTTCCTAACATCATCAAGCGCCGACCAAAGGCGTTGTTTCTTTCCGGCAACCCAGGAGACGGCAAGACAGCATTCCTGGAGCAGGTGCGCGCAGCGTTGATTGCCCAGGGAGCCGAGACGGTGGAGGCTGACGCTAGCGGGTGGGAGTTTCGTCTGAACGGCCATACCTTCCGTAGTTGCTACGACGCTTCGGAGTCACATGAGGGCATGAGTGCAGACGAGCAATTGGAACGCCGTCTGGGTGGACTGGAGGGCCGAACAGAACAGGGCGTATCGCTTACTACGCTAGTCGCGATCAACGATGGGCGGCTTGCCGATTTCTTCACTCGCAAGAAGGCGACATTTGGCTGGCTGGCGCAGTATGTGCTGGCGAAGCCTGACCCCAGACGTTCTACAACAATCAACGGTGTCGAGCAGCTCTTCGAGAAGCCCGTCTGGGTGATCGATCTTAAACGTCGCGCGTTTGTGCGCCTGCCTGGCGCAAATGGCGCAAATGGCACACACTCGCTTTTACTGGCCACGCTCGACAAACTGGTTGACCGGACACAGTGGAACATCTGTGAATCATGCAGCGCACGGGATGTCTGCCCCTTGCGGCGCAACGCCATGGCGCTCCGCGAGGCGGCCAGTCAGGAGCGACTGGATTACCTCTTTACACTGATCCACTTGCGACGCCAGCGCCACATCACGATGCGCGATCTGCGTTCTGCGCTAGCCTATACACTGACGGCGGATCACGGCTGCGCGGATGTTCATCGCGCCGTAAAGGATGGTGACCTGAACTCGTTACGTGCTCTACGTGATCTTGCCTTCTGGCGCGCCGTGTTTAGCGATGTCACGGGAGCTGACGATCTGCTGGCGGAGTTTGCTCGCCTCGATCCGGCACGTTTCCCACAGCCGCGTCTGGATCGCTTCCTCCACTTTCATCAGGATGACGCTGATAGCATGGATCGTGCGATGTTGTTCCGCGATAGGACTGACATGCCGAAGCGCACGCTCTATGAGAGCGAGGGCGAATGGCTGGGCGCAATGAAACGCCGACTCTATTTTGAGAGCGTCGGGCCGGAGGAGAACGCGAACGCGCCCACCTGGCGAGAACTGGCGCCCTACCGATACAGCAACGAGTATTTCGCCTTGCTGGCAGGCGGGGGGAATAAACAAGAAGCCCTCAGGCGCTTGGCGGTGGGTATGCTGCGCTCCGAGGGGGTCAATATCCGCCCACGCGCAGGGTTTGGTATCAAGGTCAACGCCTCCGAGGAGCAACAGCTTGTCATCTTGAAAGAGTTCCCACTAGATCGATTTAGTCTCAAGCCGGGGGATAGCAATGGCCACATCGAGACCATCCCCGAAACGCTGATCTTGACGCACTGGCGCGACAATCAACCCTACTATCGGCTGGAATTGACGCTGGATCATTTCGAGTTGCTGATGCGCATGGCGGATGGCTTGCTCAATACCGCGCCGGAGTTCCAACCGTTGCTCGAAGACCTGCAACCGTTCAAGCACGCGCTGCTTTTGAGCGAGGCCAACGATATTACGCTGGTCGAGCGCCAGACGAAGGTAAGCCTGTTCACCCAGCGCGACAACAAAATAGTGTTGCGCGCCGATCAAGGCGCACTTTAGACGAGAGGCCAGAAAGGCGAGAAAGGATTGTTTGCGATGAAGATTGTTTTGCCAAAAGAGATGAGAGGAACAACGTTTTCCCAGGCGCTCAGTTTAGAGCTCAACGGATTTGACGTTGACCATTTCCTCCCGACATTTTTCTTTAAGGCGCTAGCAGATGGACTTCAGGCAGGGCAACGCCCTAACGATCCTGAGGCCATCGGAAAATACATAAGCAAACTTGCCAGTCATCCTGATATACGAATTGAAGAGCCAGATAGGTATAAAACGTTAGAACGGCTTGTACGCACTGAATTGATCGAAGTTGGAACAGTTGGCCAACAACGGCGAGGCGAACAGATTATCACAGTAACACCATATACTATATTGTCTCACAAAGTTGGCCTTCCGAAAGCTGGCTCACGCCAAAGAGGTGTTGATTCGTTTCTTTACCAGGCAATGCTTGGTTCCTGTGGGGGAACAAACTTTGAAGCGCGGGAAATGCTGAAAGAATACCTGAAGAGGGTCTTTGCCAAAGGTGTCATCATCAACCCTCCACCACAATTGGGTGGCTATTATGATGGTACTACGGCGCTTGATACTATGACACGCCTCTCTTTGGCATTTTTGGATGGGTTCGATGCCACCCCAGTGGGGAAGAGAGAATCGCGAACACTCCTAGCCTCGGCTTGTCCGTTATTAGCCCAGATGCTTGGCGAAGATTTGCTGCGCTACCTGTTTTTCTTTGGCGATAAGATGCCCACACAGGCGTTGACATATAACTTCCAGGCATTGATCAGCTTTGAGCTGTTTGTCTACACCCTCAAGCATGTGACCGCGCTCAACCAACTGGTACAGACACCAGAGATATTACCAGCGGCGATGTGCGATGACATGGAGCCATCGCCGCCGGACATCTACCTGGACTTTACGAACGAGCCGCATAGCCTTAGTCAAGAGATGGCGCGTAGTTGCGTGCGGCGCGACATCGAGTCCTACCAGCGATATCTTGGAACTATCTTACTGCTGCGCTTGCTCGATGGATATGTGGGCAAGTTCAAACGAACCAAAGCGAAAGAGATCGAAGCTGCGCTCGATGGCGCGGCCTCTGGGCCGCACTACCTTCAGGGATTGCTCGAATTGTTACATCACCCCCAATTTGAGGGTCTCTTCGAAACAAGAGCACAGGATGACGAAGATAAGATTCTTGATGCGACGAAAGCGGCAATATCTAGCGGTGCTAAGGGCGATAAGAGTGCTGATGATGCCGATGATAGTGACAGCGATACAAATCCTCGTGCATACTTTGACGAGATAGCTCAAGGTGCAACAACCAATATAGAGCGAGTCGCCAAACTGCTTACCGAAGCGCAACAAAAAGAAGGTTTACGCCACTACGCAGCATGGTTCTGGGGCGTTGGTGGACTGACCAAGCCCTATGGCATACTGGCCGGTACCCTCAAAGGACGGCAGTCGTGGCATTATGCGCCTAGCAACGATCTGTTGGCGGTGCTTGTACAGTTGGCGACAGTGGCCATTCCCTCCGAAGAGGGGGCCAAAATGCCCGCCGCACAGCAACGCATCAATCCCAAAGAGCAGAAGGCTGAGCCGGTGCGCCTGCAAGAGTTCCTGGACTATCTCCATACGCGCTTCGGCATCCTAATTAACCGACCACCCGCACCCTACTCCGGGGCCGAGGCTGCCTCGGCGGCGCGCGACAACCTACGCGCCATGTTGGCGCGGCTCCGTCAGATGGGCGTCTTCAGCGATCTCTCTGACGACTTCACCGTCCAGGAACTCCGTCCGCCATACACGGGCGCGTAGGCCCAAACGTCGGTTCCTGCGAATATTGTCATTCTGCATACACCAAAGGATATGAACTCGCCATGATAACGACAGACACCACTGATGTTACAACTATCTCCACACAGGTAGCCGGTTTGCTCGCCGAAGAGCTCGCCCGGCGCCAGCAATCTGCGCAACCTGGCCATTGCGCGCGTGTAGATTATCTCGCGCCCGATATTGCCCAGCGTGTACTCGACCGCCTGAAGCAGTTACACCCTGATCTCACCTGCGCCATCTTAACCCATGAGCAGACGGCGACTCCTCCGTTCATCACTACGGACCAAGCCATCGAACTGCGCAACCGCAAGCAGGGAGCCTTCTGTTTGTTCGTGCCAACCACTGTGGTAGATGCTGCGCTCACCTCGCTGGCAAATTCCTTTGAGGAGATAGACGGACGCGACCTCTATAAAGAGGCGCTCAAGCGCATCATGCAGGAAATAAAGCCTAAGGTGCGCGCCGTGCTGACGTTCGTGCGCCGAAAACGCCCACCTGCAAGCGATGAGCAGCAACTCGATTTTGCCGTTGCAGCCAGTGATCTAGCGAATCGTGGCAAGGAAGATACCATAGGGTACGAACTCTGGCGCGTCAATTTGATCCCCAACGGCAGTCCGACGTTTCAGGAAAACCTCAGTAGCAACTTCCGCAGTGTCCAGCGCTTGGCTCGCCCGAAAAAGATCACCGCGACGGCTCCTGAACGCATTGGAGAACTAGGGGTTACGCAGCAAACCGCTAAGCTCCTTACCTCGTTCTTTCAGGGACGCTCCATGAACGATGTGGCTACCTGGAGCCGTGATATCCTGGCATACCCTGAGCTTACTTTCGATCAGTGGGGGTTCCCCGAGGAGATTCGTAGCGATCTGGAGAAGGTAAGTGTCACACCGTTCACGAATCCGAAAAATGGCAGGCCCGAACGCTATACTCATATGGAACTCTCGAATGGAGATAGTGGCATTTTGGTCGCGCAGGTGGGGAAAAAGCGTGAGATCGTTGTGCGCTGGGAATGTGAACCCAGGCGTCCCAACAATCTCTCCACCTGGCGCATTCAGGTTGTGCCGGAAGGCAGTGGCCTTGACATTACCGACGCCGACGATAACGGTTCTCCCGATCTGTATGGTGAAGAACACTCTTCTGTGCTGGATCAATTGGAACGTGATGTGCCAGCCTATCGCGGCTCCGCGCCGCGAGGGGAAGCGCACATTAAGCTCGATCTCGAGATCGAGAAGGAGGAATGGCCAAACTACCCCCTCTGTGTGCGTGTCATTCCACTCGACTCCGCCGGAAAGTTTATCCTCAATGCAGAAGATAAACCATTTTACGACGATAGCGAAGCGTTCTATCTGGAGCGCGCGTCAGAGGAGCCGCAAGCCACAGCGCGCGAACGGCGGGCCACGACGCCTACATTGGCCTATGGGCGTATTGCCTATGCGCTCGACCAGCCGAAGACCGATGAGATCACCCCCCAAAGCGCACAACTCAGCCCAACGCTTGACGCCTTTACGCTCAAGCTGACCGGCAAAGGCGCTTCCACCACGCTGACGCTGCGACTAAGTCCTCTGCTGGTGGAGATCGAACGGAACGTTTTGGCCAACCACGGAACCGGCGGTCGCTATCGCCTGAGTATGGCCGAACCAGGACAGGCGACCTTCGACATGCTGGAATCGCTAGCGCTTGATCAGTACAAAGACGACAGCGCGTGGGCTGATTTTTGGAACACGCGCCGCCTCTTCTTCGAGCGGTTCAAGAAAGGTGAGAATGCCCGCGACTTGATCGAGACCGCCGAGTGGACAGCCGAACGCGCAAAGGCAGCGATCCGCTATGCGCAGGCCTATCGCGCGCTGCTCGATGAGCTGCGTTCCACTAGCGACAACGACACCCTACGTGCGGCGCTCACCGTGGATACATTGCTTGTGCAGGTCAAGGCGGCTGGCGGAGACGATGAGGAGGCGGTCGTCACGCTGCCGACACATCCATTGCGCGCGGCGTGGGTGGCGACCTATACCCAATTGCTGGCGAAGTGGGAAGACAAGCTGCTTCAGATCGAGCCACGCAAGCGCAAGCATGCGCTCGATAAAGAACTCTTGCTGGGGCTTGCCCCCGCCAACACACCACCCATCGCCTATAGCAGCCTGACGGGCGCTCCTTTTCTGTATAGTCAAAATCTGTTGTTCTTTCATGGCGTTGCCCTGCCCGCCCACGTTCACGACCCCACTCGTCGGTGCAACGATCTTGCCCTCATGCTCACAGGCGCCAGCCTGGAGTATCCCAATGAGGATGTGCAGCCGGAGCGCCTTGTCGAATACCTCGACCGCTTTTACCAGTTACATCCCTATATCGAAACGCTGGTGACGACGCTCGTCAACCCGGATCGCGGTCAACTCTTCGCCGATGCGCTTCAACAATGGCTACAGCCACCAATGCGCGTGGGGCGCGCCGCTGACGACGATGATGATATCGATACTCCCAACAAGCCTGCGCATGTGCAGGTCGCTGCGTTTGGCGAAGATATCTACCAAACGCCAACACGTCATCTCACAAACATCCGTGCGCCGGAGCATAGTGGTGGATCATCCGATATACTGCTGCCACATATCGCTGTCACGCTCAATCCGCTGAGTCAGATAGAGACCTCACATCTGCACGACGCGCACCTTGCTATTATTTCCGACTTCACCCGTCCCACTGTCGTCGCTGCTTCTGCTGATACTCAGGAGACGCATGCGAATTGCTATGCGCTCTATGGGTTAATCGCGCGCCTAGCCCCACAGTTCACCCAACGTGACGGCGCCCTGATCTGGCGACGCCAACTGATGGGCGATGCGCCAGGCGCAAATGAGGATCATCCTGCTGGCTCGGCGTTCACAGGTACACTGGCGGAGGTACAGGAAGCAATGTTACTGGCTGGCGGGCGACTGTTGAGCACCGCTCACCACGGTGCTCCGTTGGGCCAGGCGCGCCCGGCGCTCGAAATACGGTTGGATGTACAACAAGGCAAGATGCTGCAATCACTGCATAGCCACTCGGATTGGGTCATTTCGCTCGACCGCTTCTTCGCGTTGGATTACTACGATTCCCCCCTCCGCGCCGATCTGCGCCACCTTGCGGACGCCTATGTGCTTGACTATATCCCTGATGTGACCGAAGAAGTAAATCATCGCCTGATGGTGACGACGGTCTGGCGCGATGAAATCAACGAGCTGTTGCAACAGCGGCTCGAAGAGATGGGTCTGGCTCACCAGAGGCAGGAGACTCAGGCGTTGCTGCGCGCGCTCAAATCGCTTTCAGGGCGATTAGTCTTGCAGGCGATGATCTCACAAAATGAGGCAACGCAGGCAGTGGGGCTGGGCGCTGTGGCTGCCTGGCTTGCGGGCAAAGGACGGCTGGCGCAGTCGGTCTTGATTCCGGCGAGTTTACACCCTTCCATTTTTTCACCCATTCCAGCGCGCGGCGCTAGCTCGCTTTCGTTTGGGGCAGATCTGGCGTTGATTACCCTGAAGCCGCGTACCGTGGAGGTGGAGTTCATCGCTGTCGCCTGGCAATGGGGAGCGCAGCCACTCGAAAACATCACCACAGAGATGAAGGAGCGACTGCATACTTCAGCGAAAGCGTTTGAGGATCGGTTCTTTGATCGTGATCGTGTGGATGGCGCATTGCAGCGCGCCGCGCTGGCCAGCGTCATCCGCTTCTATTTCGAGCGCGCCATACGCTATGGGCTAATTGATGAAGCGGTGCAACGATCCTTTGACGAGTATCTCAACCGCCTCGAACGCGAGAAGCTCATCTTCAAAGCCGACTATGCCGCGTATGTAATCAATTTGCAAAGTCCCCCACGCGACGACTACCCCGATGAGGATATGAGAGTCAAGATACTGGCATCTCGCGACCTCCAAGACGTCGAAGGATTCCGCCCATACCAACATCACATAGAGCAGGTGGTGGTTGACGCTGAAGATGAATCAACGCTTGTGGCCATGGAACCGCAACAGGCGACGCTACTCCCTGTGATGATGGAACCACCCACGACAATACTGGCAGTGGAAAACGTGTCTGAAACGCCCGATGGACAGGCGACGCCTCTATCTGATGAACACCCGATGGAACCACTGGCCTCCGGCGAAACGCTCACTGCTCATAAGAGCAGTGAGCTACCAGAGGCCGACACTGAAGATGAGGAGATAGCGGTTCCGCTGGGTGAGGCGCATGGCTTCCAGGTTTCGTGGCTGCCAAGCGTGAAGGGAAGCCCACATCTCTTTATCATGGGCATTCCTGGGCAGGGAAAGTCCTGGGCGTTGCTACGGATTGTCTCTAATTTGGCGGAGCAACATGTGCCATCGCTCGTGCTCGACTTCCACGGGCAGTTTTCGCAGCCGACGGGCGTCGGCGCCTGGTCACCTCCAGGAACCGTCCTCGACGCCTCGGACGGCCTGCCGTTCTCTCCATTTGAGATCATCAAAGAGAAGGGTGTCGGCTGGAAAGCGAATTCCTACGAGCTTGCCGAAATATTGGGGCATGTCGTCGGTTTGGGAGAGATCCAGCAAGAGGTTGTGCGCAAGGCAATTGTGGCGGCATATCGGGCACACGGTTTTGCTGATGGCGATGGACATCTGGCCGATGACGAGTTGAGCTACCCAACAATGCGGGAAGTCCTCAAACAATTGCAACGGCTAGAACAAGAGAGCGGCGCCAAGAATGCCGTCGTTCGTTGCAATCGCTTGCTTGAGGCCAATCTCTTTAAGCCGGTTGAGGGCGGACCTGACCTTATTTCGCTCGCACGTCGAGGTCTTATCATCGACCTGCATAATATCTATGGTGAAACCCTTCAGTTGGCCGCAGGCGCGTTTGTCTTGCAAAAGCTCTATAAGGACATGTTCCGCTGGGGGCCAGCCAAGCGCCTGCGCTTAGTGGTCACTCTGGATGAGGCGCATCGCCTGGCGCGCGATACTACCCTACCGCTGATCATGAAGGAAGGGCGAAAGTACGGGGTCGCAGTGGTAGTGGCCAGCCAGGGCATGAATGACTTCCAGCCGGAGACCTTGGGCAACGTGGGAGCTAAAATTGTCTTCAAACTGAACTATCCAGAATCCCTACAAGTCGCCAAACTTATTGATGCGCGCAGAGGGCCTGATATTGCCAGGCAAATTGAGCGGCTTTCTGTTGGAACAGCATATATTCAGACACCTGAGGCGCTCCAAGGAGTAATTACCCGAATGTTTCCCCTAGGGGATCTGACATGACGTCTGGAAAAATAGTCCGTCAAACAGAGAACAGTTTGTTTGGATGGCTTACAGGCTTACAGCATCTTCGAGAGCTTGGCGCTTTCTTCCGGGTAGCCGTGGCGCGCATAATTTTGGTGGTATGCTGAGGCGCAAAGCGTGATATGCTATACACGGCGCAACAACGCCACATTGGCTAGCGGCGCCTACACACAGCGCATGCCATATAGGGCTGATATATTACGACTAGATAGGCAGAGAAGGGAGCCACCATGACCGACAGCGAAACGGGATCGTTAACACCACACGCTTCTTTGAGTGGGCGCGTGGCCGTCGTGACAGGCAGCAGCCGGGGCATCGGTCGCGCCTCGGCGTTGCGGCTGGCGGGCATGGGCGCCGATGTGGTTATCAACTATCGCAGCGATGAGCAGGGCGCGCAGGAGGCGTGCGCCGCCATCCAATCGCTTGGCCGCCGCGCCATCGCCGTTCAGGCCGATGTTTCCCAGGAAGATGATGTGGCGCGGCTGTTCCAGCGGGTTGAGGCGGAGCTTGGAGCGCCGACTATTCTCGTCAACAATGCAGGCGCCACCCGCGACCGGTTGATCTTACAAATGAAGCCGGAAGACTTCGATAGCGTGATCAACGCCAACCTGCGCTCGGCCTATCTCTGTACGCGCGCTGCCATGCGTGGCATGCTCAAAGCGCGCTGGGGACGCATCGTCAATATCGCCTCGATCTCTGGGCTGATGGGTCAGGTGGGCCAGGCCAATTACTCCGCGTCGAAGGCTGGGCTGATCGCGCTGACGAAATCCATCGCGCGTGAGGTAGGCAGCCGCAACATCACCGCCAACGCCGTCGCGCCCGGCTTTATCCCTACCGAACTGACTTCCAACGTCAGCGAGGAGTTCCGCAAGTATTACCTAGACCTCACACCACTCAAACGTTTCGGCGAGATCGAAGAGGTAGCCTCGCTGGTCGCCTATCTCTGTTCGCCGGAGGCAGGCTACATCACCGGGCAGACCATCGCCGTGGATGGCGGTATCAGTATGCGCTAGCATCTCAATCCTACTTGTAATGGGACGACGAAAGACAGAGGGGGAGTGATACTTGATGAATCTGGGCCTTGAAGGGAAAACTGCGCTGGTGACGGGCGCCAGCCGAGGGATTGGCCGCGCGATTGCCAGCGCGCTTCATGCTGAGGGGGTAAGCCTGGCCCTGGTGGCTCGTTCACGCGAGGGATTGCAGGAGACAGTACGCACGTTGCAAAGCGCCCATGCGGAGCAGAAAAACAGCGGCGCGCCGGTTCACTTGATCGCCGCCGACCTTGCGCTCACTGCGGAGGTTGAGCGGGTCGCGCGTGAGGCCATCGCGAAGCTGGAGCATGTGGACATTTTGATTAACAACGCAGGCCAGGCCAGAGTTGGACGCTTTTTCGAGATGAGCGACGCCGATCTGCAAGCCGTCTGGCAGGTAAAAGGGATGGGCTATGTGCGTATGGTGCGCGCAATTGCCCCCCATATGCGGGAACATGGCGACGGACGCATCCTCAACATCATTGGCGACGCCGCACGCACGCCACAGACCGCTGCGTTGATGGTTTCGATGGTCAACGCGGCGCTCGTCAACTTCACACATGGCATCGCACGCGAGCTGGCGGGGGCAAACATTCGCGTCAACGCCATCAGCCCCGGCTGGACGCTCACCGAGAACCTCAAACGCAGCCTTGAACTGCAAGCAAACGCGCGTGGCGTAGCGTTTGAGCAAGCCTTGCAAAACGAGGCGCGGCTGCATCATATGCAGCGGCTGGTCTCGCTCGAAGAGATTGCCGCGCTGGCCGCCTTTGTCGTCTCGGATCAGTGTCCCGCGCTGACCGGCGAAGACATCTTGCTGGATGGCGGCTCTAGCCCTGGCATATAATCGCCTATCATTTACCGATGCAAAACTCTGCGAAGATGCGATCTAAGAGGTCAGCGGTCGCGCTCTCGCCAGTGATCTCGCCCAACGCTTCCAGCGCGGCGCGCAGGTCAACCGAGACGAAATCGAGCGGTAAGGTGTTGGCAAGCGTCGCTTGGGCGGCAGCCAGTTGCTCATCTGCCCGGCGCAGCGCATCGCGGTGGCGCGCCGCGCTCACCAGCGCATCCGCCGCCTGCGCCGCGCCGCCAAGCGCCATCCGCACGATCTCTTCTTCGAGCGCCGCCACACCCGCGCGCTCCAATGCCGAGGTATGAACTACCGGCGCGCCCGGCCAGAGCGCCTGCGCCTCTTCCTCGTTTATCGCTCTCGGCAGATCGGCTTTATTCATCACCAGAATGACCGGCGCGCCCTCTTCGCCAAGCAGCGCATGCAGATCGGTCGCCACCTGTCCATCCAGCTCAGTCAGCGGTTGTGAGCCATCCACTGTCAGCAACAGCAGATCGGCCTCGCGCGCGGCCGTGCGCGACCGCTCAACGCCCAATCTCTCCACCGGATCGTCGGTCGCCGTCAGCCCGGCGGTATCCACAAGATGCAACGCGACGCCGTTGATCTGCGCTGCCTCTTCGACGGTGTCGCGCGTGGTTCCGGCGATGGGCGTGACAATGGCGCGCTCGACGCCAAGCAGCGCGTTGAGCAGACTCGACTTGCCAACGTTTGGCCGCCCGACAATCGCGACGCGCAATCCCTCACGCAAAATGCGTCCGCTTTCAGCGCCTGCAAGCAACCCTGCTATCTCATCGCGCGCCTGGGCCATCAGGTCTCCAAGTTCGGCGGGATCGGGCGGCGGTACCTCTTCTTCGGGGAAGTCTATGCTGGCCTCGATGCGGGTGAGCGCGCCAAGCGCCGCAGTGCGCGCCGCCTGCACGCGCGCGGAAAGGTCGCCCTGCATTTGGCGTAGCGCCAAGCGCCGCCCGGCGTCTGAACCAGCGTTGATCAACGCCATCACACCCTCGGCCTGCGTCAGATCGATCCGCCCGTTGAGGAAGGCACGTAAGGTCAGTTCGCCCGGCTGGGCCGCACGCGCGCCCGCCGCCAGCGCAAGCTCCACAATGCGCCGCAGGATCAACGGCCCGCCGTGCGCGTTGATCTCCACCATATCTTCGCGCGTATAGGTTCGTGGCGCACGCAAGAAAGCGATCAACACCTCGTCCACTATCTCACCGCTGTTGGGATCAATGATATGTCCATAGGTCAGCAGATGCGAGGGAGGATATACGCTCTCTGGTATACGGCGCGCCGGACGAAACAGCGCTCGCCCGATGGCGAACGCCTGGGGGCCGCTGAGGCGCACGATCCCGACCGCGCCCACACCAGGCGGTGTGGCAATCGCGACGATGGTATCGGTATGCGCATCATGTGCGTCATGTGCCTCCACCTGGGCGACCTCAGTTGATGGGCGCATTACTTGTCCGATCTGTCGTGTCCACTTAGCCAGCCGGATTTATCGGTGGCATGGGCGCGTGTGGCGCGGGGGCTGTT
>Ga0070737_10005297_pt1 | contig 12401 bp, 9 predicted proteins | sample Coa_R1_10_FD_66438 | JGI IMG/M metagenome (GOLD analysis project Ga0070737, IMG submission 66438) | Surface soil microbial communities from Centralia Pennsylvania, which are recovering from an underground coalmine fire - Coalmine... | ecosystem: Environmental > Terrestrial > Soil > Unclassified ... | reverse complement strand
TATTTTCGTGTTTAGGAGTATCACAATGATATAAAAATCTATTATACCAAAAAATTTCTATATTACAGACTATTTACGATTTTTCTGCAATTGAATTTTTGGGGCATTTTAAAAAATTTTGTTTAGCATGAAAACTTAAGTTTTTCTAATTGATTAATATTTTTTGAGATATATTATTGGTTTTCGATAACATGAAAAACTAAAATATAGAATGAATTGAATAATAATTGAAGGGAAATTATAGATTTGATTTGTAATATTAAGATATTGTTGCTAAATAACATTTAAATAGATATAGTAGATTATAACGTATGCATAGTGTACATAAACTAAATTTAGGTTTGCTTCTATTTGCAACAGGTGCGGGGATGAGTATTGAAGTATATGATTTCTTAATATATGGATATTTGGCAAATATTTTGGGAAAAGTTTTGTTTCCACCTACTGCGAATCCGTTAGTAGCTACATTACAGGCATTGCTTGTATTCGGTGTCGGTTTTTTAATGCGACCTGTAGGCGCAGCTGTCTTTGGGCATGTTGGTGATAAATATGGTAGGAAGATATCCTTTATTATCACAATAGCCCTTATGGGGGTTGCTTCGCTAGGAATAGGGCTTCTGCCTACTTATTCACAAATTGGCATATTATCAACAATTTTTCTGGTTATTTTTAGATTACTACAAGGTTTAAGTTTGGGTGGAGAGCTGGGGGCAGCGGCTACTTATATAATTGAACATGCACCATCTTCAAAAAGGACACTCTATGGTAGCTTAGTTCAGCTAGCCTGGCCTGCAGGACTTCTGGGAGCAGTTTTAACCCTTTACGCTGCAGTATCGATAATTGGAAGCGATGCTATGGCCGTTTGGGGTTGGAGGGTTCCTTTCTTTATAGCTGCTGGATTAGTTGTAATAGCACTAGTTTTGAGATTTTGGCTCGAAGAGACTCCAATCTACAAGGATTATGCTGTAAAAGGTGAAGTCGCAACTTCGCCTGTAGTTGATGTATTTAGGAAAGCATGGAAGCCTTTTGCTATAATTCTTATTATTCAAAGCGGTCAAGCTGCAGTTTGGTACACAGGCTATATTGCGACATTTACCACGTTTTGGCTTAACATTGCAAAAATTCCCTATATAACTACTCTCACTATGTTTGCTTTAATTTATTTTGTCGTGGCTTTTCTGTATCCTCTAAGCGGAATATTAGGTGATAGGTATGGCAGAAGAAGTTTATTTACATGGCCTCTAACAATAGCAGCAATTACAATTGTTCCTCTTCTATACTTATTTGCGATGACCAAAAATCTAGCCGTTTTAAGTTTATCAACAATCTTCATTTTAACACCGGCTGTAATAACAAATGCCGCATGGGCAGCAGCTTATTTAGAGTTATTGCCAGCAAACATTAGAATTAGTGGGTTTAATATTGCTTATCAATTAGCCACGGCAGTTTTCGGAGGTTTCTTGCCTTATATCATAACAGCACTTCTACAGATTACAAATAACGTAGCTATCTCAGCTAGTTACATTGCCGCGTTAGCTGCTATGAGTGCGATCGTATCTTGGAAGTGGCTTCCTGAGACTAAGAATGTTGATTTAAGAAAAACTGTATAAAGTAAATTTTATATTTCAGTTTTGATTTTTTATAATTCCATCTTAAAATAATAATAATTCAAATGCTATGACTTAAGTAATCAAAATTTCCTCCATCTGCTACTAATATATGTCCTGTAATATAACTCGCTTTATCTGAAGCTAAGAAAGCCACGATTTCAGCTATATCTTCTGGTTCACCTATTCTTCCCAACACTGTTCTTGATTTGTAGAATTCCTCAAGTTTTTTTGCTTCTTCACCAATCTTTCCCTGCATGCTCATCGGTGATCTTATTACACCAGGCGCAATAGCATTAACACGTATCCCATATTTGCCAAATTCAAAAGCTAGACGTTTAGTTAACACCATTATGGCAGCTTTAGTAACCGCATAAAATGTTGCTCCAGGTAACGTATTTCCGAAACCTGATGTGGATGCAATGTTTATAATGTTTCCTTTCGTTATTTTAAGATAAGGTAGGGTTGCCAATGTTACATATAGTGTTCCCATAAAATTAATTTTCCACATTTCCAAAAATTTTTCTTCATCATATTCTTCAGTCGGTATAATATATCTGACCCCTGCGTTATTAATTACTACATCAATTCTTTTCCATTTCTCAATAATTTTTTTAACCATTGATTTTACATCTGCAAAATTTGTTATATCTATTTTAAAAAAAAGAGAGTTTTCATCTCTATTATTATATTCCAAGTTCCTTTTATCACACATTGCAACTAAATATCCAAGTTCTAAAAATTTTTGACTTATTGCTTTACCTATACCTCCAGCTGCACCAGTAATTATGACAACTTTTTTACGAGTTCTCTTAGCCATAATTTTATATAAATCAAATATAATATATATGCATGTCTAAAGTAAAAAAATCTCAAGAAGTTGATTACGATATTGTCATTGCAGGAGCAGGCATAGCTGGTATGGCAGCGGCTGCAAGTGCAGCCGAGTCAGCTGAAAAAATTGGAGAAAAAATTAGTATTCTTGTGATAGATAGAGCCGATGAGAAAAACTATGGCGGACTTTCAAGGTGGACAGGAGCGTTTTTCCAGCTCGAAAATGACTTCTCTATTTCGCCCATGCTAGAGAAAGAGTTCATCGAGTTTTCGAAAGGAAAAGTAGATCTTAAGCTTTTAAAAACTTTTTTAGGAAATGCGAGGGAAACGATTGAATGGCTTAAAGAAAAAGGAGTTGAATTTGAGACAAATATAATGGATAAGACGCCATATATTGCTTGGAGATATAATTTTATTCATCCTAAGTTGGGAGGCTTTGGTATTCTTTCAGCTCTTGAATCTACTGCTAGAAGACTAGGCGTTAATTTCGCTTTCGAAACAACAGCTTTGAAACTTATGCTTTCAGAGGATGGTTCTATTAACGGTTTGTTTGTTCGTGTTAAGGATGGGTCTTTGATCAAACTTAGAACTTCTGCAGTTATATTGACTACTGGCGGATGCGAAGGGGATCTTGGGAAATTAGCACAATACTTGGGCGCCAATGCATACTTACTAGGAATGTATTCACCTGGCGAATACTACAATAAAGGAGAAGGCATAAGAATGGTTGAAGAAATCGGTGGAAAATTAGCTGGTCAATTTGGGCTTATTCATGTGGGAGTAGGTGATGCAAGAAGCAATGCGGTGATGCCTGTAGTAAATATCTTCCCTTACGGTATTTTGGTTAATAAACGTGGGAAAAGGTTTATTGATGAAGGGGCGGATTATCTTCCAGATCATTCCAATACTGTTGGACTGGCCATTTTACAACAGCCAGATAATCTGGCATATGTAATTTGTGATCAAAAAATCAACAGTATACCGAATTGGAAACGAGCAATCCTTAGCGATCATCCTCCCATTATTTGCAATACAATTGAAGAAATTTCAAGAATAATAGGATGCTCTTTCTCTGACCTCAAGAAAACAATCGACGATTACAATTCTTCAATAAAGGAAGGCGAATTTAATCCTTACCGTCTTGATGGAAAAGGCACATCAGGATTAGAACCTCCAAAGAGCAATTGGGCTTTACCTTTAGATACACCTCCATTCATTGTTTACCCAGTTAGAGCTATACTTTCGCATACATGTTTTGGTGTAGCTATAGATGAGCGTTGCAGAGTATTGAATTCAGATGATAAACCTATTAATGGGCTGTACGCTGCAGGGGAAATAATAGGAATGGAATATTTCAGATATGTAATGGCGACATCAGTATTTAGGGCTTGCGTATTCGGCAAGATCGCAGGGAAGGAAGCGGTGAATTATGTTTTGAATAAATTGGGAGAAAAAGGTAAAAATTAAGAATAAAAGTAAGATGCGGGCCTTTTTATGAATTCGCCGTATCCATATCTTTCTTTTACTTGACCTTCTTCAAAGATGACCTCACCTCTTATTATTGTAAATATAGGCCAACCCTTTACCTCAAGACCTTCAAAAGGTGTGTATTCCTGAGCCGAATTTAAAATTTCAGGCGTGACCTTTCTCGTAATCTTTAGATCGATTACAGTAAAATCAGCATCCGAATTCAGCATTATGTTACCTTTTCTAGGATAAAAGCCGTGAATTTTAGCTGGATTATAAGATATCAGTTCTGCAATTTTTTCCAATGGAATTTTCCTTTTGTGGTATCCTTCGCTGATCATAATTGGGCAAAGCAATGTGTTACCTCCAAAGCCGAACATCGCTTTCCATACGTCTGCCTGTTTTAACTTAATAGGCGTAGCAGCATGATCCGATGCTACAACGTGAATTGTACCTTCCATAATTGCATCCCATAAGGCCTCCACATCTTCTTTTTTTCTTATCGGCGGGTTAACTTTTCCAAACACCCCAGCATGTGATTCTGTGGTTAGAGTCAAATGGTGAACTGTTGCCTCAGTTGTAAGATCAATCTCGAAAGATTTTATCAAGTTTCTAATTGTTTCTATAGCAAGCTTACTTGTTACGTGCAAAATATTAATTGGGCAAGTTGTTTCTTTTGCCATTAAAATGGCTCTAGCTACGGCTATGGCTTCCGCTAAAGGAGGTCTAGCCTCGTGATAAAGTTCAAGAGGATTGGCATCTTCCCTAAGTCCTTCACTATTTTTTTCTTCCAAGACTATTCCGTAGCCTGTCCTACCCTTGACTCTTATGATCTCAGGATCCTCACAATGAAGGCTTACTCTTACTCCTTTTGTTGATTTGTTGATTTCTGCAACTTTTTCCATGATTTTCAGAAGAAAACCAGTGTCATAAGGTTCATCTGAAAACTTATAGTCTCGATAGTGCATGAAGTATTTGAACGTCGCGACCCCGTTTTTAACAAGCTCGTCTAATTCATTTAGGTGTGGAGCTTCAACAGGTGCAAGCGCATAACCGTAATCTGTAAGATAATTGCCCTTTGATAGATTGAGCAATTTGGAAAGAAGATCTGTTAGAGGACCAGTATGGTTTAAGTAATAAGGCCTAGGTCTAATTATGTTCAAAACTGTGGTTATGCCTCCTGTAACTGCTGCCTTTGATTCAGATCTTACATCCTCTTCAAATGGTCTGTATATGCCGAAATGAGAATGGGCATCAACTATACCAGGCAGAATAACATTTCCCTTTACGTCCAGTGTCTTGTTGAAAGCGGAAGCGGAAATTTCTTTTGCAATGGCTTTTATTTTTCCGTCTTTTACTCCAATTTCTGCATCCAGTACTCCAATCCTTGGTATTACTACTTTTCCATTTTTTAAAATTAAATCATATTCAGTCATATGAATATACAGATCATATATTTAAATATTTGTGAATCTAATTTTTTTAAAAATTTTACTATGGATGTAAAAAATACATCTATAAAATATACCATGCTTCTTTTTTTCAGCCATGATTAATTAGATGTTTCACAATCTCCAGTCTTACTTTCTTCGCTTTATAATTAAGTATTCAGCTCGTTTGCTCTTATGCAGAAATCAAGAGTCTGTCTATATTCTTCCTCGTACCTATATCTTCAAAGAAAACAAATGTTCCTCTTATTCCTCTTGTAAGCATAATATAATATCTATTCAAAAGTAGCCTTAGCGCTTTCTTTCTGTCTTTCTTAGCCAAACTTTTCAGTGAATTCCTATTCCCTACGTTATCAGTGATTACCTCCGGCCTAATTTCCCAGCGAAGGTCATTATTCAATACAAGATCTCTACCCCATATTAGCCCAACATAGTCAGCCTCGAAACCCTGTGATCCATATACAGATGCACATCGCTTAAGTGGATTCATTTCTCCAGCCCAATATTTAGGATATTCTTTTTTCTCATCCATTAGCCAGTATATGTCAACATTTAGTCCTTTGTATAGATCAAAGCCAGATTGCAAAGGATATCCAACCCTTCTGTTCTTGAGCTTCCATTCCTCTTCTGATTTGGCTGCATCGAATTTAACCCCTTCGCTTTCAGTGAAAGCGCAAATAAGAGCTATCTTGTGATTTCTTTTCCATGTTGATTCAAGTTCCATAAGCATCTCTATTATGTTATCGAATATCCTGAAGTCATATTTACTGAGCTTAGCTGGTCTTAGATCTAACAACGCTTTTACAAACTCAACATATTCAACAGGTATCCTATATCTTCCTTCGAGCTTAGCCTCTTCGTAATTAGAAGCATATTTTAGGAAGTTCTCTCTTGTCCCTTCTTCATCTCCTATTAGAATTTGATTAGTATCATAAAAATAAACGCATATTCTTGCTCTTTTCGTAGCGTTCATGATCACTTCTTCACGCATTCTCTGTGCTTCATCGCATATTAACAAATCAATATCATCCTTTATGGGGAAGTTTTTCTCGCCTACTCCATTATAAGCAGGCGGTCCTGTTGAATAGAACATAATTGGCAAGCTTTCCTTTAAAGTAAATCTTAGCGTGTTCAATAGCCTATTGTTTCTGTATGCGAGAATTGTCCTATAACCCTTACTTAGTGCTTCAAGGAAAAGTGTGATAGCTACCAATGTTTTACCTGAACCAACTTCGCCATGCACTAGATAAACCTTGTTTTCATTTCTTTCAAGAGAATCCATAACTTTTTTCACAATGTTCATCTGATCATGTGTTAATCCGTATCCATTTTGAAGAAGCGTTTTTATTGCACTCTTAATAAGCTCTTCTTTTCTTTCTTTTATTAGGGCAATAAGATCCTTGGATATCATGAATCTTCCGTTTACTATTGCTTTTATTTCTTCCAAACTCGCAGGCTCACCGAGCTTTTCAATTTCTGCCCTAAGCTCTTTTTCATTTCTTATTATCTTGCATCCATCGCTAATTTTGTCGTTATATGCCAATACTAAGCCGTGTATTTCATACTCCTTGTTTAAAGAATAGAAGTACCTAAGTTTGTTAACATAATTCATTAATTGATAGCATGGATGTAAGAATTCTTTCCCTTCACTGCTAACCCAGAGCGCATCAATTAGATTTGCTTCTTTCCAAGCTTTCGCTTCGATTACAAGTATTTTATCTTTGCCTACTATGAGGAAGTCGCAGCGCTCGTTAAATATTGGGAACTCAGCAAAGATTGGATACCCATTGGCGGCCTTTAGGATTATGTTTAGTGAACCTCGCCAAGAATTTATGAGTTCGATGCTAGGGTATTCTTGCTTTTCGACGCGATATTCTTCCTTAAGTTTATTGAGTATTTGTTCAGGATCTTTTTCATTGTAAATGAGAACAGGAAGTCCCACACGATATTAATCCTCCCAATAATATATTCGATACTCTCCTTCTTTTAATCCATATTTTCTTATGAATTCGAGGAAATCACTTTTCCCTTTAAAGAAAATCAGCTTACCTTCAATTTCCAATATAATCATATATCATATTATGAAGATATTATAAGGCCTCACATTTACTAGTTGCTTACTAGCGAGTTAAATAGATCTAATTAAGAGGGACATCAATTCATTAACACTTTGGGAATATGAATTGTTTCTCGATATTCACATTTAAGAAGGTTCATTTATCTGCTTATTTTTAAAGTTAATGTTAGCTACGTGATGGTTTAAGAATTCTTTATAAAATTTTATTATGCCTTATTTAATCGGCATTGTATTTCTATTATATATTAAAGAGATAAGTTGTATAGAAATAAAAAAATTAAATCCTTGTTTTCCAAGCTTTAATTATTTCCTCACTGTTCGTTATCTCAGCTCCATAAATTCTTTTCAAATACTCAAGTCCTTCCAAATGGTCTTTCTCAGTAAATGAATCTACGCAGTCTTCAGGTATCTTTATTTTGTATCCTCTGAAATAAGCATCTGCAGCGGTGTGCCTATCACAAATGTTCGTATGTAAACCTGTTATTATTACCTTTTTTACGTTGAGTTGTCTGAGAAGCAAATCTAATCCAGTTTCATGAAAAGCACTATATGTCCTTTTTTCTAATACGAAATCTTTAGCCTGTGGTTCAAGCTCAGCTATTGTCTTCGATCCTTCAGTTCCTTTCATTGCATGCTGCCCCCATAGCTCTATTTCAGGATCCTTCGGCAAATGTGCATCGCCAACGTATATAACAGGAACACCATGCTTCCTAGCCTCTTCAAGTAATCTTTTAATGTTGGGTATGATTCTCTTTGCTCTGTCACATCTCAGCGAACCATAGACGAAGTCGTTGAGCATATCTATGACCAAAACTGCTTCATCCATGTGTGATAATTAAGTTAACTATTAATTTCTTTTACTGAGAGAATGCAGGTGTATAGCTGCCTTACCTAAGTTTGCAATCAACTATAGTAAATAGGTTAACTTAAATTATAATTGGTATGAGTATCGAAGAGTTGATTAAGGATGCGCAAGATTTCATCGATCTTGCCTTTATGGAGTTTGAAAAGGGAATTGAGGAGAAATCATCTGCAAAGCTAAGGGATTCTGCAGAAAAAGCATGGAATGCTGTTGTTCAAGCTGTAAATGCGCTCATATTTAAATATGAGGGCTTTTTGCCTAAAAGCCATTATGAAAGGAGGCTAGCGCTTAAAGAGCTGGAGAAGAAAATACCTAAACTAAAGGATTTTGGTATTTATGATAGGTACGCTGCTAGAAGCAGGCTTCTCCATGGCGAGGTCTTTTATGAAGGAATATTGGATGTCGAGTTATTGAAGCTTGAGCTTGAAAAAGCTAAGGAATTAGTAGAATACATATCTAAGGAACTTAAATGACGCTTTAAACATTGAATCTCAGTCATACAAATAAGCATAAGATTTCAGTCATTAATATCTCATTACTCGAGTGGTAGAATTCGAAAAGGATTAAGGTATTAAAATTTGCCTGAAAGCTATCAAATGGTGTAATAATTAAATTGAGAATATTTATATTCATAGATCGATAATAATTAATTTGTCGTCTTTAATTCTCAATGAACATGAATTGTTTGATTTGTTAATCAATGTAAGGGAATTTTCTAGACTTTGGTATAAAAGAAGAACTGAGAAGCTTACAAAAGATGAAAAAGAAAGAATGAAAAAAGCATTCCAATATATTGTGAAAAATGTCAAAATTCTGCCATTTAAAGGGAAAATATAGCAGATATCTTAAATTTAAGGGGGCGTTATTGCCAAGGATGTTGAGGCCAGGAATTCCTGAAGTATAGATATAAAAAAAGATTTTATAGATAAACTACTCTAATTATATATATGAAGTAAAATTAATAGAATAACAGCCTTACTTATAGATAATTTGTGGTTTTGGGCGTTATCGCTTAGTGTGAACTCTATTTCTCTTGGGATGATCTTTGGTAGCTCAGCGATAAACCATTCTTCAATGACCTCCCTGAACAGGCTTTCGTTACCACTCATGGTTTATAAGAAACACTTTACGGTTAAGAGTGTTTCCTCTGTGACACCATTTCATGAAGCATTTGTATTGAATGTTTGTAGCTGATGTGGTATTTGTCATATCAAACGTAAGTCAAACGGGTATATTCGAATCCTTCCTTAAATAATTTCATGATATCCTGAGATTATGTGAAGATAGTCCACTTTGCATTTCCAAACCTCATAAATGGGTTTATGTTCAGCTCTTTCTTAGTTAGAAAACAGAAGTCTATTGATATTCTTCCTCGTATCAGCATCCTCGAAGAATACAAATGCCCCTCTTATTCCTCTTGTAAGCATTATCTATTAAAAAGTAGCCTTAGCGCTTTCTTTCTATCTGTTCTTGACAAACTTTTCAATGAGTTCTTATTTCCTACGTTATCAATAATACAATCTTTGTAATATTGAAAAAATATATACTGAATTGTTGACTTATATCGATGTGGCTTATTATTTGGTTAAGGCTAGAGCTGTGAAGGATAAGTTTTACGAGCTGGAGGAAAAGCTGTTTTCCGGCCATATTTCTTCGTTAAGACCTTTCGGTAGGGCAATGGATCTCAGCCTGAGAAATGCAAAATATGATCTTGATGGTTATCTGGTATGGGAGGAAGAAGACTACTGTTCTCCTCCATTGGCTATGGAAAGGCAAATGGTATTGGATCACTACTTTTATGACTTATCTATTGTGAGGGTGAACGAAGGAGAAGGATGGAATCAAATAAGCCATTTTCCTAATGTATGGATTATTCATAAAGGTTTGCCTTATAGAAATGGAGAAAAGCCATTGACCAGGAAAGGAATTCCACATCAGCAATTAACACAAAATCCTGATATAGAGGTTTATAAAAGGTTTTCAGACAAATTATTTAGACTTCCTGATACAGTAAAAGCATCGAGCCTTATCTCCGTTCCAGGCGCAATTGCATTATGGCTTAATAGCGATAAAGTTAATGTTGTTAGCGATGCTTTCATGATAGCTAATGAATTTGCCCATCTTCATCCAGCTTATGACGGAAGTCTTCACATCATGGCGCCACCCAATTGGGTAGATGAGATCATAGAAAAAGGATGGGGCGAAAGACATCCCTTAGCAGGCGATATGATAGCAAGCAATGCACTCATGATTTATGCTCCAAGGAATGATGTGGAGATCGATATAGCATACAATATCTTGCTTTTATCTTATTGGAGAGCCAAAGGGAAAATCATTCCTTCACCAAAGAATCTTTTAGGAACGCCTTAGCTTTCGCAATAGATCTAAGATCGACTTATTTTTTATAGGAGTAACTTGGAAATAATGTTCTTCAAGCAAAGGAAAGGCAATGAGGAATGATAAAAGATCGAGTTGATTAACTAATAAGAAGATTCGACGAATGTTAGATAAGTTTGAAGATATAATTTAAATATTTCGTGAATATGATTGAAGAATAACAAATCAGTTGGATCGAGATTGAATTCATGAAGTAATTTTATAATATTCTACTTTTTAGTTGAATTATGGCAGATTATGAGGCTGAAAGGATAAAGAAAATTATAAGGATGACGATGGCTGACATAGCAGAGCTAGCTGATAGCATTCCCGGTTCGATAAGATTGGAAAATGCGGATTCGGACTATACTGTACCCAAAAGAATAATAGATGCAACAAAGCAGGCAGTTGGTTTAGACGAGTTCAATAGTTATTTACCGCTTAGAGGGCTCAAAATTCTCCGTGATGCAATAGCGAAGAGATACAAGGAAGATTATGGCATTGAATACGATGCTAATAATGAAATCGTCGTTACTTCTGGCGCGGGCGAAGCAATCCTTGATGTGCTTTTAAGCTATGTTAACGCAGGTGATAGGGTGCTAATGACAAACCCAACCTATAATGGTATGGTTCAAAGAGTGAAGCTAGCAGGTGGAATACCTGTCTTCATAGAGTTGGACGAAAAGAACGGTTGGCATATAGACTTATCTACTCTTGATAAGCTGGCTAGGTCATGTAAAATGATTTTCTTTGCTTCTTCTTCTCTGCCTACAGGAACGGTATTTACATATGAGGAAACTAAGGCCTTGGTTGAAGCCGCAGAAGACAATGATTGTCTCATACTCTTTGATGGAGCTATGGAAAAGATCGTTTATGATGGTAATGTGGTTGTAAATCCTGCCTCGATTGGGAAAGCAAAAGAAAGAACTATATGTGTTAGCTCGGTCAGCAAAAACTATAGTATGATGGGATGGAGGATAGGCTGGGCCGCCGGGCCTGCTGAACTGATTAAAAACGTTGAGAATGTTCATATTTTCAATGGTCTCATGCCCAGCGGTATAACTCAGGCTGGTGCAGCGGAGGCACTGGCTGGCGATCAGCGATGGCTCTCTGATATGTTAGCTTCGTTTATGCGAAGACGAGACATCCTAATAGATGGGCTATCAAGCATTCCCGGTTTGGAATCCGTTAAACCCGAGGGTGGCTATTCTTTCTTGGCTAATATAAGAAAATTGGGAATCGATTCGAGGAAATTCTGCATCGATCTGTTGAAAAAGAAGAAAGTTGCCACTACGCCAATGATAGCATGGGGCAGAGATGATTTCGGTCATGAGCATGTAAGATTTGTGTTCACAAATGAAAGAGAGGAGCGTCTTCAACAGGCTGTAAGCCTAATTGCTGAGTTCGTCAAAGAGCTCAAATGATCATTCTATAGACACTTCACGAGAGAGTTAAAGTTTTATGCAATCAATTAGAAACCTCATTTTGCTTCCCCATCATCATACTTATATGTTAATCAGTCATGTCTATCCTGTTGCAGCTAGGGTCATCATGATTACTGTGAGTATCATGATCTCACCTATTATGAACGAAATCAATGCGAATATTGCCCCAGCGCTAAATATAGTAAGAAATAAATCTCGGACTAAGGTTCATGTATTGAGTTTAGTCGCTATAGATTAATTATTTTGGCTGGATGGTGCAGGCGGAAGAGGATATAGTATAGCGGA
>Ga0070737_10005295_pt1 | contig 12402 bp, 11 predicted proteins | sample Coa_R1_10_FD_66438 | JGI IMG/M metagenome (GOLD analysis project Ga0070737, IMG submission 66438) | Surface soil microbial communities from Centralia Pennsylvania, which are recovering from an underground coalmine fire - Coalmine... | ecosystem: Environmental > Terrestrial > Soil > Unclassified... | reverse complement strand
ATTTCCTGGGTTCGCTCAGGCTCGCACGCTGAGGCGTCCCTGTCGAATCTCCGATTCAAAAATATCAAGTTCAGGCGCAGCGCCCGGTTCGAGATCGCCTTGCGGAGCGCCGGGTTGCCACGCCGGGCCTGAATGATAAGACGAGTTGCCGGGGCGCGATCCTGATCCTCCTTGCGCTCCGGGATGGCCTCCGTGGGTAAAGTTATTAAGGATTGAAACCTGGTCAAGGCGCAGATTCTGGTTTGATAACGCCTGGTGCAAAGCCGGTAACTCGCTGGCCAGCAACAGATGAGTCTCGGGGTTCTGAACGTTAATCGCTGCGCCCAGCCGATCGCCCTTGAGCACGGTGTGCAACTCAAGAGGTCCTAAGGCATCCGTGCGGATGGCAACTTTCATCTCGATTTGATCGCGTCCCTGGGAAAAGGTGGCGGCGTTAATGACGCGGCCCGCCTGGCCTGAAGCAGCATCCCAACCTGCTAGGGCGTTAGCATTGGCAGGGGTATGAGACGACGCTGCGGCGGTCGTATTGGGTTGAGGGCTGGCTGCGTTTCCGCTGACGTCGGCATGATCCGCAAGCGAGGCGGCAAAAGTGGCGCTGGCCGCTGCCCCATCATTGCGGGAATTACTGGCTGCAGGCCCGGCATTACTGTTTGCCGCGCTCTTGCTCGAAGTATCTGCCTGCTTGTGAGAATCGTCTGCCGTTGCGTGCCCGGTTCCTGAATTAGCCGGATGCGTGCTATCCGCGGCAGTTCCCGAAGCAGGCTTGGGAGGAGCCGATGTAGTGGAATCCTTTTGGGAATTCTCTGGTGTTGCAGGTTGCGCGCTGGGATGAGCCTGAGTCTTTTCGGGTTTAGCGCTCGATGCGAGCAGCGTTGAGTCCGGACCGGATATTTTCAGGTCAGACATCGCCTGCGTGACTTGCGAATTGATGTTCTGATTCTTCACGGCCTGGGCCACGCTGAGCGAGGGTTGTGCTGGAGATGCTCCGTCGGCCTTCGCTTGAGCGGGAGGGGCTTGTGAGATCGGGCGGGCATCGGTTTGCTTCGCCTGCGAAGTCGTTTCCTGCGGCTTTGCCGCTTGCTGGGTCGAAGCCTGATTTGGGTTAGTTGCTGCGGATGCGTCCGCCGCAAGAGTTTCAGTCAGCCGCTGCAACTCAACTGAATTGAAGGCTGGGCTATTGATGGCTGAGGGTTGATTGGTTGCCGTTGAGAGGCTCCGGTCAGGTCCAGCCCCTGATTGATCCGAGCTTCCAGGGATAGCTGTCGCAGCGAGCGGTGCGCTTCCGGAGTTTGGATCTGCGGACGGCGAGTCGTGGGTGTTGTTTATGGGCGCAGCCTTACTCCCTACGTCTGCTGGGGAGGGATCAGGCACAGGCAACTGAATCGCCGCCAGAAGTTGCAGTTCAGCCTGGTGTTTTGCTGCCTGCAAGAGCTTTTTCTGGTTGTCCTGGACCTGCGAATCGCTATCTGTGACTTTTGTGTTGTCGCTGACAGGCTTCTGCGGGGTTTGATCTCTGCTGGGAATCGCGCTGGTTGCGGAATCAAGTACGCTTTGGAAAGAAGGCTGGCTTGCCTGAGCTTGTGGTTCTGAAACCTGCGGATTGGAGATCGCCCCTTGCGCGCTGGGGATTGTTGACCCCGCGCGAGGCATCACGTGCGATACGGCGATGATGGGATTCGCGGCCATCGCAAGGAGCATACGCATCTCATGGTCCAAACCCCTTCGCCGTTATAAGTAATTCATTTGTAATGGGTTAGGAGGCTTCAGCCCCCGAGTGGCGGATTGTATCCTTGCCTTGATGCGGCAAGCTTTGCCTATTTAACGGGCAGGAACTCGCCATGAATTGTCCATTCGGAGGTAGCCCCACTATGGTAAACCGTAACTTCAATAGACAATCGTGAATCCGCCGTCTGGTCGGGCGAAGACTGCCCCGAAACTCCAGGCCGGCACGCCTGAGACATGGCCTTCTTTTCCGATAGGATTCCCATTTCGATCAAACACCTGCCACTCAAGCGAGCCGCCATGACCCCAGCTTGTTCCATCCGTCCAGACCAGGATCGTATCGCCGCGCGAATTCACCGCCAGTGCCGGATATTTCCGAAGCTTCCCGATCCCCGGCGCGGGAACGGGCTTGGACATTTGCAAGGTCTTTGGATTGATCATGGCGTAATAGACCTGTTTCCGGGTCTGCCATGCTGCATCCACAAATCCCGGCCCTTGCGCAAAAGCCATGCTCGTCATCGGACATGCCCCGATGGTCCACTTGTCAACCAATCGCCCGCGGAAAGTTCTGCCATCATCCCTTGAAATCAACAGGTAAACGTTACGGTGGACCATATCTTTTGCAGTTCGGTAGAGGATATAGACAGTTCCATTTTTCCCCGCAAAGATGCTAAGGCCGCAGCATCCGCAGGCTCCGGTGGGTTCGGCCCAGGCCAGAGTCTCAGATGAAAAATCCCTGCCTGCGTCGCGCGACCGTGCAATCCATACCCGCCGTCCTGCCTCGCCCTGCGGATAGCCCACTTTGCGCGCATGCCAGGCCACGTAGACATCCCCGTGCCCATCCGCTGCGACTGAGCCGCCTCCATCCAGCCCGAACGTGGACTCCATCAGATTGCGCTGCGGTTCAAAGGCCGTCCCCGAGCGATTCAACCGCGTGAAAAGCATGGGCATTCCGTTGTAAGGGCTGTTGCCTGGCATTTCAGGACTTTTCGGTCCCTTCGGCGAGGCTTGCGTTGATCCGTTCCAGGCCACGTAGACGCGGCCATTTGCTCCCACAGCGAGATGAGCGCCACGGATCGTTCCGAGGGCCACGGCGCTTCCCGGCTGGCTATTCACACGGATGGGAGAGGAAAACGTTGCGCCCCAATTCTTCGAGCGGACGTAGAAGATATTCCCATGCGCCGGATCGCCCTGGAAATAGATCATATCGACGACGCCTCGGGCGTGGTCTACAACAACCTGAGGCTGGATGCCGCCGTTCGGAACACGAATGAGTTTAACGTTCGGAACTTGCTTCGCCGCCGCACAAAAGCCTGTGCTGATGCAAGCAAATAAAAAGGGAAGAGCAAAAACAAAGCCTCTTTTCATCTCGATAGCTCACCGAATTGAATCCCATTCTTCCACTCACATCGATTTTACGCCAATTGTGGCGTGAACAGCGTGGACTGATTGCCAGGCGCGTAATGGAAAGTATGTAGCCGCGGCTTCATGCTGCAATAGCCGCATTGAGAATTTTGAATTGATGGCGATGTAAGATCGCCGCCGCATCTCAAATGACGCCATGTTATGGGCGAGTTTTAGGGAAGCGAAGGACGAATAACTCATCCACCTGCTGCTGTTCGCGGCGTGTCTGTTTCTGATGGTAGGCTGCAAGCTGGCGCGCCCTCAGATTATCCAGGATTTTCCGGTTTCTTCGGGTTTGCTGATAGAGAGCCTGTTGGGTGAGATGCTGGTTTGTGACCATTTCTTTGCGCTCACGCACCGCCTGCTGGCGCTTGTCGATGGCGGAAGCCACGGCGTTCATAAAGTGGAACTCACCAGCGCTCATTCCTTTAAGAAGGGCGCTTTCCGTCGCCTCGCGGGTTTCGCGCTTATATCGGATGAGCTCTTGTTCCTGCTGCTGAAGATAGTTCAGCTCATTGGACAGGGCGACCAATCGCAGCAGTTCGCGCCTCTCATGGGCGCGACGCAGTTTGAGAATGGCTTCGAGCGGGAACCTGAATGCCATCAGAATCTATCCGGGCAGCGCCATGAGCGCCGCTTGAGCGCGGTCAAAAGGAGATGTTTCTTCCGCCGCCTGCTGAAGAAAAGCGTTGATCGCTGGCATCGCGGCGATAGCCTGGTCGAGAACAGGGTCTGAGCCTTTCTGATAAGCGCCCACCTGAATCAAATCCTCTGCGGCGGCGTAGGCGGCCAGAAGCCTGCGCAGCCGTCCGACTTTCTGGCGGACTTCGGGCTTGGTCACGGCCGTCATCAGCCGGCTGATGCTATCGAGAACGGAGATGGGAGGGTAGTGATTGCGGTTGGTCAATTTGCGGTCCAGAACCACGTGGCCATCCAGCAGGGCGCGGACGGCATCCACCAGGGGGTCTTGCTGATCGTCGCCTTCCATCAGCACAGTATAGAACGCCGTGATGCTGCCATTGCCAAAGTGTCCGGCGCGCTCGATGAGCCGAGCCAGAAGCGTAAAGACCGAGGGCGTATAGCCGCGCGCCGTGGGAGGCTCGCCGGCCGCCAGCCCAATTTCGCGTTGCGCCATAGCAACGCGGGTGATGGAATCAACCACCAGCAGAACGTGCTTGCCGCGCGAACAGAAATATTCCGCCACCGAACAGGCGGCAAGCGCTGCGCGGATGCGGAGAAGCGGAGATTGGTCTGAGGTGGAAACGACCACCACCGAGCGGCGCAATCCCTCTTCGCCGATCGCCTTCTCCAGATATTCGCGCACCTCGCGCCCGCGCTCGCCGACCAGGGCGAGGACGGTGAGATCGGCGGAACTGCCGCGGGCCATCATGCCGATCAGCGTACTTTTGCCCACGCCGCTGCCTCCAAAGATTCCCACCCGCTGGCCGCGCCCGCAAGTGAGGAATCCATCGATGGCCCGAATGCCGCATCCAATCGGTTCCCGGATGGGTTCGCGCTTAAGCGGCTGAGGCGGCGTGAAATGGAGCGGCCATTTGTCCTGAGCGCGATAAGCAGGGAGGGAATCAAGGGCTTCGCCCGTGGCGCTGATCACCCGGCCCAGCATTTCATTCCCTACACGGATGGAAGGCCGCTCGCCCCAGGTGGCGATTCGATCTCCGTATCCGATGCCTCCCGGGCGGTCCAGCGGCATGGAAAGGACGCTTGATCCGTTGAAACCGACGATTTCCCCCGGATAGGCGGCGCCGGAGCGATCGATGATTTCGCAGCACTCCCCCACCGAGCAAACAGGCCCTTCGGACTCGATGAGATATCCCACCGATTTCTTCACGCGACCCCACCAGCGGTGCGTCGGGTGACTTTCAAGCTGGCGAAAGTAAGAATCGAGAAGGTGTGATCCTGCCATAATCGGGCACTCATGAGGGCGCATCAAGAGCGATGCCTTTCAGGACTTATTGGGACGAGCGGCGAGAAGGTCGAGGAAGCCCTTCTCGATTTCCTTAAGCTGCGCCTCCAGCGAGAGATTGGCGCTTCCCAGGTCCGTTTCCAGGATGCAATCCACGGGGTTTAAGGAACTGTCTGCCACCACCTCAGGCATAGGATCGATCCGGATTTCCCTGGCCAGGAACTCTTTCCAACTGTCGACCTGGGAGGGATGGACTCTAAGTTGAACGCGAGTGCCTGCGGCAATTTTTTCAAGGCTCACGCGCACCGCGCCGGCAAGGAACAGAGGATCAATCTGAGCCTCGCGATAGAGGATTTTCCGGGCAATGGAAAGCGCCAGGCTCACCACTTCGCTTTCAACCTGCTGGAAGTATTGTGAGCGCTCGTGAGCAAATTCATCCAGCGCCTGCGTAAGGCGGGCGCGCTCCGCCTCACGCAATTTCTCCATTTCCTCGCGGGCCCGGCGTTCTCCTTCCTGAGCGCCGCGCTCCAGGGCCTGCTTTTCGAGCGCCTGCGTCTGTTCGAGTGTGAAGACGGCTTGGGCCCTGGACGGTGTGGAGTTGTTTTGCGGGCGATCGGGAGCGTTCCAGGCGGCGTTCTCGCGGCCTGCGGATGTTCCCCGTTGCGCATCCTTCATCTCGGGGATAGGCGGAAAGACGTAGGGCTGAACCTCTTTCGGAGCCCCGTCGTCTTCAAAGAGCGGATTGGCGTTAAAGGATGGTGTCATTGCTGTCGGCGCTTTTCCTCATCAATTTCCCCTCATCTTCAAGTTCATGGGCCATGCGGGTGATTTCCTGCTGGGCCTGAGTCACATCGCGCAGCCGGACCGGCCCCAGAGCTTCCATATCTTCCTTCAGCATTTCGACGGCGCGCGAAGACATGCATTTGAAGATATGGGCCTGAATATCGGGATGCGCGCCTTTCAAAGCCAGAGAAAGGGTCTTCTTATCCGCGCGCCCGATCAGCTCGCGGATGCCGGCCTCTGTCACATCTTTGAGGTCCTCAAATGTGAACATCAACGCGCTGATGCTCGACAGCAGGTCAGGATCTGAGGCCTTAATGGATTCGAGAATGCCTCTGCTGGACGCGGGATCCATCGATTTCAGAAGCTTGGCCACCACGTTGATTCCGCCGAAGTTAACCTGCTGAAGGTTGCTGGCCACCGCCACTTTTTTGCTCACCGTCGCCAGCGTGCGCTTCACGACTTCGGAGGGAAAAGCTCGCATGCGGGCCATGCGTTCGACGACTTGCGTCTTCAGCTTCTCGGGGAACAAATTCAAGACTTGTGACGCGAGTCCTGAACTGAGGTGGGCGACAACCAAGGCGATGACTTGCGGGCTTTCGTTTTCCAGCAATTTGGCCAGTTGGTGGGAGTCCGCCTTTTCGAGGATGTCCGGATCGGTGGGATCGAGATCGGAAGGGCGCATCACGCGCTCAAAAAGCTGCTTTCCAGCCGGCTCGCCAAAAGCCTCAACCAGAAGTTTTTCGGCATAGGCGCTGTTGCCCTGGGCGCGTTTATTGCCGCTCACGGCTAACTGGGTGTATTCACGGAGAACTTCTTTTGAAACTTCCTGGTCAATTTCTCCCACCCTGGCGATCTCGCGCATTAACCTCTCGACCTGTTTTTGAGGAAGTTGGCGCAACACGGCGGTAGCCGCCTTTTCACCCATCAACACCATCAGGATTGCCGCTTTGCGAATTCCGCTCAGTTTCTCAGCAACGGCTGCCTGCGCCATTACGCTCCCTCGTCTTCAATCAGCCAGTCCTGAAGCAGGCGGCTGGCCTCTTCCGGGTCCTTTTCAATTTTATCGGCAAGAGTGCGCCTCGACAGGATATGGACTTCGGCCTGTGCCTGTTCTTCGGCTGCCGGCGGGGGCGTCAGCATGGCGCGTGGAGCCTGGGCTTCCTCTCCAAGCGAGACGTCAAGTCTCGATCCCAATCCCGCCCGTTCGCCCGGCTTGAGCGCTCGCGGGCCTTGTTGCAAGGATGCCAGCAAAGGTTTCATCAACGGCCGAAGAATAAGGAAATAGACCCCCAGGAAAAGCAGCCCTAAAGCCAGGTAGCGAATGAGTCCCATATATTGGTTCACCCGCATCAGCACCTTTTCAGCGGTTGATGGCGGCGGTCCGAACTCGCTGGGGGTTGACGTAAAACCGATATTCTCGACCGCCACCTGATCGCCTCTTGAGCTGTTGAAGCCGATGGCCGCCTTGGTGATGTCCTCAATCTGTTTCATTTCCGCCGCGCTCAAGGGGCGCCGAACGATCTCTTTGCGTTTGCCCGCCATTTTCGTCTCGGCGGCGTCATCCACCAGGACGACGGCGGAGACGCGCTTAATGGTTCCGGGCGGCTGCGTCGAGTGGCGCAGCGTGCGGCTGACGGCGTAGGTCTTGCTCTCCGTCCTTTCAGCATCGATGCCGTTATCCGCGGTATCGAAAGCTTTGGCAACGCTCGTCGCTGCGGGCTGGTTTGAAGGATCGGCTTTCGCAGAGCTGGCTTTTGCGGTGGGCGGGTTTTGGGAATTCGCAGGTGACTTGGAGCCCGGAGGGGCAGGCTGGCCTTGAGGCACGTTGCTGGCGGTGCCAGGGATGCCCTGGGCGGTGGAATTGCTGTCGGATTCGTAAGTGGTTTGTGAGGTTAAAACCACCGAACCATTGGGATCGTAAGTTTCCTGCGTGGTGTCGCTCGATGCCGTGTCGAAATCCACCGTGACGCTCGAACGCACGTGATCGATCCCCACAATGGGCGCCAGCATCTGGTTGATCTTCTGCTCCAATTGCGTTTCGAGCTTGCCTCCCGCAGCCGACCAGGGCTGATTTTCGTCGCGATAGGTAATCGGCGTGTAACCGTTAGCGTCCACGACGGTGACATTCTCAGGCTTGAGGCCATCCACGGCGCTCGCCGTGAGATAAGTGATGGCTCGAAAAGACTGTTCCGAAAGGCGGTCGCCCCGGAGTTTCACCAGCACGGAAGCTTTCGCAGGGCGCTCCTGCTCGGTAAAGAGAGATTCGTGCGGGAGCGCCAAATGGACGCGCGCGCTTTCAACATCGCTGAGCTGCTCGATGGTGCGCTCAAGCTCGCCTTCCAGCGCCCGTTGGTAGTTGACCTTTTCATAGAAGTCGCTGCCCGCCCAGTCGGGCTTGTCAAACAGCTCAAAGCCCACCCGCCCTGACACCGGAAGCCCCTGCGCCGCCAGTTCCAGCCTTACTTTATCGAGCTTTCCTGCCGGCACGCTCAGGGTTTTACGGTCGCTGGATAGTTGGAAAGGGACGTTCTCCGCCGCCAGCCGCTGAGTGATGCTCTGAACGTCTTCCGGCGAAAGGCCGGTGTAGAGGGCTTTATAATCGCCGCGGCCAAGCAGACTCACAAAGAGCCACAGGCTTCCGAGAACTGCAATCGCGCTTGCGATCAGCAGATAAAGCTGTTTGCGGCTAAGGCCGCGATAGAAATTCGAGGCTTGGTTGAGGAGTTGTTTCTGATCGAGGGGCATAAGATTGAATCATTGCCGATTACCGAGTGACGGTTGACGTTGAACCCTCGCTCCGGACCCTTTTCCCCGAGAGGAAAGTAGACCGCTCAGCGGGACGGGCGAGGGATTCGCGGCTCGTGAATATCAGGCGACGCCGGGTTCATTCATATTTAAAACTGCATATTTGAAATCGTGTTATAGGCCTGCACAATCTTGTTGCGGGCTTGCATCACCAGTTGGAAGGAGAGGTCAGCTTTCTCAAGAGCCAGCAGGACAGATTGCACATCCCCTGTGTTTTGGCCGTTCAAAAGCGAGGTCACTTTTTGATCCGCCTCAGCCTGCATCTGCTGAGCCTGATCCAGGGTCTTTTGCAGAGTATCGAGAAACTCAGAATTTTTTCCGGGCGCCGTCTTCGAGACGTTCTGCTGATATTGCGATGGATCAATCGGCGGCAATCCCTGAATGCTATTGCTCATATTCGCGCTATCCCCGGTCGTGAAACGTTATGTCAGTAAAATTTGGAAGGATTCCTGGATCATGGATTTTGTGGTCTGTATGGCAGCCACGTTGAGCTGATAGGCGCGGGCGGCGCTCATTAAATCCGCCAGTTCCTGAACCGGATTGATGTCCGGGTAATAGACGTAACCCTGAGCGTCGGCGTAAGGATTTCCAGGCTCGCTGCGGCGGATGGGCGGCATCGGGTCCAGAACCACGCGTTCCACCTCGACTCCCCGGGCGTGAAGCCGGCTGAACCGATCGAACGCTTCGGCGAAGCTCACATGGCTGAGTCTCTGCGGCCCGAAGACCACGAGCTGCCGGGTATAGGGGCCGCCCTGCGACGTGTGAGTGGTCTCGGCGTTGGCGAGATTCGTGGCCACAACCTCGGCCCTTAACCGTTCCGCTTCCAGCGCGGAGGAGCTGAGATCAAGCACCCCAAAAAAATTCATGGTTTAACTCCCTTCATTGATGGCGGTGAGCAGGCGCTTGAATTCGTCCCGAAGCACCGTGACGCCAAGCGTGTATTGAAGCTGAGATTGAGCGAGCAGCATGCTCTCGCGATCGATGTTCACGTTGTTTCCATCCGGCCGTTCCACCAGCCCTTCGACGGGATGGATGAAGGGCGTGAGCGATGGAGACTCAGGTTGAATTTCCGCGCGGCGCATTTCCCTCTCAAAGCTGATGTCCTCAGTTTGATAGCCGGGCGTATCGACGTTGGCGATGTTGTTTGAGATCAACGACTCCCGCGTGGCAGTCAGCCGCAAAAAAGTCTGCAATTGAGACAACACGTTTGTATTGAGCCAGCTCATCCGGTCCTCCTGGGTCCCAAGCCATATTCGCGGATTTTATTGCGAATCGTTCGCAAACTGATGCCCAGCATTTCTGCGGCGCGCGTGCGGTTGCCATCCACCGCTGCAAGCGTCCGCTCCACAAGCTGCCGTTCGAGCTCGTGCAAGGTAAGCCCGGCTTCGAGAACCGGGGCTGTGGGCCCAACTCCGCGCGGCGAGGGGGCAGGATCAATTTCTTCCAGGGCTTCGATTCCCAGGACGGGGCCTCTCGAAAGAGCCAGGGCGCGGCGAATGGCGTTCTCAAGCTCCCGCACGTTTCCCGGCCAATCGTGCTGCTTCAATCGAACCAGCAATTCAGGGGCCAGGCGAAGCGAGCCTCGCAGAGCGGGCGGCGCATAGCGGTGAAGGAAGTATTCCGCAAGCTCCGGGATATCCTCGCGCCGCTCTCGTAAGGGAGGCAGGGTAAGGGGAATCACGTTGAGACGGTAATAGAGATCGGCGCGGAACGCTCCCTCCCGAACCAGATCGCGCAGCGACCGATTGGTGGTGGCAATGACGCGGATGTTCAGGTGGATCGGGCGGGTATCTCCCAATCGATCGACCTCGCGTTCCTGGAGCACGCGAAGCAGCTTGGGTTGAAGATTGAGCGGCATCTCTCCAATTTCGTCCAGCAGCAGCGTTCCCCCCTGCGCCATCTCGAATTTGCCGGCTTTGGAAGCGAGAGCGCCGGTAAAGGCGCCGCGGACGTGCCCGAAGAGTTCGCTTTCGAGCAAGGCCTCGGGGAAAGCAGCGCAGTTAACCGCCACAAATGGACCGTTGCGACGGCTGCTGGACTGATGAATGAAATGCGCCAGCTTCTCCTTGCCCGTTCCGCTCTCGGCTTCAATTAAAACGTCCACATCCGTTTTGGCAATCTGCCGGGCGCGTTCGAGAAGGCTGCGAAAACGCGGCGAATGGCCAATCAGGCCCTCTTCGTTGGAACTGGAAGCATCCTCAGGGGTGCGTTGCAGGATGCGTTCGGCGGTTTCCTTCAGCACCGGGAAAGAAACCGGCTTGATGAGGTAGTCGCAAGCGCCTTCCTTCATGGCGTTGACGGCTTCCGGCACCGAGCCATAAGCGGTGAGAAAGATGAATGCGGTCTCGGGCGCCATGGCGCGGATGCCCTGCATCACGCCCAGCCCATCGCCATCGGGCATTCGCATGTCCGTAACCACGAGTGGGCAGGGCGCCGACCGAAAAACCGTCAGCGCTTCGTTTTTGCCCGAAGCGGTTTGAACTCTCCAGCCGTGGCTGCGAAAACTGGCTTCGAGCGCCGCCCGCATGCCAATTTCGTCATCCACGACCATGACATCCGTCATGCTGGGCCTCCTGAAAGGGGAAAGGTGAGTGTAAACGTGGTTCCCGCCGCCGGCGCGCTCCGCACGCCAAGCCTTCCCTGATGTTCCTCCACAACCTTCTGGCATACAGCCAGACCCAGCCCGGGGCTGCCAGCGCGCGTGGTGAACCCCGGCTCGAAGATTTTCTCCAGAATCTCCGGCAGGATGCCCATACCCTGATCTTCAAAGTCAATCCGCGCCTCGGTCGCTCCGCTTTGCGTCGTCTCTGAGCCTAGACGGATGGTCAGACGCCCTCCGGGATTCATGGAACGAAAAGCGTTAATGGCAAGGTTGAAGAAGACCTGTTGCAGGCGATGAGGATCGGCCTGAAAAATGACGGACACCGCAGGCTTTTCCCATTGAATCGCCATGCCGCGCTGGAGCGCAAGCGGCTGAAGAAACTGAACGGTATGGTCGATGAGTTCCGCCAGGTTTATTGGCTTTGTTTGGGGCGGCGCCTGGGTATAAAAATGGAGAACGTTGTTAACCGTCGCCGAAAGGCCGCGCAATCCTGCGTGAAGGTGAACGGCCCACTGGCTGGCTTCGGGGTCGTTGCTGACGGCTCCTTGAATCAATCCGGCAAAAAGCTCCAGGCTGGCCAGGGGGTTGCGAATTTCATGAGCCAGAAGGGCGGTCATTTCCGCCAGGGCGCGCATGCGGCGCGCAATCTCTCTTTCCCGCTCCAGCCGCCTCTGTTCGGTGATATCGCGCAAAATCAGCACGAAGTCGCCGTGCGCAGAAGAAGCTTCCGGCAGGCCCGCGCAATTGATCGCAATCGTCCGGGCATCGGCGCTATCGTCAAAACACCAGACGCGCTCTTCGCCTGAAGGTTGGGAGACCAGGTCCTTCAACGAGGATTTCAGGTTCGCGGGGATATCCTCCGCCAGCCCTGTGCCGTTGTGAGAATTGGAGTTCAGTAGCCGCCGGGCTTCCGGATTGATCAGCTTAAAATCAAGGTCGCGATTGACCACCAGGACGCCGCAGGGCAGCGACTCCAGAATCCGGCTGAGATAGGCGCGAATCCGTTCGTTCTCAGCAAGGCTCTGGGCGAGAGCGGCATTCTTGACTTCAAGCTCTTCCCGCAGCCGGCTGATTTCCGCTCGAAGATGGCCGTAAGACCCCTCGAGGACTCCGGCAACATGGAGGAATGATTCAAAAGCCTGATCCAGATCCATCCGGGCAG
>Ga0070737_10005294_pt1 | contig 12403 bp, 8 predicted proteins | sample Coa_R1_10_FD_66438 | JGI IMG/M metagenome (GOLD analysis project Ga0070737, IMG submission 66438) | Surface soil microbial communities from Centralia Pennsylvania, which are recovering from an underground coalmine fire - Coalmine... | ecosystem: Environmental > Terrestrial > Soil > Unclassified ... | reverse complement strand
TGTTCTTCCAGCAGTCCAACGTGGTGGACAAACGGCTGACGCCGCGGTGGTACCAATACGAGCTAGCGGACACGATCATCGGGTCGGTCCTGACTCAGATCGGCGCGGCTGGCGTGATGGTCGCCTGCGCGTTCGCCTTCCAGGGCACGGAGTACTTCGGGCAGTTCACCGACGCAGGGGATGTCGCCAGGGGGCTGGCGAGCACGGTCGGCCCGCTGGCCGGCGGGCTGTTCGCCCTCTTCCTGGTCGACGGCGCCGTCATCGGCGCGGCAGCCGTCACGCTGGCGACCGCCTATGCGTTCGGCGATGTGTTCGGCATCAAGCACTCGCTGCACCGTTCGTGGCGGTCCGCTGGCGGGTTCTACGCCCTGTACAGTGGCCTGGTGGTCGCGGCCGCTGGGCTCGTGCTGATTCCCAACGCGCCGCTCGGCCTCATGACGCTAGCAGTGCAGGTGCTAGCTGGCCTGCTGCTGCCGAGCGCGTCGGTGTTCCTGCTGCTGCTGTGCAACGACCGCGACGTGCTCGGTCCGTGGGTGAACCCGCCGTGGCTCAACGTGCTCGCCAGCTTCATCGTGGGCGTGTTGGTGGTGCTCTCGCTGATCCTGGCGACCACGACGCTCTTCCCGGAGCTCGACGGGCTGCTGGTCGCGCGGGTGCTGTTCAGCTCGCTCGCCGTGGCGATGCTGGCGCTGGCGGGGCTGTATTGGCGGCAGCATCGCCGGGCAGCACGGACCGGTGAGCCGGGGCCGGCTTGGGGCAGCATCGAGGCCCGCACGTGGCGCACACCGCCGTTGGCGGCGCTACCGCAGCCGCGGCCGTCGCTGCTGCGGCAGGTGGGCCTGTTCGCCCTGCGGGCCTATCTCCTGATCACGGTGCTCCTGATCGCCGTGCGGTTCGTGCAGTTGGCGGCCGGGAACGCGCCCGCGCCGTAGGGCGTTCTGGCGGTGGTTGGCGGGGGCGAAGTGAGGGCGGGGCGTCGTCAGGGGGCCAGGGGGATGGAGGATAGGATCTCTGAGGGGCTCGGTACGGCGGCCATCGGAGCTACTCTGATCGCCCTGAGCGCAGTCGCCCTGGCCTGGGCCAACCGCACCAACCCCAGCGTGATCTCGCTACTGCTGGCGGGAAGCGGATTGGGAATCGGTTTCGGGGGGTGGAACGTCATGGTGATCCTGACCTACGCTCCCCCACCCTTACAGCTCCGCCTGCTGCGTGCCGTCGCCCTGTACTGGGGCTATGCGGCGATCGGCATCGCGGTCTACGCGGCTGCAGTCGGCGCCGGGGGTGCGGTCGCCCTCCTGGCCTCCTGCGCGGCCATGGTCGCGAGCGCGGTGGACTGGCTGGCCTGGATTGCGCTGCGGCGCCGGCAGGACGGAGGACATCGCAGCTAGCGCCGCCTGTTGAGGGCGATCGCCGCCGCCCAGGCTGGCCCGTGCGGCGACGCGCGTTACGCGAAGGAGCAGCCCATGCGTGAGTTGAGCTTTGCGGACTCGGTACTGGCCGCCGAGCTGCTTCCGCTGCTGGTGGCCATCGTCTGCGGCGCCGTGCTCGGCGCCGAGCGCCAGTGGCGCCAGCGTCAGGCTGGGCTGCGCACGGTGGCGCTGGTCACGCTCGGCGCGGCGGTGTTCACGCTGGTGTCCGCGCGGGGGTTCGATGGCAGCGCGTCCGATACCTCGCGGGTCGCCGCCCAGATCGTCTCGGGTGTGGGTTTCCTCGGCGCCGGCGTGATCCTACGGCGCGGGGAGATGCTGCAGGGCCTCAACACGGCGGCGACGCTCTGGACCGCCACAGGCGTGGGAATGGCCGCCGCCTGTCGGCTCTACGTACTGGCGATCGTCACCACGGTCGCCGTGCTCGCGCTGCAGCTCGCAGGGCGGCGACTGGGGCTGCTGATCGAGGCCCATGCGCGCGACACGGAGATGCTGCGGCGCTATCGGTTGGAGGTCACGGTCGCAGAGGCGAGTCTCCGCGAGATGGCTTCGCGGGTGGAACATCTCGTGGTGCCCTCGGGCGCCTCAGTCCTGGCGCGCGCTGTCGAGGCGGACGCGCAGGGGGGCCGCCGTTTCCGGCTGACGCTTCTAGGAGGCCCCGCCGTCGAGCGCTGGCTCGTCCGTCTGAGCCACCAGTGGGGCGCCATCGCGGGTGTCTCCGCTACCTGGACCGTGGAGCGAGAGGAGGAGGGGGAGTAAGCCAGATCTCCTGAGCGATACCGCGCGACCGAGCCGGGGGGCGCTGCTCGGCCGACGCTTGGTCCTCCGTACCGGTGCGATTTCGATGCTTTGTGTGCGCTCCTGAGACCATCCAGCGTGCGCGATAGCTGCGAGGAGGATTGCGATGCGGTACCTAACTCGGTGGCACCCCATAGGACGCTGGGCGCTCGCACTGGTGGGGCTCGCTCTCGTGGTGGGGGGCCTGCGGTGGCAGCCCGCTGCGGCCCAAGGAGAAGGCATTCAGCTCGTGGTGGAGGAGCCGGCACCGGAGAGCACGGTTGGGCAGCTGGTCCAGATCAGCGGCTGGGCTCTAGACCCTAGTAGCCCCAATGGCACTGGCGTTGCTCCCGATGCAGTGGAGGTCTGGCTAGGGCCAGCTGGCAGCGGCCAGCTGCTGGGACCGGCCGGCTACGGCGACCCGCGCCCCGACCTCGCCGAGCGCTTCGGCGCCGAGCAGTTTCGCCCCGCGGGCTTTCGCTTCTTCTGGAACAGCTGCGAGGCGCCGCCGGGGCCGGCACTGCTCACTATCACCGCCCGCAGTGCGGTACGCCCCGAACGCAGCGCCAGCGTGACGCTCCCGCTCACCGTTGAGAGCTGCCAGGTCGCCCTCGGCGAGACGGTGAGCGGCCGACTCCTCACCAGCGGCCAGGCTGATACCTGGACCTTCGAAGGCACGGCGGGCGAGCGGATCAGCCTCACGCTCGATGGCTACCAGTACGGAGGCTGGGATCCGTTCCTGGAGCTGATCGCGCCGGACGGCACGCGCGAGGACGAAGACGACGACAGCGGCCCGGACCTCGATGCCTGGCTGAGCCGCCGGCTCGCTCAGACGGGCACCTACACGGTGCTGGCGCGGCCCTTCAGCGACGTGGGGTGCACCGGGGACTACGTCCTGCTCGGCTGGATGGGCCCCCCGGCCCGCAGCGACCCCAACCGCAACGCCGGCCTGCTGGGAACCACGACGCAGTTTACCTACCGCGGGTCCTTGCGCCAGTTCGGCGAGCGCCAGCGCTGGGGGTTTGAGGGAAGGGCGGGCCAAGAGGTGATCCTCTATCTGGTCCGTAGCCTCGCCAGCCGCCTGGCCCCTTATCTCGCCCTGGAGGGCCCGGACGGTCAGGTGCTGGCCGAAGACGAGGGCGGCGGCGGAGCGAACGCGTTCCTGCAAGGCGTGCTCCCCGCCGATGGCCCCTACACGTTGGTGGTGCGCTCGGCGCGGGAGGACTGCGGCGGCGACTACGTGCTGCGGGTGGAGCCGGACTGGGGCACCCAGAGCCAGCTCCGCGGCGCCCTGGCGTTCGAGCAACCAGTGACCGGCCACCTCTCGCGGGAAGTGCGGCGAGACGTGTGGAGCTTCCCGGCGACGGCCGGGGAGCGGGTCACGCTGCTGTTGGAGACCACGGGGCCGACGCGGCTGCAGGTTGCGGCGCCGAGCGGCGACTGGGAGCAGGCGCGCGCGGCACGGGGAGGACGGCTCGCGCTCTCCTTCCAGCCGGCGCAGAGCGGCTCCTACGCCGCCGTGGTGTTCGTAGATACGAGCCAGCCGATCGACTACCAGCTGACTCTGGAGCAGGGCTACGGCGCCCTGGTCACCCAGAAGGGTCCCGTACCGCTCGGCCAGCCGGTGGCGGGCGAGATCCGCTACCCTGGGGGCCGCGACCTGTACACCTTCGAGGGGCGCCAGGGGCAGCAGGTGCGCATCGCGCTGGATCAAGCCACGCCGCGCAGCCCGCTCGATCCCTACCTCGAGCTACAGGATCCGAGCGGCCGCACCATCGCTGAGGACGACGACAGCGGTGGGGGGCCCAATGGGGTGAACGCCCTGATCCAGCTCACGCTGCCAGCCACGGGGCAGTACACGGTCGTGGCGCGGGGGTTCGAAGACACCACCGGTCCTTACCTGCTGACCGTCAGCCTGAGCGAGGCACCGTCCCCGGCGCCTTCCCCCGCCCCCACGCCTACTCCTACTCCCACACCGCCGCCACAACCGCCGCGGGCGCCGGCGCGGTAAGCCGGCGCCCGCGGCGGGGTGCACGGACCAGGCGGCCACGTGGTGATCGCGGCAGTCCCGTGCCCCAAGCTGCTCAGGGCGCCGTGCTGTCCTCCTCGGCCGTGGTCTCGCCCATCCCTGTGGAAGCGGGCGGAGGCGACGAGGCCGGAGCGGCGACGCTCGGCCGAGTTCCGCTGGTGGGGTCGGCACTGCTGCTCGATGGTGCGGCAGCGCCTCCTGGCGGCGCGGTAGTCAGCGACGACGGCGTGTCGGTCGGGGCTGGTTGCGGCGTAGGAGTCGCAGTCGGTGATGGCATGCTCGGTGGGAGCTGCCCCGGCGGTGGGAGTGCCCCTGGCGGAATCCCAGGCGCGGGCGGCGGGCCAGGCGGGATAGGCCCGAGAACCGGCGGTAGCAGCGGCGGTGGGGGCGGCGGGAACAAAGTGATCGCAGCCACGGGAGGAACTGGCGGCGGGAGGATCAGCGGACGGCTGGGCACCGGCGTGCTCGTCGGCGTCGGTGTCGGTACCGTCGGTGGGGCCGCGCCAGCAGCGATGGTGCCGCGTGCTACGGCCAGGCCGTTGAACGCCAGGATCGCCACCCCGCCGATTAGGGGGTCACCGAGTAACAGCCCCGTGCAGATGCTACCGTTGGGGCAGGGTACCACCTCATTCCCAACCGTGGTGGTGATCACTAGCTCCGCGGTCGGACTCGGCGGCAGGCCGAGCCCCGTCGTCTGGACGGACACCTGGTTGCCCGCCCGCGCGAAGCTCACGGTCCCTGCCGGCACGCCGGCCACTACCGCCCGCAGGACGGCGAATGCCGTGGTGACCGGCGCCTGGGCCGGTGGGCTGGGATCGTGGAAGACGATTACGCCCGGGCCCCCGGGCGGGCTGATCGGGTACAGCTTCGTGCCCACGAACACGTTGTTCTGGAAAGGATCAACGCCCAGGCCGTGGCTGTTGCGACCGGAGCACTGGTCACCCACCACGCTGGCGGTACGGCTTCCCGCGGGACCGAGGCTGAACACGCCCACCACCGGAAAGGCCGGCGGGGTCGTATCAGCGGGACACCCGTTGAGCGGGTTGTTCGAGTTCGTGCTAGCTGCTGCGTAGCCGTGGCGCACGTTGCGGTTGATGAGCAGCACGTCGGTGCCGTTCACCTGGGGGAACGTGGGCGGAATCACGGTATCGGCGCTCAGGTCGAGCAGTGTCTGCGGTCCCGCGTTGCAGCCGAGTAGCGCAGTGTTCGAAGTCACGTCGATGTCGATACCGTGCGGCTGGCAACCCGGCACAGGGATCGTCTTGATGATCGCTGCGGCGCCCGCCTTGCTGGGATCGATGCGCAGGACGGAACTCTGAGCCCCGCCATTGTCCTCATCGGTGATGTTCTGGTAGATGAAGCCGTCAACGGGGTTGAAGCGGGGCTGCTCCGCGTTGGTCGGCAGCGGGATCTGGTCGACGATGGCGTTGGTGGTCAGGTCGATCACCGTGAGCTGGAACGGGGCCGTGCAGGTCGGCGGGGTGCAGCGCGTCGTGTTCTGGACGTAGACACGGTGGTTCAGGGGATTGTAGTCCATCTCATCGGTGCCGCCGGCGATGTTCGGCACGACGAGCGCCTGCTGCAGCACCGGCGGCCCGGCGGGGACCGCCGAGATATCGTAGATGAAGACGCCAAACGCGCGGTCGGTGACCACTAGCTTGCGCAGGTCCGGGGCGACTAGCACGCCGCTAACACACGAGGCCCCGACGCACCCCGGGGGGCTCACGCTGAGCGCAGCCGAGTAGGCTGCTGGCGGCCCCGTGATGATCGCGCTAGCAGCGTGGTTGACGCGGTCGCCAAACCACAGCACATGACTGATAGGGTCGAACGCGAAGATGTCGTGACTGGCGTTCGCCACAGTCCAGCCAGGGATACTGAGAAGTTGGACGAAGCTGAGCCCATCGGATGGCGCGGGGATCTGTGCGGGCATGCTCGGTCCCTGCAGCGCGCTGAGGGCTTGGTGCGGCATGGTCAGCGCGGCGGCGGAGGCCACGATATCCGCTCTCAGCGCAGAACTCAACACGAGCAGCACGATCGTCGCGGCGATCAGCCTCGGTGAGCGCAGTTGCATCAGCGCCTCCTCTCTGCAGGCCGCTAGAGCCTGCACCGATCCGAGCGGCAACTCCTCTGATTAAACGAACCTGCGATGCGAGTGTTACAGAGGATCTCTCGCATAGCTGGCGGCCAGCGACTGTGGGGGAACGGATGAGCCACAGCGGGAGTGCTGGTCTGCGAGCTCGGGAGGCTCACGGAGCGCTCATGAGGCGCAGGGATGCTGCAGCGCGTTGTTCCTGACGCGGATCGTGCTTCGCTTGAAGGACTGACCTTTTCCTTACCTATCTGCTGTTTCCCCGCTGCGTAGGACGCAGGCACCGGCTGCTGGACTCGGCATCGGAGGTGCTGCCCTAGACATCCAAATGTGGGCATCGACCGAGACGGCCAGCACCTGACCCGCAGTGGACACGCATATCCGCCCGTGAGCTGGTCCGCCGCTTACTTGTGCGCCCCCAGTGAGGTGACCTCCTCGCCGTAATCGATTACGGCGAGGTGCACTCCTCATCGTGTCCCGCCCAGAGCACATTTAACTTAACTGACGGGTCAGCTGGCTCGAGGAAGTGCCGAGGCCCTACGACAGCACCTGGTGCAGCGAGTGCCCGCTGAAGCCCGGTAGCCGTGCAACACCACTGCCCTGTTGGTCAAGCAGCCTGGTCGGGCGCGAGACCTCGATGGTTGCCAGGGCCCGAGCGATCTGTGCGCCGGCTCAGGGGCGATGCCGCTAATGGGTTTGATGGCCTCTGGCTGGCGCTCGGGTGGCTCGAAGGACGCGGTTGGCGCGGGCCTAGCGATCGCCCCGGCCGCCGGGGACAAGCGCTAGGTAGCTGACGCCCTGCTGGCTCTAGCTCTGTGCCTGGCGGCCTACTACCCGATCGGGGCGTCGCTAGACGAGCCTAGGTAGCCTCCCAGCAGCGGTCGATGGTGGCAGTGCGGCTGGGGGGCTAGTGGTGTGGCACCAAGACGTTCTGAAGTCCACGCAATACGTGGAAGCGTCCATCCTGGCCCATAACCCTGCAGCTCTTGCGCCTGGCATCCTAGCGCCTCAGGGGAAGGACGGGTGCACGCCACGCAGTGGCGTATCCCCCTGCTGCCCCCACGGCACCTGCAGCTGCTGCCCCGTCTGTGGGTCCAAGATCCACCACACCCCCGTCGTCGGCCGCCACACCGCCACCTGCAGCCGCCCCAGCCCCAGATAATCCCCTGGCACGGGAATGTCTCCCGGCTGCCCCCACACCGCCAGCACTTGGCCGCTGCCCGTCCGGCTGCTGCGCACCCACCACTCCCCCGTCGCGGGCCGCCACACCGCATAGTCCGTCCGCCCGTCCCCGTCGTAGTCTCCTGGCACGGGGATATCCCCGCTCACCCCCCAGGTCACTGTCACCACCGCCCCGGTCAGCGCGCTGCGCACCCACCACTGGCCCGTGGTCGGCCGCCAGACGGCGTACGCCCAGCGGCCATCACCCAGGTAGTCCCCCGGCACCGGGATGTCGCCGTTGACCCCCCACACGGCGGCTACCCCGCCCGCGCCCGTGACCCCGTTGCGCACCCACCACTCGCCCGTGGCCGGCCGCCAGACGGTGAAGTCGGTGCGGCCGTCGCCGGTATAGTCGCCCGGCAGGGGGCTATCACTCTGCACCCCCCAGGTGGCTAGCGCGCCGCCGCTGCCGGTAGTAGAGGGGATGACCCACCACTGGCCGGTGGAGGGCCGCCAGACGGCAAGGTCGGTGCGGCCGTCGCCGTCGTAGTCGGCAGGGGTGGGGGTGTCGGTGCTGACGCCCCAGGTGGCCGCGACGCCGCCGCTGCCAGTGACAGCGTCGCGCAGCCACCACTGGCCGGTGGAGGGCCGCCAGATAGCGAGCCGGTCGCGGCCCACCAGCGGCGTGCACTGGCTGAAGCGGAACGCGCCGATGCGCGTGCTCCACCGCAGGGTGCCGTTGTCGCTCGCCTTATAGTACTCCTGCGTGTACCAGAACGTGCAGTCGTCCACTGGGTCAATGCTCATCGCGCTGTAATCTCCCCAGCGGTTGGAGCCTACCTGCGCGCCCCCGCCGGCGACGAGCACCATCTCGCCCTGGGGGAGCGTGCCGAGGGGGTCGCTCGCCAGCCTCCCCACGTACCGTACGCCCGGGTAGACTGTTGAGCTGTCCGCGACGCTGTAGCCCACTGCAATATTCCCGGATCCGTCCATATTGACGCTGCCCATCCAGCGGTGGATCCCGTCGGGGCTGGCGCCGTCCCCCGCGTAGGTGCCCTGCTGATACACGCTCCAGCTCCCCCCGACCTTGCGCAGCTCGTACCAGCGCACCCCGGCCAGATTGGTGCCATTGACGTCGACTGTTTGGCCGAAGACGAGGCTCTCATAAGTCGGAAAGCGGCGGTAGTTGGCGGGGAACATCAGCCGGTCAGCGACGGGGTCGAGCCGCTGGCTCGTTCCGGGCTGCGGGATACAGTCAGCGGACTGATTGCACAGGTTCCAATCGTAGGGGGCGACCGACACATCCGGCAAGGCCGTGAAGGTCGCGTTGGTCGGGGTGGTGAAGTCGACGTGGAACGCGTACAGATGCAGCACCATGGGCGTGTAGGTGGTGTAGTCTTGCTGAATGTAGGTGTTGGGCGCCCCGACTGGTGGAGGGATTGGCCCATTCAGATGCGATGGTAGCAGGCCGAAGTTCGACGATAGTTCGAAATAAAGCATGCCGGCGCTCGGATCACCCATGAGCATCTTGCTCCGGTCGAAAGCGAACGCGGCGGCGCCGACCAGCGATGCGCAGGCCGTGGTGGGACAGTCGTAGAGGTTGTAGCTGCCGTAGTAGGCGTCGGGCCACACACCGAACTTGGGATAGTCACTAAGGTGGTTGTTGGGCGTTTGGTAGGCGTAGCGGAAGAAGCTGCCGGTGGGATCGGGGGAGGTCGACACCGCGACGCACTGGAATGCGGGCGGCAGGAAATCCCCAGCGGCATCGGTGCTGTAGGCGGCTTGGGAGATGAACCATCGGTCGGCCAGACGATCGTAACGGACGATAGGGTCGCTCCAGTTAGTTGTCTCGCACGGGCCTCCGAAGCCACTCCAGAGACTGTTGCCCGCCAGGGGGCCTAGCAGCACACTCCCGTCCTTGCTGAAGACCTTATAGACGCTGTTGTTCCACTGCACGTAGTGGTTCGGCCCGACATCCCCTTCGGTATCTGGCGGGTAGATCATGGTGCCCACGACACTGACGTTGTCCTGGTCGCTCACCCCATCGAAGCTCAGGAGCGGCGCGGGCATGCGCGCACCGCTCGTACGGGACTGCAAGACCGAATCGCGCCCTTGGAGGAGCCGCGGCGCCGCCGGCGGCGGGGCAGGAGGCCGGGGGCGCGGCCGTTCGCGCATCCTGCCCGCCTCGCGCAGCGGGGCCTGAACGGGCAGTGAGCGCAACGGTGGCGAGACGTCGAAGTGACTCGGGCGGACTACTGCGGGGGCCCGCGCCCCTTGCGCCGTCACACGGGAGGTGCCGGACCAACTCAATGCCCCTAGGAGCGGGGCAGGTGCCGGTGATCCCACGCCTTGGATGGTCGATGGCGATGCTGCGAGGGCTATCGTCACTGCGAGCAACAGTAGGATCGGACGGCTGGGCCGCATATGGGTCTGTCCCATACTGGAAGTGTGCAGGGCGGCGTCGCCCGGGAAGGACGATAGAGAAACACGTCTGAGACGCGCATATTACAGTTTCGAGACGGGCTTACGGGTTCGATCCGCGAAGAGCAGCGAGATCAGGCGGATGTCTGCAGAGCAGCCAGGCAGTAGAGTTCCCGTTGGTAGGCGGCGGCACGCACGACCAGCGCGGGGAGTGAGCGTCCCGAATGGGGTGGCCGCGCTGCTGCCGGGTACTGTGCCGGCCTCACCGCCGGTGGGGGATAGGCTCGCCCCGCTCGCGCTGGGCGCTGCGGCGGCTCGTGCGCCATGGCCTAGCGGAGGTCGACGAACGCCTGGCGGCGCGCCGCCTTGGGGCAGGCGTAGAGCCAGTGCGCCGCGGGCGCGGGCGGGTATCGGCACCTCCCCGGTCAGCCCGCGCGGCGACCCCGGGCGGGCACCCTGCTCGGTGACGCGCAGGGCGAGGCTATGGTCGGCTGTTCTCCGAGCCGGGCGAGCGCGCCGGCGGGGATGCGGCGCTGCGTCCCGACGCGTACGACCGGAAGCTGCCCCTGGGCGAGGAGCGCGTAGACCGTGTCGCGCAAGACGCCCAGCCGTCGGGCGGCGGCGGTGATTGTGAGCAGCTCGGTGCTGCTGGTAGCAGCAGGCGATGCGGGCGTGCGGGCGACGCCGGTGAGCGCGCGAGCAGCGGCAGCGAGCGCAGCAGCCGCGGCAGCCAGGGGTCAGTGGGGCGCTGGGGGAACAGCGGCGCGCGGGTCATGGCGCCGCCTCCTGCGGGGGGTGCGGGGCCTGGCGCTGGGCGAGCAGGCGCTCGACGGAGACCAGCTCGATGAGCCGCCAGCCGGTGACGGAGCGGATCGCGCGCAGCTCGCCCGCGTCGACCAGCTGCCGTACCCGCGCGGGCGTCAGGCCTAAGCGGCGCGCCGCGTCGGCGGGCGTGAGGTACTCGTTCGCCGGGGTAGTAGATGGGGTGTGCGACGGCATTTTCTGGCGCGCCAGCCACCCTAGCTAGCCTGTCTAGCTCGGGCGGTGCACCGTGACCGTCGCACGGGTTCTGAGGGCACCGCGAGGTGCAAGCGGGCAGCCGCGCGCAGAGCATCTGTTCTACCCCATCGCGATCGGTGTGGGGCGCGCGAGCCGCCTGATGCTATCCTGGGTGGCTGCCTAGCGCCCGGCGGCGCGCCAGGACGGGCGAACCGGGCTCTGCGGCTGACAGCAACACTGACAACAACGCGGGCCGGCGAAGGTCGGCAGCGGCCGACAGCCGCCAGGGCGATTCGGTAGTCCCGCCGCACCAGGTTCTGCCGTTCGATCGGCCGCCCCACGGCGTTGGGGAACACGAGGTCCTGCTCGGCCCACAGCGGCCCGAGCCGTAGGCGCTCGGCGTGCTGGCGCTTCCGGTGCGCGCGCAGCGCGCGCAGCGCCAAGGGCCCCAGCGGCACCCGGCGCCGCCCGCGGGCGGTCTTCGGCGGGTGGAACTGCACGCCCTGCCGCGTGCGCACGACCGTGCGCTGCACGTGCAGCGCGCCGGCGGCCCAATCGATGTCGGCCCAGCGCAGGGCCAATAGCTCCCCGAGCCGCAGCCCCGTGGTGAGCGCCAGCACGTACAGCGCCTCCAGGCGCTCGCCCCGGGCGGCGGCGAGCAGTTGCCGCGCTTGCGCCGCGTCCAAGGTGGTCGCCGGGCGCGGCTGGGGGCGGGGCGGATCGGTGAGACTCGCCACGTTGCGCGCCACCAGCCCCCAGCGCTCGGCGTCGCGCAGCGCCCGGTGCAGTACCGCGTGCGCGTACTCGACCGTGCGGGGGGCCAGGCCCTGGTCCAGCAGGGCGCGGTAGCAGGCGGCCACGTCGGCGGGAGAGAGCTTGGCGAGCGGGCGGCGGCCCAGGGAGGGCTCCAGGTGCCGCCGCACCAGCCGCTCGTAGCCCTCGTAGGTGGTGGCCCGCACGCGCGGCCGCACCACGTCGGCGAGCCAACGCTGGAGGAACTGCCCGACGGTCAGCCGCTCCGGCGGGGGGAGCACGCCCTGCTGGAGCTGGGCCCGCTCGCGGGTGAGGATCTCGCGCGCCTCGGCCTGGGTGGGCGTAGCGCGTCAGCCGCCGCAGCCGGCCGTCCGGCCCGCGGCCGAGAGGGAGCTGTACCTGCCAGCGGCCATCGGTGCGGCGGGTGATGGAGCCCTCACCATTCGCTCGCTTGGTCATGATCGCCTCCTCTGGCTTTTTGTTACTATGCCCGGCTACTACGCTCCCGGCGCCGCTCGGAGCGCCGCCGCTCCACGATCTGGCCCAGGGCGTACGCGCCGTCCACCTGGCCCGCGACCACGTGCTTGAGTGCGGCGTACAGGTCCGGCGGCAGGGCGCGCTCCACGGCCCGCCACACCGCGCGTCGGTGGCCCACTGCTCGGTCGCGGCTACCACGTCGGGTCCAGCCCTGCGAACTCCTGCTCCTCCGCCATGGCGGCCCTTCCTTTTCTGATTGGGGACAGGGGA
>Ga0070737_10005291_pt1 | contig 12408 bp, 8 predicted proteins | sample Coa_R1_10_FD_66438 | JGI IMG/M metagenome (GOLD analysis project Ga0070737, IMG submission 66438) | Surface soil microbial communities from Centralia Pennsylvania, which are recovering from an underground coalmine fire - Coalmine... | ecosystem: Environmental > Terrestrial > Soil > Unclassified ... | reverse complement strand
CGTCCAGGCAGTCCTGGAGGCACGGCCGGCCGATCGTCGGGATGACGACCACGTACTCCGGCGCCCGTCCGGCTAGGTAGCCCGGTGCCGGTCCGGCTGGGTCGCCCGGCGCCGGTCCGGCTGGGCCGGATCGGCCGCGGAGCCCGTCCAGCCCGTCCGGGGCCGGCGGGTTTCCGGAACTGTCGTCCTTCATGGCCAGCTTCGGATACCCAGGCCGCGCGGGGGCAAACGGGCCCGGTGACGGACGGGACTTCTGCGGATGCGGCCGTTTGGTGCGCCGCCGGCGGGGAACCCGACGCCGCTGTGAACGATGCAGACGGTGCCGTCCCCGGAGACGTCACGGTGGTGATCGCGACCCGCAATCGCAGGCGCGAGCTGTGCCGGACCCTCGCGCGCCTGGCCGAGCTGCCCGAACGGCCGCCCGTGGTGGTCGTCGACAACGACTCCGGCGACGGCACCGCGGCCATGGTCCATGCCCGGTTCCCGGCGGTGACCATGGTGGAGCTGCCGCGCAACCTGGGTGCCGCCGCGCGCAACCAGGGCGTGCGCCAGGCTCGCACGCCCTACGTGGCCCTCAGCGACGACGATTCGTGGTGGGCGCCGGGCGCGCTGGGCCGGGCCGCCGGGCTGCTCGCCGCCCATCCCCGGCTCGGCGTGATCGCCGCCCGCATGCTGGTCGAACCCGGCGGCGAGCCCGACCCCATCAACGGCGTCCTGGCGGCCAGCCCGCTGCCACGGGACGGCCTGCCGGGACCGCGCGTGCTCGGCTTCCTGGCCTGCGGCGCGGTGGTCAGGCGGAGCGCGTTCCTGGGCGTCGGCGGGTTCGCGTCGCTGCTGTTCATCGGCGGGGAGGAGGAACTGCTCGCCTACGACCTGGCCGCGAGCGGCTGGGCCGCGGTGTATGTCCCGGAGGTCGTCGCCCACCACCAGCCGTCCGCGATCCGGGACACCGGGCAGCGGCGGATGTTCGAGGCCCGCAACCACGCCCTGATCGCCTGGCTGCGCCGTCCGCCCGGGACGGCGCTGCGGCTGACCGCCGGGCTGGCCCGGCGGGCCCGCCGCGAGCCGGCCGCCGTGCACGCGCTCGCCGGGCTGCTGCGATGCGCCCCACGCGCCGTCATCGGCCGCCGCAGGCTGCCGGCGGACGTCGAGGCCGGGATCCGCCTTCTGGAGGCCGGCCATGCCCGGTGACCGGCCGGCCGGGGACCGGGTCACGGTCGTCGTCATCACCCGCGACCGTCGCGACGAACTGGCCCGCACGCTGGGCATGCTGGCCGCGCTGCCCGAACGCCCGCCGGTCATCGTGGTGGACAACGGCTCCTCGGACGGCACCGCGGCGATGGTCCGCCACCGCCACCCGGACATGACGCTGATCGCCGCGCGCGCCAACCTCGGCGCGGTCGCGCGGAACCTGGCCGTGCGCCGGGTCGCCACGCCCTACGTCGCGTTCTGCGACGACGACACCTGGTGGGAGCCCGGGTCGATACGCCACGCCGCGGACGTGCTCGACGATCACCCGGACGTCGCCGTGCTGACCGCCCGGATCGTGGTCGAGCCGTCTGGCCGGGACGACCCGATCGTGCCGGAACTGGCCGGCTCGCCGGTGCCGGGCCGCCCCGGGCTGCCGGGCCCGGTGCTGATGAGCTTCCTGGCCGGTGCCTCGGTGCTGCGGACCGGGCCGTTCCGGGAGGCGGGCGGCTTCTCGCCCCGGATCTGGCTCGGCGGCGAAGAGGAACTGCTCGCCACCGACCTGATCGCGGCCGGTCACACGGTCTGTTACCTCGCGACCGCGACCGTCCACCACCACCCGTCCGCGCTGCGGGATCCGTCCCGCCGCAGATTCCTGGGGATCCGGAACACGCTGTGGTTCACCTGGTTGCGCCGTCCGCCGGGGACGGCGTTCCGGCGTACCGCGGAACTCGCCCGCACCGTGCCGCGCGACCGGGTGTCGGCCGCCGCGTTCGGGGCGGCGCTGCGGGGCCTGCCCTGGGTCCTGGCGGAGCGCCGCCCCGTGCCGGGACGCGTCGAGTCCTGGCTGCGGCTGCTGGACGAGCCGCGCCGGGCGTCCCGCGCCCGCCGTTACGTCGGCTGACGCGTGACAACCGAGGTCAGCAGGATCGTGCCCGCCCCGGAGGCGATACCTGTGCCACCTCAGGAATGATCGAGCCGCGACCGGGCAGGAGCGGCTCCATGAGCTCTCAATCCACCGGGACGAGCCGGCACGGCGCCGCGCCGGGCGAGAAGTACCCCCACGAGCAGCCCACCGGAGGCCACAAGAACCTCCACGGCAGGCCGGCCTCGTGGGTCCTGGTCGCGATCATCACCGCCGCGTTCATCGCGGGCGGCTTCGCGGTCGTGTTCAGGATGTGGCCGCTGTTCTGGGTCTGCGCCGGAGTCGTGCTGCTGTCGGTCCCGGCCGGCAAGGTGGTCGGGATCATGGGCGACACGGTGCTGTACGGCAGCCCGGCCGAGCAGTCGGGCCAGGCCGGGCACGTCGCCGAGGACACCGGCTCGGCCGCGGATCCGGGCGTTGACGTGGGTACGCCCCGTGCGAACGCGGTCGAGGGAGGGTGACCAGCCCCGCCGACCGCCTACTATGAGGTCATCTGCACCGGGCCCGGGTCGCCGCCGCGAGGTGGCCCGGGCGGTCTTATGCTGCCCTGGGTACCGGCCGCGCGGGCGGCCCCCGGCCCGCCACACAGCCATTCAGCCCAAGGAGCCCTCAATGCCGCCGTGGCCTGGCACGTCCTACCCCCTCGGGGCCGTCTACGACGGTGCCGGCACGAACTTCGCGCTGTTCTCCGAGGTCGCCGAGGCCGTCGAGCTCTGCCTGTTCGACGACGGCGAGGAGACCCGGATCAAGCTCACCGAGGTCGACGGCTTCGTGCACCACTGCTACCTGCCCGGCATCGGGCCGGGACAGAAGTACGGCTTCCGCGTACACGGTCCCTATGATCCCGCCCGCGGCCTGCGGTGCAATCCGGCCAAGCTGCTGCTCGACCCGTATGCCAAGGCCGTCACCGGCGGGGTGGACTGGGACGAGTCGCTGTTCGGCTACCGCTTCGGCGACCCGGGCGAGCGGAACGACGACGACTCCGCGCCGCACATGTGCAAGGGCATCGTGGTCAGCCCGTTCTTCGACTGGGCCAACGACCGGCCGCCGCGCATCCCGTACAACGAGACGGTCATCTACGAGGCCCACGTCAAGGGGCTGACCTACCGCCATCCCGGCGTTCCGGAGGAACTGCGCGGCACCTACGCGGGCATCGCGCACCCCGCGATCATCGAGCACCTGACCCGGCTGGGCGTGAACGCGATCGAACTGATGCCGGTGCACCAGTTCCTGACCGACAAGGTGCTGGAGGAACGGGACCTGCACAACTACTGGGGCTACAACACCATCGGCTTCTTCGCCCCGCACGCGGAATACGCCGCGGTCCGGGACGGGAACCAGGTGCAGGAATTCAAGGCCATGGTGCGCGCCCTGCACGAGGCCAGCATCGAGGTGATCCTCGACGTCGTCTACAACCACACGGCCGAGGGCAACCACCTGGGTCCCACGCTGTCCCTGCGCGGCATCGACAACGCGGCCTACTACCGGCTGGTGGACGACGACCCGCAGTACTACATGGACTACACGGGCACCGGCAACTCGCTGAACGTGCGGCACCCCCACTCGCTCCAGCTCATCATGGACTCGCTGCGCTACTGGGCCACCGAGATGCGGGTCGACGGGTTCCGGTTCGACCTCGCCGCCACGCTGGCCAGGGAGTTCTACGACGTCGACCGGCTGGCCGCGTTCTTCGACGTGGTCCAGCAGGACCCGGTGATCAGCCAGGCCAAGCTGATCGCGGAGCCGTGGGACGTCGGCCCCGGCGGCTACCAGGTCGGGCAGTTCCCCCCGTTGTGGACCGAATGGAACGGCAAGTACCGGGACACGGTGCGCGACTTCTGGCGCGGCGAGCCCGCCACCCTCGGGGAGTTCGCCTCCCGGATCACCGGCTCGTCGGACCTGTACCAGCACGACGGCCGCCGCCCCTACGCCTCGATCAACTTCATCACCGCGCACGACGGGTTCACCCTGACCGACCTGGTCTCCTACAACGGCAAGCACAACGAGGCCAACGGCGAGGACAACCGCGACGGCGCGGACGACAACCGCTCGTGGAACTGCGGGGTGGAGGGCGAGACCGACGACCCCGAAGTGACCGAACTGCGGTCCCGGCAGCGGCGCAACCTGCTGGCGACGCTGCTGGTCTCCCAGGGCGTGCCGATGCTGCTGGGCGGGGACGAGATCGGCCGCACCCAGCACGGCAACAACAACGCCTACTGCCAGGACAACGAGATCTCCTGGGTGGACTGGTCGCTGGCCGAGACCCACGGCGACCTCTTGGCCTTCACCATGGCCCTGTCCGAGTTCCGCCGGGCCCACCCGGTGTTCCGCCGCCGGCGGTTCTTCTCCGGGCGCCCCGCCCGCCGCGACGACGAACTGGGCGACATCGCCTGGTTCGGCCCGGCGGGGGCGGAGATGTCGGAGCAGGACTGGGAGACCGACATGGGCCGCTGCGTCATGGTCTTCCTGAACGGCCAGGGCATACCGGACGTGGACAGCCGCGGCGAGCGGCTCGTCGACAGCTCGTTCCTGCTCTGCTTCAACGCCGCACCCGAGGACGTCGAGATGGTCCTGCCGGGCAGCGACTACGGCGAGAAATGGCTGGTCGTCCTGGACACCGCCACCGGCGAGGTGCTGGCCGCCGCCGGCGGACTCGGCGGACTCGGCGGACTCGGCGGGCCTGGCGCGCTGGCGGGCCTCGGCGCGGGACCCGGCGCGCTGGTGGGCGGCACGGACCTGGCCGAGGGCACCCGCGTCGTCGAAGCCAAGGCCACGCTGAAGGTGTCCGGCCGGTCCCTGGTCGTGCTCCAGCGCAGCGAGCCCGCCGAGTGACGCCGCCCGCCTCCACCTACCGGGTGCAGCTCGGACCCGGTCTCAGCTTCTCCGGCGCCGCCGACCTGGTTCCCTACCTGGCCGACCTGGGCGTGGGCGCCATGTACACCTCGCCTGTGCTGGCCGCGATGCCCGGCTCCACGCACGGCTACGACGTGGCCGATCCCCGGGCGGCCAGCCCGGCTCTCGGGGGCGCGGACGGTTTCGCCGCGCTGGCGGAGCGGCTGCGGGAAGCGGGGCTGGGCCTGGTCGTCGACATCGTCCCGAACCACATGGGCATCGCCGTGCCCGAGGCCAACCCGTTCTGGTGGGACGTGCTCCGGCTCGGCCGCGAGTCGCCCTACGCCGCCTTCTTCGACATCGACTGGGACCGCGGGCCGATCATGGTGCCGGTGCTCGCCGACGCCGGGGCAGTCGGCGACCTGGCCATCGAGGACGGCACGCTCGCCTATTACGACCAGCGGTTCCCGATCGCGCCCGGCACCGGTGACGGCACGCCACAGCAGGTCCACGAGCGGCAGCACTATCGGCTGGCCGACTGGCGCCGGGGCAACACCGAGCTGAACTACCGCCGGTTCTTCGACATCACCACGCTCGCGGCCGTCCGGGTGGAGGACCCGGAGGTCTTCGCGGTCACGCACGCCGCGGTGCTCGGCTGGGTCACGGACGGGCAGGTGACCGGCCTGCGGGTGGACCATCCGGACGGGCTGTCCGACCCCGGCGGGTACCTGCGCCGGCTGCGGGCCGAAGCGCCGGGCGCCTGGCTGGTGGTGGAGAAGATCCTCGGGCCGGACGAGGTGCTGCCGACGGCCTGGCCGGTGGACGGCACCACCGGCTATGACGCGCTCCGCCTCGTCTGCGGCCTGTTCGCGGACCCCGGCGGCGAGCCGGGAGTGACCGCGCTGGCCGAGGAGGAGTGCGGTCCCCAGGACCTGCGGGAGATGGAGCGCTCGGCGAAACGGTGGATCGCCGGGCACATCCTGCGGGCCGAGGTCCGCCGGATCGCCCGGGTGGCCGGCCGGCTCGTCCCGGGCGGGATCGAGCCCGCGACGATCGAGGCCGCCGTGATCGAGCTGCTGGCTTCCTTCCCGGTCTACCGGTCCTACCTGGCCGACGGTGAGCCGGAGGCGCTGGCCGTCGCCGCCACCGCGGCCGTGCGCGGGCAACCCGGGCTGGCCGAGGTGATCGACGAGCTCATGCGGCAGATGACCGGCGACCCCGAGGGCGAACTGGCCGCGCGGGTGCAGCAGACCGCGGCCATGGTGATGGCCAAGGGCGTCGAGGACACGGTCTTCTACCGGTACAACCGGTTCGTCGCGCTCAACGAGGTCGGCGGCGACCCCGGGCGGTTCGGGGTCGCGCCGGAGGAATTCCACCGCCGGGCCGCGGCGTCAGCCTCCGCCGTCACCGGTCATCCCGCCTCGATGACGGCGCTGTCCACCCACGACACCAAGCGGTCCGAGGACGTGCGGGCCCGGCTGGCCGCGGTGTCGGAGATACCCGGCGAGTTCGCCGGGGCCGTGCGCCGCTGGACCGCCCGGGCTGGCCTGCCCGAGCCCACCCTCAACCTGCTGGCCTGGCAGTCGCTGGTGGGGGCCTGGCCGATCAGCGCCGAGCGCCTGCAGGCCTACCTGGAGAAGGCCTCCCGCGAGGCCAAGCTGGCCACGAGCTGGACCCAGCCGAACGCCACGTTCGACGCGGCCGTCGCCGCCTGGCCGGAGACGGTCCTCGGCGACGCCGGCCTCGCCCGGGACGTGGAGCGGTTCGTCGGCCTGGTCCGCGCGGCCGGCTGGTCGAACTCGCTGGGCCAGAAGCTCGTCCAGCTCGCCATGCCCGGCGTGCCCGACCTCTATCAGGGCAGTGAGCTGTGGGATCTGTCTCTGGTGGACCCGGACAACCGACGCCCGGTCGACTTCGGCGTCCGGCGCGACCTGCTGGCCCGCATCGACGCCGGGTGGCAGCCGGAGATCGACGACTCCGGTGCCGCGAAGCTGCTGGTGGTGGCGAGGACACTGAGGCTGCGCCGGGAACGTCCCGAACTGTTCACCGGCTACCGCGAGCTGGCCGCCGACGGGCCCGCGGCCGGGCACGCGGTCGCCTTCGAGCGCGGTGGCGGGAACCTCGTGGCCGTGGCCACCCGGCTGCCGCTCACACTCCAGCGAGACGAGGGCTGGCGGGACACCACGCTTCCGCTGCCCGGGGGCGGGGGAACCTGGATGGACGTGCTCACCGGTCGGGCCTTCGGCGGGACGGCGCCGCTGGCGGCGCTGCTGGCACCGTATCCCGTCGCGCTCCTCGTCCGGGAGGACCGGTGACCGCCCCCGGCCGGCCCGCGCCCGGCTCGGTGTGGGCACCGGACCGGCAGCGGGTCCGGCTGCGCGCCCGGCAGCAGGAGACCGACCTGACCCGCGACCGGTACGGCTGGTGGCACGGGCCGGGCCCGCTCGAGCCCGGCACCGACTACGCGTTCCTGCTCGACGAGGACGGCACGCCGCTGCCGGACCCGCGGTCGCTGTGGCAGCCGGAGGGCGTGCACGGCCCGTCCCGGGTCTACGACCACGGCGCGTTCGGCTGGACCGACCAGGCCTGGACCGGCCGCGCGCTGCCCGGATCGGTGCTCTATGAGATGCACGTCGGGACGTTCACGCCCGGCCGGACCTTCGACGCGGCCCTCGGGAAGCTGGACCACCTCGTCGGCCTGGGCGTCGACCTGGTCGAGGTCATGCCGGTCAACGCGTTCGACGGCACCGCCGGATGGGGCTACGACGGCGTGCTCTGGGGCGCTGTGCACGAACCGTACGGCGGGCCGGACGGCTTCAAGCGGTTCGTGGACGGCTGCCACGCCAGGGGACTCGGCGTGATCCTGGACGTCGTCTACAACCACATCGGTCCCTCGGGCGCGTACCTGGACCGCTTCGGCCCCTATTTCGCGGGCAGCAACCAGTGGGGTCCCGCGCTCAACGTGGACGGCCCGGGATCCGACGAGGTGCGCCGCTACGTGATCGACAACGCGCTCGGCTGGCTGCGGGACTTCCACGTGGACGGGCTGCGGCTGGACGCGGTGCACGCGATCGTGGACCGCCGGGCCACCCACCTGCTGGAGGAACTGGCGGCCGAGGTGGACGCGCTGGCCGCCGGCCTGGGCCGGCCGCTGACCCTGATCGCCGAATCCGACCTGAACGACCCGAGGCTGATCACCGCGCGGGAGGCGAACGGCTACGGGCTCACCGCCCAGTGGTGCGACGACATCCACCACGCGCTGCACGTCACGCTGACCGGCGAGAAGCAGGGCTACTACGCGGACTTCGCGGCGCCGGGCGCCCTGGTGACCACGCTGCGCCGGGCGTTCTTCCACGCGGGCACCTGGTCGTCGTTCCGCGGCCGGTCGCACGGCCGGCCGGTGGACCTCCGCCGGACCCCCGGTAGCCGGTTCGTCTGCTACCTGCAGGATCATGACCAGATCGGGAACCGCGCCCAGGGCGACCGGCTGTCGGCACACCTGTCACCCGGGCTGCTCGCGTGCGGCGCGGCCATCGTGTTCTGCTCGCCCTATACCCCCATGCTGTTCATGGGGGAGGAGTGGGCGGCCGGGACCCCGTGGCAGTTCTTCTCCTCGTTCCCCGACCCGGACCTGGCCGAGGCGGTGCGCAGCGGCCGCCGTGCCGAGTTCGCCGCGCACGGCTGGGGCGAGGCCGAGGTCCCGGACCCGATCTCGCCCGGCACCGTCGAACGGTCCACGCTGGACTGGGCCGAGCCGTCCGAACCCGCCCACCGGTGGATGCTGGACCTGTACCGGTCGCTGATCGCCCTGCGGCACCGTCACCCGGAGCTGGCCGATCCCCGGCTGGACCGGTTCACGGTCGAGGCGGGCCCGGGGGAGCGGTGGCTGGTGCTGCACCGGGGCTCCCTCCGGCTCGCCTGCAACCTGGCCGACGAGGTCGACAACATCCGCCTGGACCGGCCGGCCGGCACGGTCCTGCTGGCCTCGGCGGAGGTGACCCACGAGGCCCACGAGGGCAACGTCCTGATCCTGCCGCCGGAGTCGTTCGCCCTCGTCACCACCGAGGCGCCCGGCGATGGCGGCGGCAGCGTCCCGGATCAGCCGCTGGTGAGCTGATCGATGTTGAATGGCTGCTTGAGCAGGCCGAACCGGTTCATCGCATCGATGACACGCGCGATCCTGGGCTTGTCCACACCCAGCGGGTAGTCGTCGATAGCCATGATCGCGGCCGTCTTGCCGGACACCCCGGCGAACGTCATCATGGCCTGCTCGGCGTCGGCGCGGTCGTTGTCCGCCAGCGCCTGCCCCTCGTTCAGCGCACTCTTGAACGCTGCCGCGGTCCTCGGGTACTTCTTCTCCCATGACGCGGTGACCGCGTAACCCTGGATCGGGAAGCCCGCGGTCGCACCCTGGTCGGTGTCGAACAGTTGCTGCGCGCCGATCGTCTGCTCGGCGGTGCTCGCGAACGGTTCCGGGACCCAGGCGGCGTCGATCCGGTGCGCCTTGAGCGCGGCGGTCATCTCCGGGAACGGGATGGGAACCAGGTGAACGTCGGAGACGGGCACGCCGTTCTCTTCCAGCGCGGTCCCGACGAGTATGGTGCCGATGTTGTTCAGCACGTTGACGCCGATCGTCTTGTTCTTGAGGTCGGCGACGCTGGTGATGGGCGAATGCGGCAACGTCAGGATCACCTGCGACCCCGGCTCCATCACCGAGCCCTCGTCCAGGATGCGCAGGTTGTCATGGTCTTGCGCGTCGGCCAGGATGTACGAGACGTAGTTGCCGCCCGTCACGTCGTACTGGCCGGACAACTGCTGTGCGATGGCGGTGGCACTGCTCACCACGGGCACGATCTTCACGTGCAGGCCCGCCTGGGCGAACAGGCCCTGCTGCTGAGCCACGTACAGCCCCGCCGAATCGGTCGCCGGAACGGCGGCGACCGTAATGTTGGTTTTTTCCAAATCGGATGTGGTCTTAGCCGCGTCCGAACTACTGCTACTGGTGGTGCAGCCCGCCGCTAGCGCGGCGGCTACCAGCGCCGCGATGGCCCCCCCAAGGCGATGTGGCCGGCTCGTCGTCACCCTGTTTCCCGCCTTCCTTGCCGAAGTTCAACGGGGAAGATCGATCACGCTGCGTCAAGCGAGCGGGCAGCGTGTCAGCGGGCGTACTTCTTCCCTGCAAGGAAGGCTCGTCTGCTGCGCGCCGTCACATCTCGACGAGACGGGCGTGCAGCAGGTCCCCCCCTGCCATTGACAGCGAGAATAAGTCAGTCGCCGTGGGCAATTCGGCTGGATTGCGGAATTTCGGACTGAGCCATCGCCCTGCGTTAGTGTGCGGTAGCGCGCGCCTGGACGTGCTGACGGCCCGGCTCCTCGCGCAGGATGGCGGCACCGAGGCAGGACGCGGGGATCGCGAAGCCGTCCACCAGCGTCTGGGCGTGCGGGCGCAGCCGCTCGCACAACGCGTTGACGGCGCTGTTCACGGACTTGGCCCGGGTCGCGGTCAGCCTGCCGTGCTGGAGGAACCACGCCATGTCCGCCTCGATGTTGGCCAGCACGTACAGGTCACACACCCGGCCGAGCAGGGCCTTGGCGTCCGGGTCCGCGGTGCGGTCCACCGCCGCGACGAATGCCTCAAGCACCACCCGGTCGACGTGCACCCGCGCCGCCCGCAGCACGTGGTCCTGGGCGTCGTTGAACACCGCGAACGGATCGGTGCCGGGGGAAGCCGCGCGCCGCAGCCGCCGGGCCAGTCCCTCCAGCACGTGCTCCTCGCGGTCCTCGAACGCCCGGACCTGCCAGGCGCGGTCGAACAGCACGGTCTCGTCGTCCCGGCCGGGGCCCGCGGCCATGAGCCGCTCGATCACCGCCCGGGCCGCGGTGCGCTCGATCACGCCGCCGACGAACTGCTCGGCGATGAACCGCGCGGTGGCCAGCGTGCCCAGCTCGTCGAAGTCGCTCTTGTAGTTGGTCAGCAGGCCCTTGGCCACAAGCTGTAGCAGGACGGTGTTGTCGCCCTCGAACGTGGTGAACACGTCGGTGTCGGCCTTGAGCGTGGTCAGCAGGTTCTCCGACAGGTAGCCGGCGCCCCCGCAGGCCTCGCGGCAGGCCTGGATGGTCGCGGTGGCGTGCCAGGTCGCGACGGCCTTGATCCCGGCGGCCCGCGACTCCAGCTCACGCTGGCGCCGCTCGTCGGGTTCCGCGCCCTTTCTGGGCTGGTCCGGGCCCGTGCCCGGCTGGGGGACGACCGGTTCCGCACTGGGCTGGGGGCCGTCGGCGCTCTGGCGGCCGTGCATCTCGTCCAGCGCGCTCACCAGTTCGTGCTGGGCGAAGCTCAGGGCGTAGGTGGTGGCCAGGGCCGGGAGCAGCTTGCGCTGGTGGGCCCGGTAGTCCAGCAGGACGACCTCGCCGGTCCCGTCCGGACGGGCGAACTGCCGGCGGGTGCCCGCGTAGCCGATCGCGATGGCCAGCGCCCGCTTGGCGGCGCTTCCTGAGGTGCCGGCCACGCTGACCCGGCCCCGGATCAACGTGCCGATCATGGTGAAGAAGCGGCGCCCGTCGCTGGCGATCGGGCTGGTGTAGGCCCCTTCGGGGGTGACGTCGCCGAACCGGTTGAGCAGCGCCTCCCGCGGCACCCGCACGTCGCGGAACGTCAGCCTGCCGTTGTCGACGCCGTTCAGGCCGCCCTTGGGCCCGCAGTCCTCGATCGTCACGCCCCGCATCGGCCGGCCGTCGGCGTCCCTGATCGGCACCAGCAGCGCGTGCACCCCGCGACCGGCGCCGTCGGCGATGAGCTGCGCGAACACGACCGCCATCCGGCCGTCGCGGGCGGCGTTGCCGATGTAGTCCTTGCGCGCCCCCTCATCGGGCGTGTTGATCACGAACTCGCTGGTGGCCGGGTCGTAGGTCGCGGTGGTGCGCAGGTGCTGCACGTCGGACCCGTGGCCCGTCTCGGTCATCGCGAAGCAGCCCGGCAGGTTCACGTCGATGACGTCGCGCAGATACCGGTCGTGGTGCCGGCGCGTGCCCAGCAGTTGCACGGCCCCGCCGAACAGGCCCCACTGGACCCCGGCCTTGACCATCAGCGACAGGTCACCGAAGCCGAGCATCTCGTGCGCGATGACCGACCCGGCGGGGTCGCCCATGCCGCCGAACTCGCGTGCGAAGCCCAGCCGTGCGTGGCTGGTCTTGGCCAGCAGGCGCAGGTCGTCGAGGACCTGCCCGCGGTATTCCTCGATGCTCAGGGCGGAACGGTCGGGAAACTCGGCCCCGGCCATCTGGGCGCGAACCTCTTGCCGCAGTCCGGCCCACCGCCCATCGAGCACCGCGGTCAGCGTTTCCGGCTCGATCCTTTGCGGCAGAGACGGCAGGTCCACGATTCCTCCCGGTCAGCAGTGCGGGCGTCGTTGCTACTCGATAGTAACTTATGCCCGCGTGCCATCCGGGAAAACACCGTTCTGCCT
>Ga0070737_10005290_pt1 | contig 12409 bp, 12 predicted proteins | sample Coa_R1_10_FD_66438 | JGI IMG/M metagenome (GOLD analysis project Ga0070737, IMG submission 66438) | Surface soil microbial communities from Centralia Pennsylvania, which are recovering from an underground coalmine fire - Coalmine... | ecosystem: Environmental > Terrestrial > Soil > Unclassified... | reverse complement strand
CGACGGTGCAGCTGACCAGCATGCTGGGCGAGCCGATTCCCGGCGCCCAGGTGAGCTTGAGCGCGACGCCGCCCCAGGCAAACGACGGTGCGTCAACGCTGACCACGATGGCCAAGACGAAGGATGGCTATCAGGCGAGCCTGTCGCTGACCGGTGCTGGCACTTGGCAGCTTAAAGCGGTCGTCGACGCGCCGGGCCAGTCCGAGACGAGCACCACCTTCAGCGTCAGCCTGCCGCTGCCGTCGGCCGCTCAAGAGCTGGCTGAGGTCGACGCCGCCATGGACCACCTGACCTCGCTCACCGAGCACAACTCGCTCTCGAACGGTCAGGCGACGGTCGTGACCCTCTTCAACTATCAGGCGCCGGACCGGCTCCACTACCATCTCACTGCTCCTGGCCGCAACGAGGAGTCGACCATCATCGGCAATACTCGCTACGACCGGTCGGGTGACGGTAGCTGGCAGGCGAGTGCCTATCCTAACTACAAGTGGCCCGACTTCAGCTACTCGCCGACCGCCTCTCAGGTGACGCTCATCGGGCAGCAGACGATCGATGGCGTCCTCTGCGACGAGATCACCTGGTACGACGCGCCGTCCGACGCGCACTTCACCATCTGGGCGGGCCAGAAGGATCACCTCATCCGGCGCCTGCAGATGATGGCGACCGCGCACTACATGAACGTCGAGTACACCGGATTCAACAGCTCGCCGAACATTACCGCGCCCAAAACGAACCATTAGACGGCGTCTCCCTAGGAAATTCGGGCCGGAGCTGCTCGACCAGAACGAACCACCGCTCGGTATTCGATTCCTAGAGTCTCCCGGTACTATGGTCATGCTCGGTCCTCTAGATTAGGACCTCAGCCGGTTGACGGCCGCCGGGAGTGGTCGCTACGGTTGAAGCGACAGAAACGAGGTGGCGCGGTTCAACGGATCAACGCTCGGAGAGTAGGGGTAGGACGTGCGAAGTGATGCACGGGTTGACGGGGAGCGCTCCAGCGGCGCGCCTCGTCCAGTGTCGCGGCGGCGCTCGCAGGGGCAGGACAGGCGGGCGCTCGCGGAAGATGAGCAAGCGGCCTATGACGATCTGAACCGGTTCCTCGCCGGTCTCGTCCGTCGTAAATGTGAGGCGGGACGGCTGGGTCTCGAAGAGTCGACGACGGCGCGGGTCGCGGCCGCGGGAACGAGCACCGGAGCTGGGCGGCGGCGAGCCCGAAGCTGGTCCATCAAGGTACTGGGAGTCAGTCACCTGCGCGACGTGGTTGAGCTTTGTCGAGCGCTCGGGGAGGTGCCGGGCGTGCGGGCCGTCCGTGTGGCCGGTCTCTCGGCCGACCACATCCATCTGGCGCTGGCAACCGCCGCGACTATCGACAAACCCGCAATTGAGACGATCCTGGACGCCCTGCCGGCGTCAGTCTCGGACGAGACGAGCTTCGTGGTCGAAGAGTCGAGACGCTCCGGCTCCCGCGTCGCCGCTCGCCGGTAAGCCGAGACAGGCATCGGCGGTGGCATTCGGCGGCGACCTCAAGGATCTTCCGCTTGAGGACATTCTCTACGTCATCGCGAACCGGGGTATGTCCGGCCGCCTGACCCTGACGACCTCCGCCGACGAGGTGTTGCTGGCCTTCGAGCACGGCCACGTCGCCTCGGTGACGACCAGCGACGAGAGCCTGCGGATCGGCCGCATGCTGGTCGATCAAGGCTTTGTCAGCGAGGACGACCTTGAGCAGGCCCTGGCGCTCCAGGAGGTTGAGGCCGGCCGTAGCCGCCTGGGCGATATCCTGGTCGACCTGCGTCTCTCAAGTCCGGAGCAGATCAGCCGGGCCGTTGCCGCGCAGTTCGAGGGGTCGCTCTATCGCATCCTGATTCAGCCAGGCGGAAGCTTCGTCTTCGCCTCCGGCGAGCCGGGTTGGGAGATATCGCCGTTCGAGGACTTCCCGATCGAGCCGATGGTGCTCAATGCCATGCGCCGAGCCGATGAGTGGCTGGCGCGGCACGCCAACCAGGCCGAGGTTGAGATTGCCGATATCCCAATCGTGCCGACGATTCTCGACCGGCTCAGCGATCCCGAGCGAGATGTCACCCTGGCGCTCTTGAACGGTGAGACGAGCGTCTGGAAGCTGGCCGCCGCGACCAACCGTTCAATCGATGAGGTGGAGACGATCGTCGCCCAGCTGGCGGCCCTCGGGTTGGTCAATCGGCTTGGAGGATCGGATGAGGGTTGAGCCGCTCCGTCAACCAACGTGCCGATGTTGCCCGGGGCTGAACCCCCGGGCTGACAAAAGCGACCCCCTTCGGGGGTCCAGACGGCAAAGCCGCCAGGGAACCCGGAGCCTCGAAGAGGCTCGCAAATCGTCAGCACCGGCGTTCAGGCCGGCGCGACACCGGCAACGATTGTCGAGCCAATCTACCCCCGGAAGTGCCCGCCGCTGTCGGTCAGGACGACGCCGAGGATGCGGGCGCCAACCCGCTCCAGCGAGGTCTTGGCCTGCTGGGCGGCGGCTCGCTTGGTCTTCCCCGAGCGGATCAGGAGCAGCACGGCGTCGACGCGTGGCGCGACCGCGAGCAGATCGCTGTACTCCGCCAGCGAGGGGCCGTTGACGACGACGAAGCTCGCCTGCTCGCGCAGCAGCCGAAACAGCTCCCGGGCCGAGTCACGTCCCAAGAGGTCGGCCGGCAGAGCCGACGACGAACCAGCCGACAGCCCCGCCGGTAGAATCGACAGCCCCGCGATCGACGTCGCTTCGAGCGGCAGCGGGCGAGTAACGTCGCGGCCGGCCAGCCAGTCGCAGAGTCCGTGGCTGTTCTGTACCCCGAAGTAGGTATGGAGACTTGGAGCGCGCAGATCGGCATCAACCAGAATGACGCTGTCGCCACCGATGGCGAGGGCTGCTCCCAGGTTGGCCGCCGCGGCCGCATGCTGCCCACCGGTGCCGGCGTCGGCGATCGCCACCGAGCGCACCGGCGGCTCGACATTGGCGAACTTCACCGTCGAGCGCAGTGAGCGATAGGCTTCCGCGACCGGCGACTCCGGATCGCTCAAGACTACCAGGTCGACGGCTCGGTTGGTCGCCAGCTTGCTCTCCCGGCCCTCAATGTCCTCGATCTGATTCACCATCCGGCGTCTCCTCGCACCTGGAACCATCTTCTAGAACAAATCGAACGAGCGCGACGTTTTGATGAGCGGTAGTGCCGGCAGCGTCGAAGCACCGGCGAATTATGCCAATTGTGCCCTACCCCTGGCTCGCCCCCCGGCCGCGCGGTACGCCGACCAGCACCGGCAATTCGAGATAGCGGCTCACCTCGGCCTCACCGCGCAACGTATCGTCAAGATACTCGGCGGCGAAGGTCAGCAGGATGCCGAAGACGGCGCCGAGTATGGCGGCGGCCACGGTATTGAGCTTGACTCGCGGCCCGCTCGGCGTGGTCGGGGGGCTGGCCGTCCCAAGCTGGCTGATCTGCACCGTGCTCGGCAGCTGTTTGAGATCGGTGCCCTGAGGATAGGTCTTGATGATCTCCTGGTTTTCCTTGTTCGATTGCGTGACGAAGGCGGCGGCCAGGGCGTTCACGATCTCGGCGGCGGCCTTCGGGTCACTGCCGCTCTCGATGATCTGGAGCGTGTTGGTGGTCGCATCGTGACCGACCGAGAGTCCCGCCATGGCGCTGCCGGTGTCGATGTTGAGGTGCGCGCTCTGCAACGCGCCGGCGACGAAGTTCCAGTTGTCGATCTGCGGCGCGTAGGTGGCGAGCCGGTCCTTGGCATAGAGATCCTGCCAGTAGTCGGGCGGCACGGCTTCCGCCATCAGACTGACGCTGACCTGGTAGGTCTTCGGCTTGGAAGCGGTGATGCCATAGCCGATGGCGCCCGCGACAATGGCGGCGATGACGACCAGCCACCAGCGCCGCAGGATGATGAAGAGATACTCCTCCGGCCGCACCTAGCGCTGCCTTCCGTTCGGTATGGCGGCGATGACCGGCAGGCGCAACGAGCTGGAGACCATCTCCGGCGAGCGCAAGGTGTCGTCGATGTAGTCGACCAGGAAGGCGATCAAGATGCCGGCGATGAGGCCGATGATGACCTGGAGCGCCAGGATGATCCGCTGACGGCCGGTCGAAGCGGTGGCGCTGGTGGCCGTCTGGATAGTTCGGATCATCGCGTCCTTGGATGGATCGGTGAAGCCGAAGAAGCCGGTGCCTTTGGCGGCCAGCACCTTACCGGCCGCGGCGGCGATCGCCTCGGCCCGCGCCTTGCTGTCGGCCTTGGCCTGAATCGTCAGGATCCGGTTCAGCCGGCTGGAGCTGAGCGCCGTCTGCACATCCTTGGTTGACATGGTGATGCCGTCGGTCTTGGCCAGCTCGGTCGAGACGTCGTGGGCGAAGACGTTGCCTTGCACCAGCCCAACCATGTCATCGAGCGTGTACTCGCTGGCGAGATAGGCGTAGTAGTCATTGTAGGTATAGAAGGGGGATGACGGCGGCTGCTCCTGGTCGCGGACGACCGACAGCTCGGTCTTCGAGGTGTAGCTGGTCTTGGCCCGGCTGGCCTGGTAGAGTACGCCGGCCAGGACGAGCACCGGGACGATGACGACGATATACCAGTAGCGCCGGAGCACGCCGGCGTACGCTCTTAGCTCCACGGGGCTGGTGCCTCCGCCTCGTTAGGCAGCAACGGCTGCTGCCGTCCAACGCTCTCCCAATGCCGGGCCATTCGCTCATCGACGAACGCCCGAATCTCGCCCTCGAAACGCTCGCGGCTGAAGCGCCGCGCGTTATTGATGATGGCATCGACCGAGAAGGCCGTCCGCTGGAAGCGGCGCACTGCCTCGACGACGCCCTCGATGCTGCGTGGCTCGAACAGGATGCCGGTTACGCCGTCGACCACCGTATCGAGCGAGCCACCGCGGGCCAGGGCAATGGCAGGCCGACCCGATGCCTGCACCTCGACCTGGGCAATGCCGAAGTCATCCTCGCCTGGGAAGATGGCGGCCTGGCAGCGGGCCAGAAGCCATGCTTTCTCCTCGTCGCTGACCGGGCCGAGGAACCGCACGTTCGGGCCGGCGATGCGCTCCAGCTCGGCGCGCGCCCGGCCGTCACCGGCGACCTTCAGCGGCAATCCCAGGGCGGTGAACGCCGCCACGACCACATCGATCCGTTTGTACGGCACCAGCCGCGACAGCACCAGAAAGTAGTCCTCGATCTCATCCGGGGCGGCCGGCCGCAGCCCGGTCAGGTCGACCGGCGGGTTGATGACCGTCGCGTCCCGCCCCCAGTAGCGCTTGATCCGTTCGGCAATGATACCGGAGTTGGCGATGAAGGCATCGACACCGGCCGCCGTTCTCCGATCCCACTGCCGCAGCCAGCCGAGCATCGGTGTCAGCGCCCGGCGCTGCCAGCCGCCCAACCGCTCGCGTTCGGCGTAGCCGGAGAAGTCCCAGGCGAAGCGCATCGGCGCGTGGCAGTAGCAGATGTGCAGCGTGCCCGGCCCTACCTTGACGCCCTTGCCCCAGGCGCTCGACGAGCTGAGAACGAGATCGTAGCCGTTGAGCCGAAAGCGGTTGAAGGCGAATGGGTAGAGCGGCAGATAGGGCTGATGGTGCCGGTGGATGCCGGGCAGGTGCTGCATGAACGAGGTGCGAATGTCCCAATCGCGGTAGAGGGCCGGCATCAGCTCGGGCGCGTAGATCGAGGTGTAGACCGGCGCCTCGGGATAGAGATCATGCAAGGCTTCCACGACGCGCTCGGCGCCGCCATTCTGGTTCAGATAGTCGTGGACCAGCGCAACGCGTCGTTGCGACATGCGTACCCGTCCCCAAGACAGCCGATTGGCCGGGCGACTTTCCCGGCGGTAAGGATACACGCTCTGTCCGGCCGTGCCAGTTGGGCACCGTGTGGTATAGGCAGGCTCTCCATTGTTAGTCGACAGTTGGTCTAGTCGCCGTGCGATCAGAGAGCCAGGCACGGAGCCCAGTCAGGATAAGGTCGAGTCCGAGCTCGAAATCGGCATCGCGGTCCTCAGCGCCGAGCTGGGGAAGCACCTGGGCTATCCGGGGAAACGACTCGCTGGGCAGCGAGCCTGCCTGAAGCCGTCCCTGGCCAGGCTCCAGGGTAATGCCACGGGCCTCGGCCAGCACATAGCCGATGGTGAAGTCCGAGAGGATCCGGAAAGCTCCGAGGGCCGTCCGCTCATCAAAACCGGCCGCGCACATGACCTCCAGGAACGCTTCGATCAGGCGCGCCTCGCCGAGCAGATGCGGCACACGGTCGAGTACGAGTGGGAAAAGCGCTGGGTGGCGATGAGCGACTCGGCGCACCGAGCGGAAGCTCTCGCGGACAATCGATTCCCAGCCGGAGGCGGTCGAGGGGACCGTGATGTCGCTCAGGATCGTTTCAGCGACCGCATCCAGCAGCGCCTCTTTGTTGTCAATGTGGTTATAGAGCGACATGGCCGCGACTCCCAGCTCCTCGCCGATCCGGCTCATGGTGAGCGCGGCCGCGCCATCGCGGTCGACCAGGCGAATGGCGGCGGCAACGATCTGGTCCCGCGTTACCTTCGCTGGCCGTGGCATCCGTCGCTCTCCTCTGCCTTGACAGCCGTCGTGCCCCTGGCGCTTGACATCAGGAGTATAAGCGAATAGACTTACGCCATACACTTACATCGTAAGTTAATCAGAGGAGCGAAGAGATGGAGCAGTCGACCAAGAGCCCCGTAGCTATCCCAGATCATCCAGCGGCGATGCGCTCTCGCGCGCTGTTGCGGCTCGACGGTCTGGTGGTGCTGGCCGCCGGTGTCGCGCTGCTGGCCGAGGCCAGTCCGCTCGCCAGATCACTCGGCCTCGGTTCGCGCTGGCCGCTCGTCGCCGTCGGGGCCGCCTGTCTCCCGTATGGCGGCTGGTTGAGTTGGGCGGCGGGCCGCGAGCCCCGTGCGGCGCTGCATCGCCTGACCGGAACGATCGCCGCCGCTAACCTTGTCTGGGTGATTGCCAGCCTCGGCCTTTTTGTTGTGTTCGCGACAGATCCAACCATGACCGGCCGCTGGCTGGTGGTGGCCCAGGCCGGCGCGGTCTCTCTCTTCGCCGCCTCCGAGGCGTGGCAATATCACCGCTCAACGAACGACGTGATGCAGTCCCCCGTGCAGCCAGGGACCGGATAATCCGAGCACGGTAGTGGCCGCGATGGCCGCGACGAGCAGGGTGAATACCAGCACGGTGCCACGAATTCGCCAGCCGGGCACGCCAGGTTCGGCGCGCAGCGGTGCGGCGACTATCCGGATCGCCGGCAGCAATCTCCCCAGCGTGTGCAAACTGGTTACCCCGAACCATCCCACGAAAATGACCTTGTGGATAATCACGGCGTTGATCCCGTGTCCCAGGATCGTCAGGAGATTGGAGCGGCTGGCGAATGGGCCGAGCGCGACCAGGGCCAGGCCCGAACCAAGCAGGGCCAGAGTGGAGAGCACGACCAACGGTCCGAGTATCCGGAGCAGCGCCGGCGGCGGCCCGGCCCGGCGGTAGGGAGCGCGTCCGGTGTAGTAGCCTAGAATGCGCCACCCCGTCGAACCTGTCTTGAGCAGCGCCGGCGGCACCAGCAAGACGCCGACGACGATATGCCAGCTCAGCAGCCGGCCGAGGTCGAGCAGCGTCACTCCCTCGATGAAGAACAGCACCAGCAGGACGAGGCCGGTCCAGGCAGTCAGCTTCGCGTTGCCGGCAGGTCCTCCGGTAACGGGCAATACGGGGTCATGGCGGCGCTCACGGCCAATCGCCTCAGCGAACGCGTCGTCCGCCCACCGCCGTAGATCCATCACCTCTCCTCACGCGTCACGCATCTTGTCAGAAGCACAACATCTCATACTCGTGTTTGCCGCAAGCCAATGCTCCAGGTCTGTTAACACCGCCGCCAACGTCAATGTGTCGCCTAGCGGCTCGGCTGGATGCAATCCTTTGACCGCGTTCACTCCACGTTGACGGACACAACATAACCAGCTATCGTTGCCTAGACGGTGCCGTTTCAGCGCGGGAGCGCGGGGCGCTCTTGATCCGGTGGAGTTTGGAAAGCATGGAGCGGCGATGGCGTTGACGGACTCAGCGGCGGCGGCTCTCAGCCTGATCGGCGGCGTTCTCTGCCTCGACTTTGCCAACACAGTCGGGGATCACGCCGGCGAGCATCCGCATGAGATCCTTCGAGGTTACGACGATTTGTTGGCCTGGTCGAGCCATGCCGGAGTCCTCAATGATGAGCTGGCAGGGGCGCTCCACGATTTGGCGGAGCGCGATCCGGTCCGGGCGCGGCGCGCCTTGTCAGGTGCGATCGAGCTGCGAGAAGCGATTTACGACATCTTCGCCACCATCGCCCACGACGAGACGCCGGAGCGCATCCGTCTTACCACGCTCAACGACGCGTTAGCCCAGTCGTTCGCCCGGCTGACACTCCTGCCAGCCGGGCCTGCGCCCAGCCATGACTGGTTGATTCCACTCCCAAGCAAGGCCGAGAGTGTCAAGGGCAGCCGCCAGCATCCGGGTACCACGGTGCGCGCGTTTCAGCTCGCCTGGCAGGTCCACGACCTCGATCTCAACCTGCCGTGCTGGCCAGTTGCCTATTCCGCCGCTCAGCTGTTGGCATCGACTCGCCTCGACCGGGTGCGCCAGTGTGCCGGCGATGACTGCGGCTGGCTCTTCCTCGACACCAGCCGCAACCACAGCCGCCGTTGGTGCGACATGTCCGACTGCGGTAACCGGGCCAAGGCCCGCCGCCACTATCGGCGGGCGCGGGCCGGGGCGGATGGCGGGTGAGGCGTTCATCCGGCACAACCCTGCCCGATCTCTGGCCCTCATCGCGCGGGCGCTTTAGCCCGGACGGAGCCGCGCATGGCCGGCTCTCGCTCTAATACGCCCCACGGCGCCGGATGACCGCCGGGATGGTGCGCAGCGTCAGCTTGATGTCGAGCCAGGGGGACCAGTGCTCGGCGTAGTAGAGATCGAGCTTCACCATCTCATCGAATGAGAGGTCGCTGCGGCCATTGACCTGCCAGAGGCCGGTTAGACCGGGTGTGACCAGCAGTCGCTGGTAGTGCCAGTCCGAGTAGGCCGCAACCTCCGACGGCACCTGCGGCCGAGGGCCGACGAAGCTCATGTCGCCATTGAGGATATTGAAGAACTGCGGCAGCTCATCCAGGCTCGTCCGGCGCAGGAACCGGCCGACTCGGGTGACTCGGGGATCGTTCCGCATCTTGAAGAGGAGCGTCGTGTTGGCCGCTTGCTGGAGCGCCTCTTTCTGACGCTCGGCGTCCTGGCACATTGAGCGGAACTTGTAGAGGGTGAAGCGCTCCCCATTCTTGCCGACCCGCTCGTGATGGAAGAGGACGGGCCCGGGTGAGTCGAGCTTGATGGCGATCGCGATGGCGAGCATGATGGGCGAGCAGATGAGCAGGATCAAGGTCGAGATCAGCATATCCATGGCGCGCTTGACGCCGTAGTTCCAGCCCCGAATCCGCGCCTCTTTGATCTCGATCAGCGGCAGGCCGGCGACCTCATTGATCATCACCTGATCGAGCGCCAGCTCGAAGAGATCCGGAACCAGCGTGAAAGCGACCTCGATCTCGCGGCACTTCTCGATGATGCCGAGGACCGCATCGTGCTCGGTCTGCGGCAAGGCGATGATCACCTGATCGATCTGCTGCTTCGCGACGATCGTCTCGACGTCATCGAGACTGCCGAGATAGTCGGGGCGCTCGACCCGATGCTCGGTCGCGATGCCCCAGTCGTCGGCCATCGGGAATCCATCGACGAAGCCGATGACCCGAAACCCGAGCTGCGGTTGATTGAGGATGTACTGCATGATGCGCTGGCTTGCCTGCCCCGCGCCGGCGACCAGCACCCGGTCGACGCCGATGCCCCGCTTCCAGAGCATCCGGCGAATGAGCTGCGTTGCCAGGCGCTTGGCCAGCAGCAGCCCGATCATCAGCACCCAGGCGTAGATGAAGACGAGCCGCGAGGGGTAGAACCGCTGCAGGAAGTTGTAGAGGATGATCAGTGCCATCGCGATCGTACAGCCGCTGGCGACCCTCGACGCTTCATCGAGGAAGCCGGCCCAGCGCGGCAGCGAGTAGAGCCCGCGGATCTGGAAGATGATCACCGTGACGACCGCCAGTGCGATGATCTTGTCGGTGAAGAAGCCGAGCGAGCGGTCCGAGTAGCGGGCGATCTCTCCGCCGAGCTCGAGCGAGTAGCGCAGCCAGTAGGCGAGGAGAAAAGCGATGGCGACGAAGAGCATATCCGAGCCGGCAGCCAAGGGATGGATAAGCCAGCGATGCTGCCGTCGCGCGTCAGCATTTTGGCGGACCATGGCGTCGATCCGTCGGTAAGCCGTAGCGTCTCTGCCGGTATGCGCTGCCATCAGCGCTATTGCCTCCTTTTGCACGTCCCCAAAGGCAACGCTGGGCCATCGAAGTATAGCAAAGCGGTTGCCGAGAGCTTCCGGCCACCTCATCAGCTATGAACGTTCAGCCTGAAGGATGGGTTACGCGCCTTTGGTGTCGCTGACGATGTTTGAGAAATGGTGGAGTGTTCGAACCACGCGTGGTGCCGGTCGAGAGCCTCGGATTCAGCTCATCCTCGCGCACCGCCCAGCCAGGCTCCGCGTATACTCGATAGGGTGGATTTTTCATCTGGTATCGACTTTCGAGCGATGATGAACGGAACGAGGGAATAGCCTCAATGGAGCGGCTTTGGACTCCCTGGCGGATGCGCTACGTGGCCGGCGAGACGCGGGCCGAGGAGCCTGGCTGCATCTTCTGCCGGAAGCCCGCCGGCGATCCGGGTCACGACGTCGAGAACCTGATCCTCTATCGCGGCGACCAGGCCTTCATCATCATGAATCTCTATCCCTATAATACCGGTCACCTGATGCTGATCCCCTACCGGCACGCCTCCGATCTCGCCGAGCTTGCGCCGGAGACCGTCGCCGGGCTCTTTGGCCTTCTTCCCTGGGTCACGGCGGCTCAGCGGCGAGTGTTGAGCTGCGACGGGATCAACATCGGTTTGAACCTGGGTGAGGTAGCCGGAGCCGGAGTCGCCGAGCATCTACACGTCCACGTCGTGCCGCGCTGGACCGGCGACGCCAACTTCATGCCGATCCTGGCGAACACGATGGTTCTGCCCGAGCTGATCCCAGTCACTTACGCCAAGCTCCGGGCCGAGCTGGAGCTGTCCGATCTGGGGCGGTCGTCGAACGATGTATCCGTGCCACAGGCCGGTGCCGTGGTCTTCCTGCCGGGTGAGGGCAAGATCGCGGTTCGCCGGGCCAAAGACGGGAGCCTGGTTCTGCCGAAAGGCCATATCGAGCCGGGTGAGGCCGCGTTTCAGACGGCCATTCGCGAGATCGACGAGGAGATGGGTTTGCGAGCGGCGATCCAAGGCTGGGCGGCGACCGTCCAGTTCCGGCAGGATGGCGAGGAGCGGCGTGTCGCCTACTTCGTCGCCACCGGCGAGCCGGGCGAAGAGCTCGGGCGGCACCTCGATCGCGACACGTTACTGCTCTCGCCGGAGGATGCGTTGGAGAAGCTAACTCACGACGTTTCTCGCGACGTGCTGCGAGCGGCGCTGGCGAACGCGCCTGAGATCTTCGGAGCGATCGGAGCCAGCCGGTGAGGCGCCGCCACGTCGCGATCGTCGTGTCGCTGCTGCTCGCGCTGACAATCTCGGCCGTTGCGCTCCCGTCGCCGCTGGGGCGATCGGCGACCGCGGCTCCGGAGCAGGTCTACCTGGCGCTCGGCGACTCGATCGCGGCGGGGTTGATTACGACGCTCCCGAGCAGCCGTGGCTATCCCTGGCTCATCCAGAACCTGATGCAGCAGCTCAACACCGGCAACGGCCAGCCGTCGCCGGTCACCCTTGAAGACCTGGCCGTCCCGGGTGAGACCGCGACGTCATTCCTCAAGCCAGGTGGCCAGCTCGATAAGGCGAAGCAGGCCATCAGCGACATCCAGGCCAATGGAGCCGATCTGCGGCTGCTGACGGTCACGCTTGGCGGCAATGACATCCTGGATCTTCAGGCGGCCGATCTGACCGCCCGGCAGCAGGGACTGGCGGCATTCAAGACCGATTTCCCGGCGGCGCTGAGCGCGATTAAGAGCGCGCTGGGCAGCCTCAAGCCGGTTATCGTCGTGACCACCTACTATGATCCGAGCGGCGGCGATCCAACCCAGCAGGGCTCCGACGCCTGGTGGGTGGCGCAGTTCAACGACGTGATCAAGACGACCGCTCAGCAAGATGGCGCCAAGGTGGCCGATCTGGCGCCGGCGTTCCAGGGTCACATCGACGACTGGACCTGGGAGCCGGCCGATGTCCATCCAAACAATGACGGCCATGCCGAGATCGCCAAGCTCATCTGGCAGCAGACCGGATTCGACACCA
>Ga0070737_10005286_pt1 | contig 12416 bp, 7 predicted proteins | sample Coa_R1_10_FD_66438 | JGI IMG/M metagenome (GOLD analysis project Ga0070737, IMG submission 66438) | Surface soil microbial communities from Centralia Pennsylvania, which are recovering from an underground coalmine fire - Coalmine... | ecosystem: Environmental > Terrestrial > Soil > Unclassified ... | reverse complement strand
TCCGGCAGCGACAGCACTCCCGCGATGGCCGCGGCCGCGTAGGCGCCGAGGCTGTGCCCGGCCACGGCTACCGGCTGCACTCCCCAGGACTGCCAGAGCCGGGCGAGAGCGTATTCGACCGTGAACACCACGGGCTGCGCCACGCTCATGCCGGCCAGCCGGCGTTCACTGACCCGCGCCGCTGCTCCCGCCAGGTCCGGGACCAGCGCCGTGCGCAGGTCGAGTCCCAGCGGCCCGGCGGCCAGGCCGGCGCAGGCGTCGATGTTGGCCCGGAAGGTGGGGTAGCGGCGGTACAGATCTCCCGCCATCCCGATGTGCTGGCCACCTTGGCCAGGGAACAGGAAGACGGCCCCCCGCTTGTCCTCCGGCGGGGCCTGGGCCACGGGCACGCGGGCCCCGGCCAGGGCCTCCGCCGCGCCTGCCGGGTCCCGGGCCACGGCGAAGGTGCGGCAGGCGAAGGGGTGCCGGCCGGCCTGCAGTGTCCAGCTGACGTCGGCGAGCGGCAGGTCCGGGTGGGTTCTCAGGTGACCGGCCAGCGCGGCCGCGGCGGTACCGAGCGCGGCTGGACTGCGGGCGGACAGGGGCAGGAGCTCGCAGTCCGCCTCCGGCGCCGGGCCATCCGGCGGCGCTGGGGGCTCTTCGATCACCACGTGGACGTTTGTGCCGCCGAGACCCATGGAGTTGATTCCGGCCCGGCGCGGCCGGCCGTGGCGCTCCCAGCGCACCGGTTCGGCGCTCACCCGGAACGGGCTGGCTTCCAGGCCGAGCGCCGGGTTCGGGTCGGTGAAGTGCAGCGTGCCTGGGATCACCTGATGACGCAGGGCCAGCACGGCCTTGATGAAACCGTGCACCCCCGCCGCGATGTCGGTATGGCCGATATTGGTCTTCAGCGCGCCGAGCAGCACGGTCCCGGCTTCGTCGGCGCCCAGCCCGAAGGCCTTGGTCAGCCCCCTGATTTCGATCGGGTCACCGGCGGGGGTGCCGGTGCCGTGCGCTTCCACGTAGCCAATGCTGGCCGGGGCGACCCCGGCCAGCAGATGGGCGCTGCGGACCGCGGCGGCCACACCGTCCACCCCGGGTGCGGTGAAGCCGACCTTGCCGATGCCGTCGTTGGCCATGGCGGACCCCAGGATGACCGCGTAGATGTCGTCCCCGTCCGCCTGCGCGTCCTCCAGCCGCTTGAGCACCACGATCCCCGCACCGTCGCTGGCGATCGTGCCCGAGGCCCTGGCGTCGAAGGCCCGGCAGTGCCCGTCGGCCGCGGTTATGCCGTCCTCGCCCCGCTCGCCGGCCGGGAACGGCACGTGCAGGGTGATGCCGCCAGCCAGTGCCATGTCGCACTCGCCCGCCAGCAGGGCCTGCGCCGCGAGGTGCACGGCGGCCAGGGAGGTGGCACAGGCGGTCTGCACCGAGATCGCGGGCCCGGTGAGGCCGAGCTTGTAAGCCACCCGGCTGGTCAGGAAGTCCACGCTGGTGGCCAGGCGCACCTGCAGTTCGGAGACATCGGGCAGGCTGCTCTGGCAGGACCGGATCTGCTCCAGGTAGCCGGTGTCACCACAGCCGCCGTACACACCGATCGCACCTGGGTAGCGCTGCGGGTCGTATCCGGCGTGCTCCAGCGCCTCCCAGGCGCACTCCAGGAAGACCCGGTGCTGGGGGTCGATGAGCTGGGCCTCGCTCGGCGGGTAACCGAAGAAGTCCGCGTCGAACAGGTCACCGTCTGGCACGATGCCGTGCACCGCCGCCGGGTCTGCCGCGCCAGGACCGGTGAGGCTGGTCAGCGACTCGCGGCCAGCCATGAGACCGGCCCAGAATTCCTCGACACCGCCGCCGCCGGGAAACCGGCCGGCCATGCCTATGACGGCTACCTGGGGGAATTCGTCCGTCATCGCTCAGGTGCCCATGAACTCGCGCAGGCTCCGCGGGCGCATGTCGGTCCACACCCGGCCGATGTGCGCCAGGCACTCGGCCCGGGAACCCGCTGGGCCCGCGGCCGTCCACCCGGCGGGCGGTTCGGTGTCTTCCGGCCACAGCGAGTACTGCTCCTCGTCGTTGCGCACCACGCGGTAGCGGCGCGAGTCGTCGTCGAACATCAGGTCTTCCTTTCTGCCTGGCCCTGGTGGTGCCTGGTCACGCTCGGTTGCGCAGCCGCCCGGCGGTCCGGGCCCGGCCGGCCCGGAGCTGGGCGGCCCTGCCGTGGCCCGGCCCGGCCGCGGCCGCGGGGCCGTCGCTGGCGGCCAGGTGACCGGCCAGGGACGCGATGGTGGGGAACTCGTACAGCGTCACGAGCGGGAGCTGGCGGCCCAGTGAGTCGTTGAGCTGGCGTAGCAGGGCGGTGAGCAGCAGGGAGGTGCCGCCGGAGTCGAAGAAGTTGTCGTGGATGCCCACGTCGGGCCGGCGGAGCACCTGCTGCCAGATCTCCGCCAGGCGGCGTTCGAGGCTGGTGCCCGGCGGTACGCGGCTGGTGCGCCCGGCGGCCGGCTCAGGGAGGGCCCGCAGGTCGACCTTGCCGTTGGCGTTCATCGGCACGGCCGGGATAGGCACGAACGCAGCCGGTATCAGGTAGGCCGGCAGCCGGCCCGCCAGGTGGCTGCGCAGATCCACGGGGACGTCCGTGCCGGTGGCGGGCACCACGTACCCGACGAGGCGGTCCTGCCCCTCCGGGCCGGGCCTGACCGTGGCCACGGCCGCGCGAACCCCGGGATGATGCCGCATGGCGGCCTCGATGTGGCCCGGCTCGATCCGGTATCCGCGCAGCTTGAGCTGATCGTCGAGCCGGCCGCTGGCTTCGAGGGTCCCGTCCGGGCGCCATCGGGCCAGGTCACCCGTCCGCAGCATCCGCGCTCCGGGGACGGGGGAGAACGGGTTCGGCACGAAGCGGCCGGCGGTGAGTTCCGGGCGGGCGAGGTAGCCGCGGGCCAGGCAGTCACCCGCCGCGTACACCTGCCCGGCCACCCCCGGCGGCACCGGGTTGAGCTCGCTGTCCAGCAGGAAGACGTCGACCCCCCGGATCGGCCGGCCGACCGGTACCCGGTCCTCGGCGAACGGGCCGCGGAAAAGGGACAGTGTGGTGTTGACCGTGGTCTCGGTCAGCCCGTACGCGTTCCACACCGGGACGCCGACGGATTCCAGCCAGTGCCGGAGGGTCTGCGGGTCCACCGGCTCGGCGCCGACGGAGATGAGCCGGAGCGACGGTGCCGGGTGCACGCCTGCCGCGCGGGCGCAGGCCACCCACTGCTGCCAGTAGCTGGACGTCAGGATGGTGAAGGTGACCCCCTCCGCGTTCATCAGCCCGGTCATCCCGGCGGGGTCCGGCGGCGGTTCGGGAGCCTGGATGACACAACCCCCTGCCGACCAGGTCGGGAACATCTCCTCCACGGCGATGTCGAAGCCGATGTTGGCGAACTGGAGCACCCGGTCGGCTGCGGTGAGCTCGTACATCTGCCGCATCGTCGCGATCACGTTGGACAGCGAGCGGTGCGTGATCGCCACCCCCTTGGGCTCGCCGGTGGATCCGGAGGTGAACAGCACGTAGGCCAGGTTCTCCGGGCTCACCTTGGGCGCGGGCGGCGCAGGTTCTGGTGGCGGGGTCATCAGGTCCCCGGGAGCCAGCACGGCCACGTCGGCCTCGGCCAGCCGGTGAGCCAGCCGTGGCCCGGCGATGGCGTACTGCGCCCCGGCCGTGGCCAGCAGCCTGGACAGGTAGGCCGGCGGATGGGTCGAGCTGAGCGGGAGATAGGCCGCACCGGCCTTGAGGATGCCGAGCAGGGCTGCCGGCAGGTCGGGGTTCCGCTCGGCCAGCACCCCGACCAGGTCGTCGGGCCGGACACCGGCCAGCCGCAGATGCTCGCTGACCAGGTCGGAGCGCCGGTCCAGTTCGGCGTAGCTGATTTCGCGGCCGCCGGTGCTGAGTGCCGGCGCGGATGGTGTGGCCGTGGCCTGCTCGGTGAACACCTCGTGCGCCAGTGACCCGGCTGCCTGGGCGGGGCCGCCCAGCGCCAGCTGGCCGAGCAGGCCGGGCAGTTCGTCCTCGGTGGCCAGCGGCGGTGCACCCACCGCCATGTCCGGCTGGGCCGCTGCCGCGGTGAGGAGCTGGACGAAGCGGCGGGTCAGCCGGCCGGCTGTCTCGCTCCCGAACAGGTCCGTGCTGTAGGTGAGGGCGGCGACCACGTCGCCGCCGCGGGTGTAAACCGACACGTCCAGGTCGAACTTGGCCGCCGTCGGCTCGGGCAGCAGGATCTCGGCGTCCAGGCCGGCCAGCTGCGGCTCGGCGAAGGGCTGCAGGTCCGCGCTGAAGGCGACCTGCACCAGGGGAGTGTGCCCGGGGCTGCGGTCGGGCTGCACTTCGGCCACGAGCTGATCGAAGGAGATCTCCTGGTGGCTCAGCACCCCGAGCACGGATCCGCGGACCGCGCGGAACAGTTCCTCGAACGTCTGGTCCGGGCTGACGTCCACCCGCACCGGCAGGTTCTCCACGAACAGGCCGATCAGCGGTTCGAACTCGGGCAGCGGCCGGTGCGAGAACGGCACCCCGACCAGCAGTTCACTGACTCCAGCGAGCCGGCCGAGCAGCGCGGCCCAGCCACCCAGGAGCACCATGAACGGGCTCACCCGGAGCCGGGCGGCCAGCGCGGCCAGGTCGGTCATGAGCGGGGCCGGTATCTCGAAAAGCGTGGTCGCGCCGTCCGTGCTGCGCACGGCAGGCCGCGGCCGGTCGGCTGGCACGCTGATCACGTGCGGCACGCCAGCCAGGTAGGACCGCCACCACGACCGCGTGCCGGAATCCGGTGCGTGCTGCTGCTGCCAGGCGGCGTAATCGCGGTACTGGGCCGGCAGCGAGGGGAGCACTGCGGCGTTCCCGCTGGCCAGGGCGGTGTAGTTGGTGGATAGTTCGTCGAACAGCGTGCTCATCGACTGCCCGTCGCACACGATGTGGTGCAGCGCCAGGCAGAACACATGCTCGGCCGGACCGGTCCGGATCACGTGAGCCCGCAGCAGCGGCCCGGTGGCCAGGTCAAACGGCTGCTCGCACCAGCGCTGAACGAATTCCCGCAGCTCCGCGTCCGGTGTCCCGGCCGGCAGGCTGGTCTCTTCCAGTGGGGCATCCAGCTGGGCGGCAACGCGGGCCACGGGGCCGTGCTCTCCGGCCGGATAGGTGGTGCGCAGCACCTCGTGCCGGTCAGTTACCGCCCGGAGGGCGGCGCGCAGTGCGCCGCTCTCCAGCGGCCCGCGCAACCGCACCGAGCAGAACACGTTGTACAGCGAGTTGTCCGGGTGCAGCGCGTGCACCAGCCACAAGCCCTGCTGGGCTGGTGAAGCGCCCGCAGTCGTGCGGGTGTCGGCGGAGGGATTTCGCGGCTGACTCTGCACTCTGGGCCCCTTTCGGTTCGGACGCCACGGCACAGGCCGCAGCAGACCGTAACGGGACCCAGAGTGTCCGATTTCCCAGCGCCGCGGACCCCGGGCTGCCCGGACCCGGGCAGCCCGGGGGTGCGGCCGGCGGCGCGCTGGTCAGGAGCCGAAAACAGCCCGATGCCGGGCGACTTCAAGCGCGGGGTCGGCGGACAGCACCTGCTGGTGCAGGCGCCGTAGCTGAGGGCCGGGCTCCATGCCCAGCTCCGCTTGCAGCAGCGTGTACACATCGCGGTAGGCAGCCAGTGCCTCAGCCCGCCGGCCCGAGCGGTAGAGCGCCAGCATGAACTGTCCCCAGTGCGTCTCGTTCAGCCGGTGCTCATCGAGCAATGCGGTCAGATGCGGAACGGCGTCGCGGTGCCGGCCGAGCGCGAGCAGCAGTTCGACCCGCCGTTCCTGAGCCCCCCGCCGCAGTTCCTCCAGCCGCCGGGCCTCCCCGGCCACGAAATTCCGTTCGGCCAGGTCGGCGAACGCCGGCCCTCGCCACAGGTCGAGCGCTTCACCCAGGCATGCGGCCGCGGCGTCCAGCCGGTCGTCACCCGCCAGCCGCCGTGCCCGGTCCAGGAGGTCAGTGAACCGCACGGAATCCACATCGCTGCTGGTTACATCGATGGAATACCCGCCTTTGTGCCTGATGTTGCTGGTCACAATAATCTGGTATGGTGACGCGGCCCGGCTGTGCGGTTCAAGCAACCGCCGCAGATGCAAAATGTGAGTGCGCAGCGTAATGGACCTGCCGGATGGATCTGATTCGGCCCACAAGGTTTCGGTGAGCTGCTTCCTGGGAACCATCTTCCCTCTGGCGACCAGCAGTGCCGCCAGCAGAGCGCGCTGCTGCGGGCCCAGTGGAATCTCCTCCTCACCCACCTTGGCCGTTACTGGGCCGAGCACCTGGAAATATATCCCGCTGGCCGCCTGCCGGGGCAACGAAATGGTCATCGAGTTCGATATTTGACGCACGGTATTACTCCAGCGTGTCCAGGTACATCAACAACGAGTATCACGGCAGTCAGCCGGGGCGGCTTCTCTTGCTTTGCGTCCCGGGCCGCCGGGGGGAACAAGGGGCCAGGCGCTGTCACGGGGAAGGCCAGCAGCGCGGCCAGTGCCCTGATGCACCAGCCGGAGCCGGGGTGGCCAGGGCTGATCAATCCTTGACCGCGCTGGCCGGGCCGGCTGGACTCGAGCTAGCCGGACAGGAGGACGCTATGAGGATGCGGATACTTGCCGACCGCAACATGCGGGTGCTGCTCATCGGCCAGGCGATGAACATGCTCGGCAATACCGCACTGCTCGTCGTGCTCGGCATCTGGGTGAAGACGCTGACCGGCTCCAGCGCCGACGCCGGGCTGATCTTCCTGCTGCTGGGGGCGACGTCCTTCCTGGCTCCGGTCACCGGCCTGCTGGTGGACCGGTTTCCCCGGCGGTGGGTGCTGATCGTCAACGACACGGTGACCGCCGCGGTGATGGCCCTGCTGCTGTTCGTGCACGACCGGAGCGAGGTCTGGATCATCTACCTGGTGGCCTGCGTCTACGGGACGTCCGGCCTGGTCTACCGGGGCGCGCGTGGGGGCCTGGTGCACTCGATGGTGCCCGGCGAACTGCTCGGCGACGCCAACGGCGTGCTCAGCAGCCTCACCCAGATGCTGCGGATCGTCGGGCCGCTGGCCGGTGCCGGTGCCTTCGCGGCCTGGGGCGGCCACGTCGTGGCGGTGGCCGACATCGGCACGTTCGCCTTCTCCATCACCTCGTACTTCATGCTGCGGCTGACCGGCGACCTGGTGCGGCGGGAGAAGGAGCCGTCCGGCGAACCGCGGCCCGGTGAGTTCTGGCGCGAAGTGGTCGCCGGCCTCCGGCACGTCATGGCCAATCCGGTCATCCGCCGCATGGTGCTGGCGAGCGTCCTGGCCTTCGGCGGGGCCGGGATGATCGATGTGGCGATGTTCTCGCTCGTCAGCCAGGGACTGCACCGGTCGGCCGCGATGATCGGGGTGATCACCAGCCTGGAGGGAGCGGGCGGCGTGGTGGCCGCCGCGTGCACCGGCGCGCTGATGCGCCGGATCGGCGAGTACGCGGTCGCCTGCGCTGGCTTCCTCGGGGTCGGGGCCGGGCTGGCGGTGTCGAGCGCCGCCACCTTGTTCACCGCCGTCCTCGGGGCCCTGCTGCTCGGCGTGGGCCTGCCGATGGTGCTGGTCGCGGAGCTCACGGTGGTGCAGCGGCGCACCTCCGCCGAGATGCAGGGGCGGGCGATCTCGGCCTCCGAGGCGATCATCAACACCCCGTTCACGATCTCGATCGCGATCGGGGCGGCGATCATCAGCGTGGCCGGGTTCCGGATCATCTACCTGGCCTGTGCGGCGGTGTTCATCCTCGTCGCGCTCTGGCTGCTGCCCTACCTGCGGATCACCAGGCCCGGGCCGGAGGCGGCGGCCACGGAACCGGCCGGTGCGGGCGAGGGCGAGCCGGTGGCGTCGCCGTCAGCCTGACGCCTCCGCCAGCCAGGCCTCCGGGCAGGACCCGGCGACCATGAGGAACGAGCCGATCGGGGTCCGCGCGATCAGATGCGGATCCCGGCGCTCCAGGACCAGCCCAGCCGGTGCCCCGGTATCCGGTGCCCCAGCGTCCGCCGGCCGGGCGGGCGGCGCTCCAGCAGGCAGTGGCACCGCGAACAGGGGCAGGCCCAGCTGCAGCAGCCGCCAGGCCCCGATGCGGCGCTGGACGGCGTGCGCGACCCGGTCGGCCCGCGCGCCCCGGTCGGTGTCGACGGTGCTGGTCGCGAGCAGGCCGGCGGCCCGCAGTGGATGCGCCCAGAGTGCCGCCGACCGGCGCAGCCGGGCCGCGCGGGCTCGCCAGGCGGCCCGGGAATCACCCGGCTGACGTGGCGCCGGGCCAATTCCCGAACGACGCAGCAGCCCAGCCAGTTCGCGCATCTCCGGCCACAGCATGGTGGTGGTGAGGGCACCGTCCAGTGCGTCGAGCCCGGCCTGGTCCAGCTGGCCGGTGAGGATGGCGAGGTCGTAGACGTCGCGGGTGCGGAACGGCCGCTCCCACCGTTCGGCCGCCAGGGCGAGGACGTTCGCGGCGGCCAGCGGCAGCGGAGGGCCGTGCAGCCGCCGGGCGGGTACCCGCAGGCTGGTGGCCACGTCGGCGGTGCGCAACTCGACCCCGTACGGTTCGTCGATGTAGTCGCTGCCGGCCGGCCTGCTCACCTCCATCAGGACGTGACACCAGTCGCTGACGTCCGGTGCGGAGCCCGCACTGGCCGGGAACAGGGTCAGGGCTTCCGTTTCCCAGCCCCGGCCGATCAGCGCCGCGGCGGCCCGCCAGAGTTCGCCGGGCGGGCAGACCACGTCCAGGTCGCCGGCCGCCCGGAGCATCCCGGGCGGGTAGTGCTCGCCGATCGTCCAGCCCTTGACGACCTGCGCGTGGGGCGCCACGTCGCGGACGACCGACCACGCCTCCCGGTAGCGCTCGAGCCGGTCCCGGTAGGCGGCCAGCTCGGCCTGCTGGTCCGGCGGCAGCTGCTGCCCGGCGGCCTCCCGGGCGCTCAGCACGGTGATGTGCAGCTTGTGCCGGGCGGCGCGGGACGCGGTCAGCAGCGCCTCGTCGCTGGCGTCCGCCGGTACGCCCCGGCTGACCAGCAGCTGGCGCAGCGCGCTGAGCGGCCCGGGGCCGGACTGGGTCACCGGGATCCCGGAGCTGGGTGTGCCCGCGGGCGTCACGTCCGTGTCGTCGCGTACTCGCGCATCGCGAAGAAGTGGCACACGTCGCACAGCGCCTTGGGGTTGTTCACGCCGGGCTGCGGCAGGTAGGAGGCGCCGCAGGTGCGGCATTCGTCGTGCTCCGCCTTGCCCATCCGCTCGGCGAACGACCGGAACGCCTCGAAGACGTAGTAGTCGATCCCCGGCCACAGGTCGTAGAGGTGGTCGGTGAGGGCGTAGGCCATCGACCGCTCCTGCGGGCCGGTGGTGAAGCGCCCGGGCGTGCCCTGCCGGTTCAGGTCCGGCGCGACGAGCTCCAGGTAGAGGGTGAGCTCTTTCTTCGTGATCCGGAACAGCGGGAAGACGTACTCCAGGTCGCCGATGATCCGTTTCGGGATGCTGCCCATCACGAAGCCCGAGGTCAGCCAGGTGACGATCGAGGCCATCAGGTCGTCGCCGTTCAGGCCGAGCACGACGGTGCCGACACCCTGCTTCTGGCCCTCGATCTCGATCATCCGGCGCATCACGTGGTGGGTGATGACCATCACCATCTGCCGGGAATCGCCGCCGACGACGTCCTGCATGACTTCGTGGAAGCTGCGGCGCAGCGCGAACGTCTCGCGGATGGCGGCCTCGTCGACCAGCACCTGGTTCACCCCGAGCGACTCGGCGACCGCCTTGGCGGCGCCGAACGTGGCGGGTTCCTCCCAGTCGGGCAGGCCGGTGACGGTCACCGCGGTCAGCGGGAACGTGCCGATCCGGTCCCTGCAGCGTTCGAGCAGCTTGAGGAACGCGACGCTGTCCCGGCCGCCGGACAGGCCGACCACGGCGGGCCGGCCGACGGCGAGGAGGTCGTGCTCGGTGATCGAGTTGGCGAAGATCTGCTCGACGTAGTCGGCGAACTGGGCCTCGTCCATGTCCTCGGCCTGCACCTCGAGCGACCCGGAGTCGTCGAAGAGCACGGACTTGGTGTAGACGGGCGGGTTGGCGGACGGGAGCACCCGCGTCGCCGGGCGCCGGGTGACGTCCAGGTCATAGTGCCGGACCTGGACGATCTCGACGTGATCGTCGGGCCCGAGCGTCCTCTTCTCCGCCACGATCTTGCCGCCGATCGAGCAGAGCACGGCATTGACGGGAATGCCGTTATTGCGGAGCACATCCTTGATCGTCATGCCGACCGTGGCTGCGAGTGAATCCGCTTGGCCATCCTTGCTGTGGAAGACTGCGGTGGGCACACGGCCTCCTCATGACGAGATCATCAGGCTGGGACGTAACAGGTTTTTTACATGAGTACCATTCAAACGCCCAAAGATCTTGTTGTGCGGCCTGAACCTCCGCGGACGCTGGGGTGTGACCCCGGTTTTGAACGGCACCCAAACCGAGGGCCTCCGGGGAGCTGTGCTCTACTCCGGAGGCCCACGCTGCGATGGTTAGAGGTTCGGCACGCAGTCTGAGCAGTTGGTGCGGAACTTCACGATCTGGAAGCTGCGCCGCTCGGCCAGCATCTTCGCTACCCGCTCCGGCGTGAGGAACACGTCGGGCTTGACGACCGTCGTCTTGACCTGACTCTGCTGTGCGACAACTGTTGGCATTCGGACCTCTTCTCGGGACGTTTAGGTGCGGTCGTCATGCAGACCACCGCGTCCTTCACCTGAGCTAAGGTCAGCGTTTGCCGCCAGGTAATAACCGTGAAGGTTAGCGTTATCTTACCTTCGTGGCCCACGGTTGCCCGGTGGGCAAACCGCCGCCATACCCGGGCAAACGTGTACGACCCGCTCACCAGCGCCGATAACGGCGGGGACTGGTGAAACCGCGGGCGACGCCGAGGCGAACCGCGGGTGTCCCGCAGGGGTGTCCCGGCACTGGCCGGATGCCCGCGGCCGGGAGGTCACCGGTCCCAGGCGGGCCGACGGCGCGACGGCACCGGGCGGACCGGAGGTTCGGCGAGGAGGGGCACTGCCCTCGCCGCTGAGAACGTTCAGTCCAGCGCCAAGCCTGGCCACCAGCTGAACCTGCTGAAGCCGCAGGACCCGTTCTCAGCGGCGAGCAGCCGCATCCGGCGAAGTTATTCGGCTTCGTCCTTCTTCGGCCTCGGCACTACGCGGACCTTCTTCAGGCTCCTCATAGTCCCTCCTGAGATCTCGGCCAATTTCCCTGGAACGTAAATCCCCCCATACCGGTCTGTCAATCGGCCCGGGCCGGTGCGTCGCTGGCGGGCAGCCCGTGGCCCGCACGCGTCGCTCAGGCCGGACCGGACGCAGGTAAATGCGGTATTGACGGTCACAAAATAGCTTCTTACGCTAACAGCAGCCTGCGCTGTCGGAGGAGGGCTGCTGAGAGCTGGGTCGGCCGTACCGCCCGGTCTCACTCCACGTGCCGCGCCACTGATGCCAGGGGAGGATGATGGACCTCACGTCGCAGGACCTGGCCGAGGCGCTCGCGGTGATCTCGGGCGAGCGGTCCGAGGACCTCGCGGAGGTCGTGGAAATCGCGCGCAAGGCGGAGCCCAACTTCACGGCGACCCTCTACTCAGCCTGGCGGGCCGAAGGCCTGAACCTCAGCCCGGCCCTGCGTGAGGAAGTCGACGCGGTCAGCCGGAGAGTGGAGTTCTACCGCACGGTCGCCGCCCGGCTGCGCGCCGAAGTGGACAGCCTCACCACGGTCAAGGGGCTGGAGGTCGCCGCGCTCTACCCGCCCGGCCTGGTCCGGTACATGAACGACCTGGACTTCATCACGTTCTCCGAGGCCGATCTGTGGCGGGCGGTCAGCGTGCTGCGGGCGGACGGCTGGAGCATCGACACCGGCACCTTCACCAGCCTCGGCGGATCGCTGAAGGTCATGGTCAGTATGCGGATGCCGGCCGAGGATCCGTTCCGGCTGGCGTACGGCGTCGAGCTGGCCAACTACTACACGCTGGGGAACCAGGGCGGCATCCCGCCGATCGTGCGGATGCCGGAGCGGTGGCTGAGCCCGCCCGTGAAGAACACCATCATGCTGCTGCACGAAAGCTACGAGCAGCCCTTCCGCGCCCGGGACGTGGTGGACGCGGCGCTGCTGCACCGGTCCATGCCGGAGGCGGATCGCCGCGCGCTGCACGAGGCCGTGGTGGACCTCAACCTGGTGCCCGCGTACGCCACGATCATCAAGCTGGTCAACCAGGCGGGACTTGGCCCGCTCCCACCGGTGCCGGGCGGGGCGCTGACCATCGCCCGGGCGCGGGCGGCCCGGCTGGCGCGCGGCGCCTCGTTCTTCGCCCAGCCGGTCGCCGGGACCGGACGGCACCTGCAGCGGCGGCTGATGATGGCC
>Ga0070737_10005285_pt1 | contig 12416 bp, 9 predicted proteins | sample Coa_R1_10_FD_66438 | JGI IMG/M metagenome (GOLD analysis project Ga0070737, IMG submission 66438) | Surface soil microbial communities from Centralia Pennsylvania, which are recovering from an underground coalmine fire - Coalmine... | ecosystem: Environmental > Terrestrial > Soil > Unclassified ... | reverse complement strand
TCGATCACCGTGCCGGTGACGACGCCGTCCTCTTCCTTGATCTTCTCGATCGTGCCCCAGGCGCGCTCGTACTGGGCGCGCTTCTTGGACAGGATGAGCCGCCCCTCCTTGTCCTCCTTCTGCAGGACAAGGGCCTCGATGTGCTCGCCTACCTTGACGACGTCGTGCGGGTCGACGTCGTGCTTGATCGACAGCTCGCGGGAGGGGATCACACCCTCCGTCTTGTAGCCGATGTCGAGCAAGACCTCGTCTCGATCGACCTTGACGACGGTGCCCTCGACGATGTCGCCGTCATTGAAGTACTTGATGGTCTCGTCGATCGCGGCGAGGAATGCCTCCTCGGACCCGATGTCGTTGACCGCTACCTTGGGGGTCGAGTTGGCTTCTGTACTGCTCGTCATGTGTGGGTTGGCTCCGGGTACGGACAAGGATTGGATGGACGCGCCGCGGCCCGTGCACCGGCCGGGATGCCGGGAATCGCGGGACCTGCCGGAACCGGCCGAAGCCAGCCACGGCGTGCCTGGCTGCTGCCGGTTGAGCTGGGTGACCGCGACAGGTTACACGAGGACACAGCGCAGCGTTCAGGATACGAGAGCAAGGCCGGGGGGTCAATCAGCGCCTCAGTGGCCTGCCTCTGCCCAGCTGCGGCCGGTGCCCACGGAGACCTCCAGCGGGACGCGAAGCTCCGCTGCGCCCGCCATCGCCGCCGTGACGAGGTCCCGCAGCACCTCGAGCTCGCCGGGCGCCACCTCGAAGATCAGCTCGTCGTGAACCTGGAGCAGCATCCGCGACCGCAGCCCGCGCTCGCGGATGCGGTGGTCCGCCGACAGCATCGCCACCTTGATGACGTCGGCCGCCGACCCCTGGATCGGCGCGTTGAGCGCCATCCGCTCGGCCATCTCCCTGCGCTGCCTGTTGTCGGAGGACAGGTCGGGCAGGTAGCGCCGCCGGCCCAGCATGGTCTGGGTGTATCCGTCCGCCCGCGCCCTGGCCACCACGTCCCGCAGGTAGTCCCTGACCCCGCCGAACTGGCTGAAGTACTCCTCCATGAGAACGCGGGCCTCGTCAGTGGTGATACGGAGCTGCTGGGACAGGCCGTAGGCGGACAGGCCGTAGGCGAGCCCGTAGTTCATCGCCTTGATGCGGCTGCGCAGCTCGCCGCTGACCTCCTCGGGGGGGACGCCGAACACCCGGGCCGCCGTAGCGGCATGGAAGTCGTGCCCCGACTCGAACGCCGCGATCAGCGCCTCGTCACCGGACAGGTGCGCCATGATCCGCAGCTCGATCTGGCTGTAATCTGCGGTGAGCAGGCAGTCGTAGCCTTCCCCGACGACGAACGCCCGCCGGATCTGCCGGCCCTCCTCGGTGCGGATCGGGATGTTCTGCAGGTTCGGGTCGGTCGAGGACAGCCTGCCGGTGGCCGCGATCATCTGGTTGAAGGTGGTGTGGATCCGGCCGTCCTCGCCCGCCATCGGGATGAGCGAGTCCACGATGGACTTGAGCTTGGCGACGTCCCTGTGCCTGAGCAGGTGCTCGAGCACCGGGTGCCCGGTCTGGGCGAGCAGCGTGGTCAGCGCCTCGGAGTCGGTGGTGTACCCGGTCTTGATGCGCTTGGTCTTCGGCAGGGCGAGCTCGGTGAACAGCACTTCCTGTAGCTGCTTGGGCGAGCCCAGGTTGAACTCGTGCCCGACAACCGCGTAGGCGGCCTGCTCGCATCGTTTCACCTCGCCGTGCAGGGACGCCGACATCCGCGTGAGGTGATCGGTATCGGCGGCGATCCCGATACGCTCCATCCGCGCGAGCACGCCGACGAGCGGCAGTTCGAGGTCGTGCAGCAGCCCCCCTGCGCCGCGGCGCTCCAGGTCGGCGTCGAGCGCGGCGGCGAGGTCGGCCGTGGCCCGTGCGCGCACCACCAGGCTCACCGCGGCCTCCCGCTCGCCGGAGCCGTCGAGCGTGAGCTGCTGCGGGTCGCCGGAATCGTCGCGCAGCTCCTTGCCGAGGTAGCGGAGCGCGAGATCGGCCAGGTCGAAGGAGCGCTGGCCGGGCAGCACGAGGTAGGCGGCGAGCGCGGTGTCGCTGGTCAGCCCGGCCAGTTCCATGCCGCGGGCGGCGAGCGCGTGCATCGGCCCCTTGGCGTCGTGCATGGCCTTGGGCGCATCAGGGCTGGCGAGCCAGGCCGCCAGCGCCTGCTCGTCGGGCTCGGTGAGTGCCGTGGGGTCGATGAAGGCGCCGTGACCGTCCGGCGTGGCGAGCGCCAGGCCGGTCAGCGTGCCGCTGCCGCGTCCCCAGCTTCCCGTGACCGCCACGCCGGTCCGTGCGGAGGCGTGTTCCGCGCCCCCGCCCGGGCCGCCCGCCGGGCCGGCGTGCGCGGCCGGGGCGGCGTGCGCGGCCAGCCACTCGGCCACCTCGCCGGGCCCGAGGACGGCCGTCTCCACCTCGAACCCTCCTGTGCCCCCGGAACCTCCGTCCTCGCCTGCCGCGCCGGCCCCGCAGATCCCGTCGGGCAGCGTGGCGTAGAGCCGCTCGCGCAGCACGCGGAACTGCAGCGTGTCGAAGAGCTGGTGGATCTGCTCCCTGTCCCAGGCGCGGGGCAGCAGGTCATGCGGGCCCGCGCCGATGTCGGCCAGCGGGACGTCTCTGATCAGGGCGGTCATCTGCCTGTTGCGCAGCACGTCGCCGAGGTGGGCGCGGAACGCCTCGCCCGCCTTGCCCTTGATCTCATCGGCCCGGCTGACGAGTTCTTCCAGCGAGCCGAATTCCGCGATCCACTTGGTCGCGGTCTTCTCCCCCACGCCGGGGATGCCCGGCAGGTTGTCGCTCGGGTCGCCGCGGACGGCCGCGAAATCCGGGTACTGCGCGGGCGTCAGCCCGTACTTCTCCCTGACGGCCTCCGGCGTGAAGCGGGACATGTCAGTGATCCCGCGGCGGGTCATCAGCACCGTCACGTCGTCGTTGACGAGCTGCAGCGCGTCGCGGTCCCCCGTGACGATCAGCACCTCCATGCCCTCGGCCTCGGCGCGGGCAGTGAGCGTGGCGATGACGTCGTCGGCTTCGAAGCCCGGCGCGGAAAGCCGCCGGATGCCGAGCGCGTCGAGCACCTCGAAGATAAGGCTGAGCTGGCTGCGGAAGTCGTCGGGGGTCTCCCGCCTGTTCGCCTTGTACTCGGCGTACTGCTCGTGCCGGAACGTCGGCTCACTGCGGTCGAACGCCACCGCGACATGGGTGGGCTGCTCGTCGCGCAGCACGTTGATGAGCATCGCCGTGAACCCGTACACGGCGTTGGTCGGCTGGCCGGTGGTGGTGGCGAAGTTCTCCGCGGGCAGCGCGAAGAACGCCCGGTAGGCCAGCGAATGCCCGTCGAGCAGCAGCAGCCTGCCGCGCTGCGCCGGCCTCTCCTGGCCCGGGCCGTCCCCGCCTGCCCGCCCCGGCGCGGCCGTGTTCTTCGTCGCCACGATCAGATCCTATGGTCACCCGGCCCCTGCAGGCGATGGCCCGGACGCCGAAGGCGCCTCCGGTGCCGGAGGCGCCTTCGGGGCGGTTCATGCCCTCCTGATCAGCCGGAGAACTGGAAGATGGTTGCCGAGGTGAAGGTCTTGCCGGGGTTGAGCACGGTGCTCGGGAAGTCGGGCTCGTTCGGCGAGTTCGGGAAGTGCTGGGTCTCGAACGTGTAGCCGGCACCCTGCCGGTAGGTGTGGCCGCTGATGCCCACCAGCGTGCCGTTGAGGAAGTTGCCGCTGTAGAACTGGACGCCCGGCTGGTCGGTCCAGACGGTCAGTTCACGGCCGCTGCTCGGGTCCAGCGCACGGGCCGCGAGGTTGAGGCCGTCCGGGCCAGTGGTGGCCTTGGTCTGCGGGTTCAGGATCCAGTTGTGATCGTAGCCCTGGGCGATGAGCAACTGGCTCTTCCCCTCAGTGGCCGCCTTGAAGCTGGCCGGGACGTTGTCAGGCGCGCTCACGTCGTCGATGCGGGAGCCGATCGTGTGGAACGTGGTGAAGTCGAACGGCGTCCCCTTGACGGACACCCCGTGGGCGAGCGGAAGCGGGATCTGGGTGGTGTCGGTGGGCGAGTAGTTGTCGGCGTTGATCTGGACTTCCTGGCTGTAGGCCGAGCCCGCGGGCGAGTCCTCGCCGGCCAGGTTGAAGTAGTCGTGGTTGGTCAGGTTGAGGACGGTGCTGAGCTTCTTCGACTCGTTCGTCGCCTTGTAGTGGATGCCGAGCTCGTTGTGGTTGTCGAGGGTGAAGGTGACGACGACCTTGAGCGTGGCGGGGAAGCCGGTGCAGCCGTTGGGGCAGCCGGGGGACCCGGCGGGGTAGCTCTGGTCGCCGTTGGGGCTGACCAGCGTAAGCTGCACCCCGGCGCTGCCGTTGCCGTGGGTGGCCTTGGACGCCCAGACGTGGTTGCCGAAGCCGACCAGGCCGCCGTGCAGGCTGTTGACGCCGTTGTTGATCGGCAGGGTATAGGTGGTCCCGTTGAGGTGGAAGGTGCCCTTGGCGATGCGGTTGGCGTAGCGGCCGACGATCTCACCGAAGTAGGGACCGCCGTTCGCGGTCACCGGCGGGCTGTCGTACTTGACGTAGTCCTGGAGGGTCCTGAAGCCCAGGATGACGTCGGCCTCGCGGCCGCCCCGGCCGGGCACGTCGATTGACTGGGTGATGGCGCCGTAGCTGAGGATCCGGACGGTCATCCCGTTGCAGTTCTTCAGCGTGTAGCGGTAGACGGGCAGGTCCTTCTTCGCGTAGCTGTCGTAGGCGCTGCCGAAGTACTGCCTGCTGACGCTCGGGCCATGGCACGAGGCCGCGGCCCGCTGCCCATGCGATGCGGGCGCCGCGGACGCCGCCGTCGCGCCGAGCGCTCCGGTGGCCGCGGCCGCCATGGCGACGGCGGACACCCCGCCGGCGCGCGCGCCTCTCCAGTGCCGGAGGCGCCTGGTCTTTCCGAACAATGAAGGCTCCCTTCACTGGTTCCCTGAAGATCCGGCGAGAACCGATCCCCCGTGGATAGGGTTATTGTGAGCGCTAACATCACAAAAGTCACGACTTACCGCACAGAAACTTCCGTCAGCCTGCGAAGTCGCCACACGCGGTACGAGCCCGTGACCGGGCACGGGGCCGGGCGCCAGCGGCCTGGGCGCCCAGTGCGCTACCATCCTCCGGGATCGGGACAGCGGAGGTCGGGGATGGACCAGGAGACACCGGATCATCCGGGCATGGCTGGCCTCGGCGGCGGTACGCTGCCCGCTCGCATGGGCATCAAGATCGGTGAACTGTCCGCCGGCCGCGTGACAGGATCCATGCCGGTCGCGGGCAACACCCAGCCCAACGGGCTGCTCCACGCCGGCGCGTCCTGCGTGCTCGCGGAGACGCTCGGGTCACTGGGCGCAGCCCTCCACGCGGGCCGGGGCCGCGCCGCCGCCGGCATCGAGATGAGCGCGGCACACCACAGGGCGGTGCGCGATGGTGTGGTGACCGGAGTGGCCACGCTGGTGCACGGCGGCCGGACCCTCGCCAGTTACGAGATCGTCATCACCGACGAGGAAGGGCACCGCGTCTGCACCTCCAGGCTCACCTGCCTGATCCGTGACCTCTGTGACGACTGACGTTTCCCGGCCGGACGGCGGGGTCCCGGCGGCCCCGGGACATGGCGGCACGGCGTGCCCGTGGGGCCACCGGCTGCCGGCAGCGCGAAACTGCGTGGACACAGTCTGTTCACCGGTAGGGGGGGACCCCTCTTTGCGCAGGAAGGCGCACCCTCGCTAACGTGGTCTTAGTGAGTCCGGGGCGCTAAGTAGAGAACGTGTCCGGCCGGGGAAGGCGGACACGGCACCAAAGGCACCCCGGGCTCCTTCATGCCCGGGCCGGGGCAGCCGGTGCTGTTCGTGACCTCCGGCCGCCGTCCCGGCCGCCGGCACTGCTGGCCCGGGTGGGAGTGTTATCCCGGGAGACGGCCCCCGGGACTGCCCGGGTCCCGCTGTGGCACCCGCCTTATCGCCGGGCGCGGCCCCGCGCAAGTCCAGGGGCCGTGCCTGGCCCGGATCTCACGGTCCTGTCCCTAAGCTGTGCGCATGACCGTCCTTCACCGGGCGCTCGCCCAGGCCAGGGGCTGGATTCGCACCCGGTCAGGGTCCCCGGGGCGGCCGGCCGCGCCAGAGCCGGCCGGGTCAGGACTCCGCTGAGCTTGCCTGCGGCCCGCCTGAGCCCCCCTGCGGCCCGGCCGGCATCGTCCCCTCGATGACCGCCTCCGCGACCTTCCGCATGGTGAGGCGCCGGTCCATGGACGTCTTCTGGATCCACCGGAACGCCTCTGGCTCGGTGAGCCCACGCGCCTGCAGCAATCCCTTGGCCCGGTCGAGGATCTTGCGCAGCTCGAGCTGGTCGCGCAGCGTCCCAACCTCGGACTCCAGTGCGCGTATCTCCTGGAAGCGGCTGACCGCCATCTCGATGGCGGGCACGAGGTCCGCCTTGGTGAACGGCTTGACCAGGTACGCCATGGCACCCGCGTCGCGCGCCCGCTCCACAAGGTCCCGCTGGGAGAAGGCCGTCAGGATGACGACGGGCGCGATCCGCTCGGCCGCGATGCGCTCGGCGGCGGAGAGCCCGTCGAGAACCGGCATCTTGATGTCGAGGATCGCCAGGTCTGGGTGGAGGCTGGTCACGCTCTCGATCGCGGCCTCGCCGTCGCCTACCTCCGCGACGACGGTGTAGCCTTCCTCTTCCAGCATCTCCTTCAGGTCGAGGCGGATCAGCGCCTCGTCCTCGGCGATCACAACACGCAACTGGCTCTGGCTCACGCCCCGAGCCTACCGGACCGGGTAGATTGGCCCCGGGCCCGACTGGAGGCAAGAAGAACTGAATACGCCGATTAAGTGAGCTGCTCCGCTGATTATGCCGGGATGACGGAATCGGTAGACGTTGACGCCTCAAAAGCGTCTGCCCGTAAGGGCGTGCGGGTTCGAGTCCCGCTCCCGGCACCACTGCTGTAAGCCCGTGGCTCCGCTTCATGGCACCGGGCAACAGGCAGGCAATAGGCAGCCAATAGGCAGCTTCCCCGTATGGCCGCCGAGCGCCAGATAACACACGGAAGTCAAGAGCGTGCCGAAGCGCTGGCCGTGCCCGTTCCCGCAGCACGGACGGGAGAAGCACGAGCGCCGGATCGAGCTGGAGCCCTGGCGGCAGATGATCGCTGATACGTATCCAGGTGACTTCGCCCGGGCCTATTCCGCTCCGGCAGCTACCGCGGTATCGGCCGCGTACGGAGGCGGCTCGCGGATGGCGATCACTGGTACGAATACCTTATGGCGGTTGGTCACGACGCCGGATGGTTCGCACCCCGCTCGGCGGCCCCGCTCGGCGGCCAGTGTCCCGGGGCCGGGCAAACAGGATCGCCCGGAGGCGAATGACTCCGTTGGCAGGCCGGTGTTTCCCGGCGGTCCCGGTTGACTGGACCCGGGGTCGCGTGCTGGCGTAGAAGGCATGTCCGGCCAGTCCGCATCCGATCTCCTCGAGCGTGTGCGCGGGGAGCTGTCCGCACGCCCGAGCCGGAACCGGTTCGTTGAGCTGCTGGAGGCCGGCGACCTCCCGCGGGAGAGGCTGACCTGGCTCGCCGGTGAGCAGTTCCGGATCGTCGGCAGTGACCGGCGCAGTTTCGCGTTGCTGGCAGCCCGCTTCCCCGAACCCCCGGCCGGTGAGATGTTCCTGTCCCTCGTGCAGGGTGAGGTGCGTGCCCTGCGGCTGCTGTCCGATTTCGCCGCCGCGCTGGGGTGGGATGAGCGGGACCTGAGAGCCTACGAGCCGCGGCCGCTCGCGCAGGCATACCCGGCGTATCTCGCCTGGAGCGCGCTGTTCGGGACGTGCAGCGGGGTCGCGCTGGCGATGCTGGCCAACCTGGAGGAATGGGGCGGCTACTGCGGGCGGGTCGCCGAGGCGCTGGTGACCCGCTGCGGCCTGCCCGAGCGGGCTGTGGGGTTCTTCCGGTTCTTCGCCGGGCCGGAGCCGGGCTTCACCGGGCAGGCGACGGCCGTCGTCTCCGCCGGGCTCGCCGCGGGTGAAGATCCGCAGGAGGCGGTGCGGGCGGCCCTGACCCTGCACGCGTACGAGATCGCGTTCTGGGACACCCTCGCCGACGGCCTCGGCTGACCACCGGGGGTGACCGCAGCGCCCCCGCCGCTGAGTAAACCGATCACCCGCTTTCCGGGTAGCGGACAACTACCTGGTGCGGTTCCCCATCGGCGCGAAGGCTGGCGGGCACCGCACAACGCGAGACAGCCAGACAGCCACCCACCGGCTCAAGGAGCCGCAGGTGCAGGCGAGCTCTTGGAGCCGCAGGCAGTGCTGGCCGCCCAGCCGGAAGACCGCGTTCACCGGCCCGGCCGGCTGGGCCACACCGGCCGGCAGGTGCGCCAGCGCCGGCTACTGCCCGGCTACCGGCTTGGGCGGCGAGGCCGCCCGGGACACCGCGGCCTGACCGGCGCTGACCGGCGCTGCACACCCCACCCGGCTCCGCTGCGCTCCGCCGGGTGCTGCCACGCCCCCGGCTGGGGCCGGTTTCCGGGCCGGCTGCGCCGGCCTGGCTGCGGCTCAGGCGCGGGCGGCGTCCTCCCCGATGTGGTGGACGCGCAGGGCGTTGGTTCTGCCGGGGATGCCGGGCGGGCTGCCGGCCACGATCACCACCGTGTCGCCCTTCGCGCAGCGCCCGATGTCCAGCAGCGCGCCGTCCACCTGCCGCACCATGTCATCGCTGTGACCCACCGGCGGGACGATGAACGTCTCCACACCCCAGGTCAGGGCGAGCTGGCCGCGGGTCGCGGGCTCGGTCGTGAATGCCAGGAGCGGGATCGGCGACCGGTACCTGGCCAGCCGCCGCGCCGTCTCCCCCGTCGCCGTGAAGGCCACCAGCGCCCTGGCCCCGACGATTTCGCCCACCTCCGCGGCGGCCCGCGCGATGGCCCCGCCGGTCGTGACAGGCGCCTGGGCAAGCGGCGGCTGCGCGCGCAGGAAGCCGCGCTCGGCCGCACGGATCACGCGCGCCATGGTGGCCGTGGCCTCGACAGGGTACTCGCCGATGCTGGTCTCGGCCGAGAGCATGACCGCGTCAGCCCCGTCCGCGACGGCGTTGGCCACGTCGGAAACCTCGGCACGGGTCGGGCGCGGCGCGGAGATCATCGATTCCAGCATCTGGGTCGCGACGATGACCGGGCGCGCCGCCTCCCGCGCCAGGCTGATCGCCTGCTTCTGCACCGCGGGAACCTCCTCGAGGGGCAGCTCGACGCCGAGGTCCCCCCGCGCGACCATGATCCCGTCGAACGCCTCCACGATCTCCGGCAGCGCCTGGACCGCCTGCGGTTTCTCGATCTTCGCGATCACCGGCAGCCTTACGCCCATCTCGCGCATGACGTCGCGCACCGCTGTGGCGTCATCCGGGGACCTGACGAACGACATGGCGATCATGTCCGCGCGCAGGCCGAGCGCCCAGCGCAGGTCGGCCTCGTCCTTCCCGGTGAGCGGGGGCACGCTGACGCTGACGCCGGGCAGGTTGATGCCCTTGTGGTCGGAGACCGTCCCCCCGGCGAGCACCCGGGTCCGCACCCGGCTGCCGCGCACCGCGGTCACCTCGAGCTGCACGCGGCCGTCGTCCACGAGGATGCGGTTCCCGGGCCGGACATCGCCCGCCAGCCCCTCGTAGGTGGTCGGTGCCTCGCCGCGGCTGCCTGGAACGTCTTCGGTCGTGATCGTGAATTCTTCCCCGGCGGACAGCCGGACAGGGCCATCGGGAAAGGTGCCGAGCCTGATCTTGGGCCCCTGGAGGTCCACGAGCACGCCGACGCCCCGGCCGGATTCGTCCGAGGCGGCGCGCACCCGGCGGCAGGTCTCCAGGTGACTATCCCGCGTTCCGTGGCTCATGTTGAGCCTGGCGACATCGAGTCCCGCTCCGACCAGCCCGGCGATCCGCTCCGCGCTGGAAGAGGCGGGGCCGAGCGTGCACACGATCTTCGCCCTGCGGCCCATGATCCCTGCCTTTGCTCGCCATCGTGTGGTCTATGCCACCGTAGGGGCTCTCCCGCGCTGCCAGCCTTCACGTCTCCGGGATGTCACCGTCCATGCGCGCGGATTGGCCCAAGGCGCGGCCACCGCCCGGTGCCCGGGCGGGCGCATCTGACGCCGGCCGTCCGCAACCACCACGCCGTGCGGCCTGCCTCCCCGGGCCCGTGGCGGGCTAACGCGCTACGCCCGTCCCCGGCGCGGCGTGCGTGCTGGCATGCCCGGGCCGCCCGGCCGCCTCATGAAGGTGGATGAGGAACGTGGCGGCCCGCCCGATGCCCTCGCCGACGGGACGGCCGGCGAGCTGGTCACGGTACTGCCGGTACCGGCTGACTTCCCAGGCCCGCCCGCGTGGCAGGACCAGCCCGAGGTCCGGCGCGGGAACCGGCTTCCAGGTCCAGGCGGCGACCGGGGCGTCTACGGCGCCTGCCGGCTGGGGCTGGACGAAGTCGGCGGGGCCGGCGTGGTAGCCCATCTGGTTCCGGACGAACCGCAGCCCGGCGAAGGTCCCCTCGGTTACCCGGCGCTCGGCAGGACCCATGCGGGCCAGGGCACGGTCATAGGCTCCGGGGTGGTAGCGGATCATGGTGGCGTCCACGATGGTGACCCACCACACCGCTTCGCTGACCACCGCCAGCGCCTGCGGTACGTCCATCGCCCGGGCCCCGGCGAGCCGCTGCGCGGCATTGGCCATCGCGCTCACCGACCAGCTCAGCGCGGTCCCGGCGGCCTGCTGGCTGCCGGCGTTCTCGCTGTTCCAGGCGAGGCGGCAGCGCGCAGAGCAGAACCTTTCGTGCTCGCGCCGCGGCTCGAACGCGGCGCCGCACTGCTCGCAGCTCCGGGCACCCGTCATCACGCCATGGTACGGCGTGCTCAGCACGGTCACTGATTAGTGGTGCCGTTCCCCCTGGCACGGCGATAGGGTCGGTGAGTGCGGTTCGCCATCTCTATCCCGCAGTATGTCGCCGGCGGGGAGTTCGACCCGGATGGCCTGCGCGCCTACCTGGCGCGGGCCGAGGAACTTGGCTTCGGGAGTGCCTGGACGCTGGAGCAGGTGCTGGGCACGTCGTCCCACCTGAACCCGGCCGAGACCATGGCCTACGCGGCGGCGTGCAACGCGCGGCTCCGCCTGGGCTGCGCGGTGTTCGTCAGCACCCTGCACAGCCCGGTCCATCTGGCCAAGAGCATCAGCACGCTGGACCAGCTCAGCCGGGGCCGCATCGAGGTGGGTGTCGCTATCGGCGGGCCCAGAATGTTCTCCGCGTTCGGCATTGACGCCGGCGGCCTGGCGGCCCGGTTCACCGAAGGCGTCGAGCTGATGAAGGCGTGCTGGACCCAGCCGGAGATCACGTTCCAGGGGCGCTTCTGGCAACTGGACGGCGCGGCCATGGAACCCAAGCCGTTCCAGAAGCCCTATCCGCCGCTCTGGTTCGGCGGCAGCCACCCGGCCGCACTGCGGCGTGCGGTCAGGCACGGCGACGGCTTCTTCGGGGCCGGGTCGACGACGACCGCGGCGTTCGCCGATCAGGTACGGGCCGTACGGGAAGCGCTCGCGGAGCAGGGGCGGGATGCTGCCAGCTTCCGGATCGCCAAGCGCGTCTACATCGCGGTCGACGACGATGCCGGGCGGGCTCGGCAGCGGATGGCGGCCTCCCTGGAGCGTGTCTACGGGGAGGCCGGCAAACGCCTGATGCCGGTCGCGGTCACCGGCGCGCCGGAGGAGTGCGTACGGGGACTGCGCGAGGTAGCGGATGCGGGCGCCGGGCTGATCCTGCTCAACCCGCTCTTTGACGACGCCGCGCAGATGGAGCGCCTGGCCGCCGAGGTGCTCCCCGGGATCCGCTGAGACCTCCTGCGGCCCGCCGCCCGGCGGTTTCACGCCCAGACACCCGCAGAACCTGCGAGTACGCTCTCAGCTAAACATACTCATACTTTCTTGACGGCTGGATTATCCCGCTCCGGAAAACTCCGTCAAAGCGTGGACATGACGACAAGGACCCGGTAATTTCGGGGACGACGATGATATCGTTGTCAGCATTCTTTTCAGGCCGGCAGCGGAGGCGTGCGATGGCGCCGAACGAACAGCCTGCGAGACTGAGCAGACGCAGTTTCCTGGGCGTGAGCGCGGCCGGGGGACCGCGGCGATGCTCAGCGGCCTGGTTGCCAGCCCCGCGGCCGCGCGGGTTACCGCGGCGGGGCCAAGTGTGGCGGCCCGCCGCGGGGGTGGCCGCCCGGCCCGGATGGGCGGACATCGGCACCACCCTTGCAGCCCCGGCCTCGCCGGGTAACACGGTGGTGCACGTGGTCACCGTCGCCGACACCAATTCCGGGGTCGCCACCTACGTCGGCGACCCGATCACGATCGACACCGGCTCCGCCGAA
>Ga0070737_10005284_pt1 | contig 12416 bp, 11 predicted proteins | sample Coa_R1_10_FD_66438 | JGI IMG/M metagenome (GOLD analysis project Ga0070737, IMG submission 66438) | Surface soil microbial communities from Centralia Pennsylvania, which are recovering from an underground coalmine fire - Coalmine... | ecosystem: Environmental > Terrestrial > Soil > Unclassified... | reverse complement strand
GGCAGGACGCCCCGGGCTCGCCGGGCACGCGGGACCCCTCGGGCGCGCGGGACCGCTCGGGCGCGGGGGACGCCTGCCCGGGGGACGCCTGCCCGGGGAATGCCTCGGCCGCGGGGAATGCCTCGGCCGCGGGGAATGCCTCGGGGGCGGGGGATGCGCCGGAGGCGGGGGATGCGCCGGGCACGGGGCAGGAGAGCGGTCACCGGGATCGGGCCTCCGCAGGATCGAGGTACAGACTGGTCTGTCTAGTTGCGAGCGAGCCCTCAACATAGACAGACCGGTCTGGTAATGTCAAGCCATGAGCACGAGGGTTCCCGCGCGGGACAGGCTGCTCGCCGCCGCGGACGAGCTGTTCTACGAAGAGGGCGTGCACACGGTCGGCATCGACCGGGTGATCGAGAAGGCCGGGGTGGCCAAGGCCACGCTGTACAGCGCGTTCGGCAGCAAGGACGCGCTGGTCCGGGCGTACCTGACGGGGCGGCACGAGCGCCGCAAGGAGCGCATCACCGCGCGGCTCGCGACCTGCGACGACCCGCGGGAACGCCTGCTGGCCGTCTTCGACCTGCTCGGCGAGACGCTCGCACAGCCAGGGTTCCACGGCTGTGCGTTCGTGAACGCCAGCGCCGAATCCGGGCCCGGCAGCGGCGCGGAGCAGGCCACCGTGGAGTACCGGGCCTGGACCCGGGAGCTGTTCACCGGGCTGGCCCGGGACGCGGGTGCGCCCGATCCGGCCGCCCTGGCCCACCAGCTCCAGCTTCTGTACGACGGCGCGAATATTTCAGCCCGCCTGGACCACGGCTCGCCCGGCCCGGCCAGCTCATCGGCCCCATCGGCCCCATCGGCCGCGGTCTCGGCCCGGGCCGCGGCCGCCGCCCTGCTCGACGCCGCCATCGCCCGCTGACCAGAGCCTCCGATCGGAGCCGCACAGGCACAGGCACGGCTACAGCCGCGGCCCGGCCGCCGCCCCCGCCGTGCCTGGGCTCTTGCTGAGACCCCGGTGACCGGGCGGTGACGTGGCCGGCCGTGATCGGCTCGGTCCAGGGGAAACGGGTAGGCTCCTGGCGATGCCGGGAGATGGACAGCACGGGCTGGGGAGCGACGGCACGGAGGGCAGCAGCGCCACGCGTGTCGGCCCTGCCGGCCGGCCGTCGGAACCACCGGAGACCGGGACCCCCCGTGCGGCCCGGCGCCGGGACTGGGGGCCGTGGCTGGTGGCCGCGGCCGTCCTGGCCGTCTACCTCCCGATCTCCCTGTTCCGCTATCTCCAGCTCAACCCCTCGTCGTGGGACCTGGGCATCTTCACCGAGCTGGTCAAGCAGTACGCGCACCTGCACGCGCCGGTGGCCGACGTCCGCGGCGCGGGCTTCAACCTGCTCGGCGACCACTTCTCGCCGATCGTGGCGCTGATCGCGCCCCTCTTCCTGCTCGTCCCCTCGCCCGGCACGCTGCTGGTGGTGCAGGCGTTCCTGACCGCGCTCTCCGTGCTGCCGGTGACCTGGGCGGCGCAGGAAAAGCTGGGACGCCGTGCGGGCCTGGCCATCGGCGCGGCCTACGGGTTCTCCTGGGGCCTGCAGCAGATGGTCAACTTCGACTTCCACGAGATCGCGTTCGCGGTGCCGCTGCTGGCCTTCTCGATGTCGGCGCTCGTGCGCGGCCGCTACCGGGCCTGCGTGGGCTGGGCCCTGCCGCTGGTCTTCGTCAAGGAGGACCAGGGGTTCACGGTCGCCGCCATCGGGTTCCTCATGATCATCGTGAGCCAGTGGCGTGACCGGACCGCACGCGCCGCCCCATCGTCCCTGTCCGTCCCGGCCGGGGCGCCGGGCGGCGGCGAGGACCGGTCCGGCCGGGCGGCGGTGTTCGGCGGGCAGTTCCTCATCATCTGGGGCATCGCCTGGTCGGTCGTGGCGATCGGCGTGATCATCCCGCACTTCAACCCGGCCCACCACTACCAGTACTGGAGCGACGGCGGCGCGCTGAGCCCGGGCGGCCAGTTCTCTGCCGGCGCCGCCGCCCATCAGCTGTTCACGGCCTGGCCGACCAAGCTCCAGACGACGCTCATGATCCTGCTGCCCACGGCGTTCATCGCGCTGTGGTCGCCGCTGTCGCTGATCGTGCTGCCGTCGATGCTGCTCCGGTTCTTCGGCACCAACAGCAACTACTGGAGCACCGACTGGCACTACAACGCCACCGTGATGCCGATCCTCTTCATCGCGGCCATCGACGCGGTCGCCCGCATCCGCGCGGAGCGCGCCGGAACTCCCGCGGGGGAACATTCGGAAAATGGATCTTCGGCCGCGGCCACCGGTGAACACCGCGCGCTGTGGCGCCAGGCCGGGCGGGCCGGACTCGTGGAGCCGGTCAGGGCGGCGATCGACCGGCACGGCGCCGCCGCCATGCTGGCGATCGGGGTGGCGCTGGTGTTCCAGTTCCCGGTCAGCAACCTGTGGAACCCGCTGACGTACCACATCGGCAGCCACGTGACCGCCGCGAACGGGGCCATGGCCAAGGTGCCGGACGGCGCGACCGTCACCACCACGCTGGACCTGCTGGCGCCGCTGGCCGCGCGCACGGACACGTTCTGGATCGGCAACGCCGGCAACCCGAACACCACCTACATCGTCTTCGACGGGCAGAACAGTGGCTATTCGCCCGCCCCGACCGATATTCCGGCCTTCGTGGCCGGCCAGCATCCCGGCGTCCGCTACCAGGTCATCTATGACGTCGACGACGTCTACGTCTTCCGGCTGGCCAGCCGGTGACGAATCCGGTCAGGGTGAGAAGCGCCACCCCTTCTTGCGGAGCGGCCAGAGCCGGCAGAAGATACTGGCCAGTAAACAAATCCGGGGCCGTCCTCGATGGACCCAAGGACCGGAAGGCCTGAAGGACCGCAGGCCCGCAGCAGAGCGTCCTTGGCCGAACGAAAGGTGCGCAAGATGTCACAGGAGACACAGCGAGTCGCCATCGTCACCGGTGCCGCTCGCGGAATCGGCGCGGCGACGGCCCGCCGGCTGGCCGCCGACGGCATGGCCGTGGCCGTGCTGGACCTGGACGAGGCCGCGTGTGGCAACACGGTCAAGGAGATCACCGGGGCCGGCGGCAGGGCGCTCGCGGTCGGCGCGGACGTCAGCAAGAGCGACCAGGTGGAGGCGGCGGTCAGCCGGGTCGCCGGCGAGCTTGGCGAGCCGACGGTGCTGGTCAACAACGCCGGCGTGCTCCGCGACAACCTCATCTTCAAGATGAGCGACGAGGACTGGGACACCGTGATGAACGTGCACCTGCGCGGCGCGTTCCTGATGACCCGGGCGGCGCAGAAGTACATGGTGGAGCAGCGCTACGGCCGGATCGTCAACCTGTCGTCCAGTTCCGCCCTCGGCAACCGCGGTCAGGTCAACTACGCGGCGGCCAAGGCCGGCATGCAGGGCTTCACCAAGACGCTGGCCAAGGAACTGGGCCAGTTCGGCATCACGGCCAACGCCGTGGCGCCCGGCTTCATCGCCACCGACATGACCGCCGCCACGGCCGCGCGGGTGAAGATGTCGTTCGAGGACTTCCAGAAGGCGGCCGCGTCGCAGATCCCGGTCCGCCGGGTGGGCGAGCCCGACGACGTGGCCCACACGATCTCGTTCCTGGCCAGCGAGGGCGCCGGGTTCGTCTCCGGCCAGGTGATCTACGTGGCCGGCGGCCCGTTGTGCTGACCGGCGCGGAGCTCACCGCCGACGGGCTGCGGCAGCGCGTCCATGAGTTCCTCGGCGAGCACGACCCGGCCGGGACGGGCCGGCTGGACTTCCTGCGCGCCCGGTTCGACGCGGGGCTGGCCTGGGTGCACTACCCGGCCGGCCTCGGCGGGCTGGGCGCTTCGCGCACGCTCCAGCGGGTGGTGGACGCGGAGTTCGCGGCGGCCGGTGCCCCGGACAACGACCCGGCGGGCAACGCCATCGGCCTGGGCATGGCCGCCCCGACGATCCGCGCGTTCGGCACCGACGCGCAGCACCAGCGCTGGCTGCGGCCGCTGTGGACCGGCGAGGACATCTGGTGCCAGCTGTTCAGCGAGCCCGGCGCCGGGAGCGACCTGGCCTCGCTGGCCACCCGGGCGGTCCGCGACGGCGACGGCTGGGTCGTGTCCGGGCAGAAGGTGTGGACCTCGCTGGCGCACGAGGCGCACTGGGGCATCCTGGTCGCCCGCACCGACCCGGACGTGCCGAAACACCAGGGGCTGACCTACTTCGCCTGCGACATGCGCGCCGCGGGCGTGGACGTGCGCCCGCTGCGCCAGATGACCGGCGAGGCCGAGTTCAACGAGGTGTTCTTCACCGACGTCCGCATCCCGGACGAGGACCGGATCGGCGCGGTCGGCGAGGGCTGGAAGGTCGCGCAGGCCACGCTGATGAACGAGCGGGTGGCGATCGGCGGGACCAGCCTGCCCCGGGAGGGCGGCATGATCGGCACGGCCGCCCGGGCCTGGCGGGACCACCCCGGCCGCCGGACCCCGGACCTGCACGACCGGCTGCTGCGGCTGTGGACCGAGGCGGAGGTGGCCCGGCTGGCGGGGGAGCGGCTGCGCCAGCAGCTCGCGGCCGGCCAGCCCGGGCCGGAGGGTTCCGCCGCCAAGCTGGTCTTCGCCCGCCTCAACCAGGAGATCTCCGAGTTCGACGTCGAACTGGCCGGCGCCGACGGGCTGCGCTACGACGACTGGACCATGCGCAGGCCCGGCCGGGCCGACTTCTACGGCCGCGGTCCCGGCTACCGCTACCTGCGGGCCCGTGCCAACTCGATCGAGGGCGGCACCTCGGAGATCCTGCGCACCATCATCGCCGAGCGCGTGCTCGGCCTGCCCCCCGAACCGCGGGTGGACAAGGACGTGCCATGGAAGGACCTGCCCCGGTGAGCGCACCTCCCAGGCCGGCCGTCGCGGACGAGTCCGGCCGCCGTACCCCGGATCTGCTCTACGACGACACCGAACAAACCCTGCGGGAGAGCATCCGGTCCCTGCTGGTGGCCCGGTGCGGTGCTGACGACATCCTCCGCCGGGTGGAGTCGGACGATACCTGTGACACCGGCCTGTGGCAGGCGATCGCGGCCGACCTGGGCTGCGCGGGGCTGCTGATACCGGAGGACGACGACGGCGCCGGCGCCTCGTACCGTGAGGCGGCCCTGGTCGCGGAGGAACTGGGCCGGGCCGTGGCCCCGGTCCCGTTCCTGGGCAGCGCCGTGGTGGCCACCACCGCCCTGCTGGCCGCGGGCGACCACACCCGGCTCGCCGAGCTGGCCAGGGGCGACGTGACCGCCGCCCTCGCCGTCGGGTTCGGGACCCGGCCCGGGGCGCCGTTCCCGGACGCGGTGCGGGTCTCCGGCAGCCGGGCCGGCGACGGGACGTCCGGCCTCACCCGGCTGCGTGGCCGGGTCCCCGGAGTGGCCGACGCCCTCACCGCCGACCTGCTGATCGTGCCCGCCGACGGGGCTCCGAGCGGCCTGTACCTGGTCGGCGCCGGGGCCGAGGGCGTGCGGCGGACCCCGGTGATCTCCCTCGACATGACCCGGCAGCTCTGCGACCTGGACCTGGAGGACGCCCCGGCCCGGCTGATCGCCTCCGGGCCGGCGGCCGGCCGCGCGGTCGGCGACGCGCTGGCCGCGGGGGCCGCGCTGCTCGCCTCGGAACTGCTCGGCGTGGCCGACCGGTGCCTGGAGATGACCGTCGCCTACGTGAAGGAACGCCGGCAGTTCGCCCGGCCGGTGGGCTCGTTCCAGGCGCTCAAGCACCGGCTCGCGGACCTCTGGGTCGGCGTCACCCAGGCCCGCGCCGCGGCCAGGTACGCGGCGGCCTGCCTGGCCGCGGGCGACGGCGACGCCCCGGTGGCCACGGCCCTGGCCAAGGCGTACTGCGGCGAGATCGCGCTCAGGGCGGCCGAGGAGTGCGTGCAGATGCACGGCGGCATCGGCTTCACCTGGGAGCATCCGGCGCACCTGTACCTCAAGCGGGCCAAGAGCGCGTCCATCGCGTTCGGCACCGCGGGCGCGCACCGCGCGGCGCTCGCCGGGCTCGTCAACCTGCCCGGCGCGTAGCGGGCGTGCGGTGCCCGGCGGCCCATGCGGTGCCCGGCGGCCCATGCGGTGCCCGGCGGCCGCCCGGCACCGCAAACGCGGACAAAACTCCTCGGGAGATATGTGGACGCAATGACCCATAAGGCCCTACGATGACGGGCGCGGCCACGACAGCCAGCCGGACGCATGCCGGTTTACTGCCCGGCCGGCTCGCGGTTTCCATCCTCCATCGGGCGCGCCGCGTCGATCCTGGTAACCGAAGGTGAGGATTGGACGAGTTCACGATCTCCGTTGCGGCCGGGCCGGCTTACACCGTGGTCACCCTGACGGGGGAGTGTGACCTGAACAACGGCCGGTGGCTGCGGGACGTCCTCACCTCGGAGGTGTCGCGCGGCACCCGGAAGATGATCGTGGACCTGTCCAGCCTGTCGTTCATGGACTCGACCGGGATGCAGATCCTGCTCAGCTCCCACACGGTGCTGGCTCTCCGCGGCGGGAGCATGGCGCTCGTCGCTCCGCAGCCGGTGGTGGCCAGGGTGCTGGAACTGACGGGGGCCAGCGAGATCATCCCGGTGTACGCCAGCCTGGACGAGGCCCGGACCGCCGACTGACCGCCGGCCGTGCTGCCCGGCCCCGGACCGTGCACGGCCGACGGCTCAGGGGCGGCGGGCCACCCCGGACCAGAGGATGCGCGAGCCCTCGCTGTCGGCCGCGGCGACGTCCTCGGCGCCCCACTCGCCCGCGTGCACCACGGCGGGCCTGTCGCCGGGACGGGGCGGCACCAGGTCCAGGCCGTCGAAGAACCGCTCCACGTCCGGTTTCGACCGGAAGTACATCTGCTCGGTGGCGTTGGCGTACACCTCGTGGATGGCCGCGACGATCGACGGCGGGATCAGGTCGTCGGTGATGTGCGACAGAGCCAGGTAACTGCCCGGTGCCAGTGCGTCCATGTACCGGCTGACCAGGTCGTAGGGCTGCGACGCCGGGGAGACGAAGTGCAGCACGGCCGTCATCAGCAGCGCCGTCGGCCTGCTCAGGTCGATCAGCGAGCGCAGCGTCTGGTGGCCGAGGATGCCGTCCGGGTCACGCAGGTCGGCGCAGATCACGCTGACCCGGGTCTGGTCGTCCAGCAGCGCCTGGCTGTGCAGTTCGACCATCGGGTCGCTGTCCACGTAGAGCACCCGGATACGCGGGTTGACCAGGCGCACGACGTCGTGGGTGTTGCCGACGGTGGGCAGCCCGGAACCGATGTCGATGAACTGCCTGATGCCGTGTTCGGCGGCCAGCCAGCGCACGGCCCGCTGGTGGAACCCCCGGTTGGCCCAGGCGGCATCGGACAGTTCGGGCATCCGGGTCCGGATGCGCTCGGCCGCCTCCCGGTCGGCCTCGAAGTTGTTGCTTCCCCCGAGGTAGTAGTCGTACAGCCGCGCCGGACTGGGAACGCTGGTGTCCACGCCGGGCGGGATGAGCTGAGCGTCGGCCATTCTGCCCCTCTCACGGCGATGTTGTGATTAGTCTGCCACTCTCCGTACGATTCACAAACCTCAACTTCCGGTCCCAGCCCGGCCGTGCGCGCAGATCAGGGAAAGCAGACCTCTACGTCGAGGCCGCCTTCCGGTCTGGCCGCGGCGACCAGGGCGGCGCCGTGGGCGGTGGCGATGGCCTGGACGATGGCCAGGCCCAGGCCGTGCCGTTCGCCGTGCCGCACCCGTTCGCCGTCAAGCTGCTGGAACGGCTGGAACAGGCGGCCGACCTCCTCGGGCGGGATCACCGGGCCGCCGTTCCGCACCGAAACGACCGCTCGTCCGGCGGTCGTCGCGGTCGAGACCTCGGCCCAGCCTCCGGCCTCGTTGTGGTGGATCGCGTTGTCGACCAGGTTGGCGATCAGGCTCTCGGTCAGGCTGGGGTCGCCCGCGGCCGGGGCGGGGGAGAGCGCCGTCGTCACCCGGACGTCCCTCAGCCTGGCCTCCTGCTCGCAGGCCAGGACCGTCTTCCCGGCGATCTCGGCCAGGTCGACGGGTTCCCGGTGCTCGATGCCCCGCTCGCCGCTGGCCAGGGTCAGCAGCGCGTCGATCAGGCGTTCCTGCCGCCGGCTCAGCGCCAGGACCTCCTCGCAGGCGGACCGGAGCGTCTCCGCGCCCGCGGCCGGGTCGGCCAGGGCCACCTGGATCACGGTCCGTTCCGCGGTGACGGGGGTCCGCAGTTCGTGCGAGGCGTTGGCCACGAAATGCCGCTGCGCCTCGAACGACGCCGCCAGCCGCCCGAACAGCCCGTCGAGGGTGTCGCCGAGCTCGCCGAACTCGTCGCGGCGGCCGCTCAGGTCCAGGCGGCGGTGCAGGTTGGTGGCGGAGATGTCCCGGGCGGTGGCGGTGATGGCGCGCAGCGGCCGCAGCAGCCGCCCGGCGATCAGCCAGCCCAGCCCGAACGACACCACGGCCAGTACCACAACCTCGATGGCCTGGGCGGCGATGGGCTCCGGGACGAAGGTGACGCGCGGGGAGACCTCGGACGGGGAGGCCCCGGATCCGGCCCGAGTCGTCTGCTGCACTCCCAGCATCGATATGGCCATCACCACGAGGCCGGTGATGAAGAACACCGCGGCGTACATCAGCGCCAGCTTCAGCCGCAGCGTGACGCGGAACCTCCGGCGCATCAGGCCTCCCCGATCCGGTAGCCGCCTTCGCGGACGGTGGCGATGGCGGGCGGGTCACCGAGCTTGACCCGCAGCCGGCGGATCACCGTCTTCACCGCCGTGGTGAACGGGTCGGCCGCCTCGTCCCAGGCCCGCTCCAGCAGTTCCTCGGCCGAGACCACCCGGCCGCCGGCCGCCAGCAGGCACTCCAGCACCGCGAACTCCTTGGGGCTCAGTTCGAGGCGCCGCCCGGCCCGGAACGCGACCCGGCGGCCGGGGTCGAGGGTCAGGTCACCGCGTTCCAGCGTCGGCGGCACCGCCGGGGCCGAGCGGCGGGCCAGGGCCCGGACGCGGGCCACGAGTTCGGCGAACTCGAACGGCTTCGGCAGGTAGTCGTCGGCGCCCAGGCCGAGGCCGTCGACCCGCTCCCGGACCGTGCTGGCCGCGGTGAGCATCAGCACCCGGCTGCCGGACCGCCCGGCCACGATGCTGCGGCACACGTCGTCGCCGTGCATCCCGGGCAGGTCCCGGTCCAGCACCACCACGTCGTAGCGGGTCACGGCCAGGTGCTCCAGCGCGTCGTGTCCGTCCAGGGACACGTCGACGGCCATGCCCTCCCGGCGCAGTCCCGTCCCGATCGTCCTCGCCAGGATCTCGAAGTCTTCGACGACCAGGACTCTCATGCTGATCCTTCGCTCGGGCCGGGCTCCGCCCGCTCATGGCCGGGGAGACGGTACAGGCCCCACGATGCCGGCAGGACGGTGTCGGTGAGGTGTCGGCCGCCGACACGGTGCCGACACCGGCCCTTGTGTACAACCACTTCGCGTAACGGTATCCACGCGATCGAAGGGCCATCACCACCATGAGCGACGCCACCATCGACGTCGCCGGCCTGCGCAAGCGGTTTGGTTCCACGCTGGCGCTGGACGGGATGTCGTTCACCGTTTCCCCGGGGCAGGTGACCGGGTTCGTCGGCCCGAACGGCGCGGGCAAGTCCACCACGATGCGGGTGATCGTCGGCCTGGACGCCCCGGAGGCCGGGCACGCCCTGATCGGCGGCCGGCCCTATGCCAGCCTGCGGCATCCGCTGTGCCACGTGGGTGCGCTGCTGGACGCGGCCGCCCTGCAGCCCTCCCGTACCGGCCGCAACCACCTGCGCTGGCTGGCCTACTCCCAGGGGCTGCCCGCGGCGCGGGCCGACGAGGTGCTCCGGCTGGCCGGCCTGGATTCGGCGGCGCGGCGCCGGGCGGGCGGGTATTCGCTCGGGATGCGGCAGCGGCTGGGGATCGCCGCGGCGCTGCTCGGGGACCCGCCCGTGCTGATGCTGGACGAGCCGTTCAACGGGATGGACCCGGAGGGGATCGTCTGGATGCGGGGGTTCCTGAAGGCGCTGGCGGCGGAGGGCCGGGCCGTGCTGGTGTCCAGCCACCTGATGAGCGAGCTGCAGGACGTGGCCGATCACCTGGTGGTGGTGGGCCGGGGCAGGGTCATCGCCGACACCAGCGTGCGTGACCTGCTGGCCGCGGTCTCCGGCGACCGGGTCACGCTGCGCAGCACCGACCGCACCGGGGCCGCGTCGGTGCTCGCGCGGGCCGGGGCCGAGGTCACCGCGGCCGGGCCCGACCTGCTCACCATCGCCGGGCTGCCCGCCGGGCGGGTGGTGGCGCTGCTCGGCCGGTACGGCGTTCCGTTCTCCGAGGTGTCGGCGCACCGGGCCACGCTGGAGGAGGCCTACCTGGAGCTGACCCGGGACGCGGTCGAGTACCGCGGCGCGACGCAGGAGGCGGCCCGATGAGCACGGGGACCAGCACGCCGTACCGGTCCAGCGTCGCGGCCGGGCCCGACGGGTTCGGCGCCCTGCTCCGCGCGGAGTGGGCCAAGTTCCGGACGGTGCGCGGCTGGATCATCGCCCTGGTCGTCGCGGTGCTGGCCGTCATGGCCCTCGGGCTCGGGCCTGGCATGCAGGGCTCGTGTGGCCAGGGCGGCCCGTGCACCCTCACCACCGGACCCGGCGGCGAACCGGTCACCGACAACTTCTACTTCGTGCGCCAGCCACTGACCGGGAACGGCACGATCACCGCCCGGATGACCTCGCTGACCGGGCAGATTCCGGCGCACGGCGGCGCGGGACCGGGCATGACCAGCGGCCTGACGCCGTGGGCCAAGGCCGGGATCATCGTCAAGGCGAGCACCCGGCAGGGTTCGGCCTACGCGGCCATGATGCTCACCGGCGGCCACGGCGTCCGGATGCAGTACGACTACACCGGGGACATCGCCGGCCTGCCGGGCGCCGTGTCCGCCACGGACCCGCGCTGGCTCCGGCTGACCCGCGCCGGTGACACCCTCACCGGCTACGACTCCGCCGACGGCGTGCACTGGGCCAAGGTCGGCACGGTCACCCTGGCCGGACTGGGCGGCACGGTGCAGGGCGGCCTGTTCGCGGCCTCGCCGGAGACCGCGACCAGCGTGCTCGGGGCGGCCTCGATCGACGGCGGCCTGTCCCAGGACACCGCCACCCTGGACCACGTGAGCCTCGGCGGCGGCTGGACCGGCGGCCGCTGGACCGGTGACGCCGTGGGCGGCGTCAGCCAGGGCCCGGCATCGGGGCCTGCGATGGGGTACCGGCAGGCCGGCGGCCGGTTCACCGTCACCGGGACCGGGGACATCGCGCCCACGGTCACCGGGCCGAACGGCACCGGGGCCAGCATCGCCCAGACCCTGATCGGCACGTTCGCCGGGCTGATCCTGATCGTCGTGGTCGCGGCCATGTTCATGACCGCCGAGTACCGGCGGGGCCTGATCCGGGTGACGCTGGCCGCGATCCCGCGGCGCGGCCACGCGCTGGCGGCCAAGGCCGTGGTCATCGGCGTGGTCACGTTCGTGGCCGGGCTGGTCAGTTCGGCCGTGGTGGTCGTGTTCGGCCAGCGGATACTGCGCGACAACGGCGTGTACGTCTTCCCGGTGACGGCGGTCACCGAGGTGCGCGTGATCGCCGGCACCGCGGCGGTGCTGGCCGTCGCGGCCGTGCTGGCCCTGGCCATCGGGGCCGTGCTGCGGCGCGGGGCCGGGGCGGTGGCCGCCGTCGTCGTGGTCACGGTCCTGCCCTACCTGCTGACCGTGGCCATACCGGTCCTGCCGGTCGGGGCGGCGGACTGGCTGCTGCGGGTCAGCCCGGCGGCCGGCTTCGCGGTCGAGCAGACGCTGCCGCAGTACCCGCAGGTCACCAACATCTACTCGGCATCGGCCGGGTACTACCCGCTGGCCCCGTGGGCCGGCTTCGCGGTGCTCTGCGCCTGGACCGCGCTGGCGCTCGGCCTGGCCCTGTACCTGCTGCGCCGGCGGGACGCATGAGGGCGGCGCTGCACGCCGAGTGGGCCAAGCTCCGCACGGCCGGGGCCACGATCTGGCTGCTGCCCGCGGCCGTCGCCCTCACCGTCGCGCTGGGCGTGGTGACGGCGGCCGCCGTCCGGTGCCCGGCCGCCGGCTGCGGTCAGGACCCGGCCAAGGTCAGCCTGACCGGGATCGACCTGGGCCAGGCGGTGGTGGCCATCCTGGCCGTACTGGTCATCGGGGGCGAGTACGGCACCGGCATGATCCGGGTGACGCTGACCGCGATCCCGCGCCGGGCCACCATGCTCGCGGCCAAGGCGGCGATCGTGGGCGCGCTGGTCCTGGCGGCCGGGGCCGTGGCCGTCCTGGGCTCGGTCCTGGCCGGGCGGCTCATCCTGCCCGGCCACGGTTTCAC